>BNJS01003799.1_pt1 | contig 373945 bp, 442 predicted proteins | sample 8540461 | NCBI WGS metagenome assembly BNJS01 (sample SAMD00202454, study PRJDB9452) | human saliva metagenome | isolation source: human saliva | place: Japan
CTGCTGCTTGCTGCATTTGATAGTATTTACCTTTTTCTCGTCATGAGTTCCTCATGATTGCCATATTCGACAATATCTCCATCGACCAAGACAAGAATCAAATCAGCATCTTGAATGGTCGATAAACGGTGGGCAATGATAAAGCTTGTCCGTCCTTTCATGAGTTTGGCAAAGGCGTCCTGAACCAGCACCTCTGTCCGGGTATCGATGGATGAAGTCGCCTCGTCTAATATCAGAATCTTAGGAATGGCTAGAAAGACGCGGGCAATGGTTAAAAGCTGAGCCTGACCAATAGACAAGGATTCCCCTGAATTTTCAAGCTTGGTATCATAGCCCTGGGGCAATTGTTGGATAAAGAAATCTGCGTTAGCTGCCTTGGCTGCTGCAATGACCTGCTCTCGACTAGCATCAGGATTGCCAAAGGCAATATTGTCATGAATGGTTCCCTGCTTGAGCCAAGTTTCTTGAAGTACCATCCCAAACTGCTGTCTCAATGATGCTCGGGTATAATCATAAATCGAGCGACCGTCTAGCAAAATATCTCCTGAGTTAATCGGGTAAAAACGCATGAGGAGATTGATAAGGGTAGACTTCCCAGCACCTGTTGGCCCTACGATAGCAACCTTACTTCCAGCTGGAATATCAATAGACAGATCCTTAATCAAGATCTTTTCAGGATTGTAACCAAAAGAAACATGTTTAAAGGAAATAGCTCCCTTGACTTGGTCGCTGTTCAATTCTTTAAGACCTGTTTCTGTAACCTCTGGACTTTTTAGAACAGCATAAACACGTTCTGCACAAGCTAAGGCGCTTTGCAACTCGGCTAAGACTGATGAAATATCATTAAAAGGTTTAGTATACTGCTGCACATAGTTCAAAAAGGTCACTAAACGCCCAACCGTCAAAGTAGAACCCGCCATGATGCGCAAGGCTCCAACACCAGCTAGTAGGGCATAAATAAGGGCATTGACAAAACGGGTGGAAGGATTGACTGTCGATGAATAAAAGATAGCCGACTGAGAATAACCTGCGTAGTTGTCATTTGCCTCATGAAGTCTCTCGATAAATTCTTCCTGAGCATTGAAGGACTGGATAATATTCTGTTGGGTGAGCGATTCTTCTATCAATTGAGTCTGAATCCCCCTAGTCTCTGTCTGCTTTTGAAAGAGATGGTAGGATTTCTTAGCGATAAAGCGTGAAATGACCATAGATAGAGGTGTTAAGAGCAGAACCAAGAGAGTCATCAATAGATGGATTTGGAGCATAGCAAGGATGCTGACCAAAATCATCAGAATTCCGATGAAAAATTGGTTGAAAATCATATTCAGCCCCGCTGCCAACTGCTCGATATCTGTCGTTACACGGCTGACCATTTCTCCACTACCTTGTCTATCTACCAGGGCAATCGGAAGACGATGGAGCTTTTCAATGATTTTTTCGCGCAAATCTCTGGTAAAGGAGAAAATCAGTCGATTATAGAGGAGAGGATTGGCCCATTGTACCAACGTATTTCCTATGACCACCAAAATCATCTGGAGGAAAATCTGCCAAAATAGCTGGGATGAACCATCGACTAGGACTTGGTCAATCACCTGTCCTATCAAGATTGGTAGATAGATTGATAGGGCTACCTGAGCAATGGTACCCAAGAAAGCCAGGAAAAGAAGGACGGGATGGCCAGCTAAATCTTTTGCTAATCGTTTAAGGGTTTGACTTGCATGTTTGCCTTTCATTCTAGTCCTCCTTTCCATGTTGGGATGCATTGATTTCACGATAGACTTGGCTAGTCTCCATCAATTCCTTATGATTTCCAAGTGCTAATTGCTCCCCTTTCTCTAAAAGAAGAATTTGATCAGCAATCTTCAAGGTTGAAGTTCGTTGGGAAATCAAGATCAAGCTGGTGTTTGGTAGGTTATCTTGAACAGCCTTCAGAAGATTGGACTCAGTAATGGTATCAAGAGCCGAGGTCGCATCATCGAGGATGAGAAAAGGAGCTTGACGCAAGACTGCCCGGGCAATCGATAAACGTTGCTTTTGCCCACCTGAAAAATTACGACCACCTGCTTGAACCTCTGCGTCCAGCTGACCTTCCTTGTCACTGACAAAATCCTTGGCTTGGGCAATTTCTAAAGCCTGCCAGAGTTCTTGATCAGAGACTGTTTCTTCCATCCCCAAAGTCAAGTTGGAACGAATGGTTCCCTTAAAGAGTTCAACCTTTTGAGAAACATAAGCCATCCAGGACCGCCATTCAGAAAGATTGCGAGGACTACGTCCATCTCGATAAAGGGAAATACTTCCCTTATCTGCTGTATAAAGGCCAAGCAAGATCTGAACCAAGGTCGACTTACCTGAACCAGTCCCACCGATGATTCCTAGAATTTGTCCTTGTTGCATAGCAAAAGAAAGATTTTGCAAGGATGGTTGAGCAGCATCTGGGTAGGTAAAACTCAAGTGTTCAACTCGTAAGGACTGGTTCGAGGAAGTTTCTTTTTGAGCAATTTCTGCCAGTATATCTTCAGGCTTTTCTGCAAAGACTTCTTCAATCCGCTTGGCAGAAATATAGGACTGGTTGAGTGAATTAATGAGCATGGCTAGCTTGATCAATTCGACCAAGATTTGTAGGAGATAGTTGATTAAGGCAATCAAGGCACCTTGACTAAGCCAGCCTCCCTGGATAGAAATATAACCATTCCAGATAATCACCAGCAAAGTTCCATTTACGATCAAATAGGTTAAGGGGGGTCAAGAGACTGGACCAGTATCCTGTTTTCATTTGGATAGCTGTATAGACTTGATTGAGTACTTGGAAGTTCTCGATTTCTCGTTTTTCTTGGCCAAAGGCACGAATCACACGCATACCTTGTATCTGTTGGCGTGTTTCCTGAACCAGCTGGTCTGTTTTCTTTCTCAAAATACTATAGAGAGGATTGACCAAGCGTGATAACACGACAATGACAAAGGACAAAATGGCAACCATGACCAAAAACCAGAAGGTCAATTCAGGCGAGAGACGATAAGCCATAAAAATGGCACCAAAAACAATAATAGGAGCCCTTAAAAATAGGCGTAAGAATTGATTGATCCCTGTCTGAATCTGATAGGTATCTGAAGTCAAACGCGTCACCAAACTCGAGGTCGTTAAACGGTCTCTACTATCCTTGGGCAAGGAAAGAATATGACGATAGAGGTCATTGGTCAACTCCTTAGTAAATCCTACTGCTGCCTTGGCTGAGTAAAACTGGGCAACTAAGGCTACCAAAACGCCGATAACCGCAAAAACAAAGAGGAAACCCATTTGCATCCAGAGGTGACCCTGATCTTTTTGGGGGATAGATTGGTCGACAATCCCAGCTATCACCATGGGAACTAAGAGTTCAAAAACGGCTTCTAGTAGCTTAAACAAGGGCGCTAGAAACGACTCCTTGAGGTAGGGTTTAATGTAAGAAAGTAATTGTTTCATGAGTCCCTTCTATTTCCAAAATGAAGAGAGTGGGACAAACGTCCTAGCCTCTCAATTGTCTTTGGATTGTCGAGAAAGACGCAGTGGTTGAGTGGGCTCTACTACGCTGATTTCATCAGCTTTTACAGCCCTACTCAACTGTGCGGAGGTGGGACGACGAAATCGAATTCTAACGAATTACCGATTTCTGTCCCACTCTCTCTTTCTACTTGTTCAAATATGGAAGCAGGTAGCCATAGCCAGCTTTCTCCATTTCATCCTTAGCGATAAAACGTAAGGATGCAGAATTGATACAGTAACGGAGACCACCTAGTTCACGAGGGCCATCTGTAAAGACGTGCCCCAAGTGAGCATTCCCTGAACGTGAACGGACTTCGATACGTTCCATACCATGACTCAAGTCCTGGTAGTAATGAATGAGTTCCTTGGAAATAGGACGGCTAAAGCTTGGCCAACCACAGCCTGAGGCAAACTTATCCTTGGCAAAGAAGAGAGGCTCACCAGTCGTGATATCGACATAAATTCCTTCCTCAAAAGTTTGATCATAAGCATTGCTAAAAGGAGCTTCCGTTGCTGCCTCTTGCGTTACTCTATAGGACTCTTCTGACAAATTTTCTCTTAAAACTGCCTGACTCGGTTTTTCATAGTTGACGGCATCTATCAGTGGTTTCTCAGCATCCCTCACATCGATATGGCAATAGCCACCAGGATTTTTCTTGAGATAGTCTTGGTGATAGTCTTCAGCCAAGATGTAGTGACGTAGTTTCTCCACTTCCACTGCAATTTTACGACCGATGAGGAGTTCTTGTTCGCGAACTACTGTATTGATCGTTGGTAGATCAGCTTCTTCTAGGTAATAAATCCCTGTGCGGTATTGACGACCACGGTCATTCCCTTGTTGGTTGACAGATAGTGGATCAATGACTCGGAAATAATAGAGTAAAATCTCACGGAGCGATACCACCTTTTCGTCGTAGACGACTTGCACAGTCTCTGCGTGATCTGTTTCTTTGATCAGTTGATAATTGGTGGTTTCTACCTGACCATTGGCATAACCAACACTTGTTTGCAGGACTCCAGAAATACGTGAAAAGTATTCTTCCAAGCCCCAAAAACAACCGCCTGCTAAATATATTTCTGCCATTTCAAATCCTCCTTGACAATTTGTCGGTCAATAAACATGGGAAATAATTTATATCCCATGTTTCATTTTCAAAAAAAGGACAGGAAGCCCTCTAATAGAGAGTTTCCCCATCCCATTGTTCTGTTTATTTTGCTTCGACGCGAACGCCTTGTGTATCTACTTGCAAATCATGAAGCTTGCCTTTGAACGGTTGCTTTTCAAGCTCTGCCTTAATCTTAGGCATCTTGTCAGGTTCAGCTAGAACCATGACAGTAGGCCCAGCACCAGACAAGTAGGTCGCATAAGCACCATTTCTCTTAGCAACTTTCTTGATCGTTGCAAATTCTCTCACCAGTTCTTGACGGTAACGCTCATGGAAAAGGTCACTCTCAATCGCCTGGCCTGCTTTGACCATATCTCCAGTCAGTAGGGCTGCAATAGCCACATTGGCGATAGAACTTGCAGCAACGGCTTCCTTGTAAGAGAGTTTCTTAGGCAAGACACCACGACTATCTCGAGTACGCAATTCATAGTTTGGAATGTAAGCTAGAAAGGCACACTCTGGGAAAGGCGCCACAACAGCAGAAACCTGACCTTCTACCGAACTAGCAATGACGAGGTTTCCATAGATAGCTGGCGCAACATTATCAGGATGCCCTTCAATCTTAGTCGCCAATTGTAATTTTTCATGTTTGCTTAGTTTCAAGTTTCCGAGTTGATTTGCCAGTTCAATCCCAGCAACGATGACCGAGCTCGATGAACCTAGTCCACGCGCAAGCGGAATATCACTGACCATCTTCAGACGTCTAGGTTGGAGGTCTGGAACAATTTGTAGAGCAATCTTCAGCAAAAGATTACGTTCATCACGTGGAATCCATTTGCCTAATTGGTGCTCGATCATCCATTCTTCACGTTCCTCACAAACCTGAATTTTTAGATACTTAGTTACAGCTACACCAACAGAGTCAAAGCCAGGGCCCACATTGGCACTTGTAGCAGGTACAATAATCTTCATCTTAGTCTCCTAAAACCTTGAAGGTGTTGAGAAGTTCAAACTCAGCTACCGCCTTCAAAGCGTCTGTAATATTTTCAAGCTGGGCCTTGTTGATTTTATGAGTGATGATGACAACACGAGCCTTGCCTTCTTGCTTACCATCTTGAAGGATTTGCTTGAAGGAGATATCTTCCGCATTAAAGAGCTCAGCCAATTTCAAGACTTGACCTTTTGAATCTGGAGCCAAGATTGAGAAATAGTAGTTAGCTTTGACATCTTCTGGCTTAGCCAAAACTACTGGACGGCTATATTCATTAAAGGCTTTTCCAATTGTTCCATCATTCAAACGACGAACGATACGAGCAATATCAGCTACAACACTTGTTGCAGTTGGTTTTTGACCTGCACCTGGCCCATAGTACATAGACTCACCGATACCGATAGATTCCACAAAGACAGCATTCATAACACCATTAACACTTGCAAGTGGATGTTCTTTAGGAAGGAAGGTTGGCGTAACCTCAGCAGCAATCCCAGAAGCTGTTTCTTCAACAGAACCAACCAGTTTGACAACATAACCAAGTTCTTGAGCTACTGCTACATCTTCTGGAGTAATGTTACGAATTCCTTGGTGGCCGACATCTTCAAACTTAACATTCATCCCAAGGCGAACTGACTGAGGATGACCATCTTGTAGGCTGCATCAATCCCGTCAACGTCATTGGTAGGGTCGCTTTCAGCAAATCCAAGTCGTTGGGCTTCTGCCAAAGCATCTTCATAAGACCAGCCTTCTGTTACCATTTTGGTCATCATGAAGTTAGATGTTCCGTTCACAACACCAAGAACACGTGTGATTTTGTCTGATGCTAATGAGTTAACCAAGGTACGAAGGATTGGGATTCCTCCTGCAACAGCTGCTTCATAGTAGAGGGCAACATTGTGAGCTTTGGCTACCTCAAGCAATTCTGCACCATGGACTGCTAAAAGATCCTTGTTAGCTGTCACGACGTGTTTCCCTGCTTCTAAAGCACGAGTGATAAATGTTTTAGCAGGTTCGATACGCCCCATCAACTCAACAACGATCGTGATGTCTTTGTCTGACAAAATTTCATCGATATTTGTTACAAAATTAAAATCATTTCCTGCTTCAAGCAAGCGGGCTTTCTCTTGATCGTCTTTGACCAAAACTTTAGCTACTTCAATTTCTGACTGGGCTGCTTGAACAATTTTTTCTTTATTTTCCTTTAGCAAGAATGGTACGCCACTGGCTACTGTACCAAATCCAAGTAAAGCAATCTTAACTGACATGTTTGTCTCCTCGAAATTTTCTAATAGTCCTATTATACCAAAATTGTGAGAAAATTCCTACCATTCTAAACTAAAAATAGGAGCACCAAATCACAAAAAAAGGGCTGGGACAAAAGTTCTAGCCTCTCATTTGTCTATGGATTGTCGAGCAAGACGCAGTGGTTGAGTGGGCTCTAACTACGCTGATTTCATCAGCTTTTACAGCCCTACTCAACTGTGCGGAGGTGGGACAACGAAATCGAATTCTAACGAATTACCGATTTCTGTCCCACTCTCTCTATTTCCTATCTATTTCACAAAAGCCAATTCCTTGTCACTAGACAAGCCTTCTCGATAATTGAAACCCGCAAAGCTTAGCTTTTTAATCTCTTCAACCGAAGTTACCTGACCTTCCATCAAAGCTGTCAAAAAGGCTCCTCGGGCTTTTTTAGAAATGGTTGAGTGGATTTTTAGTTTTCCATCTCGCTCTTCCATAAACTTGAAGGTCACCATTTTCTCACGGATTTCTTTAGGGAAGACAGTTTCAAACTCCGAAGACAAGAGAGAAAAGATTAGTTCTTCACCCTTCATCGACTCTTCATAGGCCACCTGCCAATGACTTTTCAAGCTTTTTCCAGCGACTTTTAGTTTCATCAAAAAGTCCAGTCTGTGAGGCGCAATCGGTTCAAAGGCTGGAATCACACCATAGAGAGCTGACGTTATCATGAGGTGTTTCTCCAGAAAGGTTTGCTCCTCCTTGGTGAGATCGTTTCGTTTGATGTTGCGATACATGAGTCCATCAAAGAGGTGCAAGGCTGGATAGTTTGTCGCAGTTTCATTTTTCAAGGCCTGGATATGGTCATACTCCTCTTGCGCTTTTCCGGCAGATATTTTGTAAAAACTCTCCAGCTCTTGGGCAGAGTATGTCGCCAATTCATCCAGCACTGCCTGACTTTCAGGACACAAGGGTTTAGCCTCTAAACTAGGGATTTCGGTGTTCATTTCTTTTGCGGTTGGGATTAGAATTTCATAGTGTTAGTGTAGCATATTTTTTTAGGACTACCAAGGATTTGAGCCTAAAAACCTCGGTGAATACCGAGGCTTCTTTCCTTATTTTGGCAATCCTAACCAGATTGCAAAGAGAACTAGTGCTGTCCCAAGGCAGCTTGCCAAGATAGATGACAGATTAAACTTTTTCTCCTTTAGATGAGAAAATCCTATCTTCAAAGCGAAAAGACCAAGCAACATCGAACCAATCATCAGATAAAACCCCATTTGACTGTCCTCCATTTATTATTCTTTCATTTATTATCACAAATTTCAAACAAGAGTGCAAGAAAAACGAGGTTGTTTCCTTAAGCTTAAAGGATGTACCCTGATCTGGGATACAAGGCCTATATGATAATCCCTTCCAAATGATCCAATTCGTGTTGACAAATCTGAGCCGGAAAACCTGTCAGGGTAATGGTCTGCTCTTGCCAATGGATATCTCTGTAGCTTACTGTAATCTTCTCATACCTAGTTGTCGGTCTTACACCTGTCAGAGACAAGCAACCTTCCTCGGTCTCGTAAGGCCCTTCAAAAGACTTGAGAACGGGATTAAACATAACCATGGGAATCATGCCAAAGTTAAAGATAATGACTCGCTTTTGTACCCCAATCATATTGGCTGCTAGTCCAACACAGGTTTCACGGTTAGCCAATAGGGTATCCTGTAAATCCTTTGCTAGGGGTAAATCTTCCTGACTAGCAGGCTGGGAAACCTGCGACAAAAACATCATATCTCTTACAATTTTCTTTTCCAAGATTCTTTCCTCCATACCATATCATTCCCCTTGATTATAGCATAAAATCTTTGGCAGTTTATATTTACATAAAAACAAAAAGCCATCCGAAGATGACTTTTCATAATTGTTTAAATAGCGTTTTTATCTTTTCCAAGTGCTCGTTGGACTGCTTTAACAATCTCAACAAGGACTACAATCATAAGCGCTCCTACAGCGACTACCATCCATTGAGTCAAACTCAAATGTGACACGTGGAAGAGATTATTAAATCCAGGAACCAAAATTGTCACCACAAAGAGGACGAAGGCAACTGGGATAGACCAGTTAAATGTCTTGTTCGTAAAGAGTCCCACTTTAAAGATAGATTGGTAAACCGACTTAACGTTAAAGGCATGGAGCAATTGGATCAAACCGAGAGTTGCAAAGCCATGGTAAGGGCATCCGCATGGATTTCAGTATGACTTTGGTGCTCTGGGAAGAGAAGAGCCCAACCATAAACACCTAAAACGAGCATGGTTTGGAAGATCCCTTGATAAATGATTGCTCCGAAGACACCACCATCAAAGAAGTTAGACTTACGCCCACGAGGTTTGTGAGTCATGACGCCTGGCTCAGCTGGTTCCACACCAAGGGCGATGGCTGGGAGCGTATCTGTTACCAGGTTAATCCATAGCAAATGCACTGGTTGAAGCACATCCCAACCCAACAAGGTTGCAAAGAAGATGGTGAAAACTTCAGCCATATTAGCAGACAAGAGGTATTGGATGGATTTTTGGATATTCGAGAAGACCTTACGTCCTTCTTCTACCGCTACGATAATGGTTGCAAAGTTATCATCAGCAAGGACCATATCAGAAGCTCCCTTAGAAACTTCTGTACCTGTAATCCCCATACCGATACCAATGTCAGCTGTCTTAAGTGAAGGCGCATCGTTGACCCCATCACCCGTCATAGCGACAACCTTACCTTCATTTTGCCATGCTTTCACGATACGAACCTTGTGCTCAGGTGATACACGAGCATAAACAGAGTATTGCTTGAAGACTTTTTGGAATTCTTCATCAGTGAGTTCATTCAACTCAGCACCCGTGAAGACATGGTCTTCTGTATCATTTGGATCGATGATTCCCAAACGTTTGGCAATGGCTTCAGCTGTATCTTGGTGGTCACCTGTGATCATGATCGGACGGATACCTGCTTCCTTAGCGACACGAACAGCTTCTGCTGCTTCTGGACGCTCAGGGTCAATCATGCCGACCAAACCAGAGAAGATGAGGTCAGACTCAACGATTTCAGATTCCAAAGTTGGGATTTCCTTGCTTGTCTTATAAGCCATCATCAAGACACGAAGGGCTTGTTTAGCCAAATCTTTGTTGGTTGCAAGAATAGCACTCTTGTCTTCTTCTGTGATTGGACGAACTTCCCCATTAACTTCAATACGAGTCACACGCTTGAGCAATTGGTCAGGAGCACCCTTGACAGCGATAAAGTATGAACCGTCTGCTTCCTTATGAATGGTAGACATGAGTTTACGGTCTGAGTCAAATGGTAATTCAGCCACACGTGGCTCATCCTTCAAGACTTCACGAACATCAAAGTTGTGGTCCAAACCAAACTGTACAAGAGCTGTCTCCGTTGGATCCCCAATCAGCTTGCCAGATGGGTCCACCTTGGTGTCATTGGCAAAGTTCATGATACGTAGGGTATTGTTGCTAGCAGCAATCTCAGATGCCGAGCTTTGCAATTGACCGTTGGTATAAACTTTTTCAACCGTCATTTGGTTCATGGTCAAAGTACCTGTTTTATCAGACGCGATGATTTCTGTTGAACCGAGAGTCTCAACCGCTGGCAATTTACGGACGATTGAATTACGTTTTGCAAGGGTTGTAGTTCCCAAAGATAGAACGATAGTTACAATGGCAGGAAGCCCTTCTGGAATAGCTGCAACCGCAAGGGCAACCGCCACCATCAAGCCTTCTAATGGATGTTCGCCACGAACAAAGACACCAACCAAGAAGGTAATCACTGCAATCACAATAATCAAGTAAGTCAAGGCCTTAGATAATTGTTCCAAGCTTTGCTTCAATGGTGTTTCTGTCTCATCGGCATTGGCCAACATGTCCGCAATCTTACCAACTTCAGTATACATACCAGTGTTAGTCACGACACCAATACCACGACCGTAAGTTACGTTTGAGTTTTGGTAACCCATATTAACTCGGTCCCCAATACCAGCATCTGCTTCTACCATTTGAGTAATATCCTTTTCAACCGGTACAGACTCACCAGTAAGAGCAGCTTCTTCGATTTTAAGAGACGCCGCTTCAAGCAAACGCATATCGGCAGGCACTACATCTCCTGCTTCAAGCAAGACGATATCTCCAGGTACCAATTCTTTTGAGTCAATCTCAATCACATGACCATCACGACGAACACGAGCCATCGGGCTAGACATATTTTCAGAGCTTCAATGGCTGCTTCTGCTTGCCCTTCTTGGTAAACCCCAAAGGCAGCATTCAAGACAACAACGGCCAAGATGATAATGGCATCCGTTAGACCGTCCATTCCTTCTGTAATCACAGAAAGTGCCGCTGCCGCAAGCAAGATGATAATCATCAAATCCTTAAATTGATCAAGGAATTTAGCTAGTAGGCTACGTTTCTCTCCCTCTTCCAACTCATTACGACCATAAGTCGCTAAGCGTTCTTGAGCTTGAGCCGTTGACAAACCTTCGACAGATGTGTCCAAATTTTTTAGGACCTCCTCAGAAGATTGTGTGTAAAACAAGTCTTTATTTTGTTCTTTTGACAAAACAGTCTCCTCCTTTTTGGCCTCTTTTTACAAAAAAAGAGACCTGTTTTTTAAAAAAACAAGTCTCGCTGTTTAATATAGTGCCGGAAATAATTCGTAATGACGACACTATCGCGGTTAACCGCCAGCTACTCCCTTGAGTAGTTCTATTATATCAGAATTTCAAAAGTTTTCAAGTTTTGAGGTGTATTTAACTTACTTCCCACATTTGAATTTTCCTTGGAAAACCAGTATAATGAAAGAATACTAAAATGCTAGAAGGGGAGTTAGATGAATCAATCGGTTTCAAACTTAAAATTAGCTGAGCGTGGTGCCATTATCAGCATCTTGACCTATCTATTCTTGTCTGCAGCTAAGCTAGCGACCGGACACCTCCTCCATTCATCCAGTTTGGTAGCAGATGGTTTTAACAACGTTTCAGATATTGTTGGAAACGTGGCCCTTCTCATCGGGATTCGTTTGGCTCGCCAACCGGCAGATAGAGATCATCGCTTCGGCCACTGGAAAATAGAGGATTTGGCAAGTCTCATCACTTCCATCATCATGTTTTACGTTGGCTTTGATGTTCTACGTGACACGATTCAAAAGATACTCAGCCGAGAACAAACGGTCATTGACCCACTTGGTGCGACTCTGGGAGTCATCTCTGCTATCATCATGTTCGCCATTTATCTCTACAATACCCATCTGAGTAAGCAAGCTAAATCAAAGGCCCTCAAGGCTGCAGCTAAGGACAATCTGTCAGATGCCGTGACATCTCTTGGAACTTCTATTGCTATCCTAGCTAGTAGCTTCAACTATCCAATCGTGGATAAGTTGGTCGCTATTATCATTACCTTCTTTATTCTTAAAACTGCTTATGATATCTTTATCGAGTCATCCTTCAGCCTTTCTGATGGTTTTGATGAACACTTGCTAGAAGATTACCAAAAGGCTATCATGGAAATCCCTAAGATTAGCAAGGTCAAATCACAACGCGGTCGTACCTACGGAAGCAATATTTATCTGGACATCACACTTGAGATGAACCCAGATCTGTCTGTTTGAAAGTCACGAAATTGCGGACCAGGTTGAATCCATGTTATCAGAACGCTTTGGTGTCTTTGATACAGATATTCATATCGAACCAGCACCAATCCCTGAGGATGAAATCCTAGATAATGTCTATAAAAAATTGCTCATGAGAGAGCAACTGATTGACCAAGGAAATCAACTGGAAGAGTTACTTGCAGAAGATTTCATTTATATCCGCCAGGACGGACAAGAACTGGACAAGGGAGCCTATAAGGCTGAAAAAGAATTGACCTCTGCTATCAAGGAGCTTCATCTAACGTCCATCAGTCAAAAGACTAAACTCATCCGTTACCAAGTCGGTGATACCATTCATACCAGCATCTGGCGTCGCCACGAAACTTGGCAAAATATTTTCCATCAGGAAACCAAAATAGAAAAAGACTAAAGCAAAACTCCCAACTTTCTCAGTTGGGAGTTTTTTATATTCTCATTTTGCAACGCTCTTAGCAAGAACGAAGTTTCCTAGTGTAGCTGAACCATTGCCAGCAACAGCTGGAGTCACGATATAGTCACGTACATCTGGAACTGGGAGGTAGCCATTGAGTAGGGCTGTGAATTTCTCACGTACACGGTCAAGCATATGTTGTTGAGCCATAACCCCACCACCAAAGACGATGACATCTGGACGGAAAGTTACAGTCGCATTCACTGCAGCTTGAGCAATGTAGTAGGCTTGAACATCCCAGACAGAGTTGTTGAGTTCAATGTTTTCCCCACGAACACCTGTACGAGCTTCCAAACTTGGACCAGCTGCATAACCTTCCAAACATCCATTATGGAAAGGACAAACACCTTTAAATTCTTTTTCAATATCCATTGGGTGTCTAGCCACATAATAATGACCCATCTCAGGGTGACCAACACCGCCAATAAACTCGCCACGTTGGATAACACCTGCACCGATACCTGTACCGATTGTGTAATAAACCAAGTTTTCGATACGACCGCCGGCATTATTACGAGCAACCACTTCACCGTATGCAGAACTGTTTACGTCTGTCGTGAAATACATAGGCACGTTTAGAGAGCGACGAAGTGCACCAAGCAAGTCAACATTTGCCCAGTTAGGTTTTGGAGTTGTTGTGATAAATCCGTAAGTTTTTGAGTTTTTATCGATATCTATTGGACCAAATGAACCAATGGCAAGTCCAGCAAGATTGTCGAATTTTGAGAAGAACTCAATGGTTTTATCGATTGTTTCAATAGGTGTTGTTGTAGGAAATTGTACCTTTTCTACAACATTATAGTTTTCATCTCCGACAGCACAGACAAATTTTGTACCGCCTGCTTCCAAACTTCCGTATAGTTTTGTCATGATAAACCTCTTGTATTTATTTTCTCTATTATAGCATATTTCCAGACTGAAAATTGCTCAATATTTTAGATTTTCCTCTGTAAATTTTACCATTCAAGCAAAAACGAACAAACATGACATTTGTTCGTTTTTTGATTTATTAAGCTTTAACTTCAATGACTGCGTCACCCTTAGCAACTGATCCAGAAGCAACTGGATTTACTGAAGCAAAGTCTGCAGTGTTTGTCACGATAACCATAGTAGTGTTATCAAGTCCTGCAGCGGCAATCTTAGCTGAGTCAAATGTTCCAAGAACATCTCCAGCTTTAACCTTGTCACCTTGGGCAACTTTATGGTTGAAGCCTTCACCATTCATTGAAACAGTATCGATACCAACGTGGATCAAGATTTCAGCACCGTTAGCTGTTCTCAATCCATAAGCATGGCCAGTTGGGAAGACGATTGTTACTTCAGCATCAGCTGGTGCATAAACAACATCTTGGCTAGGTTTCACGGCGATACCTTGTCCCATAGCTCCGCTTGAGAATACTGGGTCATTCACATTTGAAAGAGCAACAACATCACCAACGATTGGTGTTTGGATAACACCTTCACTAGGTGAAGCAATAGTACCAGTTACTGCTTCTTCTGTTAAACGGTCAGTTTCAGCTTCAGAAATTGCTCCTGCAACCTCTTCTACTTCATCTTCGTAACCAAACATGTAAGTAAGAGCAAAACCAAGTGCAAATGATACAGCTACCATAAGAAGGTATTGTAGAAGTTGTCCGTTACCAATGTAAAGCATAGTACCTGGGATGATTGTGATACCATTACCAGTACCAGCAAGTCCAAGGATTGAAGCAAGTCCACCACCGACTGCACCAGCAATCAATGAAAGGAAGAATGGCTTACGGAAACGCAAGTTAACCCCGAAGATAGCTGGCTCAGTAATACCAAGGAAGGCAGATAGAGCAGCTGGGAAAGCAAGTGTTTTAAGTTTAGGATTTAGTTTTCACACCAACGGCTACTGTTGCAGCACCTTGAGCAGTCATAGCTGCAGTAATGATAGCGTTGAATGGGTTAGCATGGTCAGCAGCAAGCAATTGAACTTCAAGCAAGTTGAAGATGTGGTGAACACCTGACACGACAATCAATTGGTGAACACCACCGATTAAGAAACCACCAAGACCGAACGGCAAGTTAAGAAGTGCTTTTGTTCCAAGAAGGATGTAGTTTTCAACAACGTGGAAGACTGGTCCGATAATAAACAAACCAAGAATTGACATTACCAAAAGTGTTACGAATGGTGTTACCAAGAGGTCAAGAACGTCTGGAACAACCTTACGAACAGCTTTTTCAAATTTAGCTCCGACAACCCCGATGATGAAGGCTGGAAGAACTGAACCTTGCAAACCTACAACTGGGATAAATCCGAAGAACTGCATTGCAGTTACTTCACCACCAGAAGCAACAGCCCAGGCATTTGGAAGTGAGCCAGATACGAGCATCATACCAAGAACGATACCAACGGCTGGATTACCACCGAATACGCGGAATGTTGACCAAACAACCAAACCTGGCAAGATAATAAAGGCTGTATCAGTCAAGATTTGAGTGTAAGTTGTCACATCTTCTGGAAGTGTCATCCCTAGAGCAGTCAAGAGACCACGAACACCCATGAAGAGACCAGTTGCTACGATAACTGGAATGATTGGAACGAAGACGTCACCGAAAGTACGGATCGCACGTTGGAACCAATCCCTTGTTTAGCAGCTTCTGCTTTCATATCTTCTTTAGAAGAAGTTGGCAAACCAAGAGCTACGACTTCATCGTACATCTTGTTTACTGTACCAGTACCAAAGATGATTTGGTATTGACCTGAGTTAAAGAAAGCACCTTGAACTTTTTCCAAGTTCTCGATAGCATCTTTGTTAATTTTCGCTTCATCTTTAACCATAACGCGAAGACGAGTCGCACAGTGAGCTACACTATTAACGTTCTCACGTCCACCTAAGGCTTCGATGACTTTTTTTGCAATTTCTGTATTCGTCATTTGCAAAAATCTCCTTATAAAAAATATTGTAAAATGTTTGAAAGCGATTTATTCGCCCTACGAGTATTATTCTATCACGTTTTAAAAATATGTCAAGCGTTTTGCAGAAAAAGTTTTTTGATTGTTAAAATTTTTGATAGTTTTTGCTACTTTCTTGATAAAATTCTCTCAAAAACGCCTATTTCTACGTGTTTTATGTGCATATTTTCAAAAACTTTCATATTTTCATTATTTTTCATAAAGATAGGTTTCTAATTATCTGTCAATCGTTTGACATTTTTTTCTTAAATTCGATATAAAAGACTTGCTTTTTTATAAGGAAACGTTTACTATAAAGATAGTAGAATTTATGGAGGGAAGATAACATGGAATGGACTACCGAGCGTCGTTATAGACGCTATGAAGATTGGACACCAGAAGAAAGAAAAGAAATCCAAGAAAAGATGGCACAATCCCCATGGCACGTCAGCTATCACATTGAGCCAAAAGAAGGACTCCTTAATGATCCAAATGGCTTTTCTTACTTTGATGGGAAATGGGTTGTTTTTTACCAAAATTTCCCCTTTGGTGCAGCTCACGGTTTGAAATCTTGGGTTCAGCTTGAAAGCGACGACTTGGTTCACTTTACTGAAACAGGTGTAAAAATATTACCTGATACTCCTCTGGATAGCCACGGTGCTTACTCTGGATCTGCTATGCAGTTTGGCAATCAATTGTTCCTATTCTATACAGGAAATGTCCGTGATGAAAACTGGGTTCGCCACCCTTATCAGATTGGTGCCTTAATGGATAAGGACGGTAAGATTGAAAAAATTGATAAGGTCTTAATTGATAAACCAGCTGATGCTACCGACCACTTCCGCGATCCACAGATTTTTAACTTTAAAGGACAATACTACGCAATCGTTGGTGGACAAGACTTAGAGAAAAAAGGATTTGTCCGTCTCTACAAAGCAGTCGATAACGATTATACAAACTGGCAAGAAGTTGGTGATTTGGACTTCAACAATGACCGCACTGCCTATATGATGGAGTGCCCAAATCTTGTTTTTGTCGGAGAACAACCTGTCCTTCTCTACTGTCCACAAGGTTTGGATAAAAAGGTTCTTGACTATGACAATATCTATCCAAATATGTATAAAATTGGTGCTTCCTTCGATCCTGAAAATGCACGTATGGTAGGTGTGTCTGAACTACACAATCTAGACTATGGTTTCGAAGCCTATGCCACTCAAGCCTTCAATGCTCCTGATGGTCGCGCCCTGGCAGTCAGCTGGCTTGGTCTACCAGACATTTCTTACCCATCTGACCGTTTCGATCATCAAGGAACCTTCTCATTAGTCAAGGAACTTACAATCAAGGATGGCAAACTCTATCAGTACCCTGTAGCAGCTATCCAGGACCTCCGAGCTTCAAAAGAGGAATTTTCAAATCGTTCTGAAACCAAAAACACCTACGAACTTGAGCTTAACTTAGAAGCCAATAGCCAAAGCGAAATTGTCCTTTTTGCTAATAAAGATGGCAAGGGGCTATCTATCAATTTTGACCTTGTCAATGGCCAAGTTACTGTTGACCGCAGTCAAGCAGGTGAGCAATATGCTCAAGAATTTGGAACTACTCGCTCTTGCTCAGTTTCTAATCAAGCAGCTACTGTCAATATCTTCATCGACAACTCAGTCTTTGAAATTTTCATCAATAAAGGAGAAAGAGTATTTTCTGGTCGCGTCTTCCCAAATAAGGATCAAAATGGAATCCTTATCAAATCTGGAAACCCAACTGGAACATACTACGAATTAGAATATGGTCGCAAAACTAACTGATGTCGCAAAATTAGCTGGCGTCAGCCCTACTACTGTTTCACGTGTCATCAACAAAAAGGGTTATCTTTCAGAAAAAACCATTCAAAAAGTCAATGATGCTATGCGTGAGCTGGGCTATAAACCCAACAACCTTGCTCGCAGTCTTCAAGGTAAATCTGCCAAGTTAATCGGTTTGATCTTCCCTAAAATCAGCCATGTTTTCTATGCTGAATTGATTGACAAATTGGAACACGAACTCTTCAAAAAAGGTTACAAGACCATCATCTGTAATAGTGAGCATGATTCAGAAAAAGAACGCGAATACATCGAAATGCTAGAAGCTAATCAGGTGGACGGCATCATTTCGGGAAGTCATAACCTTGGGATTGAGGATTACAATCGCGTAACCGCTCCAATCATTTCATTTGACCGTAACCTATCACCAGACATACCTGTCGTTTCTTCTGATAACTATGCTGGCGGTGTCCTAGCTGCTCAGACCTTGGCTAAAACCGGAGCCAAGTCTATCATTATGATTACAGGTAATGACAACTCCAATTCACCAACTGGACTTCGTCATGCTGGTTTTGCTTCAATCTTGCCAAAGGCTCCTATTATCAATGTTTCCAGTGACTTTTCACCCCTTCGTAAGGAAATGGAAATTAAAAATATCTTGACCAAACAAAAACCAGATGCGATTTTCGCCTCTGATGATTTGACTGCTATTTTGGTTATTAAAATTGCTCAGGAGCTTGGTCTCTCTGTTCCTGAAAAACTCAAAGTGATCGGCTATGACGGGACTTATTTTATCGAGAATTTCTACCCTCACCTCACTACCATTAAACAACCCTTGGAAGAGATTGCTCGCCTAACAGTTGATTTGCTCTTACAAAAAATTGAAGGCAAAGAGGTTGCTACCACTGGTTATTTCTTGCCGGTTAGTCTCTTGCCAGGTAAAAGTATTTAAACAAAAAACTCGGACTGAATCAGTCTGAGTTTTTTTCTTATGATCTAAATTTTTTCAAGAGTGTTTGGGCTTTTTCTAAATTAAAGGTTTTTTCAGCAATCAAGCTTTCTACCAACTTAGGCACTTCAGCCTCTGTGGCTCCTGCAAGGAGGGCTAGTGACTTCGCTTGAAGTTTCATGTGTCCATGCTGAATTCCTGTGCTGACAAGAGCTTTAAGAGCTGCAAATTTTGTGCAAGACCAATTGACACGATAATTTGAGCCAATTCCTTAGCTGATGGATAACCTAGCAGCTCATGACTGAGAACTACACGAGGATTAAGACCAATTGATCCACCTTTGGTAGCAACTGGCATCGGCATAGTCAGCTCTCCTATTAGCTCTTCGGTTTCCAAATCCATAGTCCAACTACTAAGGCCTCGATAGGAACCATCATGACTGGCATAGGCATGTGCTCCCGCTTCAATGGCCCGCCAATCATTTCCAGTAGCAATCAAGAGAGCATCGATTCCATTAAAGATTCCCTTATTGTGAGTAGCTGCTCGATAAGGATCTGCTTGAGCAAATTGGCTGGCTAAAACCATTTTTTCTGCTAGTTCACGCGCTTCATCCTTCTGGCGACTCAAATAACGAAAGGCAATCCGACAAGTTGCAGTTACTAGAGAATCTGTTGCGTAGTTGGATAGAATTCCCATTAAACTTTGCCCTTGACTTAGAGCCTCTAGACTTGGTTTTAAAGCTTCAAGCATGGTATTGAGCATATTAGCTCCCATGGCTTCCTGAGTATCGACATGGAGATAAACCACTAAAAAGTCAGCCTCACCAGAAATTTTCTCAACTGTTAGCTCTCTGGCTCCACCACCACGTTTGACAATAGATGGATAGGCTTGGTTTGCTTGTTCGAGTAGCTCTGCCTTCTGACTCAAAATAGCCTGACATGCTTTATCCCTATCTGGAACCTGATAAAGAGCTACCTGACCAATCATTTGACGTTGATGAACCTGAGCAGTAAAACCACCCGCACGTTTGATAATCTTACTAGCAAAACTAGCTGCAGCAACGACAGATGGTTCTTCTGTTACATAAGGAACTGTGTACTCTTGACCATTTACCAACACTTCTGGAACTACTGAGTATGGAAGTGAGAAGGTCCCCACTACATTTTCACTCAGTTGGTCCGCAACTGCTATACTAAGATTTTCATTTTGCTCAAGACTTTCTTGGGCTTCCATAGAAGTAAGCGCCTGAGACTTAACGAACTCAAGGCGCTCTTGAATTGATTTTTTAGCAAATCCATTCCAATTTTTTTTTATTTTTTTCCAACCTTGCTGTAGCGACGTTGGTGTTCTACAATCTCAACCAGAGCATAGTCCTGTCCTTCATAGCCTGACATGGTTGCAGAACCTGACTCATCCAAGTTTGCTTCCTCAAAGAAGATTCGTTCATAATCAGCTACGCTCAATGCTTGACGCTGGTCTAGCAATTCTAAGCGATTTTTCTGCAATTGCTGTTCATAGCCTTCAACCAATTCCACACTGAAGAACTCAGATACAGCACCACTTCCGTAGCTATAGAGAGCAAGCTTGTCCCCTGCTTTTAGACTATCAGAATTTTCAAGAAGAGACAAGAGTCCTAAAAAGAGTGAACCCGTATAGATATTCCCAACCTTTTGGCTGTAAATAATGGACTCATCAAAGTGTTTTTGAAGTAAATCTTTTTTCTCTTGAGGTAGAGATTTATCAAGGATTTTTTTCAATCCCTTGAGAGCTAGCTTTGGATAAGGCAAATGGAAACAAATAGCTTCAAAATCATTCAAGTCGCAATCATAACGCTTTTGGTACTCTTCCCAAGTCGTTTTTAAGCTATCCAAATACTGCTGTGTTGAGTAGACTCCATTTACAAATGGTGTCGTTGAATAATTTGGACGCCAAAAGTCCATGATATCACGAGTCTGCGCAACGTTATCGTTGTTGAAGACCATAACACGTGGATTTTGACTAATCAACATGGCAACACAACCTGCTCCTTGAGTTGGTTCCCCAGGAGTTTCGACACCATATTTTGCAATATCACTAGCTAGTACCAAGACTTTTGATTTAGGAGAATTTTCTACGTGTAACTTAGCATAGTGAAGGGCCGCAGTTGCACCATAGCAAGCTTCTTTGATTTCAAAACTACGAGCAAAAGGTTGAATTCCAAGTAGACCGTGTACAAAAACCGCAGCCGCCTTACTTTGATCGACTCCAGATTCTGTCGCTACGATAACCATATCAATCTCTTGCTTCTCTTCTTCAGTCAGGATAGAATTTCCTGCACTGGCAGCCAAGGTAATAATATCCTCTGTTAAAGGAGCAATACTCAATTCTTTTAAAAGGAGTCCTTTACTCAATTTTTCAGGATCAGTTCCTCGAGCTTCTGCTAAATCTTGTAATTTCAAAACGTATTGACTGGTCGCAAAACCAATCTTATCAATACCGATTTTCATATTTACCTCTATTTTTATCATTCATTGTAAAAATTCGTTCACCTCTATTTTATCATAATTGAGGTCAAATGAGCGAAAAAAGACTTGATTCCCCAAATCAAGTTCATTTCTATCGCCGTACTCATATTCTTTCAGCCACTCTACCCACGAAAAAATCGAGACTTAGCTAGCTCGATTCTTTTTGAGATAGTGATACAACTTCAGTACAACTGTCCCACTTGCCATTCCTATTGAAATAACAAGAGCCAACATCATCACCAACATTGAACTGGCAATGGCGTTTCTATAGTCGCCTGTCACAAAAAATGAAGTCGTTCGATAAGAGAGATAACCTGGTACCAGCGGAGCCAAGATGGCCAAAGCAAAGACAACTGCTGGTGTTTTGTAGATAATACTCATAATCTGGCTGATACAAGAACCAATCACAGCGGCAATAAAGGTCGCCAAAATAACATTGGTTGGCTCCTTGAGTATTAGATAAAGCAGCCAGATTGACATTCCCAAAACTCCACCAGGAATGAGCATAGAACGTTGGACGTTTAAACGATTAAAAAAGTGATAATAGCTAGCAGACTAGCTAGAGCCTGCAATAAAAATGTTGTTAGAGTCATATTAGTTCATGAGTACGAGGGCGACAGAGGTGCCTGCCCCTAAAGCAAGGGTAACCAGCAAGGATTCAAACATCTTGCTCATACCAGAGTTAATGTGATTGGTCATAATATCTCTAACAGCATTAGTCAGAGCAATTCCCGGTACAAAAGGCATGACCGCACCTGCAATGACCAAATCAGCTGTAGAAGGAAAGCCAGAATAGCGCGCCCAAAATTGTGCAATCAAACCAAAAACAAGAGCACCTGCAAAAGCTGTCATAAAGGGAATACGAATAAATTTTTCTACGTAAAGAGAAAAGGTGAAAGCAAAGATGGTTGCTACTCCTGCACCAATGGCATCGTAGGCATTCCCCCCGAACATGATCGAGAAGAAGGGAGCACTAAGGGTCGCTGCAGCAGTTAGCTGAACATTGGTGTAGGGAGATGCCTTAGCATTTAATTGCTTGAGTTGAATAAAGGCTGTCTCTAAATCAAGCTGTCCTGATACAAGCTGCCGTGAAATCTGATTGACATCACAAACCTTCTCAATATTATAAGCAGAGGAGGTTACTCGTTTCATTCGAGAGATATTTGTATTTTCAATGGAGAAAAAAATAGCTGCAGGCATGGCCAAAACATTACAATCCATGATGCCTTGTGAATGAGCAATTCGAATCATGGTGTCTTCGACACGATGGATTTCAGATCCATTGCGAAGCAGAATTGTTCCTGCTAACATAATGACATCAATGACTGCATTCAGTTTTTTTGATTCGTCCATGTTCTCCTCCTTTTTAAACTCCTTTTATTTTATCATAAATTTTAAGGAAGAAAAATCTTTGTCACAAAAACTGTGACAAAGATTGATTAGTTCTCACCATTATGGTTCTCCGACTGATTATTCGATGACGGAGATGACGGTGCTGTCGTAGTTTGAGGTTCTCTAATCTGTGGTGATGTCTCTCCACGATATGGATTTCCTTGTGAAGGATTTGTTGTCGTTGTTGTTGTTTTCGGTTTGTAGATAGAAATTTTGATACGAGTTGTATTCAAATCTACACCTTCACCTGGTTTTGGACTTTGGCTAACTACAGTCTCTTCAGCAGTTCCTTCTGGAGCTGTGGAGACTTCTACCACTTCAATATTCGCCTCTTTTACACCTACTATCTGAATCAAGTTATTCTTGGTAAATTCAAGGCTTGATCCAATATAACTTGGCATAGGAACGCTAGTTACCTTCTTAGCTACTGTCAAGGTAATCTCTGTCGCCTTACTAAGATCATAAGTGGTTCCTTCTGGCAGACTCTGTCTCATAACAAGTCCTGCCTCTGTTTCACTTGATTCTTCTTCTACAACCTTGATGAGATTTTCAGGAACTTTTTTCCCTTTCAACTCAGCAATGACGTCTGTAGAATTGCGTCCAATATAATTTCCAATCTTAAATGATTGCTGACCTGAAGAGATAGTGAGATTAACTTTAGTACCTTCTTTACGAGACGAACCAGCATCTGGATCCGTTCGAATCACTCGGCCTTCTTCTACCGTATCACTAGCTTCAGTCTTTTCCTCGCCAATTTCAAAATTAGCTTTTTTAAGTTTTTCCTTAGCTTCTGCTACAGTTTGTCCTACAACATTTGGAATCTCAACAGTTGCTGGTGTTTTGGATACTATCCAAAAGAGAGAAGCCAAAACAAGTATAAAGCTAGCTAAAAGCACCAAATACCTCGCTTTAAAACGACGTTTCTTGACTGGTTTTGCAACAGTTTCTTTACTAGTTGCCTTTTGAGTCGGCTTTTGGCTCTGAGGACTTTCTTCCTTTGGTTGCACTTTAGGAATCGCTGTTAAAGTAGATTGTGAAATTTTCGGTAAGGTTTTTGTGTCAACTTTACTTGTATCTTCAAATACCAGCTTTGGTTCATTTCGACGGTTATAAGAAAGACTGCTCAATAAGTCAACATACATCTCTGAGACAGTTTGATAACGGTCTGTCAACTTTTTAGCTGTCGCTTTTATAACAACGTTTTCCAAGGATTGTGGTACTGATGGGTTTTCTGCAATGACCGAAGGAAGTGGTTTTTGGAAATGCTGAAGTGCAATCGTAACAGCACTATCTCCATCATATGGAATATGACCCGTCAACATTTCAAAGAAAATAATTCCCATTGCATAAATATCACTCTGTATGGTCGCCTTAGAACCACGCGCCTGCTCAGGTGATAGATAGTGAACAGAACCCAACATGGAGTTGGTCTGTGTCAAACTGGTTTCTGCAAAGGCCACTGCAATCCCAAAGTCAGTAACTTTTGCGGTTCCATCAGGAGTCAAGAGTATATTTTGAGGTTTTAAATCACGGTGAATAATCCCCTTTGCATGCGCCAAACGCATAGCCAAGAGAATTTGCCCCATGATACGAACAGCTTCCTCGTTTGATAGAGGGTGGTGTTCTTTGATATAACGTTTGAGGTCAAGTCCAGCTACATATTCCATAGCTAGATATTGTTGACCGTCTTCTTCACCGATATCCGTAATTCGAACGATATGAGGATGATCTAGGTCCGCCATCGCACGTGCTTCACGCTGAAAACGTGCAACAGCGATTGGATCCGTTTGGTAGTTGGTCCTCAGGACCTTCACCGCTACCTCTTCCCCATCCAGAATCAAATCTTTGGCCAGGTAGACATCTGCCATCCCGCCACGGCCAATTTGTTTGATAATCCGATATCGTCCGGCAAATATCTTGCCGATCTGGATCATTCTGATTCCTCCTCAATCGCAATCAAGGCAACAGTAATGTTATCAAGCCCTCCGGCATTGTTTGCAAAACGTACTAAGGTTGCCGCCTTGTCTTCAAGTGAAATATCACTTGTCACGATGTCATAGATTTCACTTCCTGAAATCATATTCGTGAGACCATCACTGTTCATAACGATATAGTCACCAGGTTCCAAGCTTACAATTCCTAAATCAGGTTGAATCTCATCTTTTTGTCCAATAGACTGGGTAATGATATTTTTTTGTGGATGCGCTTCAGCTTCTTCAGGTGTTAATTGACCTGCCTTGAGTAACTCATTGACTAATGAATGATCACTCGTTAATTGGTGGTACTCTTCTCCACGAACCAAGCCGATACGAGAATCACCAATATGAGCATAGATGGCTTGATTATCAATGATTGCAAGGGCTTCTAGAGTTGTACCCATTCCTTTATATGCTTCATCACGCCCCAATTGATAAATCTTTTGATTTTCAATTTCTAGGTGTTCTGCAAACCATTCACGAACTTCATTCACGGTATCGATCTGAGTATCTACCCAGGCAACACCTAAGTCCGTAACTGCCATCTCACTGGCAATATTACCTGCTCGGTGTCCTCCCATCCCGTCAGCCAAGATAATCATCGTACGACCGGCACGGTTGACAAAAAGATTGACATAGTCTTGATTATTTGTACGTTTCTGACCCACATCTGTTAATAATGAAATCTCCATTGTGTCAGTTCCTTCCTAATTGGATATCTTACGAAATTGGCTAATAAAGAATCCATCACTTCCGTACAATTCTGGAGTAATGAGGATGCAGCCATCTTTTAGGATATCCTTGCATTCGTGTTCTAGTTTAACCTGCTCGAACTCTGGATGACTTTCTAAATGCTTGAACCACTTGAAAGTTCTCCTCAGAGACAATAGTGCAGGTACTATAAGTTATTATACCACCTTTACGTAGCGTTTGACAAACACTACCTAATATTTCCAACTGAATTTCCTGTAATAACGCGAAATCAGCAGTGTCTTTGTTATATTTGATATCTGGTTTCCGACGCAATAGACCAATTCCTGAGCAAGGGGCATCAACAAGAATCTTATCAAATTGATCCTTACCAAAAAACTCGTGAACCTTTCGGGCATCCAATTTTTGTGTTTGAACACGGTCTGCTACGCCTAGGCGCTCTGCATTCTCTTGAATTAAATTGAGTTTATGGTCGTAGAGATCCAGAGCTGTTACCTGACCTGTCGTGAGATAAGAGGCCATATGGGCTGTTTTCCCACCTGGAGCTGCACAAGCATCCAAAACCTGCTCCTCTCCTTGTAAATCAAGAGTTGGAGCAACCAGTTGACTAGACTCATCCTGGATAGTAATAGCCCCTTCAGCAAACAAGTCATGACCCGCAAATGCCCCTGTTCTTTGACCAGACCAGAAGCTGATAAAGCAGAATCACTTGCATCAAGCAGAGCTTTAATTTCCTCTTTTCGGTTCAAATCTGTCACACGGATACTGGCCTTATTGCGTTGCAAAAGACTCTCAAAAATCGCTTGCGCCCGTTCTTCCCCGTACTCTTCCTTGAGCTTAGAAACTAACCACACTGGCAAAGAGTAGGCGATAGAATCACGCTTGTTCTTACGCTTGATACTGGCAATATCTGGCAAACCTTCTCGCAAGATACGGCGAAGGACTGCATTGACCAGTTTTTCGCTACCCTTTTTACGAAATTTTGCAATTTCTACCGCTTCATTGACCACTGCATGATCAGGAAGCTTATCCAAGTATTGGAGTTGATAGACGCTCATGAGAAGCAAAACATAGATCCAGCTGTCTAGCTTGTCTCTATCCTCAATAAAGTGAGACAAATACCATTCTAAAGTTAGTTTACGAGCTACGGTTCCATAAACAAGCTCTGTCACCAAACCTTTATCAGTTGCTGACAGTTGACTTCCCTTGAGGTGTTTATTTAAGGCGATATTGGAGTAGGCTTGATTGACAAAGACATCCTCTAGCACCTTTAAGGCTAAGTTTCTAGCCGTTTCTACTTTAGTCACCAAATCGTTCTCCTACAGCCAAACTTCGTCCAACACCGTTGAGGAAGGAAGCAATGTCCATTTTAGGTTTTCCTGCTGGTTGAACCTGTTTGAGAGATAGAGCTCCTTCTGCTGTTGCGACAATCAATTCTTTCTTACCGATGGAGAGTATCTCACCTGGATTACCCTGACCTTCTACAGGCAGAGCTTCATAGATTTTGAAGCGTTCTCCCTTGAGGAAGGTATGAGCAACTGGCCATGGATTCATCCCACGGATTTGGTTGAAAAGTTGACGGTTGGTCTTGTTCCAGTCCAATTTTTCTTCCTCTGGTTTAATATTTGGTGAGAAAGTTACTTGGCTTGGATCTTGCGGCTCTGGCTGAATTTCACCAGCTATATAAGCAGGTAGAGTATCCAAAAGCAAATCACGCCCAACAATGGCCAATTTTTCAAACAAAGTTCCAACATTGTCCTCATCAGTAATGGGAATACTGCGACGAGAAATCATGTCCCCTGCATCCATTTCCTTGACCATTTCCATAATGGTTACTCCTGCTTCTTCATCACCTTGAATCAAGGCATAATGGATAGGAGCTCCACCACGGTGCTTTGGAAGAAGCGAAGCATGAACATTGACTGCAAAATCCATGCTATCAAGGAGTTTACTTGGGAGAAATTGTCCAAAAGCTGCAGTCACAATCCCGTCAGCTCCCAAATTCATGATAGCTTCCATTTCTGGACTACCTGATAATTTTTCAGGTTGGTAGATAGGTAAGCCTGCCTCTTTGGCAGCTTGTTTCACTGGGGTTTCCTGGATGACTTTTTTACGGCCGACAGCACGATCTGGCTGAGTTACAACCGCTACAATCTCGTAGCGGTCATCTGACAAAAGCCCCTTTAAAACAGTTGCTGAAAAATTGGGAGTTCCCATAAAGATTAGTTTTGTCATCTTTTCTCCTTCTATAAAAATTGTTGCGGTTCGTGGTCAATACTGAGACGAAGTTCGCTATTTTCACGTTCTTGAGTTAGAGCTAAGACCTGATTAAGGGTAGAAGCTAACTCATCTTCTAAACGGTATTTAATCAAAATTTGGTAATGATAGAGGTTATGAGTGCGAGCGATAGGTTTTGGCGTCGGACCTAGAATTACACTAGCATCCGATAAACCTGACCGCAAAATCTCCATGACTTGATAAGCACGTCTAAGAACCTCTTCTTCTTTTTTATGAGATAAGGTGATTCCAATAGTGAAATAATAAGGTGGATAACCCAACTGACGTCTGATGCCCATTTCATAGGCATAAAAACCTTCGTAATCCTGATCCTTGGCGAATCGAATGGCATAATGCTGAGGATTATAAGACTGAATCAAGACCTGACCTGCCTTTTCAGCACGACCGGCGCGACCTGCCACCTGGGTCAAGAGTTGGAAGGTTCTCTCAGAAGAACGGAAATCAGGCAGGTTCAAGGCTGTGTCCGCATTGAGAACACCAACCAAGGTCACATTTGGAAAATCCAAGCCCTTGGCAATCATCTGGGTTCCCAGCAATATGTCCGCTTCACCATTGCCAAATTGTTCAAGTAAAGCTTGGTGACTGCCCTTTTTACGAGTTGTATCCACATCCATGCGTAGAATGCGTGCCTCTGGAAAGAGTTCTGCTAGCTCATCATAGGCCTTTTGAGTTCCCGTTCCATAGTATCGAATACTACGACTCTGACAGTTTGGACAGACATGAGGAATTTCCTTCGTAAAACCACAATAATGACAGTTCATAGTCTTAGTATCCATGTGCAGGGTAAGAGAAATATCGCAGTTGGGACAGGTATCCACGGTCCCACATTCTCGGCACATGACAAAGCTAGAATAACCACGACGATTGAGCATGAGAACAACCTGCTCTTTTTTATCCAGTCGATCTTGAATGGCCTCAATCAGTGGTGGTGTAAAGTTTGATGTTTCATTCTGCCCAATGTAATCACGGAAGTCAATGAGTTGAACTTCAGGAATACTTGCTAAAGGATTAGCTCGTTGAGTCAGACGTAGATGTTTATAAACTCCCTTACCAGCACGCGCACGGCTTTCTAGACTTGGTGTTGCAGAACCAAGAACTAGGGCAGCTTGATTGTACTGGGCTCGTAAAAGAGCCACATCTCTAGCATGGTATCGAGGATTGCTGTCTTGCTTGTAGCTAGCCTCATGCTCTTCATCGATAATGATAACACCTAGATTTTTCAAAGGTGCAAAAATAGCAGACCTGGCCCCAACAACTACCTGAGCATCTCCACGCTCCACCTTGCGCCACTCATCATACTTTTCACCATTTGACAAGCCTGAGTGGAGGATGGCAACTTGCTCACCAAAACGAGCAATAAAGCGCTCTGTCATTTGAGGTGTCAGAGAGATCTCTGGAACTAGAACAATCGCTGTTTTCCCCATATCCAGGGCACCTTGGATAATCTGCAGGTAAACCTCGGTTTTCCCACTTCCAGTGATTCCTTGTAGAAGAAATGGAGGATGTTGCTTTCCAATCGCTCCAACAACCGCCTCACAGGCTTGTTTTTGCTCTGGATTTAACTCTAAGGCTTGATTTGACTCGATTCCTTCAAAGTAGGTAGCTGAACGTTGAACTTCTTTTTGAAGAATCGTCAAAGCACCCTGTTCCACAAAGAAGTTAACTTGTTCCCGTGAGTAATGTTCTAACAAAGCAGCCAAAGGAGTACTTTCTGGATGTGCTAATAAATAATCTCGCAGTTCCAATTTCTTCTTGGCACGGTTTGAGATTTCTAGCTTTTCTAATTTGTCAAGATGAACTTCAACCCAAGACTGTGTTTTGACCTTCTTCTGATCAACAGCCTGATACTCTAACTTCAAAAGTCCTTTGCGAGTCAATCGCATCATCTCAGCCTGCTTTTCTAAGTCTAGAGATGAAAATGCTAAGGACTCTTGCGATCCAAACAAACGGTCTCTGTCTTTCTGACTCAAGCCTTCCAGAGGATAGAGGATTTTATCATAGCTAGAATTCAAAAATCCAGGAAGCATAGCTTTTAGAATAGAAATCTTGTATGAAAAAACTGACTTACGTAGTTCTTCGGCCAGCCAGAGTTGTTCCTCCGTTAAGACAGGAGAAAAGTCCAGCACCTCAGCAATTTCTTTCAAGTCCTCATCTGCCACATCTACATCAGATTCTTGTTCCATTCCAAGAACAATTCCCTGAATCAAGCGATTTGCCTTCCCAAAAGGCACATGAACCCGCATACCAATTTCCAGCATCCCTTCAAATTCCTCTGGAATCTTGTAGCTATAGGGCTGGTCCGTCTGCATCAAGGGAACATCCACAATGATTTTTGCAATAGCCATATCCTCACCTCCTTCTCTTCTTAAATCGTTTTAATTGATTGAGTATTCTTGCAATAGAAAAAATAAGATTGAGTCCCCCCAACCTTAAATTTTTTCACCTTCTTCTTTTTCTTTCGCGATTTGCTCTTTGATTTTCTTTTCTTCTTCTTCTCTCAATCGTCTTTCTTCTTCGATACGACGACGAACAGCTTCGCGTTTTCCTTCTGGATCTGGGTGGATGGTTACATTCCCTGATTCAATTTCTTCCAAGGCACGAAGTGTAGATTTTTCAGATTTGAATTCTTGTGTTGGAGTTGCTCCAGCTTCTAATTCGTGAGCACGTTTTGCTTCCAAGATGACGAGTGAATATTTTGATGGTACCTTGTCAAGCAAGGTATCAATAGAGGGTTTAAGCATCATTTGTTTGTACCTGTTTTCTATAGTTTATCGAATAGTCGGAGACTTTGGTAGCATATCCTGGTAGTGACCGATGACACGATCGACACGGAAATGTTCTGCTTCAATCACACGTTTGACACGTTCTGCGGCAAGAGGAACATGATCATTGACAATAGCATAGTCATACTCACGCATCAAAGCAATTTCTTCTTTAGCTTTCGATACGTTGGGCGATCACTTCTGCGCTATCGGTACCACGGCCTACGAGACGATCTTGCAATTCTTCCAAATCTGGTGGTGTCAAAAAGATAAAGACTGCATCTGGAACTTTTTTCTTGACCTGAAGAGCTCCCTGCACTTCAATTTCAAGGAAAACGTCAATCCCCTTATCAAGGGTTTCATTGACATAGGTCAGAGGAGTTCCGTAGTAGTTGCCTACATACTCTGCATACTCTAACATCTGTCCTTGACGGATCAATTCTTCAAATTCTTCACGCGTACGGAAGAAATAGTCAACTCCGTCTACTTCACCTGGACGTTGAGCCCGTGTTGTCATAGATACAGAATATTGGAATTGATTTTCAGAACTCTCAAAAATTTCTCGTCTAACCGTTCCTTTTCCAACTCCTGAAGGACCTGAAAAAACGATTAGTAAGCCACGGTCTGCCATGATGTCTCCTTTGGATAGTTTGTGAAATGCCTTGGAAATTCATTCAGAATTCTCTTTGTGAAGGCATTTCTGCTTACTACAATCTTTCTATCTAGTGTAACAAAAAAGCAGTAATTTTTCAACTGCTCTTTCTTATTTATTTTGCATAATCAACTGCACGAAGTTCACGAATCACGGTTACCTTGATATTTCCTGGGTAATCGAGGTTGCTTTCGATTTTCTCACGAACTTTGTGAGCTAAGATTGTGACCTTATCGTCCTTGATTTGACCTGGATTTACCATGATACGGATTTCACGTCCCGCTTGAAGGGCAAAGCTATTTTGAACTCCTTCAAAGCTATTAGCGATTTCTTCTAAATCATGGAGACGTTTGATGTAGCTTTCAAGTGATTCGCTACGAGCTCCTGGACGGGCAGCACTCAAGGCATCCGCTGCAGCAACGAGAACTGCAATTACACTTTCAGGCTCTACATCTCCGTGGTGACTAGCAATCGTGTTAATCACAACTGGATGCTCTTTGTACTTGCGAGCTAATTCAGTACCAATCTCAACGTGGCTACCTTCCACCTCACGGTCAATAGCTTTACCAATATCGTGGAGGAATCCTGCACGACGAGCGAGAGCCGCATTTTCACCAAGTTCACTAGCCATAATACCAGCCAACTTAGCCACTTCAATCGAGTGACGCAAGACATTTTGTCCGTATGACGTACGGAACTGCAAACGACCCATGATTTTCATCAAGTCAGGGTGAAGGTTCGGCGCCCCAATTTCGTAGGCTGCGGCTTCACCATATTCACGAATTCTGTTATCAATTTCTTGACGGTTTTTCTCAACCAACTCTTCGATACGAGCTGGGTGAATACGTCCATCCTTAAGTAAGGTTTCCATCGTCATACGGGCAATCTCACGGCGGATAGGATCGAAACCTGACAAGGTTACCACTTCTGGCGTATCATCAATGATGACATCAACCCCTGTCAAACTTTCAAAGGTACGGATATTGCGACCTTCACGACCAATGATACGACCTTTCATGGTATCATCAGGCAGATGAACTGTCGAGTTGGTAGACTCAGCTACATACTCACCAGCAATTCTCTGCATCGCTTGGGACAAGATATCCTTAGCAAGCTTATCTGAACGTTCCTTGACTTCTTGCTCCGCCTCACGAATGCGGCTAGCAATTTCCTTGGTCAAGTCTTCTTCTGTTTGAGCTAAGATAATATCTTTGCCTCTGACTGAGTCAGACTTCCGACACGCTCCAGTTCAGCTTGCTTTTGCTTTTCAATTTCCTCTAGTTGCTCTTCACGTGCATCAAGGTTTTTTGCTCTATCAGAAATACTTTGTTCTTTTTGTTCAAGTGTTTTTTCTTTGTTCGTCAAATTATCGTCTTTACGGTCAAGGCTCGTAGCTCTCTCCGTCAAACGACTTTCGATTTGCTTGAGTTCTTGACGCTCCGACTTAAATTCAGCGTCCACTTCTTCGCGGTATTTTCTGGCTTCCTCTTTAGCCTCCAATAGTGCTTCTTTTTTAAGGGATTTGCTTTCGCTCTTGGCTTCATTTAGTAATAAATCCGCTTCGCGCTCAGCTTGTCCTCGTAAATTAGTTGCTTCTTGTTCAGCATTTAAAAGCATCAACTCTGCAGCCTCTTGTGATGATTTCATCTTGACTGAGATGCTGACATATCCAATGACTAAACCAATGATGACGGCAAAAACAACTATAACAATTGTCATAATTTCCATGTTTTTACCTCAATTTATTTGTTTATCTGAATGACATGCATTCTTATACATTTTACCACAAAAAAATATTTTTAACAAACCTTAAATGGAAGTTGTTTTGGTCATTTCAAGGCTAAAAATCCTTATTTTTCCTAATAAAATAGGCTATTCTCCCTAATTAAATTTTTAAAGATTTTTTTCAAAAAAAGTTAAAAAGTCCACCTCTCAGTAGACTTAGTAATGATCCTTAAAGGATAAGAAAGCGACACTATCACCATCCATCATATAGATAATGCGATTTTCTGCATCAATGCGACGTGACCACGCTCCTTGGTAATCATATTTGAGTGGTTCTGGTTTACCAATCCCTGTAAATGGATCACGTTGAATATCTTTAATTAGTTTGTTGATTCTTTTTAATGTTTTCTTATCTTGGTTTTGCCAATAGCAATAATCTGCCCAGGCATCTTCTGTAAACTTGAGTAGCATCCATTACTCCTCAATCATATGCACCTGAGTATGTCCCGCACGAACTTGGGATATTCCTCGCAAGACCTTGTCAGAAAGTTCCTTATTCTGAGCAATTCTCAAAGTTTCCTGAATACTATCCCACTCACTTTTTGAAAGGACTACAATATCCTCATCTGGATTTTTGTTGACCACTGTCAATGGCTCAAACTCATCGTTTACCTTCTTCATGTAGTCTTTTAAATGATTTCGGAATGTTGAGTAAAGAACTGCTTCCATAACCATACCTCGTTTTACCTCTTTTCCATTATTATACATGAAAAGAAAGAAATTGTCAGGAACTTGTACAAGATTTTTTCTTTTCTATCTAGTTATTCGAAAAAAACTTAAAAAAGTCCACCTCACAGTAGACTTAGTTCAATTCGATTCTGATTGGCGCTTTGCCAAAATTTTGTTCTGCTATACTAGGGTGTCCCAGTTGATAAATTTGGTCTGCCTTTTGGGTTATAGCATCCCAGGGTTCTTTACCGATTCGGCTGACTAGATTAACCTGCTCCTTGAGAGCTTTAAGGTGTTGTCTGCCTTTTTCGGTAAAACCAAGGACGTGAATGGCTTCTGGCAAGTCACTTTCTCTGGCTTGTACCAAGATATAGGTCAAGAGGCGTCGCACACGCGCCTTGGTGTATCGTTTGGTAGCCACTATCTCGACTAATTCTTCCACAGATTGAGCTGTCTTTATAGCATCCTTGATACGCACCGCCATTTCTTGATTGACCTGATAAATAGTACTTAAATCTGGATTTGACAAGATTTGATAGCGTAAAAGTGGAAAATAATTTCCCCAGCTCACCTTACTAGCATTTTCAAAGTGATTAACAGAAGGCATAAAGCGTTCTAAAAAATCTTGATCTGATTGATGCTGACGGATAGCTGTCGCCGAAGCAAAGTCAACATCCTTGTCCACCGAATGGTATCCAGCTCCCTGACGTTGAATTGGATGAAGCTGAATATTTCGTCCAGCAACTGCCTTGGCGTAGGCAAGAGCTAAGACATGATTGGGCGTATCACCCGAAAAATCAAGACCTGCAAATTCCTTCCACATGGCTTGGGTTTTCTGTGGGTAGGAGAGTGAATCAGGTAGATTGTCCACAAATTTCTCCATCTCAGCACCACGCTCTGCATATAAGTTAGCAATTTTCTGGTAATCTAGAACTTCTTCTGTCCCAAAGTCTAAGGTATCAATTCCCAAACGAGCCAATATATCCACAGCACCTTGACCGAAGAAATCCGCTGCCTGAACACTGACTGAAAAGGGCAATTCTACTACCAAGTCTGCCCCATTCTCTAGTGCCATTTGAGCCCTTGTCCACTTGTCCACGATAGCCGGCTCTCCACGCTGCATGAAATTCCCAGACATGGCAACAATTTTCAGCCCTTTAGCCTGTTCCAGCAGGTATTTGTGGCCATTATGAAAAGGATTGAACTCCGCTATAATACCTGTAATGGTCATGGTAATCTCCTACTTCTGCGCCACAAAAAACCAACGAGTACTGGTCTCTGTAGGCTCCTTATCCTCAAAGTCAGCATAAAGTTTGAAGGACTTAAAACCAGCCTGTTCCAACAAAATATCATAGGTCAAGACTTCGTAGGTTCGCTCCTCATGCACTTCGTCGTGACGACTAAAGGAACCATCCGCTTCCTTGATAAAAAAGGTCAACTCATGCACGATAGAATGTGGTGCTGCATCCTCGTAGGTATCCCAAAGCATAGCGAAGTCTTCCGCATTTTCATGGTAGGAATAGCCTGGGAAGACTTCATCTGTCTGGTAGGTCGAATGCACATCAAAGATGAAGACCCCGTCCTCATTGAGAGCATTATAGACTTCTTTAAAGACATCCCCGACTTCCACCTCATCCTGCATGTAGCAGATAGAATCAGAATAGCAGGTCACAAAGTCGTATTTACCAGCCTTGGACAAATCCAGCATATTGCCTTCCATAAAATCAATCTTTTGCTTGGCTGAAGCTGCTCTCTTCTCCGCAATCTTCAACATATCCGCGCTCAAGTCAAGTCCTGTCACATCAAAACCAGCTTGAGAAAATCGGACAGACTGAATCCCTGTCCCACAAGCTAGCTCCAAGAGTTTCTTTCTCTCCTTAGTCTTGGGCAAATGACGCAGCGAAAAATCCGTCCATTTATCGTATAAACTATCATCCATCACAGCATCGTAAACAGCCGTAAAGGTTTCGTATGTTGCCATAATCATGATACCAAGAGCATCTCTGGAAACACCACTCGCTCTTACCTTTCTAACAATTTTCTTCTAAATTAAGCAAATAAACCCAGTTGACTGCAACTGAGTTCAATTGAAGATAAAGTCTTTTTAAGACTTTCCTTGGGTGATTTCGGACGTCTGCGACCTTCTTCGAAGTTCCAAGACTTAGTTTTGAGCCCTTCGTTTTTCATCTCTAAACTCAGGCTAAAATAGTTCCCCGAACTGTTTTACTCTCAAAACTCCCGACTTCTTGAAACATTATCGTTTCAAGAAGTTTTATCACAACGGAAAGTCTCGGTAATTTCTCACTTCTCACTCAGAAAACAAGAATAATCTCAATACATTGTCGAATTTCAAAGCAATTTCCACCCGAAGTTCAAGTCATCTACTAGGCCAAGGTTTCAGATAAATCTACTGAATCCGCCTCATGCCATAGTTTTTCTAAGTTATAGTGGGCACGCATTTCTTCTGAGAAGATATGCACAACGACTCCACCAAGGTCAAGTAAAACCCAGCCTCCAGTTGCATCGCCTTCAACGTGACTACCTTTAAAGCCAGCTTGAGCTACTTTTTCACGGATATTTTCAGCGATAGCATCCAATTGACGACTATTCATAGAGCTAGTGATCACAAAGTAGTCTGTCACACTGGTCAATTCTTGTACATCAAGTGCAAGGATATCCTCCGCACGTTTCTCATCAGCCGCTTTCACGACTAGTTCTAATAATTCTTTTTCGTTCATTTAATCCTCTTTCTAGAAAATATGTTTGTAATCTACGACATCTGCAAAGCGCCCCTCCCAAATGCCCTCATAAAATTCATTTATCGTTTCTGCTGGAATATCTTTCCCATCAAACGTTGTGCAAGTTTCTTCTGGAATAATAAGCTTATAGCCATATTCAAAAGCAACCTTGACAGAGGTATCCACACAATATTCTGTCTGCATACCACATAAAACTAATTTTTTAATCCCCTGTTTATCCAAGTATTCTTTTAAACCAGTTTCTTTGAAAATACTATTATACTTCTTCTGAAAGACCTTTTCATCAGGTTTTCGATTTAAAAGAGCAGATAACTGCCAATCTTCTGATGCTTGGGCTTCAGGGTTATCAATATGTTGAACATAGATAATTTCGATATTCTTACTTCTAGCTTGGTTTTGTAAATAAGAAATTTTTTCCAATAGACTATCTGTCTTAAAACCTGTTTCCACTAAAATATTTTGTACATCAATAATGATAAAAGCCGTCTTCATTTAATTCTCTTTCAAATAGTGCACATAGGCGTTATAGGTTTCAAGGGTTTGGGGATAGATGGGAAATCCTTGGTGAGCTAAATGCTCTACTGTATGAGCTGTCTCGTAAGCTACCGCCTTGTTAAGCGATAGACCTGCAATTTCACGCGCCTCATCTACTCCTGGAAAGGCACGATTGTGCTCGATGTAGTCTGCGACATAGATAACCTTGTCAAGGTCTGTCATCTGACTCGCTCCGACTGTATGAATTTCAATAGCTCGTAGGATTTCAGAATCTTGTAAATCCAAGTCTTCCTGAATCTTGTAGATTCCAACCATGCCATGCCAGACATTATTACCCCAGTTTTCGAGGTCAGGATCTAGCTGATAACGGTCAATCAAGTCTAGAAATTCCTGGTCTGACAACTTTTTAGCATAGTCATGAAGGAGACCTGCTAGACCTGCTTTCTCGGCATCCACTCCGAATCGTTCTGCAAGTTCAATGGCTGCGCGCTCTACACCCAAACAATGGGTCAAACGTTTCTCGGGTAGGAGCTCTGCCATTTTTTCCAACAATTCTTCACGTGAACAGTTGATATAGTCTTTGTATGCCATCAGTAAAGCCCTTCTTTCTCAATATAGTCTAGCACTGGTTTTGGCAAGAGAAAGTTAGGTGTGCGACCTTGGGCGATGAAATCACGCACCATACTGGATGAAATATCCATAAGAGGCACATCCACCCAGATGACGGGATAAGAAGTCCCAGCCTTGTAGCGTGGTCGTTGAACTCCTACAAACTGAACGAGGTCGACCAATTCGTCAATTCTATACCACTTAGGCAGATAGTCTACCATGTCAGCACCGATGATAAAGTAATAATCTGTATCTGGATTCTTCTCTGTCAAAATCTTCATGGTGTCGTAGGTGTAGGAAACACCCTTGCGCTCTAGCTCAATTGTCTCAATAGCTAAACCTTCGATTCCGTCAATTGCCAATTCAAGCATCTTGAGGCGGTGGTGTTCAGAAATGGTTTCTTTTTTGTCTACGTGAGGTGGTTGGTATTCAGGCATAAGCAGAACTTGATCCAATCCCAACTGTTGGCGCACTTGGTCTGCGACGATAAGGTGGGCATTGTGAACAGGGTTAAAATTTCCCCCTAAGATTCCAACTTGCTTACGTTTTTTATCCTTGATTTCTGGCTCTAACTCCACTTTTGTAAAGGGAGTTAATAATTCGATTGCCATAGGCTAATCTCCTTTAGTCTTCTGTAAAAACAGTTTGGGAGTATATTTTTAGATTTCTTTAACTTTTTTAGAAATCTTACGATTTTCTTTCTTGCTTGATTGTTTATACAAAATCAAGATACGACCGATTTTTTGTACTGTATCCACACCGATTTCTTCTTCCAAGATTTCAGCTACTTCGTGGATGTTTTCATCTGTGTTTTGCAAGAGAGTAACCTTGATCAATTCGCGGGAATCCAGTGCCTGACGAACGCTGGTTTTGATTTGGTCATTGAGACCATTTTTCCCGATTTGGATGATAGGTTTGAGGGTGTGTGCCTGGCTGTTGAGGAAGGCACGTTGTTTTGATGTTAATGACATATTTTCTTTAAAAGAGTTTCTTTTTATACTTTTCTGAAGTGGTGACGGACGTCAGTAAAGTCCTCTGGACTTTACTGACTAAAATTTGAGCCTAAGGTCTAAAATTTTCCGCAGTTGGTACAATCACTTGTACCAACTAACACCACAGCGAAAAGTATTCTTTATGGGGTTCGCTTTGCTCACCAAGTTTTAGACAACTCTTTCCTTTCTGTGTTTAAATAATTGCTTTTCGTGTGACGACTGCGACGCCTTCTGGTGCCCAAACGGCTACTTTGGCAATTCCTGTTACACGAATCCAGCCTAGTCCTGAAATGACTAGGTCTGTCTTATCCTTGATAGTAAAGACATGTTGGACCAGTTTTGGAAAATCTTCTTTTTCCTTGCTATTCGGTGGTGTAAGGAGGGTTCCAAGGTGCTTATCATAAAAGGCACTCGCTCCTTCAAGCTTGGTACGATGAAGTTTGAGTTCATTGTCAAAGAAAGCTGTAAATCCTTGCTTTTCTCCTGCAATGAAATCAAAGCGTCCCAAACCACCTAAAAATAGGGTTTGCTCAGGATTGAGCTGGTAGGTTTTAGGTTTGATTTCCTTTTTAGGACTGACATACTTGAGATTTTTAGCCGTCAAGTAGTGGGCCATCTGATGACGATGGATAATTCCCGGTGTATCATAGATATAAGAACCATCATCGAGCGGAATTTCAATCTTATCTAAGGTTGTCCCTGGGAAGCGTGAGGTGGTGATGACGTTCTGGTCACCCGTAATTTCCTGGATGATAGCATTGATAAGAGTTGATTTCCCAACATTTGTAACCCCAACCACATAAACATCACGGCCCTTACGGTAGTGCTCAATTTTATCAATGACTTCCTTGATAGCATGTTTGTTTTGGGCTGAAGTCAGAACGACGTCAACAGGACGTAGACCTTCTTCGTGGGCACGTTCCATGAGCCATTGACTAATCTTACCAGGCTTAACAGACTTAGGAAGAATGTCTTTTTTATTTCCAACCAAGAGAACATCATTGCCTGATACAAAACGAGGCAAGCCTGGGATAACAGAGCCATTAAAGTCAAAGATATCGATGACGTTCACTACTAAGGCATCACTGTCTCCTACCTCGTGCAAGAGTTTTAGGAAATCATCATCCGTCAGTTGCACATCTGTGATTTCATTGTAATGACGAAGACGGAAACAACGTTGGCAATAAACTTCACCAGTTTCCAAACCTTTCGAGTGCTGACTGAGGTGTAAAACCAAGACCAGTCTTATCTGTCGTCTGAATGGTTGCTCCACAGCCAATACAGAGAATTTCTTCCATAGTTAGATTCCTTTTTTATATGTGATAGGCCCGTACTTTTCAGTGATTTGTTTCATGACACGGCGCTCACGAGCACGGTTAAACTTCGTTTTGATAGAGTCGTGCTGAACCAAGGGTTTGACCAAAATCGAACGAATCCCTGCACGGTGAGCAGCTCGAATATCCGTCATGAGCTGATCCCCAACCATGACCACTTCGTTTTTATCATAGTGGAATTCCTTCATGGCACGATCAATCCCGAAAGTAAAGGGCTTCAAAGCCCAATAAACATAGTCAATCCCAAATTTTTCAACTGCACGTTGAACTCGTTTTTTAGAGTTGTTGGACACTACGATAATGCGAATACCAGCATCACGAAGGTCATGTAACCATTGCTTCATCTCTGAAGTCCCATCAGGGTTATTCCAAGCAATCAGAGTGTTGTCCAAATCCACCAAAACAGCTTTGATCCCTTGGTTTTTCAGGCTTTGGACTGTCAAATCATAAACTGCTTCTACAGCAAAGTCTGGCATGTAGTTTTCAATCACCATTTTGGCTCCTTTTCTTTTATTTTCTAGTAATTTTCTTCAGCCATTGAGATAAGGCCACCCATAAAATCAAGCTAGTCATTAAGATATAAATCCAAGCATTTGGCTCTTCTGTAAATGGTAGAGGAACATTCATTCCGAAGAAACCTGTAATAACCGCAAGTACTGCTAGTAAGACGGAGACAATAGTCAAAATTGTCAAACTATCATTCAAGTTATTGTTTAGGATGTTGTTGTAAGAAGCTGAGAGTTGTTGCAAGACTTGAGAAATCAAGTCTGTCATAGACACCAACTGATGGGCTTCAATCATGGCATCATCAAACTGCTCTCGTTCGACATCATTAAATCTCCGATAAAGAGCATGGCCCTGGATATGTTCCAAGAGGAGTCGATTTGTTTTGCTGCTGCTGTCAAGTAAACCATACCAGTCTCCAAGTCAGAGAGGGCGAAGAGATTTTTCTTTGTTGTAGTTTGACGTAGCAAGGCACTAATTTCCTCCTTACTTTTATCCATCTCTTCAATGACAGGATAATAAGCGTTACTGATAATCTCTAAACCAGCAAAGAGAAACTTGTAAATCGAAATAATTTCATGAGTTTTCAGATAAGTTAGCATACGTTCAATCACATAGGCATTCTTATGATTGCTGATTGTGATGATTCGTTGTTTTTCAACGATAAAGGTCATGGGAATGGCTTCATAGTATTCCTTGTCTTTTTCTAGGTCAAGAACATTATAAATAAAGGTCACAGTCCCATTCTCACGGTTATAATCCATGTGGGCTCTTTCATTTCTATCCAGAGCATATTCGATAGTTTCCTTATCCAAACCATAGATTTCAGATAAATCTTCAAGATTTTTAATTTTTTCGATATCAAGATTTATCCAGGTACAACCATTTCCTAATTGTTTATCTAAAACCATCGTTTCTCCTTTACCAAACTCTTTCTATTGTACCATAAAAGAGGTAAAATTTCAGTTTAACTCGTCTCTTGAAAAATTGCTAACCACAGTAATATTACGGTTGGGAACAAAGTGAAGAGCCTGGTCTTCACCTCTTAGTTGAGTGGTTCGAATTCCGACACTAACTACTTTTCCCGATACAGTAATGGGACCATTTGTCAAAACAACTTCATCCCCTACATCCAACTGGCGTTCAAAGAGGATAAAGAAGCCATTGATAACATCTGATAAGAAGCCCTGCGCTCCCATACCAATTGCAACCCCGGCAATCCCAGCACCAGCTAGTAAACTGGATACAGGTAGTCCTAGGATAGACAAAATGCAGTAAACTAAAAAGAAATAAAGGGTGTAATTAAAAATATTTTCTAATAAACGCGAGATTGTCTTTTGTCGTCCTGCATCACGATTTGAATACTTAAGTGAAGGCTTCACAATTCTCTTGACAGCTGCATGGAGAAGCTGTTTAGCTATGTAAAATAGCACAAATAAAATTAAAAGAGAAATCACTTTCGTTAAAAGATTCTCAAATACCGTTGTTAAATCTAGCTTATTAAAATAACTTTTAAAAAATTCTTGCATGTAAAACTCCTTTCTAATTATTATACCACAAAACGAAGTTGTATCTGGCTTCATAAGTATTCATTCCAGGTCTATCAAACATACATAGACTTGATTTCAAAACATATTTATACTATAATCAAACCACTACATGGAGAACAAATTATTTTCTCAATAACTCTCTTGGAATAGACCTTTCTACCTTACCTACTACTAAAACTTTAAAGCATTTATCTCAAGGAAAGTATTCTATGTCTATCACACAACGCACTCTTAAACTAGTCCTGGCAACCTGTTTTGCTTGTTTACTAGCCTACTTTTTTGATTTGTCATCAGCTGTATCAGCTGGTATCATTGCTATCTTGAGTCTCTCTGATACACGAAGAAGCACTATCAAACTAGCCCGCAATAGACTTTTTTCAACCTTGCTGGCGTTAATGATCGGTGTTATAGCTTTTCAACTGACTGGCTATCATATTTGGAGTTTTGGACTCTACTTAGCAGTCTATGTTCCCCTTGCCTATAAACTCGGTTGGGAAATTGGAATCACTCCTAGTAGCGTTCTGGTTAGCCATCTCTTAATCCAACAATCAACAGCACCAGCACTTTTACTGAATGAGCTCTTACTCTTCCTAATCGGTACTGGCTTTGCGCTTCTGGTCAATCTCTACATGCCTTCACGTGAAAAAGAAATTCAACATTATCATACGCTTGTTGAAGAAAAACTCAGAAATGTCCTTCTACGCTTAGCTTACTACTTAAAAAGAGGGGATGGTCGAAATCAAGCTCAACTAGTCAACGAACTTGATCAACTACTTGAGGATGCTCTTAAGCTAGTTTACCTCGATCATTCTGACCATCTCTTTCACCAGACAGATTATCATATCCACTACTTTGAGATGCGACAAAGACAAACGCGTATCTTAAGAAATATAGCTCAACAGATTAACACATGCCAACTAGCCGCTAGTGAGAGTTTGATTGTCGCTCAACTCTTTTCAAAAACAGCTAGCCAACTGAGCCAAACCAATCCAGCCTATAACTTATTGAATGATATTGAGAGCTACCTAGAGGTGTTTCGCAATCGCTCTCTCCCTAAAACTAGAGAAGAGTTTGAGACACGGGCTACGCTTCTACAACTCTTTCGTGAATTAGAACATTTTATCCAGATAAAAGTAGATTTCTACAACCGTTATTCTGACAAAAACAGTAACAAATAAAAACTTCTATCGGCAACTGAGTTGCTGATAGAAGTTTTTTGTTATGAATAGATTTAATTTTCGCGCTTCTTTCGAATCGACATGAGACTGATGTCTCTCAAACTAAAGTAAGTAAGAGCCAGCATTCCCAATGTAATAAAGATTTCTGCTGGAAGTTGGAAAATCTGCAGGGCAGACAAGAGCAACAAGATTACGAGGGCAACAAGTCCAAAGACTAATATTACAACATTGACCGTCCCCTTGATACTTTGAGGTGTCGCAAATACATAGAGTAGTAATAAGAGTATCCCTATGATTAAATAGACCATCTTTATCTCTTTCTAGCTCTTATTCAGCTGATTTTTTCTTTTTGTTTGCTTTCTCACGCTCTGCCTTGTTAAGGATTTGTTTACGCAAACGAATAGATTCAGGCGTTACTTCCATGTACTCATCGTCGTTCAAGAACTCAAGTGATTCTTCTAGTGTCAAGATACGAGGAGTTTTGATAACCGCTGTTTGGTCCTTAGTAGCTGAACGAACGTTAGTCATTTGTTTTGCTTTGGTGATATTAACAGTCAAGTCATTTTCACGAGAGTTTTCACCGATGATCATGCCTTCGTAAACCTCGGTACCTGGGTTGACAAAGATAGTACCACGTTCTTCGATAGACATGATAGAGTAGGTTGTAGCCTTACCAGCATCGATCGAAACAAGGGCACCACGGTGACGTCCACCAATTTCCCCTGGAATCAATGGCAAGTATTGATCGAAGGTATGGTTCATGATCCCGTAACCACGAGTCATTGACAAGAACTCAGTTGAGTATCCAATCAAACCACGCGCAGGAACTAGGAAGACCAAACGAGTTTGACCATTACCTGTTGCAATCATATCCAACATTTCACCCTTACGTTCAGAAAGGCTTTGGATAACAGATCCTTGGTATTCTTCTGGTGTGTCGATTTGCACGCGCTCAAATGGCTCGCACTTCACACCGTCAATTTCTTTGACGATAACTTCTGGACGAGATACTTGAAGCTCATAACCTTCACGACGCATAGTCTCGATGAGGATTGACAAGTGCAATTCCCCACGTCCTGAAACTGTCCATTTATCTGGTGAGTCTGTTGGATCTACACGAAGAGATACGTCTGTTTGCAACTCAGCTTGAAGACGTTCTTCAACCTTACGAGAAGTCACCCATTTACCTTCGCGACCAGCAAATGGTGAGTTGTTGACCAAGAAGGTCATTTGAAGAGTAGGTTCGTCGATATGAAGAACTGGAAGAGCTTCAACTGCATCTGTTGGAGTGATTGTTTCCCCAACGAAGATATCTTCCATACCTGATACGGCAATCAAGTCACCAGCCTTAGCTTCTTGGATTTCACGACGTTCCAAACCAAAGAAACCAAAGAGTTTTGTAACACGGAAGTTCTTGGTTGTACCATCAAGTTTAGAAAGAGTAACTTGGTCTCCGACCTTAACAGTACCACGGAAGACACGTCCGATACCGATACGACCAACGAAATCATTGTAGTCCAAGAGTGACACTTGGAATTGAAGTGGCTCATCTGAGTTATCGATTGGAGCTGGAATGTGGTCAATAATGGTATCAAAGATTGGCGCCATAGTCTTTTCTTGGTCGGCTGGATCATCTGACAATGAAGATGTTCCGTTGATTGCTGAAGCATAGACTACTGGGAAGTCAAGCTGATCATCATCTGCACCAAGTTCGATGAAGAGTTCCAAAACTTCATCCACTACTTCTGCTGGACGAGCTGATGGTTTGTCGATTTTATTGATAACAACGATTGGGACTAAGTCTTGTTCCAAAGCTTTTTTCAATACGAAACGAGTTTGAGGCATAGTACCTTCGTAAGAATCCACTACCAAGACTACACCGTCAACCATTTTCATGATACGTTCAACTTCTCCACCGAAGTCCGCGTGTCCTGGTGTATCCATGATATTGATACGAGTTCCGTTATAGGCAACTGCTGTATTCTTCGCAAGGATGGTAATTCCACGCTCTTTTTCAATATCGTTTGAGTCCATTGCACGTTCAGCTAATTCTGTACGCGCATCAAGAGTTTCAGATTGTTTTAATAATTCATCAACGAGGGTTGTTTTACCGTGGTCGACGTGGGCGATAATCGCGATATTACGGATATCTTCTCTTAATTTTGTCATGATTTCCTCTATTTATTTCAAATTTATTTTCTAACTGAACGATTATACCACAATTTTAAGCAAATGACTTAACTCAAGTAAGTGTAAATGTTTTCAAAAGAAAATTCATGATTTATCTTTTCTTTTCAAAAATGCCGACTTGTGATAAGATAGGCTGGTATGCGTTTAGATAATTTATTAGCCCAGGAAAAAATCAGTCGAAAAGCTATGAAACAGGCTCTCCTAAAAAAAGAAATCTTAGTAGATGGAGTCCCTGCTACTTCCCTTGCACAGAATGTTGATACGGGATTACAAGAGTTGTTTTTTCAGGGTAGAAAAATCCAAGGATATGAGCACACCTATCTCATGCTTCACAAACCAAATGGTGTCGTGACAGCAAGCAAGGACAAGAAGCTCCCAACGGTTATGGACCTACTACCTCAACACCTCCAATCAGACCAACTCTATGCTATCGGTCGGCTAGATCGAGATACGACAGGGCTCCTCCTCTTAACAAACAATGGCCCTCTAGGTTTTCAACTTCTCCACCCTCAATATCATGTCGATAAAACTTATCAAGTTGAGGTGAACGGCTTGCTCACACCAGATCACATCCAGCAGTTCAAAAACGGGATTGTCTTTCTTGATGGAACTATTTGTAAACCTGCTCAGCTTGAGATTCTATCTTCAAGCCCTAGCCTCAGCCGAGCCACCATCACCATCTCTGAAGGGAAATTTCATCAGGTCAAGAAAATGTTCCTCTCAGTTGGTGTCAAGGTCACTGCCCTCAAACGAGTTCAGTTCGGAGATTTTCTATTAGATTCATGACCTAGCAGAAGGTCAATACCGACCCTTGAATCAAGGGGAATTGAGAATTATTAAAAACTACTTAGAGAAAAGTGCATAAAACAAAAAAAGCTTTTAAACATAAAAGCTTTTTTTGTTTTTTTGATTAGCCAAAAAAATCATTACGAGGGCTGCAATCCAGTTAAGTACAGAAATGACAATACCTACGATATTGAGAATTTTTTCTGTTTTATACACTAGTCCAGATTGTTTTTCGTGCGAATTAGCCAAAACAAGTCCAATGATACCCAAAATAAGACCTACGATTGGAGATAACAAACCAAGGACGATAGATAGGATACCTAAAACAAGTGATGCTTTTTTCTTTTCTTGCATAATAAAAACTCCTTAAATTTAATACAAATTAATTATATCATAAAAAGCTAGATTTATCTACAATTCAATAACTTTTTACAGAATGTTAGCTAGTCTTAACCTTGCCTGTCCAAGAATCCAACCCATAAGAGAGGATATAGATTTCTGAGAAACCTTGTTTTTTCAAAAACAGTGCTGCATTTGTAACACGTTGCGCACGTTGGTTTTCATAGAGAAGGACAGGTTTATCCTTGCGAAGCGCTGCAAGACTTGTCTTCAATTGATTTGAAGGAATATTACGAGCTCCGAGGATATGTTTTCTGTGGAAGTCAGCTGGCTCACGCAAGTCAATTAGCTGACCTGTACGAATCAAAGATTCAAACTCTGCATTGTCTACAATTTTTGCTGCACGGCGAATACGAAGATAGTTGTATCCCATCCATGCCAACATCGCCACTACAAGTCCCCATAATACCCAAGTTACCATAATATCTAATCTCCATTTTTTTCTAAATAGTCTAATTCTAGTTTGTGCTCTCTGCGAAGAACAGCCTCCGCTTCTAGATAATCCAGCTTATCCATCAAACCAGCATCATAGATTCGAGATAGTTCAATCTTCATTAATTCAATGTCATAAAGACGTTTGCCCATATAGACAAGAATACCGAACTGTTTGAGAAATTGTTGCACATCGTAGAGTGTTTTCATAGCTTTCATTTTAGCAAATAATCAGAGTTTTTTCAATAGTTCCCTTAAGGATTCCTTTTTCACTATTATCTGAATCTCTTCACACTATGACAAAGGAGAAAGCCTAGAGTCATTCCAACGATATTTTGCAAGAGATTTGGGATGATTTCCGGTATGGCTGCTCCCCAACCATTCATCCAAGCTGATGCCAAGGCATAACCAGCTACCATGAAAATAGTCGCCAAGACTAATCCTAGCCATTGCCATTTCCCTTTAACACCTGCCAAATATCCCTGCGAACCATGGAAAATCAAGCTGAAAAACATCCACTGAGGATAACCTGAAATGAGGTCAATTAAGAATCCTGCTAAACCTCCGACAACGGCTCCTTCACGGCTACCAAAGTAAAAGGCTGTAAAGAAGACTCCAACATCCAAAAAGTGTTAGAAATCCTGTTGGCGTTGGGATTTTTACGAAATAGCCCAAAACTACGGATAGAGCTGCTAGGATGGATACTAGGGCGATTTTACTTGTTTTGGTTTGCTTCATACTGTCTTACTCCATATTGATCTGCTTGTGCGATAGCACGGTAAACAAAGGCTTTAGAACTCTCAACTGCTGGTAATAGCCCCTCTCCCTTGACTAACTGACTAGCAATGCTCGATGCAAAAGTACATCCTGCACCAGCATTTTGTCCTTCTAAGACTGGATTCTCAAAAATGGTAAAATTCACTCCATCATAAAAGATATCCACAGCCTTATCCTGATTAAGGCGATTCCCACCCTTGATAATCACTGCTGGCGCACCCAAGTCATGTAATTTCTGCGCTGCAACCTTCATATCTTCCAGACATTCAATCTTTTGATTTGCAAGCAACTCTGCCTCAGGTAGATTGGGTGTAATTACAGTCACATAAGGGAAAAAGCGAATCAACTCTTGACAGAGCTCGCTGACAGCAACATCATGCGTTTCCTTACAAACGAGAACAGGGTCCAAGACAACTGGAACTCCTGTGCGTTCCTTGATAAAGTTAAGAGCTTTTTCAGCAACACCAACAGTCGGTAAGAGACCAATCTTAATCCCTCCAAAGTCTACGCTCTTGAGGCTATCCAACTGTTGTTGGAAAATAGTCTCATCAGTTGGAAAGACTTCAAAGCCATTTTCTGTCAAAGCAGTCAAGCAAGTCATGGTTACAAATCCATGCAAACCATTCAAAGTATAGGTCGCAAGGTCAGCAGCTAGTCCACCACCACTAAAAATATCATTTCCTGAAAGTGCTAAAATACGATTATTCTTCATAACGAATCTCCTTCAAATACAAACCATTGGGTGCTGCAGTTGGACCTGCCAACTGTCTGTCTTTTTTCTCTAAGATGAGGTCAATCTGTTCAATCGGCATCCGATTGTTACCAATTTTGAGCAGGGTTCCAACCATATTTCGAATCTGCTTATAGAGGAAGCCATTGCCTGAGAAGGTAAAGGTCAAAAACTGCCCTGTTTCATCAACCCTAAGACTGGCTTCCGTGATCGTTCTTACCTTGTCTTCCACACTAGTTCCCTGATGCAGTAAAACCAGTAAAAGTCATGGGTTCCTTCTAGTTTTCTTCACAGCCTTTTGCATCCGTTCCACATCTAGTGGATAGGGATAATGGGTGGCATAATGACGTCGCATAGGATTTTTTTAGGACGTCCCTCTATCCACGATAAACTCGTAGGTCTTGCTATGCTTGGCATAACGGCAATGAAAATCATCGGCCACAATCTCAATCGAAATCACATCGATATCTTCAGGACTTTGGGTATCAAGTGCAAAACGAAGTTTTTCCTCATCCATCTGATAGGGAAGATCAAAGTGGATAACCTGTCCCTAGAGCATGAACACCACTGTCCGTTCGCCCAGCTCCATGAATGGTAATAGCTTGTCCTTTATTTAATTTTGTTAAAGTTTTTTCAATTTCCTCCTGAACACTACGCGCATGAGGTTGCCGCTGAAAACCGGCAAAAGCGTAGCCATCATAGGAAATGATTGCTTTATATCTAGTCATGTATCTATTTTATCAAGAAAATTTCTCTGCAACAAGTTTGAGAATTAAAAATTGTAAGAGGACAGTTTCTAGTATAATTTAGTTATTATCTAGATTTTTTCATCATCTGTTTTCGCTCTGGAACTTCAATAGTTTGAACGATTTCAAATCCTTCTTTTTGGTAAAGATTATAAGCTGTTTGATTTGCCTCGTAGACATTTAGAGAAATAGTATCTATGTCTTCATTTTCAAAGGCCAAACTAACAAATTTCCTTAAAGCCTGGCTACCTAACCCCTGCCCCTGTTTCTGGGGATTGATAAAAAATCTCCCGATATGAAGATTCCTATCTTCTAGCCTGATTTTCTGGATAAGCCCCACAAACTCTTGTCCATCAAAGATTGAAAAGATTCCTTCCAAATCTTGCAAGACTTGAATTGTCAAGGGATAAGAAATTTTGGGTCCCATCCATTGCTTCTGAAAACTTTCTCCCAAAGCATTAGACCAGCGACAAATGAGTTTGGCATTTTCTAACTGAAGTCCTTTTTCAAAGTGAATTTTCATATTTGCTCCTATAACTTCTCCTATATCCAACTATTATACTCTTTCTCTTATTTTTTCCGAATAAATAAGTATGATTCATCTTTACTTTTTTCTTGTTGGAACGATTCTTGCTTCCTTTCTAGGCTTGGTCATTGATCGCTTCCCTGAACAATCCATCGTCTTTCCTGCAAGTCACTGTGATTCTTGTCAGACTCGCTTGAGACCTCTGGATTTGATTCCAATTGTCTCTCAGAGTATTCAATCGCTTTCGCTGTCGCTATTGCAAGGTTCGCTATCCTTTCTGGTATGCTTTCTTTGAGTTGTGCTTGGGACTGCTCTTTCTAGCTGTGTCTTGGAGATTTTCTAACTTTAGGTCAAGTCATCCTATTAACTGCCGGTTTAACTTTGGGCATCTATGACTTTCGACATCAAGAATACCCCTTAATCGTCTGGCTAATATTTCACTTAATCCTCATAATTTGCTCTAGTTGGAATCTAATCATGGTTTTCTTCCTAGTTCTTGGAATCATTTCCCATGTTATTGATATTCGCATAGGTGCAGGTGATTTTCTCTTTCTAGCCTCTTGTGCACTCGTCTTTACACTTACAGAAATTCTGATTTTCATTCAATTTGCTTCCACAACTGGCATACTAGCTTTTCTCCTACTAAAGAAAAAGGAAAGACTTCCTTTTGTGCCTTTCCTATTGCTTGCTGCTTGTATGATTATTTTTGGTAAGCTACTGCTTCTCGGATAAAGTCAGCGATTTCTGCTACTTGTCCTTCATGCAGAGCCTTAACAATCTTGGAACCGACGATGACGCCGTCTGATACAGCATTGAAGCGTTCCACATCAGCCTGAGTGGATACACCAAATCCTGTCAAAACTGGGATATCAGCTACTTGATGCAATTGCGCCAAGTGCTTGTCCAAATCAGATCGGTAATTTCCTGATTTCCCTGTTACCCCATTGATAGCAACGGCATAGACAAAGCCTTCTGCCCCTTCAATGAGTTCCTTTTGACGTTCAATTCCTGTCGTCAAGCTGACAAGTGGAATCAAGGCAATGTCTGTATCTGCCAAATATGGCTCTACAAAATTAGCATGTTCATGAGGGAGATCTGGAATAATCAAACCCTTGACTGCTGTATCAGCAAGATCTTTAACCAATTTCTCCACACCGTACTGAAAGAGGGGATTAAAGTATGTCATGATGACAAGTGGAATTTCTGTTTCAATGGTTTTCAAGGTTTCAACTAAGGCATGGGTAGAGGTTCCGAGAGCTAGACTGCGCAAGCCTGCTTCTTCGATAACAGGACCATCTGCAACTGGGTCAGAAAAGGGAACTCCTACCTCAATGGCAGACACACCCAAATCTTCTAAAAAGTGAATTGTTTCACCGAGACCATCTAATCCTTTTTCGTGGTCTCCAGCCATGATATAGGGAACAAAAATTCCCTTTCCAGTTGCTTTAATAGCGTTCAGTTTTTCTGTTAGTGTCTTAGGCATGAGCTTCTCCCTTCTTTGCTGCGTCTGCTTCCAAGCGGTCTTTAACTTGAACTACATCTTTGTCCCCGCGACCTGATAGACATACAATCATAGACTTGTCTGGGCCAAGTTCTTTGGCCAATTTCACCGCAAAGGCGATAGCGTGACTAGACTCCAAAGCTGGGATAATCCCTTCCACACGAGACAAGAGTTGGAATCCTTCCAAGGCTTCCTCATCTGTCACAGGAACATAGGTCGCACGCTTGATATCGTGGTAATGAGAATGTTCTGGACCGATACCTGGGTAGTCTAAACCTGCTGAGATAGAGAAGGCTTCTAAGATTTGTCCATAGGCATCTTGGAGCACATCCATGAGAGAACCGTGGAGAACACCTGGACGACCCTTGGTCAAAGTTGCTGCATGATGCTCTGTATCCACACCTAGTCCTGCTGCTTCAGCTCCATACATAGCCACTGACTCATCTTCCACAAATGGATGGAAAAGCCCAATAGCATTAGAACCTCCACCAACACAAGCTACTAGGGCATCTGGCAAATCTTGCCCTGTCAAGTCACGGTACTGTTGTTTAGCCTCTCGACCGATAACACTTTGGAAATCACGCACAATTTCTGGAAAAGGGTGGGGTCCCAAGGCAGAACCTAGGATATAGTGGGTATCATCGATGTTGGCTACCCATGAACGAAGGGCTGCATTGACTGCATCTTTGAGCACGCGCGAACCATCTGTTACAGCTTCCACCTTGGCTCCCAAAAGTTCCATACGGAAGACATTGAGGGCTTGGCGCTTAACATCTTCCTCACCCATATAGATAGTACATTCCATGTTGAAAAGGGCTGCAGCTGTTGCAGTTGCTACACCGTGCTGACCGGCACCAGTTTCAGCGATAATTTTCTTTTTGCCCATGCGTTTAGCGAGAAGAACTTGTCCCAAGGCATTGTTAATCTTGTGTGCACCTGTATGGTTGAGGTCTTCACGTTTGAGGTAAATCTTGGCTCCGCCGATATGCTGGGTCAAGTTTTTTGCGTAGTAAAGAGGTGTTTCACGACCTACATATTGGCTCAAAAGTTGGTTTAACTCTTCTTGGAAACTTGGATCTGCCTGACTTTCACGATAAGCTTCTTCCAATTCCAATACTGCTGTCATCAATGTTTCTGGGACAAAACGTCCACCGAATTTCCCGTAAAATCCTTCTTTATTTGGTTCTTGATATGCCATGTTTTACCCTCTCTATAAATCTTCTAATCTTTTCATGATCTTTTTGTCCGTCTGTCTCTACACCGCTTGATACATCTACTGCAAAGGGGGTAAAGTGTTGAATAGCTTCTTCTACATTATCATCATTGAGCCCACCTGCGATGAAGAAAGGCTGAGATAGTTCTGTCGTATCCAGTTGGCCCCAGTCAAAGGTTTGACCACTTCCTGCGACAGGTGCATCAAAGAGGAGATAATCTGCCTGAGAATTGGGCACGTGACCATCTCCATCCACCTGCACAGCCTGAATGCTGGCACAAGGCAAATCATCAAACAAATCATCTGCCACTCGACTGTGAACCTGTACCAAATCCAAGCCAACCTTTTCAATCGCTTCTAGTAATTCTGACCGACTTGGTGAAACAAATACGCCAACCTTTTTTACATTTGTAGGAATAATCTCAGCCAGCTCTGTTGCTTGTTCCAAGGTCACCTGTCTTTTGCTAGGAGCAAAGACAAAACCAATGTAGTCGGCCCCTGCTGACACAGCTGTTTCTACCGCTCCTTTGGTCGATAGTCCACAAATCTTAACCTTTGTCAATCTGCAACTCCTTGATTCTCTGGGCTACATCTTCCGCTTGCATGAGGGCTGTTCCTACCAAAATTCCGTTAAAGTAGGGTGCAACTCGTTTCGCATCTGCGTCTGTAAAAATAGCAGATTCAGAAATGTACAAGCAATCGTCCTTAAAGTATTGGGCCAAGTCTACGCTAGTCTGCAAGTCAACTTCAAAGGTAGTCAAATTACGATTGTTGACACCGATAATTTGAGCGCCAAGGCGGTGAGCAGCTTCTAGTTCAGCCAGATTATGAGTTTCCACCAAAACTTCTAGTCCAAGCTCTGTCGCATAGTCATACAGTTCCTTGAGCCGTTCTTCTGATAAAGCCGCTACGATGAGCAAGATAACTGTCGCACCTGCATTGCGAGCACGGATGATTTGCTTTTCATCGATAATAAAATCCTTGTTTAAAGTCTGGAATCTCTACCTGACTGGAAATCTCACGAAGATAATCCAAATGACCTTTGAAGAAAACTTCATCTGTCAGAACAGAAATCATAACAGCGCCGTTAGCCTCGTAAGTCTGGGCCTGTTGAACGATATCCACATCAAGATTGATATCACCTAGACTTGGGCTTGCCTTCTTTGACCTCAGCAATGATTTGCAAACGGTCTTGATGATTTTTCAAATATTCACTCAATCGATAAGTTTGACGCAAGGGCTGAAGTTCCTCTCGTTCCATCTTTTTCAACTTCACGCGCCTTCTGCTCTAGGATACGTGATAAAAATTCCTGACTCATCTTTGATACTCCTGTAATAGTCTGAGTTTTTCAAGGGCCTTACCACTGGCAATCACTTGACGTGCCATTTCAACTCCGTCCTTGATACTGTCTGCTTTACCATTGGCGTAGAATCCTAGACCTGCATTTAAGACTGTTGTTTCCAAGAATGGACTTGGTTCGTTATTAAGAACACTGACAAGGATGGCTGCATTCTCATGAGCATTTCCTCCACGAATGTCCTCAATGGCAATACGTTCCATTCCCAAATCTTCTGGGGTAAAGGTTGACAAAGTGATTTCACCATTTTCAAGAAGGGCAATGCTGGTAGTACCATTCAAACCAGCTTCATCCATCCCTTCTGGACCAGCTACTACAATGGCACGTTTGCGACCCATGTTTTTCAAAACCTGAGCAGTACTTTCCAGAAGTTCTGGACGACTGATTCCTAGAAGCTGTGTTTCCAAGACCATTGGGTGAATCAGTGGACCTGTCAAATTCATGATGGTTGGAATTCCCAACTCCAAGCGTGCTGGCATGATATATTTCATAGCTGGGTGCATGTTTTTTGCAAAGAGAAAGACGATTCCTGTTTGATCAAATACCTTACCCAATTGTGCTGGTTTGAGGTCAATATTGATTCCCAAAGCTTGCAAGACATCTGCTGAACCAGATTTAGAAGAAATAGAGCGATTTCCATGTTTAGCCATGTGGATGCCACCACCTGCTAAGACAAAGGCTGCAGTTGTTGAGATGTTAAAGCTAAATGACTTATCTCCACCTGTACCACAGTTATCCATAGCATCTTGAATATTTGTTGGAATGTGTTGAGCATGTCCTCTCATGACTTGAGCGAGGGCTGTTCTTTCTTCAGGTGTTTCTCCCTTCATCTTAAGGGCTAATAGTAGAGAAGCGATTTGTGCTTCTGTCACTCGCCCTGTCACGATGCGTTCGATCACATCTGTCATTTCAACACTTGATAGATCTTCAAAGTTCGCTAATTTTTCAATAATTTCTTTCATTTTGTGTTCCTCACTTTACAACTTTCTCGATAAAATTCTGAATAGAAGATAGGCCATCTGGCGTTCCAATACTTTCTGGATGATACTGCAAGCCATAAATCGGCAAGGGTTTTGTGTTGAATCCCCATAATAGCTTGGTCATCTGTCGAACGAGCTGTCACTTCAAACTCTTCTGGCATCTCTTCAATTAAAATACTGTGGTAACGCATGACTGGACGATTGTCCTCAATTCCTTGATAGAGAACTGATGGAGTCTCAAATCGAATCTGGCTTTGTTTACCGTGCATAACTTTAGGAGCCAAGCCCAACTTACCACCAAAGACTTCTGCGATGGCCTGGTGCCCCAAACAAATCCCTAGAATAGGTTTCTTACCTGCAAAATCACGAATCATTTCTTCCATTTTCCCAGCATCAGCTGGCCAACCTGGACCAGGAGAAAAGACCAGTCCATCTGCCTTTGTAGCTTCTTCATAAAGGTTTGGATCATCATTTCTCAAAACCTGAACTTCTGCGAAATTCCCGATGTATTGAGCCAGGTTATAGGTAAATGAATCATAATTGTCAATCAATAAAATCATGGTCTTAGTTCTCCCATTCTAGTCATAGATTTAGCTTTGTTAATGGTTTCTTGGTATTCGTTCTGAGCGATGGAATCATAAACAATTCCTGCACCAGCCTGCACGTAGGCTGTTTTATTTTTAAGAATCATGGTTCGAATTGCAATGGCGAAATCCATATCTCCAGTTGCTGATAGGTAACCGATAGCTCCTGCATAGACGCCTCGCTTCTCTGTTTCTAGTTCATAGATGCGTTTCATGGCCCGAATCTTTGGTGCTCCCGATACTGTTCCTGCCGGAAGAGTCGCCTTCAAGGCATCCATGGCAGTTAATTCTGGTAACAAACGTCCTTTAACCACGCTGGTCAAATGCATGACATAGCGGAAAAGTTCCACTTCCATATACTTGGTTACTTGGACACTTGCTGTTTCAGCAATTCTACCGATATCATTTCGTCCAAAGTCCACCAACATTCGGTGTTCTGCGGTTTCCTTCTCATCAGAAAGTAGATCATTTGCTAAGGCTGCATCTTCCTCGTCATTGGCACCTCTAGGTCGCGTACCTGCAATTGGATTGGTTGTCACGATACCATTCTTGACGGAAACCAAACTCTCAGGACTGGCACCGATGATTTGATAATCTCCAAAGTCATAAAAGTAGAGGTAATTTGATGGATTTGTCACTCGGAGATTTCTGTAGAAGTCAAAAGGATTTCCAGTTACTTCTGCTGAGAAGCGCTGGCTAAGCACGCATTGGAACATATCTCCATTGCGAATCAAATTGCGAGCTGTTTCTACCATTTCTTCAAATTTCTGAGGTGCAATATGTGGTCTAAACTGAAGTGGAGAAACGTCCAAATCTTCAAATTCATTTGGAGCAGGGATTTTCAACTCTTCTAAAACCTGATCTAAAGCCACTTCTAGTTCTTCATTACTACGTTCACTGTAGAGAGCATCCTCGATGATATGAATTTTTTCTTTCTTGTGGTCAAAAACCATATAACTCTCATAGACGAAAGAAATGCATATCTGGTGTCCCAATCGTATCCTCAGGGAGCTGGCCAATTTCTTCATAGAGAGAAATCATATCATAGCCAACAAAGCCGATGGCTCCACCTCCAAAAGGTAGGTCTAAATGGTGCTGGCTCTTATGAGTCACTTCATAAAGGAAATCCAAGGGGTCACGATCAATCACTCGGCCATTTTGATATAGGACTCCATTCTCAAACTTAATCTCAAAAACTGGATTATAGGCTAAGATAGAAAAATCGAGCATTTTTCCTTTTTCTCTTGGGATACTTTCAAGTATGACCTTGTGTTGTCCGTTTCAAGCGCATATAAGCCAAGATCGGTGATAAAACATCTCCATGAATGATTCGTTCCATTGTAATTTCCCTTTCAGTTCTTCTTAAATCCCGTGTTGATTCTACAAAAAATCCCCACGCAAAATAACTTGCGTGAGGACGAAATTCGCGGTGCCACCTCAATTATAGGATTTCTCCTATCTCTCATTCCTGTCTCAGATAGCTCCTGTAACAGGTTGTGCGATAAAGGGCACTCCCTTGAGAATTATGTTTTCTTCTCTCATTTGAGATGGACCCAACCTTACAGCTTTCTCTGCTTGTTTTCAGCAACCACAAGCTCTCTGTGAGAGAAATCTCTGTATCTTTTCCATCTTTTATTTTTTAGCTTCAAGGTAGTCTGCAATAGCAGCTACGTCCTTGTCTCCACGACCAGAGACATTGATGATGATAATCTCATCTTTACTTAGTTTTGGTGCTCGTTTGACTGCTTCAGCGATAGCATGTGAGCTTTCAATTGCTGGGATAATTCCTTCTGTCTTGCTTAGTAAAAGCAAGGCTTGGACAGCTTCTTCATCAGTCGCTGCAACATATTCTACACGACCAGAGTCTTTAAAGAAGGCATGTTCTGGACCAACCCCTGGATAGTCCAAACCTGCTGAGATAGAGTAAACTGGCGCGAGCTCTCCATCTTCCTTAAAAACTGCATAGGTCTTCATTCCATCGACAATTCCAACACTACCCTTGGTCATTGTTGCCGCGTGTTTGTCGGTATCTAAACCGTGACCAGCAGCTTCTACCCCAACCAATTTTACTTCTTCATCAGCTACATACTGTGAAAAGGCACCGATGGCATTAGAACCACCACCCACACAGGCAATGACGTAGTCTGGCAGACGTCCTTCTTTTTTTCCAAGATTTGACGACGAGATTCTTCACTAATCACTTTTTGGAATTCATGAACAATCGTTGGGATAAGGGTGAGGGTCCTACAGCAGAACCTAAAACGTAGAAGGCTTCAAGGTCATTCATCCATGCTCCAAAGGCTGCGTCAACCGCATCTTTGAGGGTACGAGTACCAGTTTCAACTGCGTGAACAGTTGCTCCCATCATCTCCATACGGAAGACATTGAGACGTTGACGCTCCACATCTTCTGCCCCCATGTAGACATCACATGCCATACCAAATTTGGCTGCAGCTGCAGCTGTCGCGACACCATGCTGACCAGCTCCTGTCTCAGCAATGACACGCTTTTTGCCCATACGTTTGGCAAGAAGGATCTGCCCTAAAACGTTGTTAAGCTTGTGAGAACCCAAGTGGTTAAGGTCTTCGCGCTTGAGATAAATCTTAGCTCCACCTAGGTGCTCTGTCAAACTTTCCGCAAAATAGAGCGGTGTTTCGCGACCTGAATAATCCTTCAAGTAATGGCGAAACTCAGCTAAAAACTCTGGATCATCCTTGTATTTTTCAAAAGTCACTTCCAATTCATCTAGTAAAACCTGAATTGGTTCTGGTACAAAACTACCACCAAATTGTCCAAAATATCCTTTAGTTGTCATAAATTTTTCCTCCTTCTATATGAATCCGACTTTTTATTTGCTTTTAGTAGTAGGCAAGGTGCTGTAGATAGAACTCAAGTTCATCAAAGCGACTTAACGCCCTAATAAAAGATAAATAAAATGACGGATAGAAAAAGCCCAACACACGGAATTTACTTCCATGTGAGGGCGTTTGTAACGCGGTACCACCTCATTTGTAAAGAGAATATCCCCTTTACATCTCTGCCTTGTCTAACAACAAGTTGCACTGTAAGGTGTGCCTACCGAATTTTCATTGTTTCAAATTCATTTTCAAAATCAGCCCAATTTCACTAGTTCCAACCACCTGTTCGCAGTAACCACAGGCTCCCTGAAGATTAAAAATAATTACTTTTCTGATTTGTTGAGTTAATTATATGTTATTGTTTTTTCTTTGTCAACCGTTTTCGTTCATTTTTTACTAATTTTTTAAATTATTTTTCTGAAAAACCAAGAACTTCTTCAGAAACTCTGACAAAAGTCTCAATGATATAATCTACTTCTTCATCTGTTAATTTCGTATGAAGTGGTAGTGTAATCTCGTTTACAAAGTAGGCATAAGCTTTAGGATAGTTCGCTACATCAAATCCAAGATTCTTGTAAGCTGTCAAAAGCGGAAGCGGTTTGTAGTGGACGTTACTTGCGATTCCTGCTTTAGCTAATTCTTGGATAATCTGGTTGCGCTCTTCGAGACTCGCACCTTCTACATGGGTAATGTAAAGGTGGCGACTAGATTCAACTGTAGCAGTTTCATGAGCCAATGGATGGATACGAGTCCCTGCAAATCCACGGTCATAGCGGTCCACGATGTCCTTACGACGTTGTAGTAAAGCAGGATAACGGTCCAACTGAACCAAACCAAGCGAAGCCATGATATCTGTCATATTGCACTTGTAAGCTGGTGTTACGATGTCGTATTCCCATGAACCCAGTTGCATCTTAGCAAGCGCATCTTTGGTTTGACCATGAAGAGATAGGATTTGGAATTCCTTGTACATTTCTTCATCGTCAATTGCTGGATTTGCCTTCCAAGTTGCACTTCCTCCTTCTGCAGTTGTAAAGTTCTTAACTGCGTGGAAAGAGAATGATGTGAAATCAGCGATTGAACCAGCTGGTTGTCCCTTGTAGCTTGAACCCAAAGCATGGGCACTATCAGAGACAATCACGATACGGTTAAAGGCTTTTTGCCACTTACTAGCAGCAGTAAATAGGTCGCGTTTCTTTTCTACAACTTGGAACAAACGGTCATAGTCACAGATAATACCTGCTAGCTCAACTGGGATGATAACCTTAGTCTTCTCAGTAATAGCTTGCTCAAGCTTGTCATAGTCCATTTCAAAGGTATCATCTTGGATATCAACCATCACTGGTGTCGCACCTACGTGAGTAATGACACTACATGATGCTGTATAAGTCATAGCTGGAACGATGACTTCATCACCAGGCCCTACTTCAAGCACGCGCAAAATCAATTCAAGAGCTGCTGTTGCAGAGTTGAGGCAGACTGTCTTAGGCGTTTGAGTATAGACGGACAGACGACGCTCTAGTTCTTTTGTCTTTGGACCTGTTGTGATCCAACCAGAACGAAGGGTATCGGCTACTTCAGCAATTTCAGCTTCGGTAATATCGGGTGGTGAAAATGGAATATTATACTTTGTCATTGATTTACTCCTTTTACTGTATTCACTCTTGTGACTACTTTATTTTAAAACTTCAACTACAGTCTGGAACATGATCTTGATATCTCCGAAGAAATTAAAATCACGTAGGTAGGCTAGGTTAAAGTGCATTTTCTCTGGAAGGACTCTTTCCACATAAGCCTGGTCAACCGTCATACCTTTTGCAGTCATTTGACTGATGATGGCATCCTCGTCCTTATAGTTAATGCTGGCAAGCGATGTAATCCCTGCTGGCAAAAGCAAGGTAGCCATCATTTCAGGGCTATACTGCTCTGTGTAGCGTGGTACTTCTGGGCGTGTTCCTACAAAGGACATCTCTCCTTTGAGGACATTGACCAATTGCGGCAATTCATCCAAACGAACACGTCGAATGAAATTTCCAACTTTAGTGATACGACTGTCATTTGCAGAAGTTACTAGACTTCCTTTTTTATCAGCATCCGTCACCATGGTCCGGAATTTCCAAATCTTGAAATGACGGTTGTACTGGGTTACCCGCACTTGCTTGTAAATAACTGGACCCTTGCTATCTAGCTTGATCCAGATGCTTAGAATCAGAAATAAGGGGGAGGTCAAGATTAACAAGACTACGGCTAGAAACAAATCTAGACAACGCTTGAAAATCAGTGAGCCTTTTCTTCTAGACACAAGCTGGTAGTATGGTTTTACCTCGCTCAATTGCATTTCTTGAGGTAGTTCATCCCATTTCAGCATGCACATTCTCCTCTGTTTTTTATATATAATCTTTATTAACATTCTACATTATACCACAAAATGAAAGAGGCAGTGCAAGAAATCTGTGTTTTAAAGGAATTCTTCCCTAGGAAAGAGCCCCTGCCTGCAAACTATACATCTTGTGATAGGTTCCACCCAATGCTAGGAGTTCCTCGTGGGTTCCACTCTCGATGATACGTCCCTTATCAAGAACATAGATACAATTAGCATCTTGAATGGTAGAAAGGCGATGGGCGATGGCAATGGTTGTCCGACCTTGTCTCATCTTAGCTAGGGAATTTTGGACCAGAGCTTCTGTTTCAGAGTCGATATTGGCTGTCGCTTCATCCAAAATCAGGATTTTAGGTTGACTGGCAACAGTTCTAGCAAAGGCAAGAAGCTGACGTTGACCAGTTGAAAAACTCGAACCACGCTCAGATACAGGAGCATCATAACCTAAAGGAAGATCTTGAATGAAGGAATCTGCATCGACAAATTCTGCTGCAGCCTTGACTTGGTCATCGCTGATATCTTGGTACATGGCGATATTGGACTTAATGGTCCCATGATAGAGGAAGGGGTCCTGTAGAACCAAACCGATGTTTTTTCTCAACTCCTCTTGACTATACTCTCGAATATCCACACCATCTAGGAGAACCCGACCTGACTGGAATTCATAAAAGCGCATGAGAACATTGATGATAGAAGATTTTCCCGATCCTGTATGTCCGACAAAGGCAATGGTTTCACCTTTATTGACGGTAAAGGAAATATCATCAAGAATTTGGTGTTTTCCATCATAGGAGAAGGACACATGTTCAAAGCGGATATTTCCTTCTTGAATCTCGGCTTGGCCATTTTCTTGGACCGGTTCATAGTTGGTCTCATCGATCAGTGCAAAGACACGACCTGCTGACACCATGGATGTCTGAAGAGTAGAGAAGTTTTGCGTTACCTCGATAAGCGGATCAAAGAGACGGTTGATGTACTGGATAAAGGCATACATGGTTCCTGCCGTTATTCCTAGATAAAGTCCGCGATAGCCAAAGTAAGCCATCAAAACCGCATATCCCAACAGCTTCAACAAACTCATAGCTGGGCGTAAAAAGAGAGAATCCAAGACTACTGAACGGTTAGCGTAGACTAGGTGTTCCTGGTTTATCTCATCAAACTCTTCTTGCAGGCGTGTTTCTTGGTTAAAGGCTTGAATAATACGAATTCCTTCGATATTTTCTGCCAGCTTACTGTTAATATCTGACAGTAGACTTCTGGTTTTTTCAATGACCTTGACCGATTTTTTACGGTAGAGATTAACCAAAAGGAAAATCAAAGGTAGAAAGAGCAAGACTAAAGCAGTCAGACGATAGTCCAAAACTAACATGGTATAAAGGGTCGTCACGAATATAAAGACTGCCGAGATAAAGCTAGATAAGATTCCCGAAAACATATCACTGATAGTCTCGGTGTCATTTGTCAAACGAGAAACAATAGAACCTGCAGGCGTTTTATCAAAATAAGACATGCCTAGCTTCTCCATATTGGCAAAGGCATCACGTCGGATATCTCTAACGATGCTGTAGGACACGCGCGCAAAAAGGAGATTCCCCACATATTGGACAATAGTTTGAAGAATGTAGAGACCATAGTAAACTAGCAAGACTGTAACAGCAAGCTGATTGAGATTGTTTAGATACTGGTCGATAAAGTGCGAAGCTACCAAGGGGATGATACTCTTGATAACAGTCGTCGTAAGGAGAAAAGCTAAGGCTAAAAAGGTTAGGAGACCATAGGGCTTAAGATAAGACAACAAACGCTTCAATACAGACCATTGTTCTTGTTTATTCCGCATCTTCTTCTCCTTTCATTTCTAACTGTTGAGACTGGTAGGTTTGGGCATACCAACCATCCAAGGCTAGTAAGTCTTCATGCCTACCTCGTTCAATGATGCGACCATCCTGCATGACCAAAATCAAATCTGCATGAACAACTGCACTGAGACGATGGGCAGTGATGATAGTCGTTTTATCTTTGCGAGTTTCCTTGAGATTATCGATGATCGCGAACTCTGTCTTAGCATCCACAGCTGACAAGGAATCATCTAAAATCAAGATATCAGGATTTAAATCATAGCCCGACTCATAGCCAGACGTTGCTTTTGTCCACCAGATAGACTAACACCTTTTTCCCCGATAACTGTATCAAATCCCTCAGGCATGGCTTGAATGTCTTGATAGACTTGAGCCAACTGAGTCGCTTCTTCTACTGCTGAGAAAGGTAGGTCGGGATTTCCAAAACAAATATTCTCTAAGATAGAACTAGCAAAGAGAAATTGGTCCTGTGGGACGTATCCCATCAAACTTCGTAAGTCAGCTAGTCGATAGTCACGAATGTCATGACCATTTAGATAAATAGCTCCTTGGTCAACGTCATACTCACGTAGGAGCAATTTGATCAAAGCAGTTTTCCCTGATCCAGTTTGCCCAACCAAGCCCAGTGTTTGCCCTTTTTCGAGGCTAAAATGTATATCTCTCAGCGTCTCTTCGTCTTCAAAGGCAAAACGATCAATGGCATAGTCCAAGCGCCCATTTTCAATCCCGTCAAGTGGAGATTCTGGATCTTTGACAGGTGACTCTTGAGACAAAAGACTCTCAATTCGTTGATAAGAAACCTTCCCTCTTTGAGTAATATTAAAGAGAAAACCAATCGCCATCAAGGGCCAGACCAACATATCCAAGTAAGAGATAAAGGTGACAAGATTCCCAACGGTTACTTGTCCTGCTTGCACCATAAAGGCACCGACTAAAAGAGTTAAGGCATAGGAAGAACCAACAAAGAGTAGAACCATGGGGTCAAAGAGACTATCATATTTCATGGTTTGCAGATTCTTTTGGAAGGTCAAATCATTAACTTCCTGGAAAGATGCCAATTCATCAGACTGATAACCAAAGGACTTGGTTACCTTGATACCCGATACAGATTCTTGAACCTTATTATTAAGTTCAGAAAAGGCTGCTTGTGATTCTCCGAAAGCCTTATGGGTCTTTCTCCCCAGACGACTAGTCGCATAGGCCATAAATGGCAAGGGTAGAATAGCAACCAAGGTCATCTGCCAAGAAATGCTAAAGAGCATGGTCAAGAGAGTCACTAAGGCCGTGATAGAGGCATCCACAGCCGACATGACACCACCACCTGCTAGACGAGTCAGAGCATTGATATCATTGGTTGCGTGAGCCATCAAATCCCCAGTTCGATAATTCTGATAAAAAGCAGGCGACATCTTTGTAAAGTGCTCAAATAGTCTTGAACGCATGATTTGCCCCAGTCGGTAGGAGGTCCCCAGGATATACATGCGCCAAACATAACGCAGATAGTACATCCCGAAAGCAGCGAGCAGGAGATAAAAGAGATGAAGCAGGAGCTCATCCTGTGTTAATCGTCCTGAAGTGATGGCATCAATCACGCGCCCCATAACCATAGGTGGGATGAGGTTTAGTACAGAAACCAAAACCAAAGCTACAATTCCAACTAGATAACGGCGTTTTTCTAACTTAAAAAACCACCAGAGTTTTTGAATGATGGACATAAAATTCCTTTCTAATAACAAATGGAAACCTGAGGCGACTGCCTCAGGTTTTTCTTATTCATAGGTGACGACACTTAGTTGACCCTTGTCATACTCAGCGATAAAGATATTGGCCACATTATCATACCCTTGCTTATTCAGATGATCTATGAGCCATTCTTCCGTTAAGCTGAGAGTATCGAGGACATCCGACTGAATGACACCATCTGTGATGACAGGAAACTTAGGATTTTCATCTCCATTTTGTACTACAATCAGCTGACCGTTTTGTTCTCGTACAGCACGCTTGACTTCTTTAAGCTGGAAGATACCTTGGCTACGAAGTTTAAGGGCTACGTCAGAAGCTGATAAGCCAACAGATCGACAGGCTTCTGGATCGATTTCCCCATTTTTGATGAGTAAAGTTGGTTTCCCGTCAATCATTTGTTTTACAAAGCCAACGTTATTCGTAAGCCACTTGAGAAGCAAAACTAAAATCGTCCACATAATCAAGATCTCTGCATACTGAAGGATGGTAATAGAGCTACTATAGATAACCCCACCGATGATTCCCCCAAGAACATAGTTTTGGATTTGGTCAATTGCTGAGTTGGGCGCTAGATTTCCCTTCCCTGTCACATTGATAACAAAGACAAGAGATACAAGACCTAAAGCCAGTTTAATAAGAATTTCGATATAGTTAAATGTCATTTGTTTGCCTCCACTAATTCAATGTCACTTGTTTGATACAAGTCAAGTTTTTCCAAGAGATATTTATCCGGCTCACTGCCACTTAAGGCACGGTAGAATTTGTCTCCTACCTTGAGAAGGGCACCATCTGTGGCTGCAGAAGTATTAACGTAGACCTCTGATTTATCCACCCCTAAATCCTCAGAAACAACTTCTATAAAATGAAGTGACGTTTGAAATTGGTTGTTGGAAGCTTGATTTGACTGATAAGTAGATATAATACCGAGAATGACAGCCAGTAAAGCCAAAGACGAGATCATCACCAACTCGCGAAACTTGGTTCCTCGATGGTCGCGGTAAGCCTTAAAAAGCAAAAATCCAGTGATGGCAAGCAAGAATACTCCAAAAGCCAATCATGACACTGTTTTGTTGGCCAATCTGGCTCAAAACATATTCATATGAGTAAAATTTCATTTATTTTCAATCCTTTACATAAATCATTCTTTATTATAAAGGAATGACCTTGATTTTTCAAACTATACGTTGGGGAAATGTATTCTTTTCTGGTATAATATTGTCTATAATCTGAATGAAAAGGTACACACTATGAAACTAATCTCATGGAACATTGATTCCCTCAATGCAGCGTTGACGAGTGACTCTGCGCGTGCGAAATTGTCTCAAGACGTTCTCCAAACTTTGGTAGCCGAAGACGCTGATATCATCGCTATCCAAGAAACCAAGCTTTCAGCTAAAGGTCCTACTAAAAAACACCTTGAAGTACTGGAAGAACTCTTCCCAGGTTACGAAAACACTTGGCGTTCCTCTCAAGAGCCTGCCCGTAAAGGCTATGCTGGAACCATGTTCCTCTATAAGAAAGAACTCACTCCAACTGTTAGCTTCCCAGAGATTGGCGCCCCTTCTACTATGGACTTGGAAGGCCGCATCATTACTTTGGAATTTGATGAATTTTTCGTAACTCAGGTCTACACACCAAACGCTGGAGATGGGCTCAAACGTTTGGAAGAACGTCAAGTCTGGGACGTCAAATATGCGGAATACTTGGCTGAACTAGACAAGAAAAGCCTGTCCTAGCAACTGGTGACTACAACGTTGCCCACAAGGAAATTGACCTTGCTAACCCGACTAGCAACCGTCGTTCACCAGGATTCACAGACGAAGAACGTGAAGGATTTACAAACCTTTTAGCCAAAGGATTTACAGATACCTTCCGCCATATCCATGGCGATGTGCCAGAACGCTATACTTGGTGGGCACAACGCAGCAAGACTTCAAAAATCAACAACACAGGCTGGAGAATCGACTACTGGCTCACAAGTAACCGTGTAGCAGACAAGGTTACCAAGTCAGACATGATTGACTCAGGCCCACGCCAAGACCATACACCGATTATCTTGGAGATTGAATTATAAGGATTTTCTATATGAACTACAATGCAGTTATTCCCGAGTTTATAGTCTCAAATTTAGAACAGTCTCGTTCCTTCTACTGCGATTTACTGGGTTTTACAATCGAATACGAGCGACCAGAAGAAAACTTCCTCTTCTTATCGCTTGAAGATTGCCAGCTAATGTTAGAGGAAGGGAGTAAGGAGGAACTAGCTGAACTCAACTACCCCTTTGGACGTGGAGTCAACATCTCCTTTGGCATAGAGGATGTCCCTCGACTCTATCAGAAAGTAATAGAGTCTAACTATCCTATTCATCGTCCTTTGACCAAAAGAGAATTTCGTGTTGGTGAACAATATATCTATCCTCATGAATTTGCAGTTTTAGACCCAGATGGCTATTTTTTAAGATTTAGTGAATAGTATAATACAGCACTAGAGTATAAGAAAAAGAGGCACATGCCTCTTTTTCTTATTTCCTATATCCTCACCTGTCTATCTTCAGACCGTTGTCCTGTTACAAACATGGTGAAGGTTGCCTTGCAGACATTTCGGCCATCTTGGTTGATGATATCAACATCGACGACACAAGTGGTGCGTCCTTGATGGACACATTCCCCCTTGATAGTGAGAACATCCCCTAGATTTCCAGCTTTCAAATAGTTGATGGAAGACTGGAGTGTCACCCCATCTAATCCTAGCGAAATCACCACAAGTCCACTGATTTGGTCACAAAGGGTAAATAGATAGCCTCCATGGGCATTTCCATAGTAGTTGAGTGAAGAGTCCACTACTTTTGTTGTCACCACCACGTGACCGTCTCTCATTTTTTCAATTTCGTAATTTTCAAAGGCAGATATAGCGTCAAAGTGAAAATCTTTCATACGTTCCTCCTGATATTTCAAACGACACTATGATACTACTTTTCAAGACTCTACGCAAGAGACAAGCACTTATTCGGGCAAAATACCAACCTGCTCCACAAAGCGCATAAAGGCAGCTTGTCCTTCTTCTGTTTGCTTGTAAACTCCTGCATCTTCCAAAACTCGAGCAAAGATTTTTCCAACAGATTCTTGGACGATATTAAGAGCTTGGTCTTTGTCAGTCAATCCAGGATGGGATTCTTTCAACTCATCTGCCCATTCTTGGTGATAATCTGCTACTGAAACATCCTCTCCGACTAGATAAGCTGCTACTTGCTCCACTTCTTCCTTCAAGCGTGGTGGCAAGATTGCCAAGCCCATGACCTCTATCAAGCCGATATTTTCCTTCTTGATATGTTGGACATCCTTGTGGGGATGATAGATACCATCTGGATGCTCTGGAGATGTTTGATTGTCCCGCAAAACCAAGTCCAACTCAAACTGTCCATCTCGTTTACGCGCAATCGGTGTGATAGTGTGATGCGGTGTTCCATTACTTTCTGCCAAGACCTGTACACTTGGATCTGAGTATTGACGCCAAGCCAGTAAAGATTTTATCCGCCAGTTCTGTCAAATCCTCTTTAGAATCTGAAGTTAGTCGAATGACGGACATAGGCCATTGAACAATCCCTGCTTTGACAGTTTCAAAACCTTCAAAGGTAAAACTCTTCTGTAATGGCGCCACTTCCATCGGGAATACATGACGACCACCTTGATAATGATCATGGGTAAGGATGGAGCCACCCACGATTGGCAAATCAGCATTTGAACCAGCAAAGTAGCCTGGAAATTGCTCCACAATTGCTAACAAACGTTCAAAACTTTGGCGACTAATAGCCATAGGACGATGTTGGCTATCTAGGAAAATACAGTGCTCATTAAAGTAAGCGTAAGGCGAATATTGGAAGCCCCACTCCTGACCAGAAATATCAAAACGAATAATCCGGTGATTGCTTCTAGCTGGATGATTAACACGTCCTTGGTAGCCTTCGTTTTCCATACAAAGCTGACATTGAGGATAGTTACTGGATTTAACCAACTTAGCTGCCGCAATCTCTTTTGGATCCTTTTCAGGCTTAGAGAGATTGATGGTAATCTCCAGTTCACCGTAGTCAGATGGTACACGATAAGCAATATTCTTTGCGATGGCCTTCAGTTTGATGTAGTCATTCTTCTGACTGAGTTGGTAGAAATCTGCAATTGCCTGCTCTGGTGACTGGGCATAGGTAGCCCAAAAATCACGATTAACCTGACTTGGACAAGGGGTTACCAAGTCCATGAGGTCAGCACCGAGAATCTCACGCGCAGCCTGACTATCTTCAATCGTTCCCAATCGAACGGCTTCCTCGACAAGCTGATCTTTTAGTTCAATCAAATCATCTTGGTCAGTCTCAACTTCAAAAACTCCATCTCCCACCAGTGCTAAAACACGATTGGTCAGATAAATCCGATCCAACTCTTCAAAGCTACTTTCTGCAATAACTTTGGTCACAAAATTTTCTACTAAGGTCACTAGAAAACCTCCTTCTGACTAATCAAGAACGCGAGTTCCACCTGCCACTTCAGCGATATAGAAACTTGGAGCGTAACCAACGATTTCTTCATAGTGCTTGCCTACAGTTTCTTAAAGGACTCAACCGCATCTTTTTGCACCAAGGCAATCGCACAACCTCCAAAACCTGCTCCTGTCATACGAGCACCAAGAACACCTTCTTGAGCCCAAGCTGTATGAACAAGGGTGTCTAATTCCAATCCAGTCACTTCGTAATCGTGCTCAAGCGAAACATGAGATGCATTCATCAAACGACCAAATTTTTCCAAATCTCCTGCTTGAAGAGCGGCTTGCGCTTTAAGTGTACGTTGGTTTTCAAGAACTGCATGACGCGCACGTTTCAAGCGATTTTCGTCTTTGATGAGATAGCTATACTCGTCAAAAGCCCACTCATCCAATTCACCCAAGGTTTGAATGTCCAAGGCCACTTGGAGTTCTTCTACTGCTTTTTCACACTCAGCGCGGCGTTCATTGTATTTAGAATCCGCAAGTTCACGGCGTTTGTTAGTGTTCATGATAACAACAACATTGTCCTTCAAATCAAGGGGAACCAAGTCGTATTCTAGAGTATTTGTATCTAGGTAAATAGCTCGTTGATCTGCTCCCATACCGATAGCAAATTGGTCCATGATACCAGAGTTAACACCGATAAAGTTATTTTCTGTTAGTTTTCCGATTTTAACTAAGTCTAGACGGTCCAATTTTAGGTCAAAGAGGTATTCTGCTACGACACCAGTCAAAAGCTCCAAGGATGCTGAAGAAGACAAGCCCGCACCATTTGGGATATTCCCAAAGACATAGAAATCAAAACCTTTGTCAATCACATGCCCAGCTTCTTGCAAGAAATGAAGGACACCTTTTGGATAGTTGGTCCAGTTGTGCTCTTTCTCAAACTTAAGGTCAGCTAGAGGAACTTCGATAATTCCTTTGTCCTCAAAGTTTGCTGAGTAGAAACGCAAGACTTGGTCATCACGTTTACGAGCAGCCCCATAAGTTCCAAGTGAGATAGCTGCTGGAAAAACATGACCACCGTTATAGTCAGTATGTTCCCCAATCAAGTTGATGCGCCCTGGCGAAAAGAAGGTTTGGTCTGCTTCTTGACCAAAAACAGCAAGGAAATCCTTGCGAAGTGCTTCAGCAGTAAGATGTTGTGTCATATGAATTCTCCTTTTACGAAATATTAGGTAAAAAAGTTTATCCTGTAATCGTTTTCTTCTATTGTACCCAAGGGTTTTGCTTAGGTCAACATTTTTACCGATATTTTACTAAACTATGAGTAAAAAGGAAGAAAAATATGCTATAATAACCTAAAAAGGAGGGGAATTATGGCTACACTCAAAGATATTGCTCAGCTAGCCTCTGTCTCGATCGCAACTGTATCCCGTGTCCTCAATCGCGATCAGAGTCTATCTGTCACAGAAGAAACCAGACATCGTATTTTAACCGTTGCCGAAGAACTAGGCTACACCAAACATCTCAAAACAGGTGAATCTCATAAACTCAAACAGAAAATCGCTATCATCCAGTGGGTCAGTGAACAGGGAGAGTTAGAAGATCTCTACTACTACCAGATTCGACTAGGAATTGAAAATAGAGCACAAGAATTAGATTACGACATCTTGCGCTATTTTAATGACCAGCCTTTCACGCTTAGCGAAGAAGTGATTGGGATTCTTTGTATTGGGAAATTTAGCCAAGCACAGATTGCATCATTTGAGGAATATCACAAACCCCTAGTATTTTTAGACAGTGATACGATTGCTCTTGGTCATACCTGTGTCATTACAGATTTTTATAATGCTGTTAGACAGGTTGTTGATTACTTTACAGATCATGGGCTTAAAAAGATTGGTATCCTATCCGGTCTTGAAACTACTACTGACCAAGAAGAAGTCATCGCAGATAAGCGTTTAGATTACTTTATATCCTATACGCAAGAAAAAGGAATTTATAACGAAGAATTCATTTTCCAAGGCTCATTTACTGCCCAATCTGGATACGACTTGATGAAGGAGGCTATCGAAAAATTAGGAGAGAAGCTTCCACAGGCCTTTTTTGCTGCCAGTGATAGCTTGGCCATTGGTGCCCTTCGCGCCCTTCAAGAAGCCAGCATCAGCATACCGGAGCGCGTCAGCATTATTTCCTTTAATGATACCATTCTAACCAAGCAAGTGTTTCCTCCACTTTCTAGTATTACCGTCTACACCGAAGAAATGGGACGAACAGGAATGGATATTCTGAACAGAGAAGTCCTTCACGGCCGTAAAATCCCAAGCCTCACTATGCTGGGAACCAAACTGACTTTAAGAGAAAGTACCTTGCATTAAGCGCAATAGTTAAACACAAAAAAACCTAATAGAGATTCTCAAATCCTATTAGGTTTTTCTTTTTATACTCAATGAAAATCAAAGAGCAAACTAGGAAGCTAGCCGCAGGTTGCTCAAAGCACTGCTTTGAGGTTATAGATAAGACTGACGATGTCAGTTACCTATATCTACGGCAAGGTGAAGCTGACGTGGTTTGAAGAGATTTTCGAAGAGTATTAATCCATCACAATCATAGACTTGATAGTCTTGCGTTCATCCATGTCTTTATAAGCTTGGTCGATATCTTCCAGTTTATATCTTGAAGTAAAGACACGACCCGGATTAATATCACCGTCAAGAACTGCTTTTAACAAAACTTGTTTGTCATAAGTAGTAACTGATGCTGCTCCACCTGCCACTGAGATATTTTGGGCAAAGGTCGAACCAAGCGCACGGTTATTGTAGTGAGGAACACCGACAAAACCTAAACGTCCACCATTGTGAAGCACTCCAAGAGCTTGATCTACCGCTGCTTCTGTACCGACACATTCGAGAGCTGCATCTGCTCCACCACCAAGGATTTCACGAACCTTGGCAATGCCTTCTTCGCCACGCTCCGCTACGACTGCTGTCGCACCTGACTCCAAGGCCATTTGTTGACGGTCTTCGTGGCGACTCATCAGGATAATTTGAGAAGCTCCACGCATCTTAGCTGCAATCACGGCACATTGACCAACAGCCCCATCCCCAATAACGACAACTTTGTCGCCTTTTTGTACATTAGCAACACGCGCTGCATGATAACCGGTCGGCATGACATCAGCAAGTGTCAAAAGTGACTTAAGCATGCCTTCGCTATAATCTGAAGGTTGACCTGGAATTTTCACAAGTGCCCAATTGGCAAAGTGGAAACGGATATACTCAGCCTGGACACCACCTGACCAGTTGGTGCCAATATGGCGGTCACAAGTCCCATCATAACCGGCACGACAGGCATCACACTGACCACAACCATGAGTGAAAGGCGCGATGACAAAGTCACCTGGTTTTACAGTAGTGACAGCCTCACCAACTTCTTCGACGATTCCGATAGCCTCATGACCACTATTACTATGCCCTTCTTTGATTTCGGGATTACGGTAACTCCAAAGGTCTGAACCGCAAACGCAAGTACGAACAATGCGAATAATAGCATCATCTGCTTCTTGAATGCTTGGACGCTTGATTTCCTCAATACCGACCTGACCTGCCTTTGTATATACTGCTGATTTCATTTAAAATTTTCCTTCCTTGTAAAGTTTAATTTTGTGATTTAAGCGATTTAAAGCCACCTGTAACTGAGACAAGCGCTCCTCTAATTTTTTCTTTTCCTCTTCTAAGATACCAAGCCTTTCCTCTCTCGTTTCATCCCCCTCTTGGTAGAGCGACATATAGTCAACTAAACTGTCCACAGAGACACCTGCCGAACGAAAACACTTAATAAATTCCAGCGCCTCAATATCCTGATCTTGAAAATCACGAATCCCAGTTGCAGTACGAGTAATCGGTGGTACAAGACCAACCCGTTCATAATACCGAATCGTATCCGCTGAAATTCCCAACAAATCACTGGCTGATTTAATGTTCACATGCTATCCTCCTCTCATTTTATTCACTGAGTTTAAGCTATTCTAACTCACTTATCTTATTATATAACTTTGAGTTGACTCTAAGTCAAGCATTTGGCATCTAATCGAAAAATTTTTATAATTAGCATTCATGTATATGGAGTTTGTACAATGCTCTTAACTTACCAATCTTTTGAAGTACTTAAATAATAAAGAAAGTTCTCTATTCCAAATAAGATAGTACCCAATCATTTTTCACTTTTTTCTAATGATGATGCTCATAACTCCTCTCCAACTCACACACCTTTCGCTTATGGGCTTGATGAGTTGCTAGGTCTGCATCAACCTCAATGGTGATATTTTGGAAACTACAATCTTTGAGTAAGGTTCGAATGGATTCTTTACAGACCTCCATCTGTTCAATTTCTTTTAGACAAACATGGACAATGGCATTTTTCTCCAAACCATCCATGGTCCAGAGATTAAGCTGATTGATACTAGCGACATGGTCCAGTTGCTCCAAGTCGCTCTTTACTTGCTTGATATCTACACCTTCTGGCACAGCGTCGAGGAAAATCTTGAGTGTAGACCAAAAACGAGGAATCGCCTTTAACAGAATGAAGAAGGAAATGACAGAGATAAGAGTGGATCCAGAATATACCAGTCGGTAAATCGCAGAACAATGGCCATTAGGATAACAGCCAGCCAACCCAGAGTATCTTCCAGAAAATGCAGGCTCAAAATAGACTCATTCTTGGTTTTTCCCTTACGAACTACTAGACTCGCCAGCACATTAATGCTAACCGCTATGATTCCTAGCCAGAGAATTCCCTCATCATTGACAGGTTGTGGATGAAAGAGTTTCGTTATATTTTCCAAAATAACCAAAACGGACCCTGTCATGAGAATCACAGCCGTTACCAAGGCTCCTAAGAGACTAAACCGCTTGTAACCTAGGGTGTATTGACTATCTTCTTCACGATTGGAAATTGTTTCTAAAACGGCTGATACCCCAATTGCAATTGCATCCCCCAAGTCATGGACAGAGTCAGCAAGAACAGCACTGGAACCAAACACTCCACCAGCGATAAACTCGATAATGGCATAACTCAAATTTAAGAAAAAAGCTAGCCAAACAGCACCTTTCGTTGTCATTTTTTCATCCTCCTTTGGTATAATAGTAGTATAAATATTCCCTTTACTAGTATTATCTCTTACTCCGAAAAGAAAGGATAGGGGCAAACTGTTCTCTTTGTAAGTTACTGAACAATTTGTTCAAAGTGTCCATATGACTAGTCAAGACCGCCGCATTACCAAGACACGAAAAGCTATCTATACTGCTTTTTTACAATTATTGAATCAAGAAGATTACGAATCCATCACAGTCCAGGAGATTATTGACCTAGCAAATGTCGGTCGCTCTACCTTCTACAGTCACTATGAGAGCAAGGAATTACTCCTTGACGAGCTCTGTCGTTATCTCTTTCATCATCTTTTTGAACGCGAGGAAAATATATCTACAGAGGCTTATTTAACTCATATCTTTTCACATTTCAAGAAAAACCAGGACCACGTCACCAGCCTCCTTTTCTCTAAAAATGACTACTTCCTCCGTCAATTACAGAAAGAATTGGAACACCATGTCTATCCAATGGTTGCCAAAGACTTACAAGTTTCCTATCCTAATATTCCTACTTCCTACCTCAAACACTTTGTTGTAACTAACTTTATCGAAACACTAACCTGGTGGCTCAAAAAAGGGAAATCTTATAAGGAAGATCAAGTAGTGAGCTTTTACTTAGATGTCTTAGAGATGAAGTAGCAAACACAACTATAGATTTCATATCCACTCAAAGAAAAATACCAGTCGACATTCTATCATTCAAATATTCCAATTCATCACGAGTATTTTACCTCTACTTTCTACTCTACTAATCTAATCAAACTATATTTTTGAGCCAATAAATTTACTAAAAATTCTAAGACAAGAAGTCTTAGAATATCGTAAACTCAACTTTCGTCTAACTGGCCTTTACTCTTGCTAAAAAGCTTTCCCATGCTCATCAATAACAGCATGAATCTCTTGGCATTGTTTGAGAGTGAGTCCTTCAAGACATCACTATAAACAGCATGCATTTCATTATAGGTATCAAAGTTTCCAAATCCTAAGCGTCGAAAAAGTCTTCTCGCATATTCATCCGAAATAAAAACTGGACGATCAAAAAGATAAAGTAAAAGTGCATCTGCAGTCTCTGGTCCAATCCCTTTTAACTCCAACAGTTGCTTCCGTAAATCTTCTGTTCCAATTCTGGCAAGAACCTCAAAACCACCAACTTCTCTTAACCAGATCAGAAGTCCTCTAATCGTTTGAGACTTTTGCTTAAAAAATCCAGCAGGTCGAATACGTTCCTGTAACTCTTCTAGCGGTAAAGCCAGGATATCCTCTACTGTCATGACATCCATCAGACCAGCTAAAGCCAACTTAGCATTCTTATCTGTTGTTCGCTGGATCAGAATAGTCGATACCAAGTCTTCAATCTTGTTATCCGATTGCCACCAATTTTGTTCTCCATAGTGCTTAGAGAGTCGCAAAAGAGTTTCTTGTATTTTTCTTTCTTGATCATTTCTTCAATAGTCCTTCTTTTACCAAAAAGTCACGCGCTACTTCTTCAGCAGACTTGCCTTCTACTCCGACTTGATAGTTCATCTGACTCATCTGGCTCTCGGTGATTTTTCCAGCTAGTTTATTAAGAACATCTTCCAACTTAGGATGTTTTTCGAGTAATTCAGCTTTCATCAGCGGAGCGCCTTGGTATGGAGGGAAGAGTTGTTTATCGTCCTCCAAAACCACTAAATCATAGCGAGCAATTTCAGCATCTGTTGAGTAAGCATCTGTAATTTGAATGTCACCTGACTGTATGGCTTGGTAGCGAAGAGCTGGTTCCATAGTGGCTACATTGAGATTTAATCCATAAACAGACTGCAAGCCCTTGTTTCCATCCTCACGGTCATTAAACTCCAGAGTGAATCCCGCCTTGAGCTGTCCTTCTACTTTTTTCAAGTCTGAAATCGTCTTAAGCCCATATTCTTGCGCAATTTTTTTGGGAACTGCTATAGCATAAGTATTTTGATAAGCCATGGGTTTAAGAAAGGCTAGTTGATCCTGTTTGGCAATGCCATCACGAGCCACCTCGTAAACCTTTTCTGGGTCATGCCCAATTTGTGGAGATGGTTGGAGGAGACTCTCTGTCACTGTTCCAGAAAATTCTGGATAGATATCAATGTCCCCTTTTTTCAGCGCTTGATAAAGGAAATCTGTCTTCCCAAAGTTAGGCTTGACCGTCACCGTCATATCAGTATTTTCCTCAATGAGAAGCTTGTACATATTCATGAGAATCTCAGGTTCAGGTCCCAACTTCCCAGCTATAACAAGATTCTCTTTCTCTTTATTTGGTATCATGCTTGGAGCATAACTAGCTCCCAAACCAAGCACCATAACAGCAAAGGCTGCAACAATTGTACGCAACTTGCCTTTTCCAACCATTTGAGAACAACATTAAAGAGAATGGCTAAGATAGCCGATGAAATAGCCCCGATTAAAATCAGACTAGCATTCCGACGATCAATTCCCAAAAGGATAAAGGAGCCCAATCCTCCAGCTCCCACAAGAGCCGCTAAAGTCGCTGTCCCAATGATCATAACAGTTGCTGTACGAACTCCCGATACAATGACAGGCATGGCAAGTGGAATTTCAAACTTCTTGAGTCGCTCCCACTTAGTCATTCCAAAAGCAATTCCTGCCTCCTCAAGACTAGGATCAATTCCGTTCAAGGCTGTAATCGTATTTTCTAAAATCGGAAAAATAGCGTAAATAACAAGGGCTGTGAGAGCTGGTAAGGTTCCAATTCCCATGAAAGGAATAAAGAGACCCAATAAAGCCATTGAGGGTATGGTCTGGAAGATACCCGCAACTTGTAGCACCCAATTCGCCACTTTTTTATGACCATTTAGATAAACCGCAAGTGGGATAGTCAGAAAAATAGCAACCAATAAGGTCAAAAGAGACAATTGTAAGTGTTGTCCTAGAGCTGTTACCCATTCCCCAAAACGCTCTTGAAATGTTGAAATCAAATTAGACATGAAGGCTACCTCCAAACAAGTTTGCTACAAAGTCCGTCGCAGGTGCTTGTAAAATTATTTCAGGGGCTGCCACCTGACGAATTTCTCCATCCTGCAAAACTGCAATTCGATCCCCTAATTTTAAGGCCTCATCCGTATCATGTGTTACGAAGATGGTCGTCATGCCGAATTCTTTATGTAAATCTTTTGTAAGAGCCTGCAACTGCTTGCGAGAGATGGCATCCAAGGCTGAAAAAGGTTCGTCCATCAATAGAATCTTTGGTTCCCCAATGATAGCGCGCACAATGCCAATCCGCTGTTGCTCTCCACCCGATAATTCACTAGGCATGCGATTTGCATACTCTGCCGCAGGAAGCCCCACTTTGGCCAAAAGTTCTTCTGTTTTCGAAGTGATTTGCTCCTTGCTCCAACCCTTCATTTCAGGAATAAGAGCTATATTTTCAGCAACTGTCAAGTTAGGAAATAGGGCAATGGCTTGTAGGACATAACCGGTACTGAGACGTAACTCCCGTTCATCATAGTCCTTGATGCGTTTCCCATCCATATAGATATTGCCATCTGTCGGCTCCAAAAGACGGTTCACCATCTTGATCATGGTTGTCTTTCCAGATCCTGAAGGACCCACTAGCACCATAAATTCTCCATTTTCAATGCGGAGATTGACATCTTTTAAAATGTCCTTTTCTGTGTAGCGCAAGGCTACATGTTTATATTCAATCATGTTCTTCCTCAATAAGTTTTCTGTCTCTAAGAATATCCAATAAGCTACTTGCCGGATGGTCTAGGACTTTTTCGACATCTTCTGAAACTCCAGCTTGTTCCCCAGCTTTAATCGCTGTATAGGTGCTGACCCAGGCATCGTACTCCCAAGTTTGTGCTGGCCATTTTTTTCGAGACTCATAGGCTTCTTCTACTGATTCATCTAGATACGTGATGTCCTTACCGGTCTCCTTTGAGAGAAGCGCTACGATTTCTTCCATGGAAAGATCCTCTGGTCCTGTCAAATTCAGGCTTTGATTTTCCCACTCCTTAGGATTTAAAAGAATTTCTGCTGCAACCTTAGATGTATCCTTACGGGCAACAGCTGACACAAGGCCACTGCCAGCCGGACCACGAATCTCTCCATTTTCAAGCGCCATATCAATCAGAAAGTCCAAGTAAAAATTATCTCTCAAAAAAGTGTAGGTGAACCCTAACTCCTTGATATAGGCTTCCGTCTGGGCATGATCTCGAGACAAGGTAAAAGTTGCCTTCTCATCTGCTCCGTAAAAGGAGGTATAGACGATATGCTGCACCCCAGCAAGCTTTGCGGCATCTAAAAAACTCTTGTGTTCCTCAACACGCTCTGGATTTTCCCGAGCAGAGACCATCAATAAGACATCGATACCCTTTAAGGCCTCAACCACCTCTGGAGTATTGGCATACACCATCTTTACGAATTTCCGCTGACGCGTAGACTTTTGCACGCTCTGGACTTCTTGCCAGATGGATAGAAGCAATTCCTTGCTGATCGATAAGATCAGCCACATAAGAGCCTAATTTCCCTGTTACACCTGTTATTCCAATCATAACTATTACTTCCTTTTCCCTACATATCATTTTCTTTAGCTTTTTAGATTTGAGATTATACGCTCTTGATAAGCTTCAAATTCCTGGATTTCTTGATCCGAAAATCCTTGGTAGAAAATTTCACCTAACTCTTTACTGACACGGTCTCCAATTTCTTTTTGCGCCCAACCGAGATCTGTCAAAGAGATATATTTTTTTCTTTTATCCTGTGTACAAGGCTTAATCGTAACCAAACCCTGTTCTTCTAATTTCTTAACCATACTGGTCAGCGTATTGTTTGCCAGACCTGTCGCAAGAGCAATATCAGTTGCGGTAGCACAACCCAACTCTTGCTTCCACAAGATTGTTAAAATTTTTCCCTGCTCACTTCTGTATTGGGCATCTGGTTCCTTGCTCAAGAGTTTTTGAAAGATACGCCCATTCAACAATCGAATCTGTAGAGCTTGGTAGCCCCCTAACATCTTGTCCATTTTGTCTCCTTTTTTTGTTCTATATCGAAATTTTTAACTATTGTAACACTCTGAGTTACAGTTGTCAACTATTTCGATATAGAAATAATAAAAAACTTCCTACCCAAAAGTAGAAAGTCATCATTTTTATAAAATTAAACATGAATCACATCTGAAGCATTCCTCTTAAAGAAACTACTATGGACCAGATAAGGACCATACTTAGAATTTTGACTAGAAACCAAGCATAAAGGAATGATAAAAATTTTTATAAAGTAGAATAAGCAAAAAAGTAAAAAAGAACTAAAACTAAGAGTTTTTAACTCAAAAAAGTAAAGATAAAATAAAAGTAAAGCATTTAATAGAATATTAAATCCCGTAGCAAAACTAGCCGATAAGATATTCGTCTTGATCTGAGAATTAAAGAGTTTGACAAGAAACAAGGCTAATAAAGAAGTGTTATAGATACAAATCGGTTTATAATTATTACGATAGAAAACTAAACATTTATTGTTATAAAAAACAAGCCCTCTGCTAAAATTACTCGCTTTGTTAATCCAAACATGGGAAACTCCACTGATATCACTCCAAGGAACAAATAAATCTAACCTTCTAATGTATATCCCATCCTGAGTAATATAAAATTTCCAAGGAAAAAGAAAATTAATACCAATACCAACGAAAATTAATAAAACAAAGGAATACCCTAACTGTGTTTGATGAAAGTTAAAGACGTAATCAAAGATAGTAACTGTTTGAATTCCTCGACCAACAATTTGATGAGCACCCAAAAGATATAAAATAACTATAAAAAGAACAAATCTATAATAAATACTACGAAACTTCACACTTTTTGGCATAGAAATTATTCTCCCGGATTATAGAATCATCATCAAATAATGCTTTACGTTCTTATATAACACTAGTATACCATTAAATACTCAAAGAATATAAAAATGAAAGAAGAGATTTTAAAAAATAGAGCTTGGCCTTGACCAAACTCTTCATTTTTCTACTCTTCCTCAACTAAGCGTTTAAACTCTGCTTGGATCTCTGTATTCTCTGTCGGTTTTAAGTACATAACCCCACCATTTGTTGTTGGAGAATGAAAAACAATCGCTTCCCCAGTATCAGTTATCGCAAAAAAGTAGCTATGCACGTCTGGGTATTTATCCCAGTTACTATAGCGTTCCACAATTCGATACTTAGCATTTCCTAAACCTGTATCCGTGTATTCGGCATTCATTTTTTCGCTTGGTCCATCTCCAAAGGTATAGAGATTATCTGCACCAACATCACCACCAGAAATTCCCTTTTTGTAATTTGGTTGACCAAGTCTTTCACCCCATCCTTTAATGAAGGCTTCTAATTTTGCAGATTTGCTTGCATTCCAAGGAGCTTTTTGTTTCTCCTCGGAGATAGAAGAGCTAGTCGAAGTTTCAAATTTCTGCCAATCAAAACCTCTTAGATCAATTTGATCAGATTCAGTTTTTCCAAAATTAGATCCAATATAATTAGATTCTATTTGAAATTCTTTTTCCTGAAGTTTACTAGCCCCCTTTTGCTTTTCATTTAACTTATAAAGAGTTCCATAACCTTTACCCGTTCCTGACGACCAACTTAATTCAAGAATCTCCCCACCTTGATAAATAATTGCCGCATTCCTAGCTCCACCATGTCCTGCAGCAAAACCTTCTGCTAAAAGCACAGGTTTACCTTCTTGTATAGAGTACACTCCAGTTAAAAAGTATTTTCCACTTAAATTAAGATCCGCTACAAGTAACTCCACAACGTCATCATCATTTAAATCAACAAAAGAGTAACACATATCATCTGAACGATTTATAGCATTTTCAATAGACCAACTATTGATAGGACGTTCAGTAGCTTTTAAACTTTGATAAAGATTTGAAATTGCAGTTGAATCATTAGAAGTAGAAAATATTTTTTGGTAATCATCAAAAACTGACTTGTACAAATCTTTATAATCTTTCTTAGACTCCCCAGACTTTATCTCATTACTAGTAGTTGAAGTAGATAAACTAGTATCTTTACTAGAAACCTCAGAATTTGATTACTACAACCAACTGTAAAAAAACTAAATATAAGAATAAACAGACTTCCTACTATACTTCTATTACCCATAAAAATCTCCTCTTGAAATGAATGGTGACCATAGCTTTGCTTACATTATATCAAATATTTGAGAGTTTCGGTAAGATAAAAAAATCTTATATATACAAATACTAAGTAAATAAGTTCTATAATTCTTATATTCGATACACCTTCAATAAATACTATGTAGTTAAATATATTGTAGAAAAATCTCATAGAACCTATAACAAAAGAGATTAAACCATTATTTAAAGCTAACCTATAATACAGTTAAATTATTAAACAAGCTTACAGGAAATTAAAGAAAAGACCATTAACACAACGAAAGACTAAAATAGAAATGCAGATAGAATCTAGGAAAAAGACTACAAAATCACTAAAAAAACTTAAATATTCGGTTAGTTTAATAACATTAAACCTAGAAACTTCCTAAGAGTGAAACAAAAAGAGTGAATCATTTTGTTTCACTCCAGATTGTAACAATGCATCGCCCTACCATAGTTATCAAAAAGCCTAAATTTTACAGTCAAAAACACAAAAAAAGAGCTAAGAAGCTCTAATTACGGAGAATAAGGGATTCGAACCCTTGCGCCAGTTACCCGACCTAACGATTTAGCAAACCGTCCTCTTCAGCCTCTTGAGTAATTCTCCTATTAATGGGCACGAGTGGACTCGAACCACCGACCTCACGCTTATCAGGCGTGCGCTCTAACCACCTGAGCTACGCGCCCAAGTTTTAAAAACTTGGTAAATGAACTATATGTTCAAAGCGGGTGACGAGAATCGAACTCGCGACAACAGCTTGGAAGGCTGTAGTTTTACCACTAAACTACACCCGCATAAAAATAAATATGGCGCGAGACGGAATCGAACCGCCGACACATGGAGCTTCAATCCATTGCTCTACCAACTGAGCTACCGAGCCTTATTGCGGGAGCAGGATTTGAACCTACGACCTTCGGGTTATGAGCCCGACGAGCTACCGAGCTGCTCCATCCCGCGTTAATAATAAAGGAGGATGTGGGATTCGAACCCACGCACGCTTTTACACGCCTGACGGTTTTCAAGACCGTTCCCTTCAGCCGGACTTGGGTAATCCTCCATAGTATTTAATGGACCTTGTAGGACTTGAACCTACGACCACTCGGTTATGAGCCGAGAGCTCTAACCAGCTGAGCTAAAGGTCCAACAAGATCATTATAGCGGCGAAGGGGGATCGAACCCCCGACCTCCCGGGTATGAACCGGACGCTCTAGCCAGCTGAGCTACACCGCCATCAATCGGGAAGACAGGATTCGAACCTGCGACACCTTGGTCCCAAACCAAGTACTCTACCAAGCTGAGCTACTTCCCGAGTTAAATAGAAAAAATGCACCCTAGAGGAGTCGAACCTCTAACCGCCTGATTCGTAGTCAGGTACTCTATCCAGTTGAGCTAAGGGTGCTCATTATATGCCGAGGACCGGGATCGAACCGGTACGATCGTTACCAATCGCAGGATTTTAAGTCCTGTGCGTCTGCCAGTTCCGCCACCCCGGCCTCTCTAAGCGAACGACGGGATTCGAACCCGCGACCCCCACCTTGGCAAGGTGGTGTTCTACCACTGAACTACGTTCGCATCGACCTCTTGGTTACATTAAAAAATGCCGGCTACATGACTTGAACACGCGACCCTCTGATTACAAATCAGATGCTCTACCAACTGAGCTAAGCCGGCTTATTTCTATGATGCGGGTTAAGGGACTTGAACCCCCACGCCGTTAAGCGCCAGATCCTAAATCTGGTGCGTCTGCCAATTCCGCCAAACCCGCAATAATGACCCGTACTGGGCTCGAACCAGTGACCCATTGATTAAAAGTCAATTGCTCTACCAACTGAGCTAACGAGTCTAAAATAACTTCCGTTATCTTAAACGGTCCCGACGGGAATCGAACCCGCGATCTTCGCCGTGACAGGGCGACGTGATAACCGCTACACTACGGGACCTATATGGGAGTTAACGGGATCGAACCGCTGACCCTCTGCTTGTAAGGCAGATGCTCTCCCAGCTGAGCTAAACTCCCTTTAGCTAAGCGACTTCCTTATCTCACAGGGGGCAACCCCCAACTACTTCCGGCGTTCTAGGGCTTAACTTCTGTGTTCGGCATGGGTACAGGTGTATCTCCTAGGCTATCGTCACTTAACTTTGAGTAATACCTACTCAAAATTGAATATCTATCAAATTTCAAGAAAACCTTAACACTTCGTATTCTCAGTTACTTTGGATAAGTCCTCGAGCTATTAGTATTAGTCCGCTACATGTGTCGCCACACTTCCACTTCTAACCTATCTACCTGATCATCTCTCAGGGCTCTTACTGATATATAATCATGGGAAATCTCATCTTGAGGTGGGTTTCACACTTAGATGCTTTCAGCGTTTATCCCTTCCCTACATAGCTACCCAGCGATGCCTTTGGCAAGACAACTGGTACACCAGCGGTAAGTCCACTCTGGTCCTCTCGTACTAGGAGCAGATCCTCTCAAATTTCCTACGCCCGCGACGGATAGGGACCGAACTGTCTCACGACGTTCTGAACCCAGCTCGCGTGCCGCTTTAATGGGCGAACAGCCCAACCCTTGGGACCGACTACAGCCCCAGGATGCGACGAGCCGACATCGAGGTGCCAAACCTCCCCGTCGATGTGAACTCTTGGGGGAGATAAGCCTGTTATCCCCAGGGTAGCTTTTATCCGTTGAGCGATGGCCCTTCCATACGGAACCACCGGATCACTAAGCCCGACTTTCGTCCCTGCTCGAGTTGTTGCTCTCGCAGTCAAGCTCCCTTATACCTTTACACTCTGCGAATGATTTCCAACCATTCTGAGGGAACCTTTGGGCGCCTCCGTTACCTTTTAGGAGGCGACCGCCCCAGTCAAACTGCCCGTCAGACACTGTCTCCGATAAGGATCACCTATCCGGGTTAGAGTGGCCATAACACAAGGGTAGTATCCCAACAACGTCTCCTTCGAAACTGGCGTCCCGATCTCATAGACTCCTACCTATCCTGTACATGTGGTACAGACACTCAATATCAAACTGCAGTAAAAGCTCCATGGGGTCTTTCCGTCCTGTCGCGGGTAACCTGCATCTTCACAGGTACTAAAATTTCACCGAGTCTCTCGTTGAGACAGTGCCCAAATCATTACGCCTTTCGTGCGGGTCGGAACTTACCCGACAAGGAATTTCGCTACCTTAGGACCGTTATAGTTACGGCCGCCGTTTACTGGGGCTTCAATTCATACCTTCGAGTTACCTCTAAGCACTCCTCTTAACCTTCCAGCACCGGGCAGGCGTCACCCCCTATACATCATCTTACGATTTAGCAGAGAGCTGTGTTTTTTTGATAAACAGTTGCTTGGGCCTATTCACTGCGGCTGACATATGTCAGCACCCCTTCTCCCGAAGTTACGGGGTCATTTTGCCGAGTTCCTTAACGAGAGTTCTCTCGCTCACCTGAGGCTACTCGCCTCGACTACCTGTGTCGGTTTGCGGTACGGGTAGAGTATGTTTAAACGCTAGAAGCTTTTCTTGGCAGTGTGACGTCACTAACTTCGCTACTAAACTTCGCTCCCCATCACAGCTCAATGTTATAGAACTAAGCATTTAACTCAATTCACACCTCACTGCTTAGACAGACACTTCCAATCGTCTGCTTTAGTTAGCCTACTGCGTCCCTCCATCACTACATACTCTAGTACAGGAATATCAACCTGTTGTCCATCGGATACACCTTTCGGTCTCTCCTTAGGTCCCGACTAACCCAGGGCGGACGAGCCTTCCCCGAAACCTTAGTCTTACGGTGGACAGGATTCTCACCTGTCTTTCGCTACTCATACCGGCATTCTCACTTCTATGCGTTCCAGCGCTCCTCACGGTACACCTTCACCACACATAGAACGCTCTCCTACCATACCTATAAAGGTATCCACAGCTTCGGTAAATTGTTTTAGCCCCGGTACATTTTCGGCGCAGGGTCACTCGACTAGTGAGCTATTACGCACTCTTTGAATGAATAGCTGCTTCTAAGCTAACATCCTAGTTGTCTGTGCAACCCCACATCCTTTTCCACTTAACAATTATTTTGGGACCTTAGCTGGTGGTCTGGGCTGTTTCCCTTTCGACTACGGATCTTAGCACTCGCAGTCTGACTGCCGACCATAATTCATTGGCATTCGGAGTTTATCTGAGATTGGTAATCCGGGATGGACCCCTCACCCAAACAGTGCTCTACCTCCAAGAATCTCTGATGTCGACGCTAGCCCTAAAGCTATTTCGGAGAGAACCAGCTATCTCCAAGTTCGTTTGGAATTTCTCCGCTACCCACAAGTCATCCAAGCACTTTTCAACGTGCCCTGGTTCGGTCCTCCAGTGCGTCTTACCGCACCTTCAACCTGCTCATGGGTAGGTCACATGGTTTCGGGTCTACGACATGATACTAACTCGCCCTATTCAGACTCGGTTTCCCTACGGCTCCGTCTCTTCAACTTAACCTCGCATCATATCGTAACTCGCCGGTTCATTCTACAAAAGGCACGCTCTCACCCATTAACGGGCTCGAACTTGTTGTAGGCACACGGTTTCAGGTTCTATTTCACTCCCCTCCCGGGGTGCTTTTCACCTTTCCCTCACGGTACTGGTTCACTATCGGTCACTAGGGAGTATTTAGGGTTGGGAGATGGTCCTCCCAGATTCCGACGGGATTTCACGTGTCCCGCCGTACTCAGGATACTGCTAGGTACAAAGACTATTTTAAATACGAGGCTGTCACTCTCTTTGGCTGATTTTCCCAAACCATTCTTCTATAGTCTTTGAGTCCACATTGCAGTCCTACAACCCCGAAGAGTAAACTCTTCGGTTTGCCCTCCTGCCGTTTCGCTCGCCGCTACTAAGGCAATCGCTTTTGCTTTCTCTTCCTGCAGCTACTTAGATGTTTCAGTTCACTGCGTCTTCCTCCTCATATCCTTAACAGATATGGGTAACAGGTAGTACCTGTTGGGTTCCCCCATTCGGAAATCCCTGGATCATCGCTTACTTACAGCTACCCAAGGCATATCGTCGTTTGTCACGTCCTTCTTCGGCTCCTAGTGCCAAGGCATCCACCGTGCGCCCTTATTAACTTAACCTTATTTTTCTGACCTTTCAGTCATAAACTCTTATTAATACTACAGCGTTTTTCGGTTTATTTTTCTTGTTACTATTTGATATAGATATTCAATTTTTCAATGTGCATTACTTGGTGATCTCTCACCAATGGAGCCTAGCGGGATCGAACCGCTGACCTCCTGCGTGCAAAGCAGGCGCTCTCCCAGCTGAGCTAAGGCCCCACAAGACCTCTCAAGACTAAACAAGACCAATGTGCATTCCTTATCCTTAGAAAGGAGGTGATCCAGCCGCACCTTCCGATACGGCTACCTTGTTACGACTTCACCCCAATCATCTATCCCACCTTAGGCGGCTGGCTCCTAAAAGGTTACCTCACCGACTTCGGGTGTTACAAACTCTCGTGGTGTGACGGGCGGTGTGTACAAGGCCCGGGAACGTATTCACCGCGGCGTGCTGATCCGCGATTACTAGCGATTCCGACTTCATGTAGGCGAGTTGCAGCCTACAATCCGAACTGAGACTGGCTTTAAGAGATTAGCTTGTCGTCACCGACTTGCGACTCGTTGTACCAGCCATTGTAGCACGTGTGTAGCCCAGGTCATAAGGGGCATGATGATTTGACGTCATCCCCACCTTCCTCCGGTTTATTACCGGCAGTCTCGCTAGAGTGCCCAACTAAATGATGGCAACTAACAATAGGGGTTGCGCTCGTTGCGGGACTTAACCCAACATCTCACGACACGAGCTGACGACAACCATGCACCACCTGTCACCTCTGTCCCGAAGGAAAACTCTATCTCTAGAGCGGTCAGAGGGATGTCAAGACCTGGTAAGGTTCTTCGCGTTGCTTCGAATTAAACCACATGCTCCACCGCTTGTGCGGGCCCCCGTCAATTCCTTTGAGTTTCAACCTTGCGGTCGTACTCCCCAGGCGGAGTGCTTAATGCGTTAGCTACGGCACTAAACCCCGGAAAGGGTCTAACACCTAGCACTCATCGTTTACGGCGTGGACTACCGGGGTATCTAATCCTGTTTGCTCCCCACGCTTTCGAGCCTCAGCGTCAGTTACAAGCCAGAGAGCCGCTTTCGCCACCGGTGTTCCTCCATATATCTACGCATTTCACCGCTACACATGGAATTCCACTCTCCCCTCTTGCACTCAAGTTAAACAGTTTCCAAAGCGTACTATGGTTAAGCCACAGCCTTTAACTTCAGACTTATCTAACCGCCTGCGCTCGCTTTACGCCCAATAAATCCGGACAACGCTCGGGACCTACGTATTACCGCGGCTGCTGGCACGTAGTTAGCCGTCCCTTTCTGGTAAGATACCGTCACAGTGTGAACTTTCCACTCTCACACTCGTTCTTCTCTTACAACAGAGCTTTACGATCCGAAAACCTTCTTCACTCACGCGGCGTTGCTCGGTCAGACTTCCGTCCATTGCCGAAGATTCCCTACTGCTGCCTCCCGTAGGAGTCTGGGCCGTGTCTCAGTCCCAGTGTGGCCGATCACCCTCTCAGGTCGGCTATGTATCGTCGCCTTGGTGAGCCGTTACCCCACCAACTAGCTAATACAACGCAGGTCCATCTGGTAGTGATGCAATTGCACCTTTCAAGCAGATATCATGCAATATCCACTGTTATGCGGTATTAGCTATCGTTTCCAATAGTTATCCCCCGCTACCAGGCAGGTTACCTACGCGTTACTCACCCGTTCGCAACTCATCCGGAGAAGCAAGCTCCTCCTTCAGCGTTCTACTTGCATGTATTAGGCACGCCGCCAGCGTTCGTCCTGAGCCAGGATCAAACTCTCATTAAAAGTTTGAGTTCTCACTCATTTCTGTCACTGACAGATTTATTGTTTTTTTCATTGTTCAGTACTACAACTTCAGTTGTAGTGCCCTGCACGATGGTTCGTCTTGTTCAGTTTTTCAAAGGTCTTTGTCACTCGCTTCTCTCAAGTGACAACTATATTAGTATATCACAGCCGCTTTCGCTTGTCAACACTTTTTTTGAAACTTTTTTTAATTTTTTTCATCTAGTGTTTCATCTGTAACATACCATAGTCCGTACAGGGATTCGAACCCGTGTTACCGCCGTGAAAAAGGCGGTGTCTTAACCCTTGACCAACGGACCAGAGTTGTTATTTTTCAACTCTTACTATTATACCGACTTTTCTTACTTTGTCAACACCTTTTTTTAACTTTTTTTCAATTCTACTGAATTACTTCCTTTAACTCTTTCAGCATGGATTTGCGACCCTTGAAACGCTCATCTGACCAGAGGCGTTCATAGGCTTCTTGCTTATCTTGTGGTAATTTTTCTTCTATAAGTATCCAACAATTCATGAAGGGCGTAGTAATCATCCAGCCACAATCCTCCTTCTGGTAGGCGATGGCTAATCTCCCCTACTTCTTCATAGGCCATACGGTCCAGGCGACGTTTTTGACTCTCTTGTTTTCTGACGCTATCTAGGATTCGATTGCGGAATTTTGTTTTGAAGTAGACGTAGAGTTTCTTTTCCTCTTCCACTAATTCTGGATGGGCCTCGAGGAGTTCATAGAGACAGATCAGTCCTTCTTGATCCCAATCCTCTTTTTCCCACAGGTGGAGATAATAATCTTTTCGGCATCTATGGACAATTCCTTTTACTTTCTCATAATACTTTTCAAGCATTTACTTTCCCCCTTTCTCTGCTTGTAGTATAGCAGAGAAAGGGGGAAAGAAGGGCTTTGATTTCTGTCTTGTGTTTTTTCAAGTCCAAGGTGTATCAGGAAGTATGAATACTGACAAGTGAGAATAAAAAAAGACAACTGTCTCTTTTGCAATTGTCTTTGTTTGTGATTTTATATTGATAATTTTTTTGATTAAAGTTCTGCAATCTGATTAAGATTTACTTCCGCTACTGTATCATTACCAAACATAGAGATAATCATCTTGACTTTGTTGTTATCAATTTCTGTGATCTTACCTGTGTAATCAGCGAAAGCACCGTCAATGATGCGAACAGTTTGGCCAACTTCAACATCAATATCAAATTCTTGGACAGTTTGACCCATAGAAACTAAAATATCGCGAATTTCTTGTTCCAAAAGTGGAGTTGGCTTTGATCTGTTTCCGTGTGAGCCCACAAATCCTGTTACGTTTGGTGTGTTACGCACAACAAACCATGCTTCGTCGGTCATAACCATTTCTACAAGAACATACCCTGGAAAGCGATTTTCTTCGATTTCTTTTTTCTTTCCATTTTTTTCCACTTGCACTGTTTGTGTAGGAATCTCAACACGCAGAATATTTTCTAACATATTGTATGTTTGTGCACGCTGCAATAGATTTTCTTTTACTTTATTTTCGTAGCCAGAATAAGTTTGTAGCACAAACCATCCTTTATCAAAACTATCCATGTTTTTTCCTTTCCTAACTGAAGAATTTCAGCGACTAGATCTTTTTCTTAGCTTATTTTAAAAAATATTAATAAAACGAATCAATCCGCTAACAATCAATTGGTCAAAAATATAAATCATCACTACAAAGAAAGCAGTGTATTCCATGATAGATTTAAAATCTAACCAACTTTCCTTGCGAGTCGGCCAAGTTGTTTCTTTAAGAAGTTTAAAAATGTCCTTAATAAAACGCATCGTTTTCTCCTATCTCGTTTCTCGGTGTGTGGTGTACTTGCCACAGTGTTTACAAAATTTATTTACTTCTAAGCGTGTTGGTTTTGGATTTCCACTAATCTTAATCGAATAGTTTCTAGAACCACAAACCGCACAGGCTAGACTTGCTTTTTTAAGTGCCATAACGCCTCCATCTTACCTATTATAACAAGAATCCTCTGCTTTGACAAGCTTAATTGTTTTTTGTATTCTTAAATCTTTCATTTTAAAATTGTGGTAATTTCTCAAAGTAACTTCCACCATAGCGGAACTTAATCTGAAACGCTTTCAGATAAGGGGATTTTGTGCGCTCTTTTTTTCGATTCATTTTGGCTATAAAAGCGATGAAGTCAAGCATTAGTAAAACCAGTGGAACTTAACCTGACACGGATTTCCACTGGTTTTTACGATTTTTATCAGACTAACTTCCACTTGGATTAGCTGTGGAACTTAGTTTGGGAATTTAGCGTTACAATTTGTCAAATAAGGCTTTCTTTCAATAACGTACCGAATTATTTAGAAATTGAAAAAACCCAGGAATCATCCTAGGCTTTATGGTTCTTATTTACCAAGGTAGTATTCAGAAACTACGTTCAATTTTTCGTCAAATTCGAATACCAATGGTGGGAAGTTAGGGATTTCTACGTCCATGATTTCGTCGTCTGACAATTGTTTGATGTGTTTTACAAGAGCACGGATTGAGTTACCGTGTGCTCCTACGAATACGTTTTTACCATCTTTAAGAGCTGGAGCGATTTTATCTTCCCAGAATGGAAGGGCACGTTCCAAAGTCACTTTCAAGTTTTCAGCATCTGGGATAACTGAGTCGTCAAGTGAAGCATAACGACGGTCTGTGTGAGCTGAGTGCTCATCATCGCGATCCATTGCTGGAGGCAATACATCGTATGAACGACGCCAGATGTGAACTTGTTCATCACCAAATTGTTCAGCTGCTTCAGCTTTGTTTTTACCAGTCAAACCACCGTAGTGACGTTCGTTCAAGCGCCATGATTTTTCAACTGGAACCCACAATTGGTCAGATGCTTCAAGAGCCAAGTTAGTTGTTTTGATTGCACGTTTCAATACTGAAGTATAAGCTTGGTCAAATTCGATACCAGCTTCTTTGATCAATTTACCAGCGTCAATCGCTTGTTGTGTTCCTTTTTCAGACAAATCAACATCAGCCCAACCAGTGAAAAGGTTAGCTTTGTTCCATTCAGACTCACCGTGGCGAGCAAAAACCAATTTTACCATTTGATGGATACTCCTTTTATTTTCCGAGGTTTCCCTCGTTTATCTATTCTATTTTACACAATTTTTCACAAAAAAGCTAGTCAAAATCAATCAAAAAAGAGAAGAGACTTCTTGACTCTTCCCTTATATGTATAGAACTATCCTTCAATTTGGAAATGTTTTAAGCTCGACAAGTATAGCGCTCCACCAATGATGAGGATAATTCCACCTATCCATCCTAAGAACGGAATCAATGATACTACCGATCCAACGATAAATAAGATAGACGGAGCAAGTGAGATACGCTTGTCATCCTTATAGTAGACAAGAGTGAGAATTCCTAGGATAAGAGTTGCTATTTTTACTAAAGTAAAAACAAGGAAAACAATTCCCAAAATCACTCCCGCAAAATCTTCATTTTCAGAAATGGCTGCAATCATAACGATAACGACTGGTAAAATTGCTAAAACAGCTCCTGCAATGATTCCAATAATTCCATCAACTTGTGCAAGTGTTTTTGTCTTCATAACTGTCTCCTCAAAATGTTATACAATCGTTATTTTATCATATTTTAGTTTTTATTTAAAGTTTTTACCAGTCTGGTACGGAATGATGATTAATGATTGATGATTGATGATTTCGTCACTGGGTCTCTATACGAATCAAACTAGTGATATTTAAAGTGTAATAGTTCTATTGTTTTACTTGTTATTTTACATTATGTTCAGTCGTTCAAGTAATCCATTTATTTTTTTCATAATTTCGTTAAATATTCTCACTCAAATCAGAAACTATATCTAATTTCCTTCTAATTAGAGGAGAAGCATTTATTATTTGATTTGTTACTAATCTTTAGTATTCCTAATTTTTAGCCTATTATACTTATAATTCTTCTTTAGTTTTCCCTATTATTTTTAACCTTAACTTTAGTTACAAGTCAGTTTCCTTCTCAATCTTGATCATCTTCTAGATTTTCTAACTGTTTTATATTTTCAATTTTTCGCCCTACACTCTTCTGTAAGGCTATCTGAGTTAAATGCCCGTTTTCTTGTTCTATGCCTTACTCAGATTTCATTTTGTGCTCTTGATCGTTTCTGAAAGAACTATACAACTAGTATTACTAAATTGTTGACTAATTTACATACAGTAATTTTCCGAGATATCGTTATCAGGAAAAATTTTAATTTAGCTGACTTCAAATAGTAAAACGAGCAATTGAACTCAAAAAGAGTCTAGGACAAAAGTCTAACCTTAAATATAAAAAGCGCAAAAAATCACTTCTTGTGCTATACTGTAATTGAAAAATTTTTAATTTAAGCGTTAGAACTGTTTCCTCAGTCCTAGCGCCTTTTCTGTTTGATAAGTTTGTTTGGTGGAGAGTAGTTTGTAAATGATTCTAAGAATCTTATGAGCACAAGCAACGACGGCTTTCATCTTGCTTCCTCTTTGGGAAATTCGATTGTAAAAAGAAGAAAAAGCTGAATCCTTAGAATGTGCTGCAATTAAACCTGACATGGTCAAAGCCTGTTTGATATAGCGATTTCCTTGCGTGATGTGCGAGGATTTTTTAATGCCGGCACTTTCATAAGACCCTGGGCAGAGTCCAGCCCATGATGCTAAGTGTGCATCGGATGGAAAGGCTGTAACAGCTGGTCCAATCTCAGCTAGAATAGTGACAGCACAGTTTTCATTTACACCGGGAATAGTTTGAAGTATCCTATTTTCCTCAGGGGAACTCCTTTTCGATGTAGTGTTGAATCTCATCGGTCAGTTTTTCAATAAGTTCCTGATACATCTTCAAAGGTTACAACTACTGGACCATCATTATTAACCTTGATGTCTGTTGTTGTTGGGTTAACTTTCTTAACTTTATCTGCTACTTTAGCTTTTTCGGCATCTGTAAGCGATGAGGGGGTTACAACTGAGTTACAGCTGAAGTCTTAACGCATTTTGAGTCAGCTTCTTGTGAAATACATAAATCATATCCTCAGTTAATTTTTAAATTATGGCATGTCTTTAACATACAAATTAAACTACAAAACACAGCTTCATTTTAGTCAATCATTTTGAATTATATATTTAAAAATTCTTTTTCATACAAAAAAAATTCTAAAATGACAATTTTTCTTATAAAATACAATATAATAAATGTAGGCATATTCTTTGTTTTTTTGATTTACTTGTGATATAATAACTAACATCTTAAAAAAATATGATTTTTGTTTGTTATAATCAATTTTATTATAGGAGGAATGATTTATGAGAGCTCTATTGACTCAAAAAGAACAAAGGCAATTAAGAATTTTAGAATATTTATTTGAAAATCCAGACTGGATCCACTTAGATCCTCTAGCAGAAGCCCTAAATATCAATACACGTATCATTAAAAGCGATATTAAGGAAATGCGCGAGGTTCTATCATGCTTTGAAATCCAATCTTCCACAGCTGGTATCAGACTGGCTAACCCTAAAAACTTGGGCATCGAACGAATTTACCGCCACACTTTGCAAGATTCTTCTCACTTCCAGGTATTAAGAGCATTCTTTTTATTGACAGAACCATTTACCTACGAACATCTAGCCCAAAACCTTGATGTTTCTCTTCCTGCCCTTCGCAAAAAGGTCGCCGAGATTAACAATACTCTACAAAGTAAATACCGCTTCAAACTCAAGGTCACTCCAATCTCTATCATTGGTGATGAAAGAGACATTCGCTTTCTTCGCCCAATATTTCCATGAAGCCTACGGTTACTTCAAGTGGCCATTTCCTGAATCTAGGAAAGATATTGCAGAGTTTGTAGAATTTTTCCTAAAGCTAACAGGCTATCCTGCCAACTATACAAACCTACTACAGATAGAAACTCTAATCGCCGTTAATCTTCATCGTTTTAAAAACGGTATCACGATTCAAACAGTCAGTGATTCTGAAAAATTACTCCTTATCTACGACCAACTTCCAGAGTATCTGGAGCGACTTGAACCGTTGGCTAAGAGTCTGAATATTGAACTCAATCCTGATACCCTAGAACAACTTTTTCACTCCTTTATTCAAAAAGGAATCTTCTTTACAGTCGAAGATTTTCTAACTGCCCGCTCAATTGATCCACAAGTTGACAACTCTTACCACGCTGCCCGTGATGTCCTTGATAACTTGACACGTGATTTTGGCTTTCACTTCTCAAATACAGATGAGCTGGTCTGGCACTTACATAACACTGCGATTCTTGAACGTCAAGAAATTAACTCTGAATCCTTTATTTCACACAATAAATCATACTCTCTTAAAAAAGTTAAAAAGTTCTTCCCTAAATTTTACGAAGCAGCTGTTTTGGAAATGATGCGCTATAAGTCTAGCATTGGGCAGAAAGAACATGCCTATGCTGTTGTCCATTTGGTCTATACGCTCTTCACTCACGCTTCAGATTTGATGGAACAACTGTTAGAATCACTTAATAACATTCGTGTCCTTGTTTTGAGTGAGTTTGACTTTGCACATCCTCGATCGCTTATCTCTCTTTATAAATTCTATACCTCTAAGAATATCCAATTCGAAACCTGGGACAAAGAAACACTGAATGTTGACGAAATTATGGAGGCTGGATACGATGCCATTTGACTAACTTCGATATAGATGGCCTAAAACATCCAAATCTAATCAATATCGGTCGCATGTCCAATCTTCAGGTTATTAATGAGCTTAACACCATTTCAATTGGTAGGCTTTAAGGAAGGCTTCTTTTGAAAGATCAAGCATTCACAATTTTATTTCTATATGGCCACTCAGCTTAACTATGCAAAGACGAAAAAGCTAGAATTCTGAATATCAGAAAACTAGCTTTTTTTGTTTATTTTTTTATCCTACCAAAGAATTCCCTTATAGGATAACAGAAGGGCAAGGAATAATAATCCATAGAAGAACATAAAGAGCCACTTCGATTTCACACACAAGGCCACATACTCGCGGATAAAGGCTGATGGAATGTAGTAGCCCGCTGTCCGACAACCTAGACCATCACCTTTCATTTTGAGCTTGCGAGCATAGGTACTAGTTCTAAAGACATGATAATCATTGGTCACAAAGAGAAACTGAGGTTTGGCTACTAGTTTCTCACCAATCTCTTTGGAATAAAGGAGGTTCTCATAGGTAGTCTTTGATTGGTCCTCCAGGATAATCGCATCTTGGGGAACATCTGTCTCGGTAAGCAGATAATTTGCAATCGCCTGAGCCTCAGATATCTTTCATCCGCCCCTTGTCCACCGCTGGCAATAACTTTTATATGAGGATTCTTAGACTTGTGGTAAGCTTCTACTGCCTTATCAATTCTCCTCTTTAGCAAAGGTGTTACCTTTTCTCCACCTAGTAAACCTGCACCGTGAATGATAATAAAATCATAATGCTTCTTCTTAGGAATAAAGAGATACAAGATAGAGTACAACATAAAACCCGCAAAGGCAAAGCCAAAAATAAAATAAGAGTAGAAAATGAATACAAATAAAATGTTTAGAAAGTGATTGGTGTAAAATAATTCATTTTGACCTCCCAATCGAAATGAAATCAAGGCAAAAAATACCAAAATGACTATTCCAAGGAGCATAGAGAGATAATTGGCCTTTGAACGTCCTTCTTTTTTAAGCAGGATAATCCCATTATAGATTAAAAAGATCCCACTCAGAAAAAGCAACAAGGGGAGTAAAACAAAGGCTACTCCATAGAAAGCAAGCTGAACATTCTCATAACCGTTTTTATAAAAAAGGTAGGATAGATAAATATAACTTGAAATGAGAGATAATAAAAATAATACTGGATTCCACAAACTTCTATTATCCTTCCAGAATGACAGTATAAAGTCTAATACAATTCCTATAACGAGATACATTTCTTCCTTCTTTAATGATTCTATTTTATCATAATTATCCACATAAAAAAGAGGATCTAAGGTCCTCTTATCCTTCTATCCTACTCTCTGCATCTGCCACCACTTGAGCAAGACTGGTTTGGCTCAGCTCCTGCTCCATGGCTAGCTGAATCTTTTGTAATTTCTCATCTAAAACCCCATGGATGTTAGCTCCTACTGGACAGGCTGGATTGGGATTGTCATGAAAACTAAAGAGTTGTCCAGTTTTTCCAAGGCATTCGACCGCTTGATAAATATCCAAAAGACTGATATCCTCAAGATTTTTGATAATCTCTGCCCCTCCAGTTCCACGCGCGACTGAGATCAACTCTGCCTTTTTCAGTTGGGACAAGGTTTTACGGATAATAACTGGATTAACTCCTACACTACTAGCTAGAAAATCGCTAGTCACCTTGCTTTCCTTCCCTTTTAGGGCAATAATAATCAACATGTGAGTCGCAATGGTAAATCGACTTGAAATTTGCATCCTCTTCTCCTTTTTTCGTCAGATTAGTTCCTTCTTTTCTTAAGTTTATTATATCTCTTCTAGTTGTAATGTCAAGAATTACCACTAAGCCAGTCGTCTAGTTCTGCATCATGCCCTTGACTTTGGGCGATTTCATGAAGTAATTCTTGATTATGAGTATGGTGAATCCCATTAACCAAGCTTTCATAATAAACTTGGTAGTAGGGTAATTGTAAGTCTTTGGCTAGCTGTAATTCTGCCTCAATATCATAATCAACCCGACGAAAATCGATATCTTTCAAACCTTTTTCATCAAACTCTAAAATCATGTACTGAGCACGTAAGTCCTTGCGTAAATTTTCAGATAAAAAGAAGGGTTGACCAATGGAACCTGGATTCAGGATAAGCTGGCCACCACTACCATACCGAAGAAACTGTTGATGGATATGACCATAAATGGCAATATCGCAGTCTGGATTGGTGACAAGACGGTCAAAGTCCTCTTGCTTTCCAAGATGAATCAGCTCTCGTCCCCAATTTTTATCAGGCAAGTGATGGCTAATCCCTAGCCTCAGATCTCCAAACTGGCGATGCACTTGCAAGGGATAGTTCTGCAACGCCTCAATCTCCTCGATGCTGACTTCTTCCATGATATACTGACACTGGCGTAAGAGATAACGATGACTGGGTCTACTTTTATCTAACTTACGATGGCAGGCGCGCCATAAGCTCTCCTCCCAATTTCCCAGAACTCTAAGAGTGATGGGTAAAGTCTCCAATGTATGGAGAATATTTTTTCGTCCTGTTCCTGGCATGAGGATATCTCCCAAGAGCCAATACTCATCAACCTCCGACTTCTGCGCATCTGCTAAGACAGCCTCTAAAGCTGTCGTATTGCCATGTATATCCGATAATACTGCGATTTTTGTCATATCTCTTCCTCTTAGCTTTTCTATTTTTATTATAACAAACTCCAAGTTAAAGTCAAAAAGCATCTATCTTCCTATCGTTTTTTACTTTACTTTTTTAGTGAAAAGGAATACAATGAATGTAATAAGAATGAGGAGGTTTTTGCTATGACACAACGTTATGAAAACATCATGGTAGCGGTTGACGGTTCTAAGGAAGCTGACTTGGCTTTCATCAAAGGGGTTCATTCAGCACTGCGTAACCAAGCAAAACTAACTATTGCCCATGTCATTGACACGCGTGCTCTTCAAAGCATCTCAACATTTGATGCTGAAGTTTATGAAGAGTTACAAATCGAGGCCAACGATTTGATGGCAGAATATGAAAAGCGTGCAAGAGATGCTGGTCTCACAGACATTAAAGTTGTTATTGAGATGGGGAACCCTAAAACTCTCTTAGCTAAACAATTCCAGACAAAGAAAAGGTTGATTTGATTTTGGTTGGAGCAACAGGGCTCAATGCTTTCGAGCGCCTGCTAGTTGGTTCTTCATCAGAATATATCCTACGCCATACCAGCGTTGACCTTCTCGTCGTTAGAGATAAGGACAAAACTTTGTAATAAAAAAAATGAGGTTGGGATTTTTCTCCTAACCTCATTTTTTTCATAAATTACTGATGCAGTAGTTGGAGCCAGGAAATCAAAACAGCATTCAAGGCTTCCTTTTCTATCGCCTATTTCTTATCGGCTCTTTCCTTGTGGCGTTCATAGGCCTTTATCTGACGCTCAATCTCCTTTTTAATGGCTGGTTCTGGAGCATATCTCTCCTCCCAGTCATCTGGTTTTAGGATTTTGTGAGTAACTGGGTCAAAATGAGCTTTTCCATCAGGAAACATTTTACCCATATTGGCTTGATGGACAATATCAAAAATCCGTTCTGGATCCACCCCCATCAAAACAAAGCTACCATAGGTGAAATACAAGGTATCAATTAAGGCATCTACTTGCCCTACCAAATCTTGCTTAGCAGGTGTTTTCTTAGCAACTTTCTCTGCTGCTTTATCCAGCGCTTGGTGTAACTGTCCAACTGCCCGTTCGAAATCTTCTTCAGAAGAGCTAGCAGCTCGAACAAACTCGACCAGTTCTTCTATCTTAAATCCTGCTCTGTGGGTTGCACCTTCTAAATCCCAAGCTTGTGGCTCTTCTTGAGTTCGTTCATCCATCATGTGGTGGAAGGTTTTGACCTTATTAAAATGATAGTCACGGCTGACAAAGACTTTCTCTGAAGCCAAAACACCAAAGTGTTCCAAGGCCTTGTGAATCCCATCTTGCTGGTTGCTGGTTGTGATATGCTTCGCCACTTCCTTGACACTGCTACTACCATTGCCCATAGCGACTGACATCCCAACACCCGCCAGCATCTCTAAGTCATTGTCCGAGTCACCAAAGGCCATGACTTGATTGAGATCAAAACCATACTCTTTTCCGACTCGGCGAATGCCTTCTAACTTGGAATTTCCTTGGTTGATGACATCGGCTGCAAAAGGATTACTACGAGTTAATTTCAAGTCTTTAAAATCAGCTGCTGCTTTCTCAGATTCTTCTGGCGTCATTAGCATCAAAACTTGATAAATGGGCTGATTCATCAACTGAAGCAAGTCTTCTTCCTTCTGAGGAACAATCTTACTCACCATTCGATTAAAGGAATGACTAACTGTACGAGTCAACATAGAGGGGACAAAACGACTCACCCTTTGAGAAAAAGAACCTAGGCCAAAAGACATGATTTTCGAACCCAGCATGGCATCCTTGGTCCCTAGAGCAATCTCCTTTCCCTCTTTTTTGGCATAGGTGATCAACTGCCGTAAATGAGACTTGGAAAGAGGACTTGTAAACAAGACTCTGTCTTTATTAAAGATATATTGGCCGTTATAGGTTACGGCAAAATCCAGATCTAAATCTTCCATTAAATCCTTAACAAAAAAAGGTCCTCGCCCTGTGGCTACTCCAACAAGCACCCCCTGGTCCTTCACAATCTTAATCGCGTCCTTAGTGGATTTCAAAACACTCTTGCGATCGTTGACTAGTGTTCCATCGATATCAAAAAAAACAGCTTTGACTTCCATCCTACCTCATTCTCCCCTTTTGTGATACAATGATTATACCACATTTCAGAAAGAGTGAGTAAATCATGCCTAAGAAAATCCTTGTTTTACATACGGGTGGTACTATTTCCATGCAAGCCGATGACTCTGGCGCTGTTGTAACTAGCCAAGAAAACCCTATGAATCATGTATCCAATCCACTGGGAGGAGTTGAAGTCCACGCGCTCGACTTTTTTAATCTGCCAAGTCCCCATATTAAACCCAAGCATATGCTGGCCCTCTATCAAAAAATCAAAGAGGAGGCTGATTATTATGACGGTTTCGTGATTACACATGGGACAGATACCTTGGAGGAAACTGCCTATTTCCTCGATACCATGGAGGTTCCTCACAAACCGATCGTACTAACAGGGGCCATGCGTAGTTCCAACGAACTCGGAAGCGATGGTGTCTACAATTATCTCAGTGCCCTACGCGTAGCGAGTGACAATAAGGCTGCTGATAAGGGTGTCTTGGTCGTGATGAATGATGAAATCCACGCTGCTAAGTATGTGACCAAGACGCACACGACAAATGTTAGTACCTTTCAAACGCCGACCCACGGCCCTCTTGGACTCATCATGAAATACGAGATTCTCTACTTCAAAACAGCTGAACCCCGTGTTCGTTTTGACCTTGATAGGATCCAGGGCTTGGTTCCAATTATTCCAGTCTATGCTGGCATGACAGAAGAACTCCTTGATTTGCTTCCTGTTGACCAGCTAGATGGTCTTATTATCCAGGCCTTTGGTGCTGGAAATGTTCCCAAGGAAACATCACAAAAATTGAACGCCCTTATCCAAGAAGGACTCCCAATCGCCTTGGTTTCTCGTTGTTTTAACGGGATTGCTGAACCTGTTTATGCCTATGAAGGCGGTGGCGTTTGTCTACAAAAGGCTGGTGTCTTCTTTGTCAAAGAGCTAAATGCTCAAAAGGCTCGTCTCAAACTCCTCATTGCTATCAATGCTGGCCTTACAGGAGATGAATTACGAGCTTATATGGAAGGATAAAAAAGTCGGTGAGATAGAAATTACTAGATCAAGTCTTGTTTTCTAGTCACCCCCGCAAGCCTTCTACCATCAACTTGATGCTTGAACCATTGACCAAAAAGTTTTTACTACTAAAAAGCGAGGTCGGGATTTTTATCCCGACCTCTTCTTGTTAATCTTTACGAGTTGAATGACGTTCTACCAAACCATGTGGCAAAAGAACTTCACGCTCTTCTAACTCTTCCTTATGCATAATCTTCGTCAACATACGCATACTAATAGCACCAAGGTCATACAAAGGTTGCGCAATGGTGGTTAGGTTTGGACGAGTATAGCGAGCGATTTGTGAATCATCACTGGTGATAATTTCAAAGTCTTCCGGTACAGAAACTCCCTTGTCAGCAAGTCCGTTCAAAACACCTGCCGCTAATTCATCACCTGTTACAATCGCTGCGGTTGCTTTGGAAGAAATCAAGCGTTCTGCCATGGCATAACCATCAACATAACGGTATTTTGATTCAAAAACAAGACCTTCACTGTAGTTAATTCCCGCTTCTTTCAAAGCATCTTTATAACCAGCTAAGCGAATCTTGCCATTAATATCATCCACTAATGGTCCACTAACGAAGGCAATTTTTTTATTTCGTTTCAAGAGATGGCGGACTGCATCAACAGTAGCATGTTTATAGTCAATATTGACACTTGGAAGTTGGTGCTCTATGTCAACTGTTCCTGCAAGAACCACAGGTGTGCGTGAGCGTGAAAACTCTGAGCGAATCTTCTCAGTTAAATGATAACCCATGAAGATAACGCCATCCACCTGTTTAGAAAAGAGAGTATTGACCACAGATACTTCCTTTTCATCATCCTCATCACTGTTAGCAAGGACGATGTTGTATTTGTACATTTCCGCGATATCGTCAATCCCTTTAGCAAGGGTAGAGAAATAAGTGTTTGTGATATCTGGAATAACAACTCCAACTGTTGTTGTTTTCTTGCTTGCTAGACCACGAGCTACTGCATTAGGGCGGTAGTCAAGACGATCAATGACCTCTAGGACTTTTTTACGGGTGTTTTCTTTAACGTTCTTATTGCCATTGACAACACGACTGACAGTTGCCATTGACACTCCCGCTTCTCGGGCAACGTCATAAATTGTTACTGTATCATCTGTGTTCATTCCGTTTCCTTTCTACTTTGAAAATTTGTTTTCATGATTCCACTGCTTTCATTTTACCACTAATTGTAAGCATTTTCAAGCATTTGATGAAGATTCGTTGAAAAAATTTCAAAATCATTCTCATCTTTTTAAAGGTAGTTGACTTTTCTTGATTTTTCTAGCAGTTTGCAGTATGATAATAAAAAAATCAATTAGGAGATAGGGATGGCTTTTACAGATTCTCATAGACGATGCGCTAGTTTCGGTGTAGTGACCAATTTACCCGACGATGTTATCGATTCAATCTGGTATATAATAGATCATTTTTTAAAGCATGTTTTTGATCTAGAAGATGAATTGGAATTTCGGCTTTTGAATAATAAAGGCTCCATCACTTTTCGTTTTTCTAGTCAACATCTTCCAACAACGATTGATTTTGACTTCAACCATCCCTTTGACCCACTCTATCCACCTAAAGTTCTGGTGCTAGATATGGATGGGAAGGAAACCATTCTCCTACCAGAAGAAAATGACCTATTTTAAAAACTCTAGCTTCCCCTATCTACTTAGGAAACTAGAGTTTTCTTTTTGCTAATAAATAGAACGACTGACTACTATACCACTTGGTTTGGTATATTCTAAATCAAGATAATCCTGATAAGTTCCTGGGACGATAAATCCTTGGGGGCTGAGAATGTCTGTTCCAGCTTTACCCACGATAGAGTCAGCCAATAAGACACAATTTGTACTGAGAACAAAATAGGTCTTAAACTTAGACGAACTAAACTTATAAAGAGCGGCATCAGCCTCGTGTTTCAGCTGATAAGAGTAGGTATGCTTAACTTCTCCTTCTCTTCTTTCATGAGTTGAGAACTTGGTTCCCAAGGAATTAAGAGTTCTTCAATTTCTCTCAGTTGTTCCTCGATTGCTTCTTTCTGTTGTTCAGACAAGCTTAATCCATAGGCAAAGAGAGTTTTCTGGCTTTCTCTTTTACAGAGTTCGATATACTTTTCTCGATTAGCCTTAAATAAAACCCCATCCCCAATCATCCCAAATAAACGCTCCGAGTGCGGATCATAAGAACCATAGGAAATAACCTGACCTTGATAGCAGATATCCACATGCCCCATGGCTAAAAAGAAAGAGGATTCTGAAGTATGGATAAAAATTTCCATATCAACTGTCTGATCATTTTTTCTCTCTGAATGTACTTTCCCTTCTTCGGACTCATGATTAGAAAACCATTTATTCAATCGACGTAGGGTATTGATAGGAATTAGAGCTGTTACAAAAATGGGCAGGGTCATTCGTATCTTCCGCTTAAGCCTAGGATTGCGGATTCCTTTTTCAAAAAAGAAACCATCTCTGAGACTACTTGCACCTAACATCAGTAAGTAAAAACCAAGTAAGAGCAATTCAAAATTTGTTGCATCATGAAAAGGGGAGATACTATAGAGACCAAATCCCATCATCCACAAAGCATCAAATAAGTAATTGAGCCTCGGATGGATATGATTATTTCGGTAAATCAACCAGGTAATCAGGCTAATCAAACCTGTAAACAATTGATAACTTCCAATAGCAATGACTAAGACATAGAGAGCTATCCCTTGCAGGATGACTGAATCAAATAGAATGACAGCAAGTCCTAACTTGGCTAGGGTTACAAAAATATTTTCTCTACGGGACTTTTCCTGAAACCATCGTGTCAATAAATGCCAAACAGTCGACAAGGAAAAGTAGGCCATCAAGAGTTGATAACCAAGCCTCGGTACAATCTGTCCAAAACAAATCAAGAGAAGACCGAGGATAATAGCTAGCATTCCTTCCCCTAGACTTTTCCATTTACTATAAGTTTCGAAAAACTTAGGCATTTTCTTTCTCCAATTGACGATACAAGTGGCGGATCGGTTGTTTCAGTGTTGGATGGATGAAATGCGGAGCTATTTCTTGGAGTGATTCTAAGACAAAGAGGCGTTCAGCAATATAAGGATGAGGCAAAATGAGGTCGTCTGTATAGATGATCTGGTCCTCTACAAAAAGCAAATCCAGGTCAATCAAGCGAGGTCCCCAATGAATCTCTCTAACCCGTCCCATCTCTGATTCAATCTCTAACAAGGTTTCTAACAAGATTGGAGCTGGCAACCAGGTTTCCACTTCAATGACTTGATTGGCAAAGCTATCCTGCTCCACACCACCCCAAGGCTCGGTCGTAATCACACTAGATTCTTTGAGAATATGGATACCACGAGCTTGCATTTTGTCAATCGCTTGCTGGAGATTAGCCATCTTATGCCCCATATTACTGCCCAAGGCAATAAAGGCCCGCTGTTTGCGACGGTGGATGGTTACTGAACAAGTATCCAGCGGTAGATGGATAGGTGCCCAAGGTTTTTTTAGTTCCAGCTCAATCTCTTGAACGAGAGGGTAGGTCTCAAAAGTACGCTCTACTAGTTTGTAGGCTACTGTTTCAATCAAGTCTTCAGTATTTTCTTGAAACCATGTCGTCCATTGCTGGCAAAGTTCTCCGTAATGGACAGAAGCAGTTAAATCCAAGTCTGTCGCAGCCTTGGTCATATCATAGGATAGGGTGGCTGAAACGACAAACTTCTGCCCCAGTTCCTTCTCACTAGGAAAAAGTCCATGAAAGGCGAAAATTTCTAGGTCTTTAATTCGCAGTTGATCCATAACTAGTCCTTTCTAGAAAAATCCGCTTAACGCGGATTTTTTAAAGTCCCATGAGACGATAAGCCTGATCACGAAGATCCTTATCTGTCTCAAATAGACCACGAGCCACTGTGGTCAAGGTTGCAGTTCCTGGTTTTCGAACACCGCGCATACTCATACACATATGTTCTGCTTCAATGACAACGAAGGCTCCCTTGGCTCCCAAATACTCCATCAAGGCATCAGCCACTTCGATATTCAAACGCTCTTGAATCTGTGGCTTTTTAGAGTAGACTTCCACTGTACGAGCTAACTTTGATAAGCCTGCTACACGCCCATCAGGAATGTAGGCAATATGAGCTCGACCATAAAATGGTAAAAAGTGGTGTTCACACATGGTATGAAAAAAGATATCCTTTTCTACCACCATATTATCGTCGATAATCTCAAAGGATTTTGACAGGTGCTCTTCAGCAGTTTGCCCAAGACCTGAAAAAATCTCTTGGTACATACGAGCGACACGGGCTGGTGTTTCCTGCAAGCCTTCGCGATTTGCATCTTCACCAACTGCCTCGATAATCATTTTTACAGCTTCTTCAATCTTTTGTGTATCCATTCTAATTTTTCCTCTCCATTAGGTAGGTTCTCACTTGGGCTAAAAAGTATAATGAACCCGTGATAATCCTAACTGTTTTTTTCTCTTCATTTTCTGATAATTTTTTGTCTAGAAATTCCTGCCAACTTTGGTAGTTGAGATTTCTAGAATCAGCCATCTCTTTCAAGACTTTTTCATCCGTCGCCCGACTATCCTCAAAATGAGTTAGTGTAATCTTAGTATTGGACATAGTTTCTAGCAAATCCAACATATCCTCCAAGGCCTTGGTTTTGATACAAGTAAAGAGGATTTCCTTCTGATAGTCCGTAAAGCGTTCTTTCAAGGTAGCCAACAAGGCCTTGATGGCATGAGGATTGTGGGCCCCATCTAAAATCATCAAGGGTTCCCTATAAATAACCTCCAAGCGTCCAGGCCAGCTTGTTTCTTCCAAAGCTTGAGCCACTAAAGCATTATCTGGCAATTTTTGACCAGTCTCTTTGCAATAGCTATCTAACAAGGCCAGCGCCATCCCTGCATTCTCTATCTGGTGCAAACCAAGCAATCCTGTTTGGAAACGACCTTGTCTGACTGAGCTTGAATAATCAAAGATTTCGCCCGTCTCCACACTCTCATGATGGCTAACCTGATAATCTTCCCCATAAGCAAGCCTAGAAGCTTGTTTCGCTTTCGCAATCCGGTCGATAACCGACAAGGCTTCTGGGACAATGTGTCCTGTCACTAGAGGAACTCCTTGCTTGATAATCCCTGCTTTCTGCTCTGCTATGGCTTCCAAGCTATCCCCTAAAAGCGCTACATGGTCTAATCCGATAGTCGTGATGCCAGTCAAGATAGGTTGACAGACATTGGTACTATCCAAGAGTCCACCCATACCAACTTCCATAATCGCCACATCGACTTGCTCAGAAGCAAAATAGTCATAGGCTATAGCAGTGATAATCTCGAATTCTGTCGTTCCTTGCAAGGCTTGAGCATGCTCTCCTTCAAGTAGTGAACGATAATCCGCCATCAAGGACTCTAATCTCGCTTCTGGGATGGACTCGCCGTTAATGGCAATCTGATCGGTATAATGAATCAGATAAGGAGAGCTAAAGACACCAACTCTTAGCCCCATCTTTTCCAACAGATTCTTCAAAAAAGCTATAGTAGAGCCCTTTCCATTGGTTCCACCGATGTGGATAACCTTGAGTTTAAGATGGGGATTACCACGTAAGGCTAATAGCTCCACCATCCTCTCCAGACCAAAATGCGGTTGATCTGTCCGGTAGTTTGCTATCCACTGGTTCGTTTCGTTTATTCATGTTATTTATATTGTTTCAAATCTAAATTTTCCGCATGGTCTGCCAGACGGATGGCTGATGCAATTTCGACTGCCATCTTGTGACTGGCTACATCGTGCACGCGCACTACTTCTACACCCTGTCTAGCAGCGATACTGGTCACATGAGCCGAAGCAATATCACGATTGCGGAAGCCAGCTTCAGTATCTGGATTGACTTCAAATCCATTTTCTTCTAGAATATTAATGACAAATCGCTTACGAGAAACTCCTAAAAAGATAGGATAGCCCATTTTGTGCAATTTTCCAAGATCACGTAGGAGGATGAGATTTTCCTTTTTGGTCAAGCCAAAGCCAATCCCAGGATCCAGCATGATGTTTCCTTTCGAAATTCCTGCTTTTTCCGCTCTTACTAGAGCACGGTCAAAGAAGGCTGTCATCAATTCTTCTACTGGTAGTTGTTCAAAGTCTGCTAAGTCTTCCTTTGTAAAAGTCTCTCCAAATCCAAAATGAGGAAATATGAGTGAACTAGGGTGCTGAGGGCGTGCCATGACTGGATTGAACATGATAACCACCTGAGCTCTAGCCCTGGCAACCACCTCTGCCATCTTCTCATCACCCATGAGTCCTGTAATGTCATTGACTATATTGGCCCCAGCTCGTAAAGCCGCTTCTGCCACCTGACTCTTCCAAGTATCTACCGAAATCCGAACATCACTTTCTTGACGAATAGCTTGAATGACTGGAACCACACGCTGGATTTCCTCTTCAATCTCAACATAGCTACTTCCAGGTCGAGTAGATTCTCCACCGATATCTAAGATAGTGGCACCTTCAGCTATCAATTTTCGAGCCTGTTTCAAGGCTTCGTCTATAACAAAAAATTGGCCTCCATCAGAAAAAGAATCTGGGGTGACATTGATAATACCACAAATAGCTGTTTTTGTAAGATTGTCTCTTTTTTCCACGTTCATCACTCAAATTTCATTTAGATTAGTATTCCTCTATTTTACTGTTTTTTTTTTGGATTCTGTCCAATTATCCCTCGGTACTCTCAAACTTTAAAAGAACGCAAAAAAAGGAGAAGCTGAGTTCTCCTTTTTCTAGATTCTTATTTTTCAGTCAAAGCTGCAAGTCCTGGAAGAACTTTACCTTCAAGAAGTTCCATTGAAGCTCCACCACCAGTAGAAATCCATGAGAACTTGTCTGCACGTCCAAGGTTGATCGCTGCGGCAGCTGAATCACCACCACCGATGATTGATTTAACGCCTGGTTGTTTCACGATAGCGTCCATTACACCGATTGTACCAGCTTGGAAGTCAGGGTTTTCAAATACACCCATAGGTCCGTTCCATACAACTGTTTTAGCACCAGTCAAAGCTTCGTCAAATTTAGCGATAGATTTTGGACCGATGTCAAGACCAAGGAAACCTGGGTCAACTGCTTCACCTTCAGTGTCTTTCACTTCAGTGTAGTCAGCAAATGCGTTCGCTTCTTTTGAGTCAACTGGCAAGATCAATTTGCCGTTTGCTTTTTCAAGAAGAGCTTTCGCAACATCCAATTTATCTTCTTCTACAAGTGAGTTACCGATTTCGATACCTTGTGCTTTGTAGAATGTGTAAGTCATACCACCACCGATAAGAACTTTATCAGCTTTTTCAAGCAAGTTTTCGATAACACCGATCTTGTCTGAAACTTTTGAACCACCAAGGATAGCCACGAATGGACGTTCTGGAGCTTCAACTGCTTCTTGGATGTAAGCAATTTCGTTTTCAAGAAGGAATCCAGCAACTGCTTTTTCAACGTTTGCTGAGATACCAACGTTAGATGCGTGTGCACGGTGAGCAGTACCGAATGCATCGTTTACGAAGATACCATCTCCAAGTGATGCCCAGTATTTACCAAGTTCAGGATCGTTTTTAGATTCTTTCTTGCCGTCAACATCTTCAAAACGAGTGTTTTCAACCAAAAGAACTTGTCCATCTTCAAGAGCGTTGATAGCCGCTTCCAATTCAGCACCACGAGTAACACCTGGAAGGAATGTAACTTCTTGACCCAATTTAGCAGCCAAGTCAGCAGCAACAGGAGCAAGTGATTTACCAGCTTTGTCTGCTTCTTCTTTTACACGTCCAAGGTGAGAGAAAGAGAATCGCACGTCCACCTTGTTCAAGGATGTACTTGATAGTTGGAAGAGCTGCAGTGATACGGTTGTCATTAGTAATCACGCCATCTTTTACAGGAACGTTGAAGTCAACACGAACGAGAACTTTTTCCCCTTTCAACTCAACGTCTTTAACAGTCAATTTTGCCATTTGGAAAGACTCCTTAATTTTTTTTACGTGTTAATTATATCACAAAATCAATAAAAGAGATAGCAAAACCTTAAACTTTTATCCACAACAATTTTTCTCGATTAATTCAGGACAGTGCTTGTAACTACGACAGAATACTCTACCATTTTTATTCTCCTCCCCCATACAAAAGAGTCTGGGACAAAAGTCTAACCTTAAATATAAAAAGCGAACAAAACAAGTTATCTGACACTCAGAATACTGTCTTGTTCGCTTTTTTGTCTAATCTATCGATTTTAAAAATTTATAATAAAGAATTCCTAAAATCAAAATCTTTTTGTCCCAACCTCTTTTATTATAGAAGATCAGTGTTAGATACACTCTCTATCTTAATCTTCTTTTTTCTTTTGAGCTAGCAAGCCAAAACCACTTAAAACTCCAGCTAGGCCAAGAGCTACTAGATTTGCATCTACCTCTGCAGCTGTGTTTGGAAGTTGTTTTCCTTCAGTTTTTTCAACTTGTGCTTCTGTTTTTGCTGGTTCTTGCTTCGCTGCTTGTCTTGCTTGAACTGGCGAAACGGATGTTTCAGCCTTAGGTTCTGTTTTTCTAGTTTCCTTCTTAGTATCTTGAGTCGCTGGAGCAGGTGTAACTGGTCTGTCACCTGGTACTTTGACTACTTTTGGACCGACTTCAACAATCTCAGTTACGGCTTCCTTGAGAACTTCCGTTCCCTTAAGACTGCGATGTCCTTCAGAATCAATCTCTACAAGGTTTCTACGAAGGCCTGCAACTCCTACTTGAACCAAGCGTCGTTCTCCTAATGGGAGGCTAGAATTTACTCTTTCTTCATGTCCATATGCAAGAACTTCTTCTTCCACAACCAAGCTTGGTTTCTTAACTTCTAAGACTTTTGGACCGTCTAGCGGTTGAACACGGCTTTCTACCTTCGTACCAACTTCAGTGATTTCTGCAACTGATTCCTTGACTACTTCTGTCTCAAGAAGAGTACGGTTACCTTTGGCATCAACTTCAATCAGACGACGAGTCTGCCCTTCTACACCTACCTGGACAATACGACGTTCACCCAACAAGAGGTCTCCTGCTGGACGTTCTTGGCGTTCGAAGGCTTGAGTTTCTGTTTCAATCACTAACTCAGGTAGCGCTTCAACTGTTGGCGCAGTTTCACCTTCTTCTAAGCTACCCACATGATGACTTTCTTCTGCAGAAGCTAGTTTCTTATTCAGCTTTTCTTTCATGTCCGCAAAGGCTTCTGGAGTTGGTGTTTGTGAAGATAATAAAGCTTCAGCTTGCGCAATCAACTCAGATTTAGGATCTTTCAAGGACAGATTCGAGCAAGCTTTCCAATTCTTCTCTAGCAGTTTGATAACGTTGATTGCCATCCAATTCAGTACCAGCTTGTTTCAAGTCATTCAAGGCTTGGTTGACTGCTTCTTGACTAGCGTCGTGGTTTTCTAGGACAGCTTTTGCTGCATTAATCTTCTCAACTAGAGCTGCTTGTTTTGCTGCATCAGCAAATGTATAAGCTATTGTTTCTTTGCGTCCTTGGGCAGATGTGATTTCTTGTTTCAGGTATTCGTCGTTGACAGCTGCTTTAGGTGATACTAGAACATCAAAGTCGACAGTTTGTCCTTGATAGTGCAACTGAAGTTTTTGACGGCCTGTTTTTTGAGAATCATAACCTGTAATTTCGACACCTTGGTCTGTAAAGCTATTTTCTGTCTCTGTTTCATCATCATACAAGACCTTGAAACGTCCTTCTGATAAGTCAAGAGTATCGCCTACAAAGTAATCAATTTTCGGTTGCTTGCTAATATACAAGGCTGCGACTTCTTTTGGACCAGTTTCTTCACCAGTGACTTGAACCTTAAAGCTACCTGCAACTGGAAGACCAAGATAGGTTACTGTTAACTCTTGTTCACCATGATGGTGAGCATCGTAGCCGTTAACAACTACACCTGCATGACTAAGGTTGATGACTTCGTCTGCTTCTTCACCCTCATATTTAACACGAAGAAGACCACCTTTAAGATTCAATTCCTCACCATCTTGGTAACTTGTCTTTTTAGGTGCTACTTCTAGACTGACAGCCTTAATCTTTCTCTCATCCTGAGGAATCGTTACAGCAAGAGTATTACTGATTTCTTTACCTGGTAATTGTGTACGGTAGTATAGAAGGCTCGGACGTTTTTCAAAGCTCAATGGATCTGTTGCCAAATCTCCTCCAACTGCTGTATTTAAGGTAGCGATTGGAGTTTGTGAATCTGCCTTGTCATAAACTGTGATGGTAGCTCCAGCAGGAACTTCTGAGAATCCAAGCTGAATCTTATTGTCCGTTAGGACACGCGCTGCAACTTTAGCCATTGGAATATTTTGGCTCTCCGTATCAAGAGTTTCATACATCTTCCAGTTGTAGATACGGATAGCTTTCCATGGTGTTCCATTGTCAGACGTGATGACGTTCAAGCGCCAGTCTTGCGCAGTGATTGGGCTATCAAGGGTAATATCTGAAACATGGGCTTTATTTCCACGAACAGCTTTAGCTAGTTTCCATTCTCCAGCTTCATCCTTGTAGTAGAGGTCGAAGTCCTTAGTATTCATCAAACCATCGTTGACAGATTCTCCACCAGCACCGGCATGGTCCATGACCCATCTAACGACACGGCGTGGTTGTGTCAAACGGATATCAACGCTACCACTCAACTGAGCAGAAGACCATTTGTCAGATAAGCTAGTGATAGTTCCATTCAACATACCTTCGATACCTTCGCCACCTTCTGTGTCTGGGAAGGTACTTCCGATAACAGTCGCTCCTGGAACGATGTTTTCTGCTAGAGGTCTTGGAAGACTGGTATCTTGGACAGTCATTCCCCAGTCAAAGTTTGTGGTTGCAGCTTCAGAACGAAGGCCATTCTTACCAACTGCGACAACCTTCAACTCTTGACTAGTACCAGTTGCATTAGCTGAACGGCTAACTTTTGGTAGGTAGATAGTAGTGGCAGATGAGCCTGTCAATAGGCGCCAAGCATCGCCATCCTTCTCATAAACTTCATAGAAATCAGCATCTTTATTTCCAGTAAATTGGACAATGGCTTCCGCTTCTTGAGCATTTTTAAGGGATTGTTTAGTTACTTTAAGAGCAGTTGGTGCTTGAGGTGCCTCTTGATTATCTGACACTGTCAACTCACCCAAGTTAAATTGGTAATCCTTAAGAGCAGCAGTATTTTCAAAAGTAAGTTTGATACCGTAAATGGTCTGACCTGCCAAGGCACTCAAGTCAAATTCGTCTTTTGTCCAATCGTCAGATAGAGTGAGCTCTTTACGAGCATTCTCGCCACCATAAGTATAGTTTTTCTGAGTCGCAAATTCTACATAGACCTTGCTTCCTTTACCACCTTTATGGGCGACACGGAGTTTCGTTTATCTGTTACTTCCAGTTTTGTAGAGTAGAGACGAACATCTTGGTTGGTATTTTCAGCTAAATCACCCGCAAACTTGAGTGAGTTTCCTCCATTGTAGGCATCTTCAAAGTCATAGTCAGCTTGAAGTTTAGCAGCTGAGGATGTTTGCCACCAGCGCCATGTAGGCAAGATACCTGATACAGAACGATAGTTCCATTCAGAATCCTTGGAGACTTTACCGTCTACAAACCATTTTTTACCATGTCCAGTGTTAAAGGATGTTGTGAAGCTACGACCCACTGCTGGTGTGCGGTCAGCTACGAGGTTGGCAATCCCGTACCAGTCCTTATCCTCTGGTTTTTGACCAGTTGGATCTCCTTGATAACCTGTAAAGAAGATGTTTTCATTCTTATGATAGCCTTCGCCTGTCTTACCAAGACTCGTGATAGTATCAGGTGCAAAGAGGCCAAGTGATAAGCGAAGCTTGCCATTTTCATCTAGAAGGGCATCCCATTTCACTTTTGTCTTGTAGGAACCACCTTGTTGCAATTCCAAACCTGCAAAAACATCATACTGACTACGCCCAAGCCATTTTGCCATAGTTACAGAGTAATCATTTTTCTCTTTGGTCCAGTTAAAGTTGGCAAAGAAGTGATCCGCAGGAACCTTGTCTCCATCTTTTTGCATGAATGGATAATTGTATTCACCAAGTCCATCTTCATGATAACGACCATATTCATAGGTCATGGCGTCATACCAAGAATATTTGACTGGGTGATTGACTTGAGCTGCATATTCCTTGGTATAAAGCATGAAGTCACGCATTTTCTTACCAAGAGGCGTCACGATATCACCTGTTGTTTCTTGGTTGATAAAGTATCCATCAAATCCATAATATTTAGCCAAATCAACTAACTTACGAGCGATAGGGAAAGTACCGTCTTCGTCTTGTTGAAGGGCTGCAGCAAATTTTTCTTGGTCTGCAATGCTATTTGACCAGTTAAAGAATAAGGTACCCAATACAGGAACACCATTACGGTGACCAGCATCAATCACGTCTGGAGTTGGGACTAGCCCTTCCCAAAAGACCATGGAATTCAGGTACTGCCAGTAGTCAAAAGCGTAGGCTTTAAACTCTTCACCACCTACAGAAGCATGGTCTTTAGCCTTAGAGTTAGTGTTAGCAAGAGCTTCAACTTTAGCGTCCTTATTAGCTTTTTCGTTAACTACATGTCCACGATAGCGCTTGGCTAGTTCTACTGAAGAGCGGTTAATAGCATCGTCTTCGCGAGCACCTGGTTCCCATTTCAACAAATCTTCCCATGTGTCAAACTTAATTTCTTTTGGTCGAAGACTTTTTTCTTCTTTCTTAGGAACGTCAGCGACAGTAGCTTTTTCTTCTGGCTTATTTTCTGTAGTAGCAGGCGTTTCTTCAACCTTAGAAGTTTCAGTTGCTGGACTAGTTGCTTCCTTATCAGCTGCAGTCAATTGATCCAAACTTGGTTTCTCTTCTGAAACAGGCTGCTCGCTTGTCTTATCTTCCGTCGCTTCCAGCTCTTTCAATACTTCTGGTGCTGGTGTGGTTGCTTCTGCTGGAGTAGTGGTTGACGGTTGCTCTGAAGCTACTGCTGTAGTTGTTGCCCCATTTTCTGGAACGACAGACTCTTCAGCCAAAGCTGGACCTGCAAATAGAACTGAACCAATCATCAATGAGCAGGCACCCACTGACAATTTCCGAATACTATAGCGACAATGTTTTTCAAAAAATGGATTCTTCATCTTTTTCTCCTTTGACTTTCCACAAAAAGTAAGCGCTTTATTTTTGAGTTAAAAAAGTAGCTGTTCCAAAAATACACAGAACAGGTCATTTTTATTTTACGATATTTAGAAAAAGAGTCAACACTAGCCCTTCAAGAACTATAAAGAAGTGAAGAATTAATATAAATTTGACAATCATTGACCATTTTTCGAATAAAATCAACATTTTTCTCAAAAAAGAGCATTTACTACTTGTTAGATTTACTTTTATCCTTTAAAATAGAATGGGAGAAATTCCGCGATTATTTTTCGGAGGAAAAAGAAAATGTCCATTAATTGGCAGGAAATTATTTTTCACTTTTTAGGTGGTCTGGGTCTATTTTTATATAGTATCAAGACCATGGGAGACGGTTTGCAACAAGCTGCTGGAGACCGCCTTCGATATTACATTGACAAGTACACAAGTAATCCCTTCTTAGGGGTTTTAGTGGGGATTGTCGTCACTGCCCTAATCCAGTCAAGTACAGGTGTAACGGTTATTACGGTTGGACTAGTCAGTGCTAGTCTCCTCACCCTTAGACAGGCCATCGGGATTATCATGGGAGCCAATATTGGAACGACCGTAACGTCCTTCATCATCGGTTTCAAACTTGGCGAGTATGCCCTACCCTTGATTTTCCTTGGAACCATGTTCTTATTCTTTACAAAAAACCGTACTGCAAATAATATTGGACGTATCCTTTTTGGTGTGGGGGGTATCTTCTATGCCCTCAACCTCATTAGTGCTGGGATGAGCCCTCTTAAAGACTTGCCTCAATTTAAGGAATACATGGTTACCTTGGGTCAAAATCCTATCTTGGGAGTTGTGGCTGGTGCAGTTATTACCGTTCTGATTCAGGCTTCTTCTGCAACCATCGGGATCCTACAAGGTCTTTATGCAGGTGGATTCCTCGACCTCAAAGGGGCACTACCAGTCCTATTCGGAGATAATATCGGTACAACCTTAACAGTTATCATCGCAGCAGCCGGAGCAAACATCTCTGCTAAACGAGTTGCAGCAACACACGTTACCTTTAACGTTTTAGGAACCATCCTCTGTTTGATTTTGTTAGGCCCATTCACTTCGATGATCGAGTACTTCCAGGCACTACTTCACCTCTCACCTGAGATGACGATTGCCTTCTCACACGGTGCCTTTAACGTAAGTAACACCATTGTACAATTCCCATTCATCGGTGCTTTGGCTTACTTTGTTACTAAGCTAATCCCTGGTGAAGATGAAGTTGTTAAATACGAACCTCTTTACCTGGATGAACAACTCATCAAGCAAGCTCCTTCTATCGCCCTAGGAAATGCCAAGAAAGAACTCTTGCACCTAGGAAACTATGCTGTAAAAGCATTTGACCTTTCTTACGACTACATTATCAATTCTAATGAAAAAGTCGCAGAAAAAGGACACAAGACTGAAGAAGCTATCAACACAATCGACGAGAAATTAACACGTTACCTCATTAGTCTATCTAGTGAAGCATTGAGCCAAAAAGAGAGTGAAGTCTTAACCAACATCCTTGACTCTTCTCGAGACTTGGAACGTATCGGTGACCACGCTGAAGCTTTGATTAATCTTAACGACTACTTGCAACGCAAGAATGTTCAATTCTCTAACTCAGCCCTAGAAGAGTTGGAAGAGATTTACCGTCAAACAAGCGATTTCGTTAAAGATGCTCTTGAAAGTGTTGAAAACAATGACCTTGAAAAAGCTCAAGCTCTTATTGAACGCCATAAAGCCATCAACAAGATGGAACGTGTCCTTCGTAAGACTCACATCAAGCGCCTAAACAATGGTGAATGTTCTACCCAAGCAGGTGTCAACTTTATCGACATCATTTCACACTATACTCGTGTGTCAGACCATGCTATGAACCTTGCTGAAAAGGTTTTGGCTGAACAAATATAAGATAAAAAAATGCTTTGATTCTTTCGAATCAAAGCATTTTAAATAGCTCTCCAATCATAATGGAAGAGGCAGCTGCACCCTTGTACCTTGCTTCTTCCTTTTGGATAAAACTGGCCAGATTGACTAACTCTGGCGCAGGTGTTCTAGGATTCTTGAGGAGTTCAAGCGTGACTAATCCTGAAAGTCGAACTGCAAGCAAGCGCTCATTGGTGCTGGGCAATTGCTTAGCAGTTTCTAGGAGTGCAGCCACTAAATCTTCACTCAAGTTTTGACGGGCATGATTGTAAAGGTCCCGTATCAAGGTTTCTAGGTTTGGTTCTTCCATACCTATCACCTCCATCTTTTTAGTTTAATAATTTTTGATCAAATCTACAGTAGAGCGATCCAATTTTTTAACCAAGGCTTGTAGAAAAGCTTGGGCTTCAAGGAAATCGTCCATATCATAAAGTGTTTGATGAGAGTGGATATAACGAGCGCAGACACCGATTGTTGTTGATGGGACACCACCATTTTTCAGATGAGCTGCACCTGCGTCAGTTCCACCTTTTCCACAGTAGTATTGGTACTTGATACCAGCTTCTTCAGCAGTTGTCAAAAGGAAATCTTTCATTCCTGGGAGAAGCAAGTGACCTGGATCGTAGAAACGAATCAAGGTTCCATCACCAATCTTACCTTGACCACCATAAACATCACCTGCTGGTGAGCAATCCACCGCAGGAATACTTCTGGATCAAATTTTGTTGTAGATGCATGGGCACCACGAAGTCCAACTTCCTCTTGCACATTTGCACCGAGGTAAAGTTCATTTCCCAGTCTTTGACCTGACAAGTTTTCTGCCAACTCGCTAACCATAAGCACACCGTAACGGTTATCCCATGCTTTTGAGATGATATTTTTTTCATTAGCAGTTAGGATTGCGCTACTATCTGGAACGATTGTATCTCCAGGACGGATACCAAAACTTTCAGCTTCTTCCTTATCCGCAAAACCACCGTCAAAAACGATATCTGAAATAGCTGGCATGGTTGGACCACCTGTTCCTCGAGTCAAATGTGGAGGTACTGAACCTGAGATGACTGGAATTTCACGTCCTTGGCGCGTAAAAAGTTTAAAACGCTGGCTGCTAACAACCATAGGGTTCCAACCACCAATGCTGACTACTCGGAAGGTCCCGTCTGGCTTGATTTCACTTACCATAAAACCAACTTCATCCATGTGAGAGGCTACCAAAACACGAGGGGCATTTTCAACTTCTGAGTGTTTAACCCCAAAAATACCACCCAAGCCATCAGTCACAACTTCATCCACGTGAGGTGTAATTTTTTCACGAAGATAAGCACGAACAGGTGCTTCATGACCTGAGATAGCGGAAAGTTCTGTTACTTCTTTGATTTTAGAAAATAATGTTGTCATTTCTATCCCTTCTTTCTTTCAACCATTTTACCACTTTTTATAGGAGAAGGGTAGTGGGAATCAACATTTTACCAAGTAACTTACTCTTATAACAATAAAAGAATCACAAATGTGATCCTTCTTCTCTTGTATTTCGCTTTAATGAAAAGTGATCTGGTACGGGGTCCTTACCTATTTCAGACCAAGGATGGCAACGTAATATCCTAGCCAAGCCCATCAAAACTCCCTTGAGTCCATGTTTTTCAATAGCCTGAATCATGTAATTTGAACAAGTAGGCTCAAAGCGACAAGAGGGGGGAAAGGCTGGCGAGATAAAACGTTGGTAGAAGCGCACAGGCGCTATTAAAATTCGTTTCATTATTTCTTGGTTACAGCCATGGTGTGTAGTTGGCTGATTTCTTTTTTATTGAGACGGCGTGATTCTCCTGGACGAAGTCCTGTCAAGTCTAAATGTCCAAAACGTGTCCGAGACAACTTATCCACTTGGAGCCCAACTGCTTCAAACATCTTTTTAACTTGGTGATTGCGTCCTTCATGGATAGTCAACTGAACAACTGAGCGGTTTTTTACTGGATCTACTTTTAGAATTTCATAAACAGCTGGCTTGGTTTTCTTGCCTTCAATTTCAACGCCTCGAGTCAAAGGACGAAGATTTTCCTTGTTGGCAATTCCTTTTACACGCGCAACATAGACCTTGTCAATCTCATTTCGAGGGTGAATCATCTCGTCTGTAAAGTCACCATCATTTGTCAAAATCAAGACACCTGATGTATCCCAGTCCAAACGTCCTACAGGATAGATACGCTCTTTCACATTAGGCAAAAGATCGACAACCGTCTTACGCCCCTTATCATCTGTTACACTGGAAATCACTCCACGTGGTTTATTGAGCAGATAGTAAACCTTTTCTTCGTTATAGATGGGTTGGCCCTCAACCTCAACCTTATCACCAGACTTAATGGTTGTCGCTAATTCACGTACTACCTGACCGTTAACAGTCACCAAGCCTTGCTTGATCAACTCCTCTGCTTTTCTCCTACTGGCCACACCTGCGTGGGCAATATATTTATTGATTCTCATCTTCTTCTATCCTTTCACCAAATAATTGGCTTTCTTGTGCTTGAATATCAAGTTCATCTATCACTGGCAATTCTTCCAAATGATTAATTCCCATGTAATCCAGAAAATAATCCGTAGTTACATAGAGATTAGGGCGCCCCAAAACCTCTTTTTTCCCGTCTTCCTTTATCAGATCAAAAGCCTGCAACTTTGCCAAGGCTCCACTCGAATTGACCCCACGGATGGCATCAATTTCTATCCGTGTGATAGGCTGCTTGTAAGCAATGATAGACAGGGTTTCTAGCGCAGCTCGAGATAGACTCTGGTTGATGGGCGCCTTAGAATATTCTTTCAAAATAGCTGCAAATTGAGGCTTGGTTACCAATCTGTAGGCACCACCTGTCTCAATCAAGGCTAAACTGGAATCCTGGTCTTTTTCATACTTTTGGACTAACTTTTCTAAGCTTTGCTGAATCCCAGTCGGTGGCAAAGAAAGGAGTTCAGCCAACTGGCGTATCCTTATCCCCTCTTCACCCGCTACAAACAAGAGCGCTTCTATTTCTGCTAAAGTACTCATATTTCCTCTCTATCAAGATCGACTCTGCTCTACTTGATTTTCCTCATTCTTTTTCAGGAGATAGATATCTCCAAAGCTCTCTTTTTGAATTAAGAGAATTTCTTGGGTTTTAATCAACTCCAAGGTCGCTAAAAAGAGCGTGATGACCTCTTGTAAATCCTTGGTTTCTTTAAACAAATCCTGCAAGCACAATTGTTGACCTTCAACCAAGGCTTCTCGGACGATAACCATCATATCCTCAATCTTATACTCATCTCGTAGAATGGTTGTATGATTTTGCGAGAATTCTTCCTTTTTCTTGGCAAGCAAGTTTGAAAAGGTTAAGAAAAGATCAATCGTCGTCTTATCATGCACAAGTTCAGCATCCTCATAAATCAACTCTGTCGGCGCTTTTGAGTAATATTGAGCTCGTTCCTGGTGCTTCACTTCCAACTGCTCTCCCAAGAGTTTAAACTTACGGTATTCTTCGATTTGAGACAGGAGGTCTTGCTCAAGGTCATCCTCTAGGTCTGTCACTTCTGCAACCTTTGGCAAGAGCTTACGACTCTTAATCAGCATAAGTTGGCTAGCCATGACCATGTATTCGCCTGCAACTTCTAAACGCATGGCTTGTAAGGTCGAGATATAGGCTAGATATTGCTCGATAACCTCTGTAATCGGCACATCATAGATATCCATCTGGTACTTTGAAACCAAGTGCAAAAGAAGATCCAAAGGCCCTTCAAAATCTTTAATTTAATATCCATTATCTATATTTTTCCAAGGTCATGACTGTCTTTAATCCTAATTTTTTTGCAATTTCGTACAAGTCAACCTTTTCTTCGATTTGTCTTAATATAAACTGTTCTCTCAATCCTTGAGCAGATAAATCTGAAAAACCTTTTTCCTTTAGAAAGGCTTCTAACTGACGAAAGGCCCACTGACGGGAGTATGGCTTCCCAGCTTTTTCAAAGAGATAGGTCTGCCCCATCAAGGGTTCTAACTCTGCAAGCAAGTTTGTGGGAAGGTTCAAGATTCTTTGTTGGGAAGCCTTCTTGACTCTCAACACTTGAAAATCTAGATTCACATCACTTGTTTTTAAGGCTAGAATTTCACTTGGTAAGAGGCCCAATTCAACTATCAGTAAGGCCAACAAGCGTCCCTCTGGATAGGCACTTTCTTGCCAGAAAGAACTGAGGTCTAAAAGTTCTGACTGAACTTGCTTTTTCTCAGCCTGTTTTGGCAATTCTAAACGATAAAAGGTAGCAATTTTCCCCTTCTGGTATAAAAAGTAAAGAAATTGATTGCAAGCAGAAATCTTACGCTTTTGGGCACTGATTTTAAAATTTGATAGTTGAGCTTGGTAGATTTTTAAACTTGTCTCAGAGATTCGTTCTCCAATCAAATCTAAAAACTGCTCCAAGTCATACTTATAAGACTGTTTAGAATTACTAGATAGATTTTGTTTTTCTTCTAAAAATGCTGAAATCCCTTCTCTCATTTGCTTCGAATCTCATATTCCTTACTAAAGTCATGCAAGAGAGCATTGACAGCCTTGAGGATTGACTTCCGTGTGATAATCCCTTGGAAAATACCATCCTTACCAACGACTGGTAGGAAAGACTCATCCACTAACTTATGCAAAACATCCGTCAATGTATAGTCTGGACTGACAACTGCTACGTCCTTTTTGGTCATGTGTACGATATCCGTATCTGCCATGGCTTCCTGACTCAAGTCCTGCTCCATCTGGTAGGCCAGAATGTCTCTAAGTCCAATGGTTCCGACAAATTCTTTCTCATCAGTCACTACTGGCACTCTGGTATAGGTCATCTGGCTAAGGAGGAGAGTTGCATGATCTGCATTGTGGGTATCAATGAGTACAGCCAAATTTTCAGCAGGAGTTAAAAAGGTTTCCTCTTGCTCCAGTAAAAACTGTTCAAACTCTTTGGCAATCATCGAGCAAACTCCTTGGATAAGCCTGGATAGACCTCATGGTTACGTGTCAAAAAATCCACTTTAAAGTAGCTATCATCAATCTCTACACGGGCATAGAGACATTCTCTGATGGTTCCACGTGGCTGACTAATAGAACCAGGATTTAGGAAAAGTGTCTTCCCTTCCATCCAAGCATTTGGAACATGCAAGTGCCCATAAAGACAGATATCTGCATCTTCCTCTTGAGCCCAGAAATCAAGCTTTTGAAAATTGAAGTTAATATCAAACAAATGTCCATGAGTCTGGATAATCTTGGTAGGACCCAGTTGAGTCACCAAACGTTCTGGATAATCTGAATAAAAAAATCCATGTTCCCTCTGACGACCTGGATTCCTTCCCAGAGGGGGAATCTGGACGAAGTTCCGAGTCACCATCGTGAAAAAAATGGCATCAACTTTCCCCAGATAACGGTCACGGATTTCCTCTACAATCAAGCTATCTCCGTGGGAGTCGCTCATTACAATGATGGTTTGCTTTGCCATGATGGAAATACCTCCAAAAAGTTTCTTAACGGCTAAGGCACGGTGGGATTGACTATTTTTTTCTTCAAGGGTTAATTCAGCTGATGATTTACCAGTTTCTCCTACTAAGAAGAGTGGATCATAACCAAAACCATTTTTCACCCTTAGGTTCAAAGTTAATGTAGCCCTGGCCAGTCAGCTTCGACAACCAAGCTTTCCTTACCTGGGCTAGCCACGACCAGGGTTGTATGGAATTGCGCTGAACGGTCCTTAAGTTCAAAGACCATAGCTAGTTCGTGCAAGAGTTTGGCGTTATTTTCTTGATCAGTTGCCCCTACTCCTGCGAAACGAGCTGACCAGACACCTGGTAGACCACCAAGCACATCGACTTTGAGTCCAGAATCATCTGCTAGAACCATCTTGCCTGTTAATTTAGAAATAGTTTCAGCCTTGAGGCGAGCATTTTCTTCAAAGGTCATACCTGTTTCGGCCACTTCAGGTAGGTCTGGATAATCATTTAGATTTTCTACGTCATAGCCCAGTTTGTCAAAGATAGCTCGAAATTCCTTGGTTTTACCCTCGTTACGAGTTGCAATCAACAAGGTTTCTCTGACTTTATTTGTCTCGAAAAAGTCCTGAACATTGACTCCTTCTTTAGGCAATTCTACATGTAAGAGTTGACCATTTTCAACTAAAAGTAGGGCACCCTGACGTTGGATGACTTCCAAGTTTCGATTCGCTTCTTGGTTGAGAATATCTACCACAAAAGAGAGTAAGCGATAGGCTGAACCATATCGTAAAACAGTAACTGAAAGTGGAAATCCTCGCTCCTCATCTCGAAAGATTTTGGCCAAATCAAATAGCGGAAACTCTAACTCATCATCCGTCAAAGTCCGAATGCCACCAAAAACACTGTAGGATCCAACATACCAGTCCTGGTCATCCTTGTATTCATAAATTTTGTTTGTCATAATGTTACATGCTCCACATGAATCTCTTTTTCCAGCCATTCTGCTCCTATCTGGGCAAAACTTTGGCTATTTGCAGTTGTATAAAAACGATGTTGAAGGGGCGCCGCATCTCGGCTACGGTTAATCTCAAAGTAATTGAGTAAGACTGAGATATCGCGCACACACTCAGCTCCACTATCGATCAGCTGAACCTTAGGCCCCATGACATTTTGAATAATGGGTCTGAGGAGTGGATAATGAGTACAGCCCAAAATTAAGCTATCTACTTTTCCGACTAAGGGACGCAAGGTTTCATAGACAACTTTCTTGGTCACACTGGTCGATAGAGCACCTGACTCGACCAAGGGAGCAAACTTAGGGCAGGCCAAGCTTTCCACTTGTAAATCTGGGTCTAGATCATGAATCTTTTGTCGATAAATATCTGATTTTACCGTCATCGGGGTTCCAATCACACCGATTTTCCCACCTTGACTCGCTTTGATAGCTGCTGATGCACCAGGCAAAATCACACCCAACACCGGAATATCCAACTTAGCTTTAATCTCTTCCCAGACGACTGCCGTTGCTGTATTACAAGCAATAACAATCATCTTAACATCCTTGGTCAAAAGAAAGTTGACCAGTTGCCAAGTATATTCACGAATCTGCTCAGCAGGACGGGGGACCATAAGGAGCCCGTGCCGAATCTCCAATATAGACGATTTCTTCATGGGGAAGCTGGCGCATGAGTTCACGTACAACCGTCAAACCTCCAACGCCCGAATCCAAAAAACCAATCGGTCGATTATCCATACAGTCTTCTTTCTAGTATTTTTTTCTGATTGATAGTTCATTATTATTCATTTCTTTTCTGAAATTGCTGACAGAATGGGTAGCTCCCCACTGTCTCCCTCTTAATCATAATCAATTATCAATAGAATGCAAGGAAAAAAAGTCTTGTCTCTAAATATCAGTCAAACATAGTGAGAAGTCTGGAACTTTCATCCCAGACTTTTTCCTATTTATTTCTTTTTATTGTTAGCAAGGGCTGCTTTTTTTGTTGGCGAATGATTTGGTGGTAAACTTGTTGTACTTTAGCTTCGCTTGGCTTTTGACCGTTTGCACTCAACAGAGTACGAACTGCTTCTGCGTTCAAACGTGGGTTATCCGCAAATTCTTTCTCGATTTGCTTGCGCACCAAGTACATACCTCCAAGAGCTCCTCCTAGAAAAAGCCAAAAAGAATCAATACAATTGCTAAAAATAAGGTTCATAACATTTCTCCTGTTTCTTTTTTTGAATCTTCTATATTATACCATAAAGTCCTACGCCTGACTAGTTTGAGTTACGCTTTCATAAGGGTTGGTAATTACTCAGATTATTTTTTATCTCTGATCTTTTTCAATAGAATTAAAAAGAACTAAAATTTGGTAAAATAAAGTCATTTCTCCTGTAAGCCCTTGCAATAGCTTTTGTTTATTTGTTATATTAAGATTATCTGAAAAAAATCACACATATTTCTGCAAGACTTATTTTTTTAAAAGACAATGTATGCGCTTACAGATTTAAGAAAGGAGAATTTTGTGGATAAGAGATATTGGGAAAAATCCTGTAAGTATAGCATCCGCAAGCTAAGTGTCGAAGCTGCCTCTGTTTTACTTGGTGCTGTGTTTTTAGCAGCACAGGGTGTTGCTGCTGATGGTGTCGAGATTCCGGAAAGTGAGGCAACCATTACTGAAACCTCTGCTAAACCGGATACGAAGGTAGAGGAAGTTCTTGTTTCTAACACAGAGACTCAGCCTGTAGCTGAATCAGCTGAAAGCAAACAAACCCAGAGGCAGAACTACCTCAAACTAGTAGTCAGTCAGAGACAAGTGCTACTACCGCCCCTGCTGACAATAAGGAGAGCGAGAAACCAGAACTTCCTGTGAACAAGCAAGAACATTACGAACTACATTACAACCAACCAACTGCTCCTTCTTATGACGGTTGGGAAAAACAAGCTCTCCCAGTCGGAAATGGAGAAATGGGTGCCAAGGTTTTCGGACTCATCGGTGAAGAAAGAATCCAGTACAACGAAAAAACACTTTGGTCTGGAGGCCCACAGCCAGATAGTCAAGACTACAACGGAGGAAACTACAAGGACCGCTACAAAGTCTTAGCTGAAATCCGTAAGGCCTTAGAAAACGGTGACCGTCAAAAAGCCAAACAACTAGCAGAGAGAAATTTGGTTGGGCCAAATAATGCCCAATACGGTCGCTACCTAGCCTTCGGTGATATCTTCATGGTCTTTAATAACCAGAAGAAGGGCTTGGAAAATGTTACTGACTATCATCGTGGCTTAGACATTTCTGAAGCTATCACAACTACCTCCTATACCCAAGATGGGACAAGTTTCAAACGAGAAACCTTCTCTAGTTATCCAGACGACGTCACTGTTACCCACTTGACTAAAAAGGGAGATAAGACGCTTGATTTTACCCTTTGGAATAGCTTGACTGAAGATTTGATTGCTAACGGAGACTATTCTTGGGAGAATTCTAAATACAAACAAGGGACTGTTAGCGTTGATTCTAATGGTATTTTACTCAAGGGAACTGTCAAAGATAATGGTCTGAAATTTGCTTCCTATCTTGGTATCAAGACGGACGGAAAAGTCACTGCTCAAGATGGTTATTTGACTGTCACTGAAGCCAGTTATGCAACACTGCTACTTAGTGCCAAGACTAATTTTGCTCAAAATCCGAAAACCAATTACCGCAAGGATATTGATGTAGAAAAAACTGTCAAATCTATCGTTGAAGCTGCTAAATCCAAAGACTATGAGACTCTGAAAAAAATGATCACATCAAGGATTACCAAAGCCTTTTCAATCGTGTTCAACTAAACCTCGGCGGTAGCAAGTCTAACCAAACTACAAAAGAAGCTCTCCAAACCTATAATCCAACAAAAGGTCAAAAGCTAGAAGAACTCTTCTTCCAATACGGACGTTATCTACTGATCAGTTCTTCTCGTAACCGGACAGATGCCCTCCCTGCCAACTTGCAAGGAGTCTGGAATGCTGTAGATAATCCACCTTGGAACTCAGACTACCACCTCAATGTCAACCTACAGATGAACTACTGGCCTGCCTACATGAGCAATCTCGCAGAAACGGCTAAGCCAATGATCAATTATATCGATGACATGCGCTACTATGGCCGTATAGCTGCTAAAGAATATGCAGGTATCGAGTCCAAAGAAGGGCAAGAAAATGGTTGGCTGGTTCATACTCAGGCGACACCATTCGGCTGGACTACTCCTGGTTGGAACTACTATTGGGGTTGGTCTCCTGCTGCCAATGCTTGGATGATGCAGAACGTCTATGACTACTACAAATTCACCAAGGATGAAACTTATCTTAAAGAAAAGATTTATCCAATGCTCAAGGAAACAGCCAAGTTCTGGAATTCCTTCTTGCACTACGACAAGGCTAGTGACCGTTGGGTTTCTTCTCCATCCTACTCGCCAGAACATGGAACTATCACGATTGGGAATACCTTTGACCAATCTCTAGTTTGGCAGCTATTCCACGACTATATGGAAGCAGCCAATCATCTGAAGGTCGACCAAGATTTGGTGACAGAAGTGAAGGCTAAATTTGATAAGCTCAAACCACTTCATATCAACCAAGACGGCCGTATCAAGGAATGGTACGAAGAAGACAGCCCACAATTCACTAACGAAGGCATTGAAAACCACCACCGCCACGTTTCCCATCTAGTTGGTCTCTTCCCAGGTACTCTATTTGGCAAGGATCAGCCTGAATATCTAGAAGCTGCACGCGCAACCCTAAACCACCGTGGAGATGGTGGAACTGGTTGGTCTAAGGCCAATAAAATCAACCTCTGGGCTCGTCTCCTAGATGGAAATCGTGCCCACCGTTTGTTGGCAGAACAGCTCAGATCTTCAACCCTAGAAAACCTCTGGGATACCCACGCACCTTTCCAAATCGATGGGAACTTTGGCGCAACCAGCGGTATGGCAGAAATGCTCCTTCAGTCTCACACAGGCTACATTGCCCCATTACCAGCCCTTCCAGATGCTTGGAAAGACGGTCAAGTCTCAGGCTTAGTCGCTCGTGGTAACTTTGAAGTCAGCATGAAATGGAAAGAGAAAAATCTTGAAACGCTGTCCTTCCTTTCTAATGTTGGTGGAGACTTAGTCGTAGACTATCCAAATATCGAATCTAGTATTATCAAGATTAATGGCAAAGAAGTTCAAGCTAGTCGCCTCAAAGATAACCGTATCCAACTTGCGACTCAAAAAGGTGATGTCATTACCTTTGAAAACTTCCCTGGACGAGTGACTCGCTTATCAGCCCTTCGAAAAGATTCCGTCACAGCTGAACTCGACTTTAACACAGTTGAGGGAGCAACTCATTATGTCATCCGACGAGAAAGCAAGGATGAAAACAGTCAAACTCCTAGCGTTCGTGAGTTTATCACCAATCAAACTCACTTTATCGATCGCTCGATTGATTCTAGCCATGCCTATACTTATACCGTTAAGGCTATGCTAGGGGATCGTACAACACCAGTTTCAGATCCTGCTTCTATCGATGCCTTCAGTGAGTTGATGGATGACCGTGACAAGCGCATCCAGTACGGCTCAGCTTATGGAAACTGGGCTGACTCAGAACTCTTTGGTGGAACAGAGAAATACGCCGATATCTCAAATGGAAATTACTCCGATAAGGATGCGACTGCAACTATTCCTTTCAATGGACCTGGTATTGAAATCTACGGACTCAAGTCTTCTCAATTAGGACTTGCTGAGGTTACAATCGATGGCAAATCTGTTGGAGAGCTTGATTTCTATACAGATGGAGCTACTGAAAAGGGTGTCCTAATTGGTCGTTATACAAATCTTTCTTCAGGTCCTCACCTCATGACCATCACTGTTAAACGAGAACATAAAGGACGAGGAAGTGAACGCTCAAAAATTTCCTTAGATTACTTCAAGGTCTTCCCAGGTCAAGGAGAAACAGTTGAGAAGATAGATGATCGTGATTCTCGTATCCAATACGGTTCAGCATTTAAAGACTGGACTGATGCAGAACTCTATGCTTCTACAGAGAAATATGCAGATATCAACGCAGACGATAGTCTTGCTCCTGAAGCAACTGCAACCATTCCATTCTCTGGAACAGGTATCCGAATCTATGGATTAAAAACAGCATCACTAGGCAAGGCACTTGTCACACTCGATGGCAAAGAAATGCCAGCTCTTGATTTCTACACTTCAGGAGCGACCGAAAAAGGTGCATTAATTGGCGAATTTACCAATCTAGCAGATGGTGATCACGTTCTTACTTTGAAAGTAGATCCGAATTCTCCACAAGGACGAAAGAAAGTTTCTCTCGATTCCTTTGATATCTTAAAAGCTCCGTCCGTATCACTCGATAGTCCAAGCCTTGACCCTATTAATTCCAAAGATAAGACTGTTACCTTAACCCTACCAACTGGCAATTGGGATGGAGTCGCTGTGACCTTCCCTGGTATCAAAGATCCTCTTCTACTCAGAAAAGTCGATGAGGACCATCTTGTCACATCAGGTGAACAAACTGTTCTAACCATTAAGGATAACAAGGTCCAACTAGACATTCCTGATGCTACAGATCGTAAAGCTGGTAATTCGATAGAAGCTTATGCCATCCAAGATACAACAACTACTAGTCCTGTTGTAACTGTCTTTCCTAAGGACGAAACTGCTCCAGTTGAAGAAAAAATCCTTACAAGCAAAGGGGAGGAGCCTGCTCCAGTAGTAACCATTCCTGAGTACACAGATCCTATTGGTACTGCTGGTGAGCAGGAGGCACCTACTGTGGAAATTCCTGAATACACTGGTCCTATCGGAACAGTTGGGGATCAAGAGGCACCTACTGTGGAAATTCCTGAATACACTGGTCCTATCGGTACTGCTGGTGAGCAGGAGGCACCTACTGTGGAAATTCCTGAATACACTAGTCCTATCGGAACAGTTGGGGATCAAGAGACACCTACTGTGGAAAGACCTGAATATACCAAACCTATCGGAACAACTGGGGAGCAGGAAGCGCCTACTGCGGAAAGATCTGAATATACCAAACCTATTGGAACAGGTAGTAGTCAAGCCGCGCCAAGTAACATCGTTCCTGAGTTTAAACTCAAAGTATTGAAAGACAAGACTACAAGAGTTCAAGTTATTAGTGGCACAACTGAACTAGGAGGCGCAAGCTACCTCGACAGTCAAAAAGTTGAAAATAAAGAACTCTTGGGCAAGAAATACGATGCTTACGCTCTTCAACTTAAGGATAAAGATGGACAGCCAGTTCAACCAAAAGGTGCTGTACTCGTTCGACTACCAGTATCCGGTGATATTCAAGAACTCTATCAATTAACTTCAACAAATGAATTAAAACCACAAGAATTCACCATTCGAGACGGTATGATTGAGTTTATTACTTTTGACGTGAGCACCTACGCTATTGTCTACAAGACAGAAGGCTCAACTGTTAAACCTGTCCCAGCTCATACGGAAGAAAGAAACCTAGAAACCACAAAACCATTGGTTGAAAGTAATGAAGCCAATGATCAGGTCTCTACGAATGATAAACAACTCCCAGCCACAGGTGAACAAGCTAGCCCTCTCCTCTTTATAGCAGGTCTCAGCCTAGCCCTCTCGGCTACCTTCTTACTAAAAGGTAAGAAAGATTAAACATTGTCCCCCTAGGAATATAGATTTATTCCGCTATAAAAAAGGATGGAAAATCATTCCATCCTTTTATATTTCAATAATATACTACAAATCAAATCCTATTCACATCTTTTGCAAATGATTTGGTGGGGTAGATAAGTGGTAGAACAAGTCTTGATGTTCTACTTTTTTTACATCCACTACTTCCGTTTTCTTGCGATCAGGTGAATCGGTGTTCCTTCAAAGACAAAGGCCTTGCGGATTTGATTTTCCAAGAAACGTAGGTAAGAGAAGTGCATGAGTTCTTCTTCGTTGACAAAGATGACAAAGGTTGGTGGTTTGGTTGCCACTTGAGTCGCATAGAAAATCTTGAGACGTTTCCCTTTGTCTGTCGGTGTTGGGTTGATGGCAATAGCATCCATAATGACATCATTCAAGACAGCTGATGGAATACGGGTATTTTGACTCTCGCTGATTTGCTTGATCATCTCAGGCAACTTGTGGAGACGTTGCTTGGTCAAAGCTGAAACAAAGATAATCGGTGCGTAAGGCAGGTATTGAAACTGCTCACGGATATCCTCTTCCCAGTTTTTCATGGTGTGGTTATCTTTTTCAAGCGTATCCCACTTATTGACCACGATAATCATCCCTTTACCAGCTTCGTGGGCAAATCCAGCGATACGCTTGTCATACTCACGAATACCTTCCTCGGCATTGAGGACCATCAAAACTACATCTGAACGGTCAATAGCACGCATAGCACGCATAACCGAGTATTTCTCAGTATTTTCATAGACTTTACCTGACTTACGCATACCAGCCGTATCAATCATGGTAAACTCTTGGCCGTCAGCATCTGTAAAATGGGTGTCAATGGCATCACGAGTGGTACCAGCGACAGGGCTGGCAATGACGCGATCTTCTCCCAAAATAGCATTAATCAAGCTAGATTTTCCAACATTTGGACGACCAATCAAGCTGAATTTAATAACATCTGGATTTTCTTCTTCAACTTCATGTGGGAGGTTTTCCACAATAGCATCCAGCACATCCCCGGTCCCGATACCGTGAACAGATGAGATTGGTAGAGGTTCGCCCAATCCAAGAGCATAGAAATCATAAATATCATTTCGCATCTCTGGATTGTCAACCTTGTTAACGGCTAGGATGACTGGTTTATGAGTTTTATAAAGTTTACGGGCAACGTATTCGTCCGCATCTGTAATTCCTTCTTTACCAGACACGACAAAGACGATAACATCTGCTTCTTCCATGGCAATTTCTGCCTGGTGCTTGATTTGTTCCATGAAAGGCGCATCGACATCATCGATCCCTCCAGTATCAATCATACTAAAAGAACGATTGAGCCACTCACCTGTGGCATAGATACGATCTCGCGTTACACCTTCAATATCTTCTACGATTGAGATGCGTTCTCCCGCGATACGGTTAAATAGGGTTGATTTCCCAACATTGGGACGTCCCACAATGGCAACAGTTGGTAAGGCCATGTTTCTCACTTTCTACAATAACTTCTTCTGCTCAAGATTTTCTCGAGTCGAGCTTGGTTCTGGATTGCCAAATTGCTCTGCCAAACGTTGACTCCAAGTTGTAGTCGCACGCGCACCTGCATATTCAGTCTGTACACGGTCATAGGCTTCAATAGCCTCAGTTGACTGTTCTTGGTATTCTTCCTCAAAGACAACATCCTCTAGTGGCAGTCTTGGTTTTACAGCATGCTGTTGATTTGGCACACCGAGTGCAATCCCAAAGACTGGATAGGTATAGTCAGGAAGCTTGAACAATTCTGCTAACTCAACAGACTTGTAACGCACCAAACCGATAATCACTCCGCCATAGCCTAAGCTTTCTGCCGCAAGCAAGGCATTTTGTCCAGCTAGAGCTGCATCTACTGAAGTGATGAGGAGTCCTTCCACCCCTTGAGGTTGGAAAACATCCGTATGGAGACGAGCCCCTTTTTCTGCACGGTTTAGATCACCAACAAAAAGTAAAAATGCTGCAGACTGGCGAATCGCTTCCTGAGGAACTAGCTCAAATAAGGCGTCCTTCTTTTCTTGACATCTGACAAGAATGACCGAGTAGGATTGGAAATTTTTCCAAGAAGAAGCCATTTGGGCAGCTGTCAAAATCTCATTCAAGTCTTCTTGGGGAATCTCTTGCTCCTTAAATCTACGCACTGAAGTATGATCCTTCATTAATTTGATTGTTTCTGTCATCGGCGGTTTTCTCCTTCAAGTCTTGTTTCCTCTGCTAAATAACGAATGCGTTCCATGACGCGTCTAGCTTCCCAGGTTTCGTCATTGCCATTTTTTCCTTTAGCAAAATGTTTTTCCAAATCTTCAAAATTGAAATTTGAGGTAAAGAAGGTTGGCAAATCTTCCTGCATACGATATTGGAGAATGACCTGCAGGATCTCGTCACGCACCCAAGCTGTTGATTGCTCGGCACCAATATCATCCAAAATCAAGACTTCAGCAAGCTTAATCTCATCCACCAAGGTCTTGACATTGCCATCACCGATGGCATTTTTGACATCGATGACAAAGCTCGGATAGTGGAGTAGCGTTGATGAAACACCACGTTTTTCTGATAAATCATGAGCTAGGGCAGCCACCATGAAACTTTTACCCACACCAAAGTCTCCATATAAGTAGAGACCTTTTCGAATAGCTGGATATTGCTCCACAAAGGCTAGGAGCTTTTCAAAAACTGGCAGGCGCCCCAAATCATCCAAGTCTACTTGAGCTAGGCTAGCTTTTTTTAAGACTAGCTGGAAGATTGATTAGCTTGAGACGGTTTTTTTAATCGCTGCTTCTTTTTTTCTGCTGCGATTAGCTCTGGAGTCTCTTCATAAGAGACATCTGCATAGCCATGGTTCATGACTAGGATAGGTTTGTAGCCACGCGCGATATAGTCTGTATCTCCTCGGAGGAACTTATCTCTCTCAGTGATGTATTGGTTAAACTTGGAAATACTACGGTTTAACTCCTCATGACTGAGAGATTCTTTCTGGATAAAGGCTGCAACATCAGGGTCTTTCACAATTTGCTGGACTAAATCCTGATACTGAAATCGGCTTGGTTGACGTTTGAGTACGTCTCCGACACTTTCCATCTAGTCTCCTCCTTTCTAATCGAGCTAACATTTCTTTTTTCTTACGTTCTAGTTCTAAGCGAGTTTCTTCGCTAGTTTCATTCTTATATTCAGGATTGCTCCATTTAGGCACATTGGTTTTTGCTGGGGCAGCCTGAGTCTTCTGCTTTTGCGTTTTTGCTTTTTGGCCACGTTCACGAATACGTAGAACTGCCTCCTCGGCACTACGGATATTTTGATAGGCGTAGTCATTAGCCACCTTCATGGCGTATTTTTCATTGATATTGGCCGAATCAACCTTATTAAAGGTCAGGAGCAAGATAACATTGATCACTTCATCCAGCAAACCCAAGGCTGCCATCTGCTGGAGCAGGTCCCGTTCAGTCTGAGTAATACTTCCCTTGCGGGTCTGCTTAATCTCAGCAAGGAACTGCAAGGCTGTCTTTCTCTTAGCCTCTCGGATAATGGTTGCTTCCTTGGGACTAAAGTCAGAAGTCACAGGCTTTTGCGCTATCTTTTCGCGGATGCGTTTGACAGAAATCACTTGCGACACTGCTGTCGCTTTGGCTACTTGATAAGTCTCAAACCAGGTCCACTTCTGCTCATCAGCTATTGCAAACAAGGCCAAAACATCCGAAGTCTCATCTTGAAAGCGAAGACCATCACGAGCCATAAGCTGACGGAAATGCTCCAAATCAAAATCATCTGCTGCTGGCTGACTGCTAGAGGTTTCTTGACTCGCAGACTCAGATAACTGAGGAAAGATTTGACTCAAGGCCACCGAGATCGGTTCCCCTTCAACACCTTCCTGTCTCATGGCTGCAACCGCACTATCCCCAATCATTTTTTCTAATAAGGTCCGATAAACTGTATGTTGTAAAAATTCTTGAGTTGATAAGGGAGAATGGAGTAACAAGTTATAGGCCTCTCCCTGCTGATAGAGGGTCACCAATTTCATGGCTGTTAGAGTTTTAAAAGCCTTTAAAAGACTATCCATCCCAAAATTCAGATGGTTGAGCATAGCTGCAAAAAGGTGCTCCTTTTGACCACCATCCCAAAAAGTCATAGCATAAAGATAGAGGCTCAGAGCTTCCTGACCGATAATCGGGAGGTAGCACTGCACCATTGATGAGGTATCTTGCGACACCCGATTATTCTTTACAAAAGAAACGGTCATTTGGCTTCATTTATTTTTCCTTTTTCTTTTTAGAGGATTGTGTAATCTGCTGGAGTAGGCTTTCAAGCTCACTCACATCCTTAAAACTACGGTAAACACTGGCAAAACGGACATAAGTAATCTCATCTAGCTCTGCCAACTCTTCCATAACCAAGGAACCAATAACCTCACTCTGAATTTCATTTTCATTGCGACTACGGAGTTTTTGTTCGATGCGATTGACCACCATGCCAATCTCATCACTAGACACTGGACGTTTCTGGGCTGAACGAATAATCCCGTTAAAGATTTTATCTCTTGAAAATTGTTCCCGTGTACCATCTTTTTTGACCACAACTAGTGTTCTCTCTTCAACACGTTCATAGGTTGTAAAACGATGCTGACACTCTTCACACTCACGTCTTCTTCTGATTGTATTTCCTTCTTCAGCCTGGCGACTATCGATCACACTTGATTTTGTAGCGCCACATTTTGGACAACGCATGCCTTTCCCTCCTTGTCGTTTTCTTTTCATTATACCATTTTTTAAGAGATTCCCAAAATAATTCTCCTTTTGGCTTGACAAGTTTTTTGTTTTGTTGTATTATTGAATTAACACAAAGGTAAATAGAAAGGAGATCGTGATGTCTTGGACATTTGATAACAATAAACCCATTTATTTGCAGATTATGGAGAAAATCAAATTACAGATTATTTCCCATAAACTCGAGCCCAATCAACAGCTTCCAACCGTTAGAGAATTAGCAAGCGAGGCAGGGGTCAATCCCAACACCATCCAGCGTGCCCTATCGGACTTGGAAAGAGAAGGCTTCGTTTATACCAAGCGGACATCTGGACGCTTTGTCACAGAGGATTTGGACTTGATCCTCCAATCCCGTAAGCAACTGTCAGAAGAACAGCTGCAACAGTTTGTAACAGGCATGGTAGAATTTGGCTATGAAAAAGAAGAACTACCGACTGTTTTGAGAGATTATATTGAAGGAGTTTAAACTATGACCTTGTTAGCATTTGAAAATGTGTCAAAATCCTATGGAGCAAGTCCTGCTCTTACAAATGTTTCCCTTGAAATTCCAGCTGGAAAAATCGTTGGTCTCCTTGGACCAAACGGTTCTGGAAAGACAACCTTGATTAAACTAATCAACGGCTTGCTACAGCCAGAGGAAGGGCGTATCCTTATCAATGGCATGGAACCAAGCCCAGCAACTAAAGCTATTGTTTCTTATCTGCCTGATACGACCTATCTAAACGAGCAAATGAAGGTCAAGGAAGCTCTCACTTATTTCAAGACCTTCTACCAAGATTTTAATCTGGAACGTGCTCAAGGTCTTCTTCGTGACCTTGGCATCGATGAAAATAGCCGTTTCAAGAAACTCTCAAAAGGGAACAAAGAAAAGGTTCAGCTGATTCTTGTCATGAGTCGTGATGCTCGTCTATACGTGCTTGATGAACCAATCGGGGGTGTCGACCCCGCAGCTCGTGACTATATCTTGAACACCATCATCAACAACTACTCTCCAACTTCGACTGTCTTGATTTCAACCCACTTGATTTCAGATATTGAACCAATCTTGGATGAGATTATCTTCCTAAAGGATGGAAAAGTCGTCCGTCAAGGAAATGTGGATGATATTCGCTATGAGTCTGGAGAGTCTATCGACCAACTCTTCCGCCACGAATTCAAAGCCTAGTTAAAGGAGATTATTATGTTTTGGAATTTAGTCCGTTATGAATTTAAAAATGTTAACAAATGGTATTTAGCCCTCTACGGTGCTGTGTTGGCACTTTCTGCTCTTATCGGGGTTCAAGCTAGTTCCCTAAAATTCATCGATACACCTGATCAACAAATGATTATGTTAGTTTTTCTGGCTCTAGTTTTTGGTGGACTAATCATTACCTTAAGTATTTCAACCTTGATTTTGATCATCCGTCGCTTCAAGGGTAGTGTCTACGATCGCCAGGGATACCTAACTCTCACACTCCCCGTATCTGAGCACCAAATCATTTTATCCAAACTTTTGGGTGCTTTCATCTGGTCTCTGGCTAGCTCATTAGTCTTTATCTTGAGTATTTATATCATTTTAGTTCTGACTGGTGCAAACTTCCTTGATATCTTTTCTCTCGAATACCTCTTTAAATTTTACATGGATAGTTTCTGGCTTTCTGTGATTTCATATATCCTCAGCACAATTTCAGGAATCCTCTGCATCTACTTGGCGATCTCTATCGGACAACTTTTCAATGAATACCGTACAGCTCTTGCCGTTTTAGCCTATATTGTTATCCAAACTGTTCTCGGCTTTGTTGGTCTCAACCTTCGCATAGATATCGACTACAATTGGATGATCTCCTTTGAAATCGTTAAAGACCTCATCCTCAGCGCAGCCTTCTATCTCGGAACCTACTATATCTTAAAGAATAAAGTTAATTTGCAATAAAAAATGCCCAGCTACTAGAGCTGGGTTTTTGCGTTAACTCAAGATCAAATTAGCTACAATAGGACTGACAAATACGTAGAGAATACCCGTAACACCGATAGCTAATCCACCCATAGCACCTGCAACTGGTCCATAGCGGAAGGCTGTTCCAGTTCCAACGGCGTGACCTGTTCCACCCAGGGCTAGTCCAGCCGCTACTGGATCGTCTATCTTGAGCCATTTCAAAAGCGTTGGTCCGATCACGCTGGTCAAATCCCCGTCGCTACTACAACTACTAGGGTCACGGTAGTCAAGCCTTGCAATTTTTCTGTAATCCCTACTGCCATAGCTGTCGTTACTGACTTAGGAAAGAGAGAAATAGCTAGGAAAAAGTCCATGCCAAAGATTTTTGCGACTAGGGCTGTAAAAGAGGTATTGACGATGACAGCTAAGATGCTCCCCAGCAAAATACTTCTGACATGATGCTTCATCAAGTGGAAGCTCTTATAGAGGGGAATTCCTAGAGCCACTGTTGAAGGAACAATCAAGTTATTAAGATAAACCCCACCTTGGTAGTAATCTTGGTAGGAAATGCCAGTCACTTTCAAAAAGATAATAATAAAAATAGCTGACAGTAGCAAAGGAGTCGTTAAGGGATGAGGATAGCGTCTGAAAATCATCATTCCCCCAAGATAGGCTAAGATTGATAAAGCAATCCCAAATAGGGGATTGGATACAAATTCGCTCATTTGGTACCTCTTTCTTCGTAGTCACCTTCATAGCGTTTTTTGATAAATTGAACCACAAGCGCAATCAAGATGATATTAATCACTGCTGCAAAAAAGACAATCAAAACAATCGGCAGAAGATAGGGAGCAATCACATCAAATTTTTCCATAATTCCAACCGCAGGAGGTAGAAAGAGAATGGTCATGTTGGCCAAGAGAAAATTCCCAACCATGTTGACATGGCGGGTGCGCAGCCACTTGAACTGCAAGGCTAGAAAAAGAATAATCAAACCGATGATACTTCCAGGAATCGGCAAATGAAAAAAGCTGGAGATCCCTTCACCGATTAGAGAAATCACAAAAAGAATCATTAACTGAACATATAACTTCATCGTAAACTCCACAAATAGACTTTCTGCATACCAGTTTACTCTTTTTTCAGAAAATTTCAAGCAATTATATAAGAAACATCCTTCTTGCTATCCAAGCCAAAAAGGTGTATACTAATTGCGTGCGCAAGCATCATAGATGCACTAGTATGATTACACTATTATAGAAGGAAAGGAGATGGACATGACTTACTTAGAAAAATGGTTTGACTTCAACCGTAGGCAAGTAGAGCTAGAAGCTATTTTAGAAGAGACCATCGCTAAGCAGAGTGAACAAACCTTGACACTCAAGGAGTTTTACCTCTTGCACTTTCTAAATCAGGCTGAAAGCAAATCCCTAAGACAAATCGACTTGCCAGATAAACTACACCTGAGCCCTAGTGCTGTTTCACGGATGGTGGCTCGCTTAGAAGCCAAGAACTGCGGTTTACTTAGTCGGAGATGCTGCGACCAGGACAAGCGAGCTAGTTTTATCTGCCTGACAAGCGAAGGACAGACTACCTTGGCTTATTTACAAACAGCTGTTGAAGAAAGCTTAGCAAGAAAATCAAACTGGTTAGCCTAACATATTTTTTTAAAAAACTTGCGTGCGCAATCATTTTTCTTGACATTCCTTTTTTCAAGGAGTAAAATGAAATCATGATTTAGCAAAGGAGAATCCTATGATTGAAATCACCTATCTTGATGCCAGCAAGCAAGAGAGAACCATGACCTTCGAGTCATACGAAGAATTTGAACGTTCTCAACATGCCTGCCTGATCGGTGTCGCAGACTACTACCCTGTTCAAAAATTGACTTACAACGGTCATGATTTGGACTACCATGGGACTTATGGAGATGTTTTCTTCTATCTCATGAAACAAGATTTAAGCCAATATAACTAAAAAGGAGAAATACTATGGCAAAAGCAATTACAGACGCAACATTCGAACAAGAAACTAAAGACGGATTGGTCTTGGTAGACTTCTGGGCAACTTGGTGTGGCCCATGTCGTATGCAAGGTCCAATCTTGGACAAATTGTCTGAAGAACTCTCAGAAGATGTCTTGAAGATCGTTAAAATGGACGTTGATGAGAATCCTAACACAGCTCGTTCATTTGGAATCATGTCTATTCCTACTCTGCTTTTCAAAAAAGATGGACAAGTGGTTAAACAAGTTGCTGGTGTTCACACAGCAGAACAAATCAAAGCTATCGTTGCTGAATTAAGCTAATCAAAGGAGAGACCAAGTGCATTCATTTGGTCTCTTTTTTCTTGCCCTTTGCCATTTTTCAAAAAATATGCTAGACTGTAAGTAGAATATCACGATGTTTGGGACATGCCATCGCTAAAAAAAACCTCTACTTGGTATTTTTTAGCTCCCTATAGGGAGCTTTTTGCGTGCTCTGAACATTTCCCATTTTGGAAGGAGTACTATGAAACGTCAATCAGCCTTGGTCGTCTTTAGTGGCGGTCAAGATTCAACAACCTGCCTTTTCTGGGCTAAAGAACATTATGAAACGGTCGAAGCCGTTACCTTTGCCTATGGCCAACGCCACCATCTCGAAATTCAAGTGGCCAAAGAAATCGCTGAGGAACAAGGAATTCGTCATCATATCCTAGATATGTCTCTGCTAGGACAAATTACTGAAAATGCCTTGACTTCAGATCTAGAAATTGAGCAAAAAGAAGGAGAGGTTCCTAATACTTTCGTCGATGGTCGCAATCATCTCTTTCTGTCCTTTGCTGCAGTCCTTGCCAAGCAGCGTGGAATTACGGATATCGTGACAGGAGTGTGCGAAACAGACTTCTCAGGCTATCCTGACTGTCGTGATGTCTTTGTCAAATCGCTCAATGTGACCCTCAACCTTGCTATGGATTACGACTTTGTGATCCAAACGCCTCTCATGTGGCTAGACAAGGCTGAAACTTGGAAATTAGCCGACCAACTCGGTGCCTTTGACTATGTTCGTGAGAAGACCTTGACCTGCTATAATGGGATTATCGGTACTGGTTGTGGAGATTGTCCTGCCTGCCATCTACGCCAACATGGTTTAGAGGTTTATCTCTCTCAGAAAGGAGAGGCCTGATGTTTTTGCCCCCAAAGAAATCAAACAAGAAACTGGGGAATCTCTTGTCTACAATCCTCACAGAACCTTAGTCTCAAAAGAATTTACCTTCGATGCTGCCCACCACCTCTTTCACTATGAAGGAAAATGCAAATCCCTACACGGTCACACCTATCATCTGCAAATCGCTGTCAGTGGATTTTTAGATGATAGAGGTATGACCTACGATTTCGGAGACATCAAAGCGATCTACAAGGACTACTTAGAGCCCCACTTGGATCATCGCTATCTCAATGAAACCCTTCCCTACATGAATACGACTGCTGAAAATATGGTTTACTGGATTTTCCAAACCATGAGCCAAGAGTTGCCAGACGAGCGCGGTCTCCGTTTGGAATATGTTCGCCTCTATGAAACTCCGACTGCCTTTGCAGAGTTTAGACGGGAGTGGTTAGATGACTAAGGAACGTGTCCTCAAACTACCAGTTCTGGAAATTTTCGGCCCAACCTTTCAAGGAGAAGGTCGTGCTATCGGCCAGAAAACCATGTTTGTCCGCACTGCTGGTTGCGACTACCATTGTGACTGGTGTGACTCTGCCTTTACTTGGGATGGTTCTGAGAAGCCTACTCGCATGACAGCTGATGAAGTGATCGCTGAGTTAGACAAACTAGGAAGCTACGACTATGTAACCCTGTCTGGAGGAAATCCTGCCATCCTAGCTGCCAACATGGCCGAGTTAGTCACCAAGCTCAAGCAACGTGGTGTTACTCTGGCTGTTGAAACCCAAGGCTCCCGCTGGCAACATTGGTTAAAAGACATCGACCAGGTGACTCTGAGTCCCAAACCTCCTTCTTCCAAGATGGAAGTCAATTTTGAGACCTTGGATTTCATTGTTTCTCAACTAGATCCAGACAAAGTCACCTTTAAAATCCCTGTCTTTGATGATGCAGACCTAGCCTTTGCCAAAGGCATTCAAGAACGCTACCAACCAGATGTCCTCTTCTTATCGGCGGGAAATCCTGAGCCCAAAGCTACAGGCAATATTGTCCAAGACCAACTGGACCGCCTCAAAGAGCTATGGGAACGTGTCGCTGCTGACGATAGCTGGGGCAATGTCCGCGTCCTTCCCCAACTCCATACCCTCCTCTACGATAACCAACGTGGTGTTTAAGATTAGAAAGAAAAAATCATGTCACAACAAGAAGAATTGAAAAACTTAAGCCTACTGGGCAATAAAGAAACTACCTACATCTTTGACTATCAACCAGAAGTCCTCGAATCCTTTGACAATCGTCATGTGGAAAATGACTATTTCATCAAATTCAACTGCCCTGAATTTACCTCACTGTGCCCAATCACTGCGCAGCCAGACTTTGCGACTATTTATATTTCCTACATTCCTGACAAGCTCTGTGTCGAGTCAAAATCCCTCAAACTCTACCTCTTTAGCTATCGAAACCATGGAGATTTTCACGAAAACTGTATCAACACTATCGGGAAAGACTTGGTCAACTTACTCGACCCTCGCTATTTAGAAGTCTGGGGAAAATTCACTCCACGCGGAGGCATTTCAATCGACCCTTACTACAACTACGGTAGACCTGGAACTAAGTATGAAGGCCTGGCAGAACAACGCCTCTTCCAACACGACCTTTATCCAGAGAAAATTGACAACCGCTAATACTCTTCGAAAATCTCTTCAAACCGCGTCAACGTCACCTTGCCGTAGATATAGGTAACTGACTTCGTCAGTCTTATCCACAACCTCAAAACAGTGTTTTAAGCTGACTTCGTCAGTTCTATCTACAACCTCAAAGCAGTGCTTTGAGCAACCTGCGGCTAGCTTCCTAGTTTGCTCTTTAATTTTCATTGAGTATAAAAAGATACGAAAAAGCCCTGTTCCTCATCATGAGGAGCAAGGCTTTTTAAGTTTCAATTATTCTTCAGTTCCAAGGAAGTTTTTAGCAACAAGGGCTGCAAGAACACCACCAACGATTGGTGCAAGGATGAAAATCCAAACTTGTTGAAGAGCTACACCACCTACCAATACAGCAGGAGCCAAGCTACGAGCTGGGTTTACTGAAAGTCCAGTAATGTTCAAGCCAGCTAGAATCAAAGCTGTCAATGACAAACCAATCACCAAACCAGCAATTGCGCCATTCCCTTTGCTTGCTGATGTTACAGTCATGATGACCAAAACAAACAAGAATGTTGCGATTGTTTCAAACAAGAAACCACCAAAGACAGTTACTCCGTTTGCCAAGGCATTTTCACCAAGACTTGCAGTTGACATACCTGAATTTGCCAAGAGGAAGAATACAGATCCAGATGCAAGGAAAGCACCAACCACTTGTCCGAAGATGTAGTTTACAAGCTCTGAAGATGACAAACGTTTGTTAACAAACATAGCGATAGAAACAGCTGGGTTCAAGTGAGCACCTGAAACAGTTCCGATTGAGAAAGCTGCAACTACGATTGCCAAACCAAAAGCAAGAGCAATCCCAAGGTGTCCAAGTCCTTCAACACCATTTCCAAAAACAACAGCTCCTGTTCCGATGAACACAAGCATAAAAGTACCGATTAATTCAGCAACAAATTTTTTCATGATAAGTCTCCTTTTTTCAAACTATGTATTAGTCTATCAGAAGAAGGAAAGGGTTTCAAGAAATGTGCTTGGAAATTTTGTGTATGTTTTCACATTTAATAGTCGAAATCTAATATTGAAAAGATTGAATGGCTTCTTTCAAGTCATCTTGTAAACTATTTCTCTGGTCGAGTTGTACATAGACTTCTAATAAACAAGATCTAAAATTGGAAAATTTATAAAAATCTTCCGTCTCTTCTATCGGGAAATCAAGTGACTTTATCCAAGAGGCTAGTGTCGCTTGATCCACCTTGCCTTGCAAAATAGGTTCGTAAAGCACTCTGGCTAAGCGCCATTCCTCATCATCTATAAATCGAATCGAAATTCTTTTAAACAGTTGACCAAGGATCTCAAACACCTCATAAATTCGACTTGCAGAAAAGTCTGGATGACAAACGACTTCAGTCAAGAGATCCGCTCCATGCGCAAAAGCATGTACCCAACCATACTGGCTTGAAAAACCAGTCGTATCCTCTTCTTTTTCAAGGTAGTGCAAACCTTGATCGAGCATCGTATTTCTGATATCAGTTTTAAGCACTTGATAAAAAAGAGACTGTTGATTGCCATCGGCAGATAAGAGATTGGCATAAATAAGTGCCCTAAAAGAACGTTCAAGCGTTGAAGCTCCTAGCTTATCTAGCTCTTTATCTAGTCCACCATCAGAAACAATCATAGCAGATATAAATTGAAATTGCTCCTTTGTAAATAACTCTTCTTGGATCCCTCTAGCCAAACTGGTAAAAACCAATTCATCGCGAATTTCTGGAGAAGAATCTCCCAAATGATCAAGCAACCATTGGATTTCTTCCTCATGATAACTTGGTTTTTCTTCTATTACTTTTCTTTTCAATTCTTGATACATGGTCAATACCTCTACATTTCTAGCAACTTGATATAATCCAGACCCCATTTTTCGACAGCATCTAAAACAACTCTGAATTCCTGTCCCATTTCGGTTAAGCTGTACTCAACTCGTGGGGGAACTTCCGCATAGACCTTTCGTTGAATAATCTTATCCTTTTCTAATTGACGGAGATGACGTGTCAAAATAGTTTGAGTAATCCCAGGCAATAATCTCTGCAATTCTTTAAATCGTTTAGTACCCGTACTCAACTGATAAATGATTACCAGTGCCCATTTCCCTGTTAAAACCCTCTGCGTTGTCGCAAATGGACAAATACCATACTCACTCACTTTATTTGGCATAAAATATCTTCTTTCTATTTTTTTAAAAAATTTTATCTTTTAGTATCAACAATAGTACTACTTTTGATACCAGCTATCGAAAAAGTGTCTACTTGTTTTTTCGATTGTAACTGTTACAATTATATCATAAAAAAGAAATGGAGAATAGATATGTCAACAAACTTAGAAATTTTCAATGCTTATAACCAAGCTTTAATTGCTGGTGACTTTCCTGGTGTCTTTGAAACGATGGCAGACGATATTGTCTGGCATCAACCTGGTACTCATAGTATATCTGGTACAGTTGTTGGTAAGGACAAGCTAGGAACTCACCTAGCTACATTTGCTGAGAAAACTAATGGAACCTTTAAGGTGATAACAAATTGGGTTTCTGACAATAAGGATTTAATCGCAGCCAATGTTACTTTTCTTGGAACACGGGCTGATGGTACTGAACTCAATATGAACGGGATTGACCTCTTCCGTATTGAAGACGGAAAAATCAAAGAAGTTTGGCTCTTCTCTTCAGATCAAGCTGAAGAAGATAGCTTTTGGGGATAATTTAAGAGGCAGGGACAAAAAATTTTGATTTTAGGAATTCTTTATTATAAATTTTTTAAATAAATAGATTAGATAAAAAATCCAACCTCTTTTATCATCTCTACGATTCCAATTTTGGGAGTCGTTTTTTGTCATTTAAAACAATCTTCCTGTCCTATTCATGCTTTAGAAATGAAAGGATTTCTTCAAGACTAGCGGAACTTCCTTGCTCTAAATAGCGTGATTTACTACCATTTTGATAGACTGAAAGATTCGGAACGGTTTGGATATCCATTTCTTTTGCAAAGGCTGTAATTTCATCCTTTTCATCAGAATCACTATCCAAATAATAGACCGTCTGGTGACTTTTTTGAATCGCTAGAGCCAAATTGGGCACAAACTTTTGACAGTAGGGACAGGATTCTCTTCCGATGTAGACGACAAACTCGTCGCCATTTGCAAGTTTGGAGCGCATTTCTTTCATATTGATTGCTTTGGTATACTGAACAGCTTCCTGATAAGTTTTTGGAAGAACAGGCTGACTGAATTTCCAAATCATAAACAAAATCAGCATAGCAATTCCAATGATAAGCAAGCTAAGTTTTTTGTTCACACGCACTAGCATCTCCGTCCTTTTCTAAGTATTTTCCCTAGTCTAATCGCCCACGACAAGATATAAAATCCAACCGATAGATCTATAATAACGCACATTCTGAAGACAAAGTCTTCAGTAAACTTTATTAAATAAACGTCATTCTAAAATCTCAACAATATAACTCTATTGTTGCACTTTTATGATCTTATTCTCCCAACTGGGTACTGTAGTTGATAATTTGGTCAACTGTATCTGACAAGAATTGAATCGTATCACGGAGTGGTTTATCCGTTGAGATATCGGCTCCGATAACCATAGCTGACTCAAGTGGTGTCTTGCTACCACCTGATTTGAGGAGATTGAGCCAGTCTCTAGCTCCATTCTCAGAGTTTAAGATGAAGGTAACCAGCAGTCGAGATGACAAGTCCTGCTGAGTAAGTGTAGCTATACAAGCCCATGTAGTAGTGAGCTTGGCGCATCCAAGTCAGTGCTGCATCATCATCAATCTCAATAGCATCTCCCCAGAAGTCAGTCAAAACTTCCTTCATAATACTGTTGAGTTTGCTTGCCCCAAAGGTTTCTCCTTCTTCAATCAGTGTATAAACCTTACGTTGGAAGGCTGCTTCCAAGAGGTGGGTGATAAAGTTATGGAAGTAGGTATCTGTCAAGCGGTGAGCAAGAGCGAATCGTTTCTGACGTGGATCATCAGACTGGTGTTCCAAGTAATCACTTAACAGCAATTCATTGAAGGTTGACGGTGCTTCAACATAATAGGTCGACATGTGAGCATTGAAGTAGCTTTGGTGATTATCTGAAAAGATGAATTGACCAGAATGCCCGATTTCATGAATCAAGGTATAAACATCGCTCAAACGGCCTGTCCAGCTCATGAGGACATAAGGATGCACACGGTATGGATCAGCTGCATAGCCACCAGAGTCCTTACCACTATTAGCAGCGAATCAACCCAGCGTTCTTCTTGATAACGAGCGATTTCTTGACAGTATTCTTGCCCCAGTGGTGCGACAGACTTCATGACCAAATCGTAGGCATCATCAATGCTAACCTCTGGATTCAACGCACTATCCAAATCCAATTTCCAATCAGCAAAGGTCATCTTCTCAAGACCATTCACCTTGGCAACATGCTTGAGATATCTCTGAGCGACTGGCGCAAAGTCCTTCATGATAAGGTCAATCTGGCGGTCAAACATAGCACGGTCTACTTCTTGCTCAGCCAGAAGATAGTCAAAGACTGAGTCGTAGCCCTTCATATCTGCCAAGAGTTTTTCAGACTTGACTTGGGCTAGATAGGCTGCCGCAGCTGTATTTTGGTGCTTACGAAGTCCTTCTGAAAAGGAACGGAAGGATTTCTCACGGACTTCAGCATCCTCGTGATTTTGGTAGAAATTTTCATAGGTCACAAAGCTATTTTTGTAAGTCTTCCCATGGGCTTCAAAGTCAGCCATTTCAAAATCTCCAGCTCGCATTTTAGTATAGATATCCTGTGGACTGTAGAAAACTTCACCCAGATTAGTCAAGGCTTTCTCCACATCCGCCCCAAGATAGTGGGCTTTTTTGATTTTGGCTTGACGAATAGCCGACGTCAAATGTGGTAAGTTACCCAAACGGTCCAAGACTTCCTCATCTGCAGCCACTAAGGCATCATCAAAGAAGGTTAAGGCGACACTGGCATCTGTCTCAAAGTCCATTCCAGCTTGGGCGATATTGGCAAAATCTTCATTAGCATAGTCTGTCGTCTGAGGCATAAAGGCGTAATTACCGATATGACTCATCTGGATGTAGATTTGCTCCAATTCCGCAAAAGCTTTCTCGAAATCTTCAAAAGTGTAAAGATTGCCCTTGTAATCTCGACTAAATTGATTGATGTCTTCACGCGCCTTCTCAATCGCACGCAAGAAGTCCTCACGGTCTTGATATAGGGCTGTCAAATCCCAAAGTTCCTTTTCAGGAAATTCTGAACGGTGTTTGTTCCATCTTTTTCCTCTTATTTCTCTAATTCTAATAAAACACTAAGGGCTGACAGGGCATAAAGCGGTGCTGTTTCTGCTCGCAAAATACGAGGACCAAGACCTGCCAAGACTGCTCCTTTAGCTTCAAAACTCTCGATTTCTGCAGGTGAGAGACCACCTTCTGGACCAAAGATAAAGAGCAATTTAGCTCCCTTCTCGAGTCCAGCAACTGCTTGTATAAGTGCAGCTGATTCGCCTTCTTTAGCCGACTCTTCATAGGCCACCACGATGCGGTCAAACTGGTCCAGTTGAGCTAGAAAGTCTGCCTTTTTCTCAAAGAGAGTTATACTTGGGACAAAGTTGCGCTTGCTTTGCTCGGCTGCTCCAAGGGCGATTTTTTCTAGTTTCTCGACTTTTTTCCCTAGTTTTTTACCGTCCCATTTAGCAACGGACCAGTCGGCAGGGAAGGCCCAAATCTGACTGGCACCTAGTTCCGTCACCTTTTGAGTGATAAACTCCAACTTATCTCCCTTGGGAAAACCAGATGCGATGGTCACTTGGACTGGCAGTTCCACATTGTCATCCAATTCCTCAACCAGCTCAAACTGACGCGCCTCCACATTAATCACGCGCGCCAAACGCTTAATGCCATCATCAAATACTAAAGCGACCTCATCATCTTCTTTCAGGCGCATAACCTGAAACATGTGCTTGCTGGTCTCCTTGTCCTCGATGGTGACAGGTGAGACTGCACTGCCCTTGACAAATACTGTTGCATGCTAGCCTCCAATCACACCGGAGATATCCTTGGTCTTCTTGAAGACACAGGCATTCCACTCCCCTTGGATCATGTGGGTTTCAAGGAAAAATCCAGCTGCTTCTGCTGACTCACGCACCATGTCCCACTTGTCCTTAATAATGCCACTCATGATCAGGTAGCCTTCATCCTTGACCAAGCGATAAGCATCATCCGTCAGATGAATGAGGATATCCGCCAAGATATTAGCCACGATGACGTCTGCCTCAATCTCCACGCCTTTAAGCAAATCGCCTAGGGCCACATGGATATTTTCCATGCCAGGATTGAGCTCAATATTTTCCTGAGCGACTCGAACCGCTACATCATCTAGGTCATAGGCGAAAATTTCCTTGGCATCTAGGAGAGAGCTAGCAATAGAAAGAACCCCTGAACCAGTCCCTACATCTAGCACTGTTTCGCCACCACGAAGGACCTGCTCCAAGGCAAAAAGACTCATCTTAGTCGTCGGGTGTGTTCCAGTCCCAAAGGCCATACCAGGGTCCAGCTTGATAATCTTTTCTCCCGCCGTCGCCTCATAGTCTGTCCATGACGGAACGATGGTCAGGTCATGGGTAATGCGAGCTGGTTCATAGTATTTCTTCCAGTTGTCGGCCCAGTCTTCCTCAGCCAATGCAGTCGTACCAATCTTGACTTCTCCTAAGTCCATAAAGTCCGTCAATTCCGCTAAGCGAGCCTGCAAGTCCGCTTCAACCGTTGCCACATCAACCGTTTCCGGATAGTAGGCTGTGACCACGATTTCTTCCTGTTGCTCCACCTCAGGGAAAATTTCACCAAAGCGATCCACGTTTCCCACATAGTCCATACTGTCCTCAATCGCAACACCCTGGGCACCCAGCTCAATCAGGAGATTGGAAACCAATTCCTCTCCCTCACGCTTCACTGTAACTTTTAACTCTTGCCATGTTTCCATCATTAAGATACCAAGCCCGTAAAACACAAAGCCAAAATAGGAAACTCTCTGAAGACGTTTGTGTCTAAGAGAAGTTTATCTTTTTGGCACAGTGTTTTGGGCGAGTTCAGTTTAGAAATTTAACTGAACCATCCTTTCTATTTCTCTATCAATTTTTTCATGTAGACCATATCCATGCCTTCTTTTTCAGGCTCAATATAAGTTTGATGGTAGCCATTCTTCTCGTAGAACGCGACCATGCCTGCATCCTGTAACACCGTACACAAATCCCATTGTGTGATGGTTGGAAATTCTTTTTCCAGTAAGCTTAAACCTTTAGATCCATACCCTTTTCCTTGATACTGAGGCAAAATCGCTGCCGTTCCTAACCAAGCTTTCGTTAACTCGTCATTGGTCTGAATTCGAAGAAATCCGATTTTATCTTCGTTTTCTTTCACAAAGTAGTAATAGCTATTGGGACGCTCGACTAATTTCCATTTGATTCGCTCGCGATCTTCTAGATAGGGATCATATTCATCCTGGTATTTTTCATAAACTGCTTTAAAACTAGCCCTTTGAATCGCAATGACGTCCTCTAAATCCTCTGCACCTGCTCTCTCAAGTCTTATCATAAACTTTCCTCCAAATAATCCCTCAATCTCGCCTGTAACTGAGGCACAGCCTGTTTAGACTTCAAAAACTCTTCAATGTTCATCAGTTTATAGGCTTGCCCTTCATCTCCAAAGGTGATACTGTCAAACTGATCCTGACTTAACTGACCGACCATAAATACTGACTGTCTGCCTTCATAGAGCATGCTGGGATAGACCTTGCTCCAGAGCAGGCAATCTTCGGTCAAATGAATGCCTAGTTCCTCATAAACTTCACGCACCGCGCATTCAAATGGGCTTTCGTCCCCTTCACGACCACCACCCGGCAACTCCCACAAATTGGGCCAAGGGATATTTCCTTATCATCACGCAAGATGGTCAGTAGCTTATCTCCACAAAAAAGAGCAATTTTAGAACCTGTAAAATCAGTAAGTTCTATTTCCATGCTAGACTCCTAATATCTCGGATAAGGGTAAAATTCTCCTTCTTCCAATCCAACTTTTCCTTCTTCAAAGACTTCTTGGTTCCATTCCATGACGAATTCTTCTGCTTCTGGGTCTTCCAAAAAGTCCATGAGGGCATCTAGTCCAACCTCTGCAGTATCTTTGAGAAATAGCGCAAAATAAGCTAAAAATTCACGAGAAAAACCTTTCTTAGGCAGGTAAGGGATGACTGTGAGATAGTCTTCTGCATTAACTGTTGACTTGGCAGGATTGTAAAAAAGTATCGCTTCTTCAAAAAGGATATCATCTGATGAAACCTCTCCGTCTTCATCTAACATCTCCACCCCTGCAGCATTTTGTGCCTCTAATAGAAAACTCACTTCAACCGCATGATTGCGCTTGTCCCAACTAATCTCATAATCAAAAGGAAAGTTCTTGTCCAACTCTTCTTGTAAAACATCTAAAAATCCATATGTTGCCATTTTGTCCTCTTTCTATACGATTCTTCAATCGCCCCGAATACTCGGAAATATGCTAAAATAGATACTACCATATTACCACATTAGTATCAGAAAATCTATGTTAGAAAGGACTGCTATGCCAGACAATCTCGCGCTTCGTATGCGCCCCAAAACCATCGACCAGGTCATCGGTCAGGAGCATCTGGTTGGCCCAGGTAAGATCATCCGTCGCATGGTGGAGGCAAATCGTCTATCATCCATGATTCTCTATGGACCTCCAGGAATTGGTAAAACCAGTATTGCCTCAGCCATCGCTGGAACGACCAAGTATGCCTTTCGGACCTTCAATGCCACTGTTGATAGTAAAAAACGTCTCCAAGAAATCGCTGAAGAAGCTAAATTCTCAGGTGGCCTTGTACTGCTACTAGACGAGATTCATCGTCTTGACAAGACTAAACAAGACTTCCTCTTGCCTCTCTTGGAAAGCGGACTGGTCATCATGATTGGGGCGACGACTGAAAATCCTTTCTTTTCTGTCACTCCAGCCATTCGTAGCCGTGTTCAGATTTTTGAATTAGAATCCTTATCCAATCAAGATGTTAAAGAGGCCGTTCAAATCGCCCTGACTGACCCTGAAAGAGGTTTTGATTTCCCTGTTGAGTTAGATGATGATGCCCTTGATTTTATCGCAACATCTACCAATGGAGATCTCCGTTCTGCCTTTAACTCGCTGGATTTAGCAGTTCTCTCCACTCCAGAAAATGATGACGGTATCCGTCATATCACGCTTGACATCATGGAAAATAGTCTGCAACGGAGTTACATTACCATGGACAAGGATGGAGACGGACACTACGATGTCCTCTCTGCCCTTCAAAAGTCTATCCGTGGATCCGATGTCGATGCTAGTCTCCACTATGCTGCTCGCTTGATAGAAGCTGGTGACCTTCCTAGTTTGGCACGCCGTTTGACGGTGATTGCTTATGAAGATATCGGCTTGGCCAATCCCGATGCACAGATCCATGCCGTAACTGCTTTGGATGCTGCGCAAAGAATCGGCTTCCCCGAAGCTCGTATTCTCATTGCCAATGTCGTCATTGATCTGGCACTTTCACCTAAGTCTAACTCAGCCTACGTGGCTATAGATAAGGCCTTGGCTGACCTTAAAACATCTGGCCACCTTCCGATTCCACGTCATTTACGGGACGGCCACTATAGCGGTAGCAAGGAATTAGGCAACGCCCAAAACTACCTCTATCCACATAATTATCCTGGTCACTGGGTCAAGCAAGAATACCTACCAGAAAAAATCCGTGACCATCACTACTTTTCTCCAGAAGATAGTGGAAAATACGAACGGGCCCTAGCTCAGCGCAAGGAAACCATTGATAAATTACGAAATTTGTGAAATCCTTTTCGAATTTTTTAATTTTCCCTTGATTTTTTTTGAAAAAGTGGTATCATATAATCATAGAAACGCTGTGGTGTACGACTTCACATTTAAGTGTTGACCGACTATTTTTTGTATTATTAGGGAAACAAAAGTCTTCTAACAGCATGTAGGCCGTCTCACACGGAAACAGCTTCAGTTAGAGCGAGTTGCCCACCTGCTTAATTGCGCGGGTTCAATACAAACCGTGAAGTTTCGGCACCAATACAGCTTTTTATTTGCCTCCTTAGCTCAGTTGGTAGAGCAGTAGACTCTTAATCTATGGGTCGCAGGTTCGAGCCCTGCAGGGGGCATCTAAATCAACAGGAAAAAGCCTTAAAATCAAGGCTTTTTTGTTGTTCTAGAGTAGATTTGCCCCACATTTTTTATGAACTGCCTTTCCAGACATCTCTAATCTGATGACACTCTTCAAAAAAATTTTAAAAATTTAAAACAAAACTCTTGCTTTTCATTTTATTTGTGTTATACTTGTTCTTGTATCAGATACAAGTTATCTAAAGGAGTTTATATGGATACAAAATTTTCAGTGGCCTTACATATCCTAACCATGATTAGTGAGAGCAAGGATACCTTAAGTTCACAAGCTCTGGCTGAGAGCGTTGGGACCAACGCTAGTTATATTCGTAAGGTGATTGCCTTATTGAAAAATGCTGGCTTAATCACTTCTCAACAAGGAAAGACAGGCTATCAACTCAGTAAATCACCAGAGGAGTTGACCTTACTTGAGATTTATTTTGCAACACAAGAAGTTAGCCACATCAGCTTATTTCCAGTTCATCAAAATAGCAATCCTGATTGCCCAGTAGGGAAACATATCCAAGGAGCAGTTTCACCACTATTTGCTAGTGCCGAATCTCAACTTGAGAAGGAACTAGCCCAGCAAACCTTAGAAGATGTCATTAACAATCTTTATAAAGATGCCAAACAAAAACGAAACTGATTTGCATGAAGATCAGTTTTAAAAAGACTAGACTTGTATCTTTATCAGATACAACAAAAAATAGAAAAGAGAAGACAATGAAAGCCGCACAACACACTACTTATAACAAAAACAATATCACTCTTAACATCACAGAAGTCGCTACACCAAGTATCACAGACAAAGAAGTTTTGGTCAAAGTCACCGCAGCTGGGGTTAATCCTCTGGATAACATGATTTCCAGAGGAGAAGTCAAGATGATCGTCCCTTACAAACTCCCACAAACTGCGGGAAATGAAGTGGTCGGTATTGTTGAGGCGACAGGTAGACAAGTCAAAAATCTCAAAGTCGGAGACAGAGTTTTTGGCCGTCTGCCACTTGATCATATCGGCGCCTTTGCAGAATACCTAGCTGTCGATAGCCACGCCTTAGCTAAAGTTCCAGACTATCTTTCAGACGAGGAAGCCGCCGCTGTGCCTTTGACTGCCTTGACCATTATGCAAGCCCTAGAACTCATGGGGGCTCAAGCTGGCAAGACGATCTTTATCTCTGGTGGTACAGGCGGTGTCGGTGGAATGGCCATTCCGATTGCCAAGGCTAAAGGTTTGACAGTCATCACCAATGGAGCTGGAGATAGCGCTGAGCGTGTATTGAAGCTAGGAGCGGACCGCTTTATCGATTACAAAACAGAGGATTATACAAAAACTGTTAGCCAGGTTGATTATGTCCTTGATACTCTTGGGAGCGCTGAGACTGAAAAACAAATGTCTATCATGAAAAAAGGTGGACAGCTTGTTTCCCTCCGTGCTATGCCAAATGGTAACTTTGCCAAGCGCATGAACCTGCCAAAATGGAAACAGAGGATTCTTGGCTTAGCCGGTCGCAAATTTGATAAGATGGCTGACAAATACGGCGTTCACTACCATTTTATCTTTGTGGAAAGCAATGGTGCTCAATTACAAGAGGTAGCTGACCTCTTTAGCAAATTAGAAATCAAACCATCTATCGATACAGTCTATCCATTTGAAGAAGTGAATAGCGCCTTAGATAAGGTCGCTAATGGTCGCTCACGTGGAAAAACAGTCCTCAGCTTTAAGAAATAAAAAGGAAAAGACATGTCATATCTTACAACTAAAACTCAATACATCACTGTCCAAGGAAATCAAATTGCCTATCGCGAACTCAGCAAAGGCAAATCAAAATTACCTCTTCTGATGCTGGTCCATTTGGCAGCAACCCTCGACAACTGGGATCCAAAACTCTTGGACTTGATTGCTGAAAAACACCATGTGATTGTGGTCGACCTTCCTGGTGTCGGAGCCAGCCAAGGCAAAGTGGCGCCAACCATTCCTGGAATGGCTGAGCAGACAATTGCCTTTGTAAAAGCCCTTGGTTACGATAAAATTAATCTCCTTGGCCTTTCTATGGGGGGCATGATTGCCCAAGAAATCATCCGAATCAAGTCTAATTTGGTCAATCGTCTCATTTTAGCAGGAACAGGACCTCGAGGTGGAAAAGAGGTCGATAAGGTCACAGGGAAAACATTTAACTATATGTTCAAAGCTGGACTCGAGCGCATCGATCCTAAACGCTACATCTTCTATAATCATGATGAACAAGGGAAAATCGAAGCCTTGAAAGTCCTAGGACGAATGGGGATGAGAACAAAGGAATTTGCGGATAAAGACATGAGTGTGTCTGGTTTCTTGACTCAACTCAAAGCTATTAAACGTTGGGGGAAAGATTCTCAAGACGACCTAAGATTTATCACCCAACCAACCTTAATCGTCAACGGAGACAAGGATATGCAGGTTCCAATGGAAAATTCTTATGACATGCATGAGAAAATAAAAGATAGTAAACTTATCATCTATCCAAATGCTGGTCACGGTTCGATCTTCCAATATGCAGAGGAGTTTTCAAAAGAGCTCATTGCTTTCTTGGAGGACTAATATGGTCAAAACCATTCTAATAACAGGCGCTACTGACGGTATTGGTAAGCATTTGGCAAAGAAACTGGCCAGTGAAGGTCATCAGGTCATTCTCCATGGCCGCAATCCTCAAAAACTTGAATCGGCGCTTCAAGATGTTCGGGCCGTTTCCCTGAGAGGAAGAGTTTCAAGCTACTTGGCAGATTTTTCAAAATTAGAGGATGTTTATCGCTTTGTGGAGGAAATCAAGCGAGACTTTCAAAGGATCGATGTCTTGTTTAACAACGCAGGCCTGTATGCAGGAAAAGAACGAAAAGCGAGTGCTGAAAATGTCGAGTTGACTTTTATGTTATCCGTTCTCGTTCCCTATATGTTAACAACTGAGCTAAGTCCCTTGTTAGAAAAAGCGGCTGACGGCCGTGTCATTAATACCTCTTCCTATATGCATCATTTTGCCAAGGTCAAGAATTTGGATTTTGGATTTGAGAACAACTACAATCCCGGATTGGCCTATAATAATTCCAAACTTTATACCATCTGGATGACACGATATCTGGCAAGAGATTTCTTTTTAAAAGGTTCAAATATCACTATTAATGCCTATCATCCTGGTCTTATCTCGACTAACTTAGGGAACAATTCTAGTGATGAAAAGACGAAAAAGTCTCTCTTTGGACGCCTGATGAAGTCTCTCTCAAAAGATCTAGATCAGGGAATCGAAACAGGTTATTATCTCACCTTATCAGAGGAAGTCAGGGGCTTGACTGGCTACTATTTTGATGAAAAGAAAGTGAAGTCGGTATCTAAAAAAGGCTACACACTTGAAAAAGCACAAGATTTAATCAATTACTGCAATGATAAAATTGAATTGTTTAAACAGAAATATGATCTGCTAATTAGAAAAGATAGCGCAGGGCGCTCTCTAATTGTTATTTGAAACGTTTCAATTTTTGTTTTAAAAAATAAATCTCTTTGATTTGACTCTGTTTTAGCATTGATAGCGCTTTCTGTCAAGGCTTATTTTTAATTTTTTGTTGTTTTTCCTTCAGTAAAAGTTACTGGTAAGATTGTCTGTAAATGAACAGTCTTTCCATCAATGATCTCAAACAAGATACGTACAGCTTCTTGAGCCATTTCTTTCAACGGTTGTTTAATAGTTGAAAGTAGATAATCTCGATCCCCAGCCATTTTTATACCATCATATCCAATGATTTGCACATCATGAGGTATTTGTTTTCCATTTGCCTCTAGTATTTCAATAACATCTAAAGCCGCAAAATCATTAATGGCGAAAATACCATCTATGGAAGGATTCTCTGTCAAAAACTGCTCTAACTTCTCATGATAGTCTGCAACCGTCTCATCTAGGTCAAAGATACTAAAAGGTATATTTTTGTCTTGAACATACTTCTCAAATGAAATTCTACGTCTTTTAGTCTCATTAATGGTTGTGTTGTGTCCACCTACAAAAGCCAAATGCTGACACCCTTTTTTGATAAGTTGCTTGGCAGCTTCTCGTCCTCCTGCATCATTATCAGACGATACACATGCAATCTCTATATTGGAATAAGTCCGGTCGATACTAACAAAAGGAATCCCTGAAGTTAGGTATTTCTCGATTGGACTATAAGTAATGGCTACAACTCCATCAACCTTATTATGACGTAGCATCTCAAGATATTCTTGCTCACGGTTGGTTCCATTTATTGAACATAAAAGTAGTTTATTATTTCTCTTGTAAACTTCATTTTCCACATGCATCGCGAATTCAGAAAAGAATGGATGCCAGACACTTGGCAGAATTAATGCTATCGTCTCTGTTCGATTTTTTTTCATTCCTCTTGCGTAGTAATCTGGGATGTAATTCAAGGTTTTAATCGCTTGTTCAACTTTCTGCAAGGTCACTTCTTTGATCCCTTTTTCTTTGTTGATCATACGTGAAACAGTTCCAACACTAACTCCCGCTTCCAGAGCAACATCTTTCATAGTAATGGATTTTTTTTGCTCTACCATATTCTCACCTCCTATCACTATATAGTAACATGCAACCGCTTTTTTGGCAACTATTTCTTAATGAATACAGGAAAAAGCCTTGGTTAAAGGCTTTTGGGATTATCATTAAAAATCTCATCTACAATTTTCACCATTCAAAAAGTGAGCCGTCAGTTTGGCTCACTTCTTCTTTTTAGCATGCCCTTTTATGGATCAAAAAGTGTTAAAAATAAGACAGTAACCTCAGAATAGCTACTGTCTTATCTCTTTTTTTACTTAAAGCCTTGATAGACTTGAAAAATGGTAGAAAAGAGCCTAATTTTTAAATAGAACTAATTTAAATATCTAGAATAAAATCTTGATTCATTCTATATATATTAAGCTTCATCTTCTTTTTTGCGTTTTGCAACCAAACCTAGACCTACCAGACCAAGTGCAGCACCAAGTGCAACAAGTCCAGATTTAGATTGTTCACCAGTGTTTGGCAACTCAGGACCTTTAGGTTTTTCTGGTGTTGGTGGTGTTACTGGTGTTACTGGTGTTGGTGGTGTTGGCGGTGTTGGCGGTGTTGGCGGTGTTGGTGGTGTTGGTGGTGTTGGCGGTGTTGGTGGTGTTACCTTGTTGTTAAACTCAGTATCTTCAGGCATTTGTGAAGTAAGAGTCAACACTTTACCATCCTTAGTTACAGTAACTCCAACAGTCGCTACCATCTTATCGTACTCAACTCCAGCCTCTGTACCTTTCACTTCTTCTACGTGATAGATATATGTACCTTCTTGACCACGTTTGAATTCAAGAGCTGAGAACTTGATCTTACCTTCAGCATCATTGCTTACGGTTTCAATCACGTTACCATCTTTGTCTTTCAATACGAAGCTGAATTCACCAGCTTTCAACGCACGACCATCAAGTTTCTTAGTGAAATTAAACTGTGCTTTAACTGGAGCTACAAAGTAGTTATTGAAAATTTTATCATCTGTACCAGTTGCTTCACCTCCCGATGCAGTCATTTCAGTCTTAGCACTTAAAAGACCTGTAGTAATATCTTTAGTAACAGTAACTTTAACTGCGATAGTCATACTATCATAGTCAATGTCTGTATCTGCTCCTGCTTTTTCGCGAACGGTATAGGTATGAGTTCCTTCAGTCGCATATGAGATCGCATCAAATTGGATGGTTCCATCAGCCGCATTTTTCTTGGTTTGGATGACATTGCCATCTTCAACCAATTCAAAGGTGAAGGCATCGGCTTCAAGGGCTTTTCCTTCCAATTTCTTAGTGAAACTGAATTGTGCTGTAGTTGCACCTGGTGTGAAGGTATTATTGAACTCTGTATCTGTTGGAAGGGCTTTGGTTGCTGTAAGAGTATGACCATCTTTCGTTACAGTCACTGTCACCTCTGCCTTCATTGGGTCATAAGTCATTCCTGCTTCTGAACCAGCTACTTCTTCTACAGTGTACTTATGCTCGCCAACTTCATTGTTCTTATATGTAAGCGCATCGAAGGCTACTTTACCTGAAGCATCATTGGTCTTCGTTTGTAGAACCGTACCATTCTCATCTTTCAAGACGAAGCTGAACTCACCAGCTTTAAGGGTACGTCCTGCAAGAGCCTTACTGAAGTCAAATTGCGCAGTGACAGGAGCTACCGCATAGTTGTTAAATTCGCTATCAGCTGGCATTGTGACATTGGCTGTCAAGACACCTGTTGTCGCATTCTTAGTGACGTTAACAGTCACTTCTGCGTTCATAGTATCATAGTCAATGTCTGTATCTGCTCCGGCTACTTCGCGAACTGTATAAGTATGAGTTCCTTCTGTTGCGTAGGAAATCGCATCAAATTGGATATTTCCATGAACGTCATTCTTCTTCGTTTGAATCACACGGCCATTTTCAAGCAATTCAAAGGTGAAGGCATCGGCTTCAAGGGCTTTTCCTTCCAATTTCTTAGTGAAACTGAATTGTGCTGTAGTTGCACCTGGTGTGAAGGTATTATTGAACTCTGTATCTGTTGGAAGGGCTTTGGTTGCTGTAAGAGTATGACCATCTTTCGTTACAGTCACTGTCACCTCTGCCTTCATTGGATCATAAGTCATTCCTGCTTCTGAACCAGCTACTTCTTCTACAGTGTACTTATGCTCGCCAACTTCATTGTTCTTATATGTAAGCGCATCGAAGGCTACTTTACCTGAAGCATCATTGGTCTTCGTTTGTAGAACCGTACCATTCTCATCTTTCAAGACGAAGCTGAACTCACCAGCTTTAAGGGTACGTCCTGCAAGAGCCTTACTGAAGTCAAATTGCGCTGTGACTGGGGCTACCGCATAGTTGTTAAATTCGCTATCAGTTGGCATAACAACATTGGCTGTCAAGACACCTGTTGTCGCATTCTTAGTGACGTTAACAGTCACTTCTGCGTTCATAGTATCATAGTCAATGTCTGTATCTGCTCCGGCTACTTCGCGAACTGTATAAGTATGAGTTCCTTCTGTTGCGTAGGAAATCGCATCAAATTGGATATTTCCATGAACGTCATTCTTCTTCGTTTGAATCACACGGCCATTTTCAAGCAATTCAAAGGTGAAGGCATCGGCTTCAAGGGCTTTTCCTTCCAATTTCTTAGTGAAACTGAATTGTGCTGTAGTTGCACCTGGTGTGAAGGTATTATTGAACTCTGTATCTGTTGGAAGGGCTTTGGTTGCTGTAAGAGTATGACCATCTTTCGTTACAGTCACTGTCACCTCTGCCTTCATTGGATCATAAGTCATTCCTGCTTCTGAACCAGCTACTTCTTCTACAGTGTACTTATGCTCGCCAACTTCATTGTTCTTATATGTAAGCGCATCGAAGGCTACTTTACCTGAAGCATCATTGGTCTTCGTTTGTAGAACCGTACCATTCTCATCTTTCAAGACGAAGCTGAACTCACCAGCTTTAAGGGTACGTCCTGCAAGAGCCTTACTGAAGTCAAATTGCGCTGTGACTGGGGCTACCGCATAGTTGTTAAATTCGCTATCAGTTGGCATAACAACATTGGCTGTCAAGACACCTGTTGTCGCATTCTTAGTGACGTTAACAGTCACTTCTGCGTTCATAGTATCATAGTCAATGTCTGTATCTGCTCCGGCTACTTCGCGAACTGTATAAGTATGAGTTCCTTCTGTTGCGTAGGAAATCGCATCAAATTGGATATTTCCATGAACGTCATTCTTCTTCGTTTGAATCACACGGCCATTTTCAAGCAATTCAAAGGTGAAGGCATCGGCTTCAAGGGCTTTTCCTTCCAATTTCTTAGTGAAACTGAATTGTGCTGTAGTTGCACCTGGTGTGAAGGTGTTGTTGAACACTGTATCTGTTGGAAGGGCTTTGGTTGCTGTAAGAGTATGACCATCTTTCGTTACAGTCACTGTCACCTCTGCCTTCATTGGGTCATAAGTCATTCCTGCTTCTGAACCAGCTACTTCTTCTACAGTGTACTTATGCTCGCCAACTTCATTGTTCTTATATGTAAGCGCATCGAAGGCTACTTTACCATCGGCGTCATTAGTCTTCGTTTGAAGAACCGTACCATTCTTATCTTTCAAGACGAAGCTGAACTCACCAGCATTCAACTGACGACCTGCAAGAGCCTTACTGAAGTCAAATTGTGCAGTGACAGGAGCTACCGCATAGTTGTTAAATTCGCTATCAGCTGGCATTGTGACATTGGCTGTCAAGACACCTGTTGTCGCATTCTTAGTGACATTAACAGTCACTTCTGCGTTCATAGTATCATAGTCAATGTCTGTATCTGTTCCTGCTACTTCGCGAACTGTATAAGTATGAGTTCCTTCTGTTGCGTATGAGATCGCGTCAAATTGGATCGTTCCGTCAGCTTTATTCTTCTTCGTTTGAATGACATTGCCATTTTCAAGCAATTCAAAGGTGAAGGCATCAGCTTCAAGCGTTTTTCCTTCCAATTTCTTAGTGAAATTAAATTGTGCTGTAGTTGCACCTGGTGTGAAGGTGTTGTTGAACACTGTATCTGTTGGAAGGGCTTTGGTTGCTGTAAGGGTATGACCTGCTTTCGTTACAGTCACTGTCACCTCTGCCTTCATTGGGTCATAAGTCATTCCTGCTTCTGAACCAGCTACTTCTTCTACAGTGTACTTATGCTCGCCAACTTCATTGTTCTTATATGTAAGCGCATCGAAGGCTACTTTACCATCGGCGTCATTAGTCTTCGTTTGAAGAACCGTACCATTCTTATCTTTCAAGACGAAGCTGAACTCACCAGCATTCAACTGACGACCTGCAAGAGCCTTACTGAAGTCAAATTGTGCAGTGACAGGAGCTACCGCATAGTTGTTAAATTCGCTATCAGCTGGCATTGTGACATTGGCTGTCAAGACACCTGTTGTCGCATTCTTAGTGACATTAACAGTCACTTCTGCGTTCATAGTATCATAGTCAATGTCTGTATCTGTTCCTGCTACTTCGCGAACTGTATAAGTATGAGTTCCTTCTGTTGCGTATGAGATCGCGTCAAATTGGATCGTTCCGTCAGCTTTATTCTTCTTCGTTTGAATGACATTGCCATTTTCAAGCAATTCAAAGGTGAAGGCATCAGCTTCAAGCGTTTTTCCTTCCAATTTCTTAGTGAAATTAAATTGTGCTGTAGTTGCACCTGGTGTGAAGGTGTTGTTGAACACTGTATCTGTTGGAAGGGCTTTGGTTGCTGTAAGGGTATGACCTGCTTTCGTTACAGTCACTGTCACCTCTGCCTTCATTGGGTCATAAGTCATTCCTGCTTCTGAACCAGCTACTTCTTCTACAGTGTACTTATGCTCGCCAACTTCATTGTTCTTATATGTAAGCGCATCGAAGGCTACTTTACCATCGGCGTCATTAGTCTTCGTTTGAAGAACCGTACCATTCTTATCTTTCAAGACGAAGCTGAACTCACCAGCATTCAACTGACGACCTGCAAGAGCCTTACTGAAGTCAAATTGTGCAGCGACAGGAGCTACCGCATAGTTGTTAAATTCGCTATCAGCTGGCATTGTGACATTGGCTGTCAAGACACCTGTTGTCGCATTCTTAGTGACGTTAACAGTCACTTCTGCGTTCATAGTATCATAGTCAATGTCTGTATCTGCTCCGGCTACTTCGCGAACTGTATAAGTATGAGTTCCTTCTGTTGCGTAGGAAATCGCATCAAATTGGATATTTCCATGAACGTCATTCTTCTTCGTTTGAATCACACGGCCATTTTCAAGCAATTCAAAGGTGAAGGCATCGGCTTCAAGGGCTTTTCCTTCCAATTTCTTAGTGAAACTGAATTGTGCTGTAGTTGCACCTGGTGTGAAGGTGTTGTTGAACACTGTATCTGTTGGAAGGGCTTTGGTTGCTGTAAGGGTATGACCTGCTTTCGTTACAGTCACTGTCACCTCTGCCTTCATTGGGTCATAAGTTACCCCAGTAAGTGAACCTTGAACCTCACGTACGATGTACTTATGCGTTCCTTCTTGACCATTCTTGAAGGTAAGAGCATCAAATTTCACAAGTCCATTGGCATCATTTGTCTTCGTTTGAAGAACTTTTCCGTTTGGATCTGTTGAAGTATCGCTTGGGTCTACCAACTCAAAGCTAAATTCACCAGCATTCAACTGACGACCTGCAAGAGCTTTAGTGAAGTCAAATTGTGCAGTGACAGGAGCAACAACGTGATTATTGAAAGTTGTATCATCTGTACCTGTTGCTTCACCACCTGTTGCAGTCATCTCTGTTTTGGCAGTTAACAGACCTGAATCCTCATCTTTTGTTACAGTCACCTTAACTGCGACAGTCATTTCATCGTAGTCTACATCAGGTTTGTTACCCTTCACTTCTTTAACAGTGTAGTTGTAAACGCCAACTTTATCGAATGACAGTTCACTGAAGTTAACTTTCCCATCAGCCTTGTTAGTAACAGTTTCATTTACATTATTATCACCAGTCAATGTGAAGCTAAAGTCACCAGCATTCAATCTACCATTTGAGAGCTCTTTATTAAATTCCAGATTTACCTTAACAGGAGATGATTTGAAGGTATTGTTGAACTCAGTATCAGTTGGCATCGTTGTTTGAGCTACGTAGGAATCTCCGTTTGCATTTACCGTGATTGTTACATTAGCTTTCATTGGATCATAAGTCATACCAGTTTCTGAACCAGTGACTTCCTCAACTGTATAATGATAAGTTCCTACAGAATTAAACAAGAGTGGATTAAAAGTAATATTACCCAAACTATCATTTTTTTGAGTGTCAACAACCTTACCTGTACTGTCGTCAATCAAATTAAAGTGAATTCGTCACGTTTTAAATTTCTTCCTTCCAATTGTTTCGTGAATGATAAATCGACCCTCGCTGGTTTTTTTGCTTTTGTCGCTGAGCCAGATCCTCCTGCCTTAAAGGCAAAAGATGCCTGGTAACTATACTCTTCTCCACCGTTATAGGTGATTTTAATATCATTTCCGTGTTTTTGTTGCAATTCTTCGAGTGTAGGGTTCGCTGAAACATTCTTTAATCTAGTCATATAACGAACGTAAATCATTTCATTCAGTTGTGCTATCTTGAATGAAAAACCAGACGAACTTGTTTTGATATTTTCTAATAATTGAATTGCATTTCCTTTAGATACCCACGGTGAAATTGACTGAACCTTTTCGGCTCTAAGAGCTTTTCCATTCCACAAATCCACATGATCGTCAGGAATTGGTGTTGCATGCCCTGCTCGCCATGTTGCTTTTGTTTTATTATCAAACTCTGTTAATACTGGATCACCATCTTGAACTAATTCTTGATCATCTGGAAGACTATCAATCAATTGGTAGTTGTTTAAAACCTGTGGAGCTATTAGACTTCCTGCATTTACACGGATGGTCCATCTGATTAATTCAGGATGTCCTGTTACTGCTTCTCCGTATTTTTCAACCTTTGATTTTGCTGCTGGTGTTGGAGCATTTTCGGGGCCTACTGTTACCGTAATCTTGGTTCCACTGAAATTGAGTTCCGTTGGAACATTTGGTTTAACAGTTGATTTCCAACCTGTACTAATGTTTAACGTATAATTTTTTCCAAGATTATTTTTTTCAAAGTAATCTGTAAAAGTGGTGATCACTTTATTATTGACTGAATCCAAGAAATCATTCCCGATAACTTGACCACCTGGTCCCGTCACATCATAGTGCAAACTTGTAGGAATTCTTATAGCATCTGGGATATCAACTACCAGTTTATCATTGCGATTGATGGTTAAACTATCAGGCATATTCATGCGAATGACAGTTTCTACTGGGGCATACAATCCGTTACCATTTGGAAAATTCACTTCAACATCTGGATTTTGTACAGTAATCGTATTACCTGTTTTTACATAGGTTGTTGCACCACCTGATGAAGGCAGTTCTCTTTTAGACCGTCTTGATCTAGTTGTAGGTTGCACCTCAGTTTTTTTCTCGCTAGCTGCAGATGAAGAGGCTTCGGCACTGGCTTTTGAAGTTGGAGAAGCTGACTCAACTGGTGCAACACTAGTGCTAGCTGGTGTTGCAACTTCATTTGATTGTTTTTCAGTCTTTTCCTCTTTAACCACATGTGCAGGGGCTTCGGCACTAGCTTGTGAAGTTGAAGAGGTCGACTCAGCTGGTGTAGCACTAGTTCTAGCTGGTGCTACAACTTCATTTGATTGTTTTTCAGTCTTTTCCTCTTTAATCACATTTGCAGAGTTTTCGGCACTAGCTTGTGAAATTGGAGCGGCTGATTCACTCGGCGTAACACTAGTGCTAGCTGGTGCTACAGCTTCATTTGCTTCAAGACCAGATTCCTTGTGTCTCTCGCCTTGATTCTCTTGTGCGACAACCGAAGTTTGTGAATTTGTATTATTCTTCACTTCGTCCGCATAAACGTTTCCTTCCACAAATACCAGTGTTGACAACAACACGGAAGCAACACCGATAGTGTACTTTCGAATAGAAAAACGTTCCTTAGATTCAGAAAACATTCTTTTCATTCGTTATCTCCTATATTACTATTGTTATATTCACATTCATTCTACCACTTTAATCTTTAAAAGACAAGCTTTTATAGTTTTCTTTTATTATTTTCAACAGGCGGAAAAATTCTGAAAATTTCCCTGATAGGATTCATATAAATTTTAATAGCTATTTCAATTATTTTTATTTGAAAAAAACAGTAAAAAAGCGCAAAAAATCCCTTCCTGTGCTATACTGTAATTGAAAATTTTTAAATTTAAGCGTTAGAACTGTTTCCTCAGTCCTAGCGCCTTTTCTTTTTGATAAGTCTGTTTGGTGGGGAGTAGTTTGTAAATGATTCTGAGAATCTTATGGGCGCAAGCAACGACGGATTGCGTCTTGCTTCCTCTTTGGGAAATTCGATTGTAAAAAGAAGAGAAAGCTGGATCCTTAGAATGTGCTGCAATTAATCCCGACATGGTCAAAGCTTGCTTGATATAGCGATTTCCTTGCGTGATGTGTGAGGATTTTTTAATGCCACAACAAGTTTCAATCATGACTTCCATTATAAAAACCTCCTGTTAACTATTTGAACAATAGAACAAGAGGCTACTAGTAAGATATTTTCATGCTCAAGGCATATTCGAGTTATCTCATGACTCTTGTTCATCCAGTTTTTTATACAGGCTAGGACAAGCCCTATTAAACACCACGGATTTGTATTGTTCACCTTCATTATAGGTTGAACTTCTTTTTCTGTCATGAGTTAGCAGGCTCTGCCTGCTTAGAGTTTTTTAGATCTAATACATCTACATTCGCAATTACTTTTAATATAAATACCTTCACAATTTGAATCTCTGAGCGGCAAAAATCTCGATTTTAATAACTCTCATACTCGATAAAAAAGCGAATAAGACAGAATTCTGATTATCATAATAACCGACTTTATTCTCTTTTTATATTTAAGATTAAACTTTTATTCCAATCTCTGGAGCTTATAGCGGATGAGTATGATTCATAACTAACAATCTCCTGAATACTTTTCTTCACTTAAAAAGTAAGCTGTCAATCGAATTCACTTCTTATTTTATTCTTAATTACGGTAAAAATGACTATCTTTGTCGCTTGGTGATTGGCCGATTGCCAAGACGTCTTGGCTGCCATCCGTACCAGTCAATTCATTTGCTACACCTGCTGGGGTAAAGATAAGGAGTGCACCTTCTCCACCATCGACAAGATGGATTCCTGTTGAGTAGTAGCCATCTTTTTCCTCTACTTGGCCCATTTCATACTGGAAGGTTCCTTTTGAACTTTGAATGGTCACGATCCCATCAGCAGTGACTGTAGCAGTTGTTCCAGCATAGTTTTCCCACGTTCCAAGGAATTTTGCGTAAGCTTCTGGCGATTTTTTCTTCTCTTCCTTCTTATCTGTTTGAGTGCTTGCGGAACTTGATGGGCTCGTCTCAGACTTCTGCTCTTCTTTTTGACTAGCTTCTGTTTACTTGATGACTCCTTTGTTACTTTAGAGGATGAGGCCTCTTTGCTTGAAGATGCTGTAGTTTTTTCAGCATTTCCTCCACAAGCAGCAAGTGTCACCGCAGCCAACAAGGCAAGAGCTGAAAGACTGGTGTAGCGCAATGTTTTTTTCATGATAATCTCCTTTTAAAATGATGATACAGTTTCATCTGTATCTAAAATGCCTAGCCTGAAATTACATATATTTTTGACGGCTAAGCTGTAGTTTTCAGTGTATCATTTATTTAGCATTAATTCAATAGCTATCTGATATCAAAAAAGGCTAATCCAATCAGGAATTAGCTCTTCTATTTTTAGTAGATAAACATGGCATCGCCAAAGCTAAAGAAACGGTATTTTTCATTGATAGCATGCTGATAGGCTTCGAGGACCAATTCACGGCCTGCAAAGGCTGAGACAAGCATGACCAAAGTAGACTTAGGCAAATGGAAATTAGTAGAAAAAGCATCCACAACCTTCCAGTCATATCCTGGCTTGATAAAGATATTGGTCCAACCAGAGTCTGCTTGGATTTTGCCATCAAACTTTGTCCCGATGGTTTCGAGAGTACGGATAGAGGTTGTCCCCACAGCAATGACACGGCCACCATTTTCTTTGACCTGACGCAAGGTCGCTGCAGCTTCCTCAGACAGTTGGTAAAACTCTGAGTGCATCTCGTGTTCATCTAGATTGTCGACTGAAACAGGTCTAAAGGTTCCAAGTCCAACGTGCAAAGTCAAGTAGACAAGATGAACTCCTTTTTCTGGATTTCTTCTAGTAATTCTTTGGTAAAATGCAGACCAGCAGTTGGGGCAGCAGCTGAGCCACTCTCCTTGGCATAGACTGTTTGGTACCGTTCGCGGTCATCCAATTTTTCATGGATATATGGTGGCAAAGGCATTTCTCCCAGACTTTCAAGCACTTCTAGGAAAATCCCTTCATACTCAAAACGGACAATACGGCCTCCATGGGTTAATTCCTCGGTCACGACTGCGCTTAGGCGACCATCACCAAAGACAACTCGGGCACCGACCTTGAGACGTTTGGCTGGCTTCGCCAAGACTTCCCATTCGTCTCCTGCCGTATTTTTCAAGAGCAAGAGTTCAACGTGTCCACCTGTTTCTTCCTTCTGACCATGAAGTCGAGCTGGCAGAACACGTGTATCATTCATAACTAGGGCATCACCTGGCTCTAGCATCTCGATAATAGAGTGAAAATGGCGATCTTGAAATTCTCCTGTTTTGCGATTGACTATCAAGAGTTTAGAGGCATCGCGCTTTTCCAGAGGTGTTTGTGCAATCAATTCCTCTGGCAAGTGGAAATCAAAATCATTGGTATTCATTGGTGTCATTTTTCCTTTTCTTTTCTAATAGAATTCATTAGCTATCAAAGCGAACTTCTTCAAGAAGGTATTCGATGAAGCGTTCACCCATCTTAGACAAGCTTGTCTTTTCATGCTGGATATAAACCAGCTCAATGGGATCATCAATATCCAGTGGAATCGAAACGATATTGTCTCCATTAAGATTACTATTGAGGATACCAGTCGCGATGGTATAGCCGTCCAAACCAATCAAGAGATTGAACAAGGTCGCACGGTCACTAACCACGATGGATTTCTTGTGGTGTTCCTGTGACAAGATCTCTTCTGAGAAGTAGAAGGAATTATGGGTCCCTTGGTCATAGCTCAAATATGGGAAGTCTTCTAGATCTGCCAACTGCACCTTGTCTCTTTTGGCAAGAGGGTTGGACTTGCTGACAAAGATATGGGGCTGGGCTGTAAAGAGATGATGAGCAACTAGATGGTTATCATCCAACATCTTCGAAAGGACGTCTCGGTTATAGCTATTTAAAAAGAGGACTCCTACTTCACTACGGAAGTTCTTGACGTCGTCGATGATTTCCCAGGTTCTGGTTTCACGCAAAAAAAGCTCGTACTTTTCCATATCGCTTTTCTTAAGCAAGGAAACAAAGGCATTGACCACAAAAGCATAGTGTTGCGAAGACACACTAAAAAGCTCACGATGAGCGATCGGATTTTTATAACGTTCTTCTAGGAGTTGAGTTTGCTCAACAACCTGACGGGCATAGGACAAAAATTCCATCCCATCACGTGTGAGGGTGATTCCCTTGGGATTTCGAATAAAAATCTCAATTCCCATCTCATTTTCTAGGTCACGAACTGCATTTGATAGACTGGGTTGCGTAATGAAGAGTTGCTTGGCAGCTTCATTCATCGAACCAGTCTCTACAATTTTGATAATATAGTGTAATTGTTGAATTCTCATGCTTTTATTGTACCATACTTGACGCAATATAAAAAGAACCAGTCACTGAAAGCTCTGTGGCTAAGCTTAGATGAGTGCTTTCAAAGGACTTTATAGAGCGACCTAAAAAGAGAGAGTGGGACAGAAATCGGTAATTCGTTAGAATTCGATTTCGTCGTCCCACCTCCGCACAGTTGAGTAGGGCTGTAAAAGCTGATGAAATCAGCGTAGTAGAGGCCACTCAACCACTGCGTCTTGATCGACAATCCAAAGACAATTGAGAGGCTAGGACTTTTGTCCCAGCCTCTCTCTTATTCTTTAGAGTTAATCTGCCTTCTAAAGCGAAACTTAGCTTCCTCTTTCCCAGAAAATGGCTAGCAAAATCATGGCACCGAGAACTGATGGGATAATGGCTGTACCGCTTAGGCTTGGCCCCCAAGAACCAAAGAGTAATTGTCCTAGAAAGGCACCAATCCAGCCGAGAAACATTTTCCCGAAGCATCCCATACGTTCGCCACGATTGGTGATAGCTCCTGCTAGTAGTCCGATTAAAAGACCGACAAACATACTTCCAAGCATAGATTCTCCTTAAATTGCCCAATCTCCATTGCGGAAGAGTGGTACGCGTGTTCCATCCTCACGGATACCATCGATATCCATTTGGTTAGAACCAATCATAAAGTCAACGTGAACATCTGAACGATTAAGTCCTGCAGCTTCAAGCTCTTCTTCGCTCATCTCTGCTCCACCAACAACGCTAGTTGCGTAAGCGGCACCGATAGCCAAGTGGTTTGAAGCATTCTCATCGAAAAGAGTATTAAAGAAGGTAATCCCTGACTGTGAAATTGGGCTTGGATCTGGTACCAAGGCACATTCACCCAAAGCACGCGCACCAGCATTCTTAAAGACAAGGTTCTTCATAACCTGATCACCCTTCTCTGCAGTGATATCAACGATTTGACCATTTCAAAGGTTACTTTGATGCCTTCGATGATATTTCCATTGTAGCTAAGTGGTTTTGTAGACGTTACATAACCATCTGCGCGACGGAAGTCAGGAGCTGTAAAGACTTCTTCTGTTGGCATATTTGGCAAGAATCCTTCACCTTGGGCATTGATAGCTCCTGCTGATTCCCAAACGTGGTTCTTCGGCAAGCCAAGTGTCAAATCAGTTCCTGGTGCTGTGTAGTGAAGGGCTGAGAATTGCTCTTTATTCAGCATTTCCGCCTTGCTCTTGAGGATAGCAGCATGTTTTTCCCAAGCCTTAACTGGATCTTCTTCGTAGACACGGCAAGTCTTGAAGATTTGGTCCCAAAGGAGATCGACTGCTTCTTCGTCGCTTGCAGCATTTGGAAAGACCTTCTTAGCCCACTCAAGTCCAGCAGCTGCTGCTACAGTCCAGCTAACCTTGTTAGATTGAGTTGCGATACGCATTGGCTTCATAGCAATTCCCATAGCTTTAGCAGAAGCTGAGAGTTTTTCAGCATCCACTCCGTTCAAGGCACCTGGGTCAGAAGAACGAACACCGAGACGACTTGCTTTATTTTCAAGAAGGTAGTTCATCTCAGCGATCTTGTATTCTGGTACATTGTCCAAACGCTCCATCGGCGCGTGAAGGAATTTCTCACGGTTTACAAAGTCATCTGCCCATTGGACGATAACTTCGTGCGCTCCAAGTGCATAGGCTTCTTTGACGATTAAGTGAGCCAACTCACGTTGCTCCACATCGATGGAGAGAGCTAAGGTGTGACCAGGTTGCACGTTCACTCCGTTTGCAACTAACAACTTAGCATATTTTTCTAGATTTTCTTTAAAATTTGGTAAAACCATCCTGTTTTCTCTTTTCTATTTTATTTTTCTTTCAAAGCAGAAAATAATCCTGCCAAAGCAATAGCACCTGACAAGAGTGCTGTCGATAGAAGAATTGTCTGATCAGCAAGTTCAAATTGGTACTCAAACACCTTCTCAGCTGGCTTATCTTCCGCGAATATTCTTAGTTTCATCTTGAACTCCTTAAAAAATCACTATGACTTCCTGTCCTCAGCAAGTTTAAAATCAATTCCGACTTGTCTACCTTATAGACCAAAAGCCAATCTGGTTGGATATGACACTCACGAACCCCTTGAAAATGTTTGGACGTCGTCAATTGATGGTCGCGATATCTAGCAGGAAGTTCTTTCTCTTGAACTAGAAAATTTAATACTTCTTCTAATAATTCTGCCTTCAACCCACGCTTCATAGCCAACTTAAAATCTTTTTTAAACTGTTTATGGTAACGAATCTTAAGCACGCAAGTCCTCCATCAAGTCTGAGACAGATTCAAAAGACTGACTCATATTACGATTTTGGTCTACATCCATTACTACTTGGAGCAATTTCCGATTCTCATCAAGCCTAACATCAAAAGGCAAACCCTGATATTGAATTGCCTGACGAAGGAAAATATTGATAGCTGTTGTCATATCCATTCCTAAATGATTAAAAACCTGTTGGGCCTGCTCCTTAACCTCACTATCCAGACGGATGCTCATACTCGTCTTTGGCATATTCTCACCTTCTTTCTATTTATTATTTTAACAAAAAAGACGGCTAATGTAAACTCATTGGATATACAATGGATAGCTATAAGCTAAAATGTAGTAAAGAAATAAAATTAATGTCCCAAATATGGGAGATCTCACACTGAGTTTTAGTTTTAGAATATAATGTTGCTATCATAGATTAAGAGGTGAAAAATATGAACCAGATTACGAAACAATATAAATTACTATATTTCTTGCTTATTTTATTAAGTCTGACAAGTGCTCTTTTAATGACACTCTTCTCTCTGCAATTAGGAAGAATACTTGATAGTATATCTAATTCAAATAGTGGATTACTCTTTCATATCACTATTTGTGTAAGTTCGATTTTACTGTGGTTCTTGATTTCTTCTTCCTATTCCTATCTTAAAAACCAATATGTAAAAAAAGTTATTTTAGATCTAAAAAGGCGTCTCTTATTACATTATTTATCGCGTGAATTTAACCAAATTGACAACCGTAACCATTCAGATTTCTTAAATAATATCACCAAAAATAGTGACCTTATTCAAGAAAATTTATTGATTCCTAGAATCTCTCTAATCGCAAATTTAGGGAGCCTTATCATGAGTGTGGTTGCTATTATTTATATAGAATGGCGATTAGCATTAGTCTTTCTTTTATTGTCGAGTATAACGATTTTTCTATCTCAAATTCCTGGAAAGTTAATGACTAAAGCAACTAATAATTATTCCCTACAAAATAGTCACTATTTATCAAAAATGACAAACTTTATTGATGGTTTTGAACAAATTAAGTTATTAAATGTTCAAAGCTGGATTCAAGAAAAAATTCAGGGAATCAGTTTAGAATTTGAAGAGTCCAGAAAAACTTATCAATTTTTAAAAGACATAGCTTCAACTACTGGAACCTTACTAAGTTTTTGCTCTCAACTATCCTGTATGGTTGCTGGTATCTTTTTTGTAAGAAATAACTTACTGACTATTGGATTACTCGTAGCAAGTATTCAATTATTAAACGGTGTCTTTGCTCCTTTACAATCTATTCTTTACAATAAAAATTTAATCAACAGTTGTAAGTCCATTATTGATAATATCCAAGAAAATCTATATGAGACGAATCATGAAATTTTTTTCATAAAACAACTACAATTAATTGTGATAATATTTTCGACCATTTCTATTAGCCAATTATATTATGAAATTGAAAAATAGAATATTATTTGATCATTTTTCCTATGAATTTAAAAAAGGCAAGCGCTATGCGATTATCGGTGCTTCAGGAACTGGGAAAACAACTTTAGTAAAATTAATACTAAATTATTATCCAAAAAATCTTTATGATGGAGAAATAAAAATCAACGGAAAACAGAATATTGATATTCCCTCAGAGGAGTTATATAAAGATATTGCGTTTGTGCAAAAAAATGACTTTCTGATTGAAGGCAATATTCTAGAGAATATCAAATTGGCTAGAAACCTTCATTTAACTGAAAAATTAAGAAAAGCCTTAGGCTTTAATGAAGAATTTCTTAATAAGAGTCTATCTCAATCAAATCAAACTATTTCAGAAGGGGAAAAACAACGAATTGATTTAGCTAGGTTTTTAGTCAAAACATATTCTGTATATATATTTGACGAACCTACAAGCAACCTTGATCCAATAAAAGCCAAAGCAATGATGGACTACATTCTATCCATTAGAGATGCAATTGTTATTGTCATTACTCATGATCAAAGTCCAAAAATATTGGAAGAGTTTGATCACGTTATTACCTTATAGATAAATGGCCTAGTCTACTAAATGAATGATGTGTTTCTCAAAGTATTGTTTGTAATTTTTGTAGATTGTTTTATTGAAGAGTTCGAAAATTTTTAAAGCTTCTTCGATTTTTAAAAGTGATTTTTGATTATGATAGAATTTCAGTTCCAAATATCCATCTAAATATAGCAAAATAGTTTGTTCAAAAAAATCTGTGGAATCCGCTAATATATTCTTCGTAGCCTGTTTTAAAAATAAAGATTCCTCATATAAGTCGTTCTCAATCATTATAATCAAAGAATTGAGAAGTAGTTGAATGAGAGATTGTCTATTTCTAGGTATAGGACTATACAACTTCCCTTTTTTGAGTGCCTCTTTGGCATATCTAAATAATAAATCTGGAGATAGAACACGACAGCAATTTCCAAGGATGAGCGTTTCGTAATAACCCCAGTTTTCAACAGAAAATAAATAGTTTGTAAGATAAGAGGCGTCTTGACGACTCAATTGATGATTCTTATCCATTCCCGAAACAATACTTTCAATGAAAATAGCATTTAATTTATGGTAATGAAAATTTGTCCCATGAAAAAGTTCTATTTCTTTCTCTACCATATCTAGTAATGCTTGAGCATCTTCATTATATGCGGCCTGTTTAACAGAAGCCATTAAGGTATTAAAATCCGAAGGTTGATAATGATTACAGATAAGCAGAAATTCTTCTAGTGTTACTCCTATTCTTTCAAGAAGATACAATAACTTAAAGACAGAAATCTCTGTTTCTCCTAATTCAAATCTAGATATTTGAGATTTGAAATTTCAGCACCTGCTAATGAAGAAATAGAAATCCCCTTTTCTTCTCTTATTTTCCTATAAGTTTCACCTAAAATCATACTTATCTCCATTCCATATCGAAAAGTTATTAAGGTATAGCAAACACTACTTCCATTAAGCTTACTCTTGTTTGAGAGTATCATTATTAGTAATTTATAGCAATCATTTTTGATAATTTCAATATATAGCTTCCTAAAGTTTTAGTCTTTGGATAAAAACTTACTTATATTCTATCATATCTAAAAACCAGTAGAAATGAAAATCATAAAAAATCATCTCTACTGGTTTTACTGTTAAGTCTTAATTAGATGAAACTTAGTCGGCTTATTTGAACAAGTTGACTTTAAATTAAAACAAATCATCAAACAAACTCAACTGATTATCCTCTGGCATGTTACCCAGAATTCCCATTTCATCCATCTTTTCAACTAGGGTTGAGGAGAGTCCTCCACGCTTGCGGAGTTCAGTTTTAGAGAGGAATTCTCCCTCTTGACGAGCGCGCACCAATTGCTTGGCAACGTTCTCTCCAAGACCATCCATAGCGACAAACGGTGGGATGAGGGTGTCCCCATCGATGATAAATTCAGTAGCATCACTGCGATAGAGGTCCAATTTCCCAAATTTGAAGCCACGTTCCCACATCTCATTGACAATTTCAAGTGTGGTGTAAAGGTCAATTTCTACGTTGGAAGCTTCATTGTTCTTACGTTTTTCAGCAATTTCTTGCATCTTGCGTTTAATAGCATCCAAGCCCGCTCCCATAGTCTTGATATCAAAGGCCTTGGCACGGATTGAGAAGTAAGCACAGTAGTAATAAATCGGATGGTGAACCTTGAAGTAGGCTACACGCAAGGCCATCATAACGTAGGCTGCCGCATGGGCTTTAGGGAACATGTACTTGATTTTTCCACAAGATTCGATATACCACTCAGGAACATTATTGGCCTTCATGGCTTCGATATAACCATTGCGCTCTTCTTCAGAGATTTTGAGCCACAATCCCTTACGTACTCGCTCCATGATAGTAAAAGCCATCTTAGGATTTAAACCTGCGTGCATGAGGTAAACCATGATATCATCCCGACATCCGATAACGGTTGATAGGTCCGCAATTCCAGTCTTAATCAAATCCTGAGCATTTCCCAACCATACGTCGGTACCATGAGACAGACCAGAAAGCTGAAGTAACTCTGCAAAAGTAGTCGGATGGGTTTCATCCACCATCCCTCGAACAAAGTTAGTTCCAAACTCTGGAATACCAAGCATACCAGTTGAAGTCCCGATTTGTTCAGGCGTCACTCCCAGAATATCGGTTCCCGAAAAGAGAGCCATGACACCTGGGTCGTCCATCGGAATATCATTTGGATCAATGCCTGACAAGTCCTGAAGTTTCCGAATCATGGTCGGATCATCATGACCAAGGACGTCGAGCTTAAGGACGTTCTCATCGATATCGTGGAAGTTAAAGTGAGTGGTCTGCCATTCAGCAGTTACATCATCTGCAGGATACTGTACTGGAGTAAAGTCATAGACATCCATATAATTAGGGATAACAACGATTCCTCCTGGGTGCTGACCAGTCGTACGTTTAACACCGGCAGCTCCTTGGGCTAGGCGCTCCACTTCGGCTTCTCGGTAGAATTTACCATAGTCACGCTCGTAACCCTTAACAAATCCATAGGCGGTCTTAGCAGCCACCGTTCCAACCGTTCCTGCACGGAAAGCATATTCTTCCCCAAAGATATCACGGACATCCAAATGGGCGCTTGGCTGGTCCTCACCTGAGAAGTTCAAATCGATATCGGGTACCTTATCTCCATCAAAACCAAGGAAAGTCTCGAAAGGAATATCCTGGCCATTCTTGCTAAGCTTGTGGCCACAGTTTGGACAGTCTTTATCTGGCATATCAAAGCCTGAACCGTAGGAACCATCTGTGATAAACTCACTGTACTGACACTGACCACAGACATAGTGAGGAGAGAGAGGATTGACCTCGGTAATTCCAATCATAGTCGCAACGAAACTGGATCCAACAGACCCACGGGAACCAACCAAATAGCCTCGTTCGTTGGAACGGTGCACTAGCATCTGGGAAGCCAGATAGATCACGGCAAATCCATTCCCCAAGATAGAAGTCAATTCCTTTTCAATCCGTAAATCAACGATATCTGGGAGTGGATTTCCATAAATTTCAAAAGCTTTTTTATAGGTTAATTCGGCAACGGTTTCTTCGGCTTGGTCAATGAAAGGTGTATACAAGTCGCCTTTAACGACCTCAACAGGCTCAAAGATTTCTGCCATAGCATTGGTATTTTCAATGACAATCTTACGAGCCAAGTCTTCCCCTAGAAAGGCAAATTCATCCAACATTTCATTGGTCGTTCTAAAGTGTGCCTTGGGTAGTGGAACTGGTTGGGCAGCTTCTCCATGACCGATCGTTCGGTTAATCATGGCTCCCTGACCTAGACTGCGGACGATGATTTCGCGATAAATTTCATCCTCAGGTTCGATATAGTGGACATTTCCTGTCGCAAGAACTGGCTTACCGAGACGGTCTCCAACTTCAATCAAGCTCTTGATGATGGTCTGGAGTTCCTCCATGTCCTTGACCTGCTCTTTGGCAATCAGAGGTGCATAGATAGCCGGAGGCATGACCTCGATAAAGTCATAGTATTTAGCAACTTCGACTGCCGCATCTACACCTTGTGAAACGACCGCATCAAATACTTCACCTTCCGTACAAGCGGAGCCCAAGATTAAGCCTTCTCGATGGGCATCCAGTACGGTACGTGGAATCCGTGGAACTCCTTCAAAGTACTGGGTATTTGAAAGAGACACCAGTTTAAAGATATTTTTAAGCCCACCTGATTTTTCACATAGATGGTCGCATGTTTGACACGAGCTTTTTTATAAGAATCCGGACTGATTAAATCAAGGTTTAATCGTGCCAAATCTGTCACACCATGCTTTTCTGCTACTTCCTTGATAAAGATAAAGAGCAGGCGGCCAGTTGCTTCCGCATCATAGTTGGCCATATGGTGGTGTTCTAGAGCTACACCAAAACGTTTGGTCAAGGGTCCCAAACCATGTCGCTTGTACTCTGGATAGAGATTTCTAGCGAACTCTAGCGTATCAATGACAGGCTGAGTGATTTTTGGAAGACCGTGACGCTCATAGTTGGCATTCATAAAACCAACGTCAAAGGTTGCATTATGGGCTACAAGAACGGTATCTTTACAGAATTCTTGGAATTCTTTTAAAACTTGAACCAAGGGTTTGGCATTTTTTACATGGTCATCCGTAATTTCAGTCAATTCCGTAGTAAAGGCTGACAAGTGATGCCCTGGATTGATAAATTCATCAAATTCAGCAATGATATTGCCCTTATACATCTTGGAAGCCGCCACCTGAATCAAATCATTATAGATGGCAGATAGACCAGTCGTTTCCACGTCAAAGACTACATAGGTAGCTTCAGAAAGATCCACCTCCACTTCGTTATAGACGATAGGAACACGATCCTCAACGATATTGGCTTCCATTCCATAAATGAGCTGAATACCAGCTTTCTTGGCTGCCTTATAACCATGAGGGAAAGACTGAACATTGCCGTGGTCTGTGATTGCCACTGCTTTGTGGCCCCATTTGGCAGCTGTCGCAATGAGTTCTTCAACTTCAGGAAGAGCATCCATGGTCGACATATTGGTGTGCGCATGGAACTCAACACGACGTTCCCCCTCTGGCATCAAGTCTTTCCGTTCATAGTGGACGACTTCCTGGACATCTTGCACATTCATGGTCAAGTCTCGCGTGAAATTATTGACTTCAACATTTCCTCGAACACGGAGCCAAGAGTTTCTTGATCATGTCAAATTTTTGGGCTTCTTCTTCATTCTTGACCCATTTTTGCATAGAGAAACTAGAAGTATAGTCCGTCATCTTGAAGTTAATCAAGACACGACCCGTTCTAGTCACCTTATGCTCAACATCAAAGACAACTCCTTCAAAAACCAGACGATTTTCCTCAGTATTGACCTCGATCATAGGAGTAATCTCTGCCTTATCAAGTTTAGGCTTAGCAGCTGCCTTCTTGGCTTGAAAATCAAAGACAGGTTTGTCCTCAACTGGAGGAGGCGGGGCCATCTGTTCTAACTGTTCCATAGCCCGAAGAGTTTCTTCATTGGCTGCTTGAATAATCATTTGATTTTCTGTCTGAAAGGCCTCTTGTTCTTCCCTTGTGAGCTCTTCATTTTTTTCTAAGATGCAAGAAAGTTTAGGAAAACCAAATTGTTCCAACTGTTTGCTAAGATTTGGCAGATGATTTTTTCTAAAATGCTCTGTATCTGCCGCTTCAGAAGCTTCAATGATTAACTGGTCATTTTCAAAGCGAACCTGAAAATTCTGATAAATAGAACGAAAACCTTGACTAGCGCAAGGACCTTCCGAAAAAGCCTCTCGATAGTAGGCTTGTAAAAGTTCTCTAGAAAATTCCTGATTTCTCGTTTTTATCTCAAAACTAGCCTGATTTCCAGTTTTTGAGAATTCATCCTTCAAACCTCTTTTCAACTCTAGAAAAAGTTCAAAAGGCAAGATATTTTCAAAAACAAAACGAAACTCCCAAACTTTGCTTCGTTTATGAACAATAACTTGTTCTATTTCAGCCTGAGAGAAGGCCTCATGATTTCTCATTTCAGCGGGTATTCCCAACTGATTCATTAAAATTTCAAAAGTGGTTGACATCCATTTTCCTCACAATATACTCCTTCTATTTTACCATATTTGAGGCACTTTTACCTATTTCTACCAAACAGAAAAAGAAGCCACAAAGTGACTTCTTTTAAAGTGACGGTGAATTATTCTTCACCTTTGTTTTTCTTAATGATTTCTTCTTGTACTGACTTAGGTACATCTTCGTAGTGGTCGAATACCATCATGAATGTACCACGTCCTTGAGATGCAGAACGAAGAACTGTTGCATAACCAAACATTTCAGCAAGTGGAACGTAAGCACGAACGATTTGGCTGTTACCGTGTGCTTCCATACCATCTACACGTCCACGACGAGCAGTTACGTGACCCATAACATCACCAAGGTTTTCTTCTGGAACAGTGATTGTTACAAGCATCATTGGTTCAAGGATAGCTGGTTGTGCAGTCTTAGCAGCTTCTTTAAGTGCAAGAGATGCAGCGATCTTGAAGGCAGTTTCAGATGAGTCGACATCGTGGTATGAACCATCGTAAAGCTTAGCTTTAACGTCAACCATTGGGTAACCAGCAAGAACACCGTTAGCCATAGATTCTACCAAACCTTTCAACCGCTGGGATAAATTCACGAGGAACCACACCACCGACGATTGCGTTTTCGAATTCGAATCCTTTTCCTTCTTCGTTTGGAGTAAATTCAATCCATACATCACCGAACTGACCTTTACCACCAGACTGACGTTTGAAGAATCCACGTGCTTGAGTAGAAGCGCGGAATGTTTCACGGTAAGATACTTGAGGAGCACCTACGTTCGCTTCAACTTTGAACTCACGACGCATACGGTCAACAAGGACGTCAAGGTGAAGCTCACCCATACCAGAGATAACTGTTTCACCAGTTTCAACGTTAGTTTCAACGCGGAATGTTGGATCTTCTTCAGCCAATTTTTGAAGGGCGATACCCATCTTATCTTGGTCTGCTTTAGATTTAGGCTCAACCATCAATTGGATAACTGGTTCTGGAACGTTGATTGACTCAAGGATGATTTTAGCTTTTTCATCTGTCAATGAGTCACCAGTTGTTGTATCTTTCAAACCAACGGCAGCAGCGATATCACCAGAGTAAACTGTTTCGATTTCTTTACGAGTGTTGGCGTGCATTTGAAGGATACGTCCGATACGTTCACGTTTACCTTTAGAAGTGTTCAATACGTATGAACCTGATTGAAGAACACCTGAATAAACACGGAAGAATGTCAAACGACCTACGAATGGGTCAGTCATGATCTTGAAGGCAAGAGCTGCAAATGGCTCATCATCAGATGCTGGACGTTCTTCTTCTTCGTCTGTATCTGGGTTACACCCTTGATTGCAGGGATATCAAGTGGGCTTGGAAGGTAGTCAAGGACTGCATCCAACATCAATTGAACCCCTTTGTTCTTGAAGGCAGAACCACAAAGTACTGGGTAGAATTCAACGTTGATTGTTGCTTTACGGATACCAGCTTTCAATTCTTCGTTTGTGATTTCTTCCCCTTCAAGGTATTTCATCATCAAGTCTTCATCAGTTTCAGCAACTGCTTCAACCAATTTTTCACGGTATTCTTGAGCTTGTTCAAGGTATTCAGCTGGAATATCTTCTTCAAGGATATCTGTACCAAGGTCGTTCGTATAGATTTCAGCTTTCATCTTGATCAAGTCAATGATTCCGCGGAAGTCATCTTCAGCACCGATTGGCAATTGAATTGGGTGTGCATTTGCTTGAAGACGATCGTGAAGTGTGCTTACTGAGTAAAGGAAGTCAGCACCGATTTTGTCCATTTTATTGGCAAATACGATACGTGGAACCCCGTACTCAGTCGCTTGACGCCAAACTGTTTCAGTTTGAGGCTCAACACCTGATTGTGAGTCAAGAACTGTAACCGCACCGTCCAATACACGAAGAGAACGTTGTACTTCGATTGTGAAGTCCACGTGTCCTGGTGTGTCGATGATGTTTACACGAGTGTCTTTCCATTGAGCTGTTGTAGCGGCAGATGTGATAGTGATACCACGTTCTTGCTCTTGCTCCATCCAGTCCATTTGTGACGCACCTTCGTGAGTTTCACCGATTTTGTGAATCTTACCAGTGTAGTAAAGGATACGCTCAGTTGTAGTTGTTTTACCAGCATCGACGTGAGCCATGATACCGATATTACGAGTTTTTCAAGTGAAAATTCGCGTGCCATGAGGTTTGTTTCTCCTATATTTTTTTATTTCTATTTTATTATAACACGATTTAATAAAAACGGATAGGCAGGACCTACCCGTTCTCAATGTTTATCTTGTTATGGTTGGTTTCAACTTGTAGATAAGTTAAGTTGAACTTGGGCTATAGTTAATTAGCCGATAGTAGCTCAATTGGACCCGGGCTAAAAGCTCAAGTTAACTGATTTGAACCCGAGCGAGGCCCGGTGCAAAAAAGATAAACTGCTTTGTGTTCACGGAACACTGCATCAGTTTCCTATTTTTGCCTTGGGCCTTTACCGCTCTTGGTATCATAATCTAGTTGAGCTCAAGCTAAAAGTCTGGAGAAAAAGATGAATCTCATTGGTTGCAATCGCAACCTGCTTCGATTCCCTATTTTCTCTGGGACTTTCTTAACGCTTTCGCATCCTATATTACCAACGGAAGTGTGCGAAGGCACGGTTAGCTTCAGCCATACGGTGAGTGTCTTCACGTTTCTTAACTGCTGCACCAGTGTTGTTAGCAGCATCCAAGATTTCTTTTGCAAGACGGTCTTGCATTGTGTGTTCACCACGAAGGCGAGCGATTGTTACCAACCAACGAAGTCCAAGTGTTGTACGACGTTCTGGACGAACTTCAACTGGGACTTGGTAGTTAGAACCACCAACACGACGTGCACGTACTTCAAGTACAGGCATGATGTTTTCCATAGCTGTTTCAAATACTTCAAGTGCATCGTTACCAGTAACTTCTTTGATTTGTTCAAAAGCACCGTAAACGATTGAAGCAGCTGTACCACGTTTACCGTCAAGCATAACGCGGTTGATAAGACGAGTAACTAATTGTGAATTGTAAAGCGGATCTGGCAATACGTCACGTTTTGGAGCTCTATTTTTTTACGACTCATTTCTCTTTATCCCCTTTCCTTATGCTTTTTTTCGGACGTTTAGTACCGTATTTAGAACGGCCTTGTTTACGATCGTTAACACCTGCAGTATCAAGTGCACCACGGACGATATGGTAACGTACCCCCGGAAGGTCTTTTTACACGTCCACCGCGAAGAAGCACCACACTGTGCTCTTGCAAGTTGTGTCCGATACCTGGGATGTAGGCAGTAACTTCGATAAGGTTGCTCAAACGTACACGAGCAAATTTACGAAGGGCAGAGTTAGGTTTTTTAGGTGTCATTGTTCCAACACGAGTTGCAACACCACGTTTTTGTGGTGAAGAAACGTTTGTTTGAACTTTTTTATGACTGTTGTAACCAACGTTCAAAGCTGGTGATTTAGATTTTTCTACTTTTGATTTACGCGGTTTGCGAACCAATTGGTTAATTGTAGGCATCTACATTCTCCTGTGTTTTTTTATTTTTGGTGATGATACACTTGGTGACAGCTATCATCTGTGTGTACTTTTGCAACATTTGTCAGCACGTCCCTGTACACTCTTGAGAGACCAAAAGTAAAAAGTACCGTCTATTATTGTACCACGTTTTTTCTGTTTTTGTCAATATATTTCTTCTTATTTTTTGACTTCTTTACTCTAAAAATTCTATGAAAACGGTCACCTGCCAGATAGACTCTTCAACCGACCACATAGACAAAGCTTCTTGTAATTGTCAACAAAATGGTGTTTAATAGATTTGTAAGTAAGAGATCTCTATTACAACTTTTACAAAGGAGAAAATATGAAAGTTAGACTTGACATTGATCAACAATACGCAGAAGAACAAATCATCATAGAAGCACCATCTTTGTCCCCTAGAGTTCAAAAAGTTCAAGACTTTGTTCAATCACTGGAGCAAAACGAAACTCTTAAAGGAAAATTTCAAGACCAGGTCTACTTGATTCAGATTAGCAAAATCCAGCGAATTTACATTGAAAATCGTAAAGTTTTGGCTGAAACTGATAGTCGAACCTACGCTCTCGACATTCGTCTTTACCAAGCAAGTGAAATTCTACCTGCTTCCTTTATCCAAATTTCCCAATCGGAAATTGTCAACATCGATGCTATTAGTCATCTAAAACTAACCTCTAACGGCTTGATTGAAATCTATCTAAAAAACGACAGTTTCACCTACTCATCTCGCCGTTACCTCAAAGCTATTAAGGAGAAATTAGAACTATGAAAAAACAAATTTTCCACGATGCCACAACTGGTATCCTCATCGGCCTCATCCTATCTATTATCTTTTCTTTTATCTATTCACCAAGCAACTATGCACCACTTAGCCCCAACTCTTTGATTGGCCAATTCATGATCCAACAACAGGTACATGGCGCTCTAGTTTTGCTCTACTGTTCTATCATCTGGGCAGCTATCGGAGTCCTCTTTAGTTTTGGTAGCCGTCTATTCGCTCAAGACTGGAGCCTTCTTCGTGCGACTGTCACTCACTTCTTCCTAATGCTATTAGGTTTTGTTCCTCTAGCAATTCTGGCAGGTTGGTTTCCACTTCACTGGACTTTCATCCTTCAACTCATTCCAGAGTTTGCAATCGTCTATCTCATCATCTGGACGATTCTCTATAAAAGAGAATCAAAGAAGGTTGCCCACATCAACCAATTATTGGCTCAGAAGAAATAATGCAACAGAAACCCACTCACAGGACTGAGTGGGTTTTGATTTATAATTTTTGTTTCCATTCTAACAAGAGGTTCATGGCTTGCATCGGTGTCATATTGTACACATCTACTTTAGCCAATTCTGCTAGGATAGGATTTTCTTCCGCCGAGTCAAATAGGGAAATTTGTTCAGAAACTGCATGTGTTTGTTTCATTGGAGCAGGACTTTCCTGACCTTGACTCTCTAATTGCGTTAAAATTGCATCTGCTCTTTTCAGCAAGTCTGCCGGTAAACCTGCAATCTTAGCTACGTGAATACCGTATGATTTATCAGCTGGTCCTGCTTCGATCTTGTGAAGGAAGGTAACCTGTCCATTTTGCTCAAGCGTAGCTACGTGAACGTTAACCAGATGTCCTAGACTAGTCTCCAAACTAGTCAATTCATGGTAATGAGTCGCAAAGAGAGTCTTGGCTCCGATATGTTCATGAATATACTCGATAATTGCCTGGGCCAAGGCCATGCCATCATAAGTTGCCGTTCCGCGTCCAAGCTCATCAAAGAGAATGAGAGAATTCTCAGTTGCATGCGCAATGGCATTATTGGCTTCCATCATCTCGACCATAAAGGTAGATTGTCCTGAAACCAAGTCATCTGCCGCCCCGATACGGGTAAAAATTGCATCAAAAATTGGTAAATGAGCACGTTCTGCTGGTACATAAGAACCCATCTGAGCCATGACCGCTGTCATAGCTAATTGGCGCATATAGGTTGACTTCCCGCTCATGTTAGGCCCTGTAATCAGTTGGATGCTAGTATCTTCATCCATTTGGATACTATTGGGAATATAGGTTTGGGCTCCCATGACCTTTCAACGACAGCGTGACGACCTTTTTGAATGTCAATTTGCGAGTCCTGACCAAACTCTGGACGAATCAGGTGTTGATTTTCTGCTACCACTGCCAAGCCTTGTAAGACATCGACAGTAGCGATTCCTTGGGCTAGGGCTTGCAGGCGTTGGATATATTTCCCAACCTCCTCACGGATCCGCATAAAAATTTCGTACTCTAAGTTTGCTGATTTCTCACGTGCCTCTAACATTTCTCCCTCGATACGCGCCAACTCCTCTGTCCCAAAACGCTCCGAGTTTTTCAGCGTAGCCTTACGGAAAAAGTGGGCTGGTACGTTACCAAGCTGCGAATTGGTCACATGGAAATAGTAACCGTCCTTTTTATTGTAGTCAATCTTGAGCGTACTGATGCCAGAATTTTCTCTCTCCTTAGCCTCAATCTCAGCAATCCAGCTGGTTCCTTCTCTCAGTACCCGACGATACTTGTCCAAGGTCTCATCAAAGCCAGTCCGAATAATACCGCCTTCGGTAATCACGTGAGGAGCCTCAGGAGCAATGGCTGCGCTAATAAGACTTTCCAACTCAGGAATAGGATCTAATTGTTCAATCAGATAGGCAAGAGCTGGTTGCTCCATTCCTTCTAAAATTGCTCGAATTCGTGGAACACTTCCCAAGGTAGTCGCTAATTGCAAGAGGTCTTTAGGATTACTTTTCCCAAAAGAAACACGACTAGCCAGACGCTCGATATCGTAGACTCCCTTGAGGCTTTCTGTCAAATCACTACGTTCAAAGAAATAATCCAGAAAGACCTGTACAACCTCCTGACGTTCAAGGATACGATCCTTGTCAATCAAGGGACGGTGGATCCAAGAGCGCAAAAGACGCATTCCCATGGCAGTCTTAGTTTCATCTAGCAGCCAGAAAAGACTCCCTTGTTTCTTGCCAGAACGAGCATTTTCTACTAGATCTAAACTAGCCTTGGTTGCATAATCCATCTGCAAGAAATCCTTAATTTCATAGCGAACAACTGGCTTCAAGTGATTCAACTCTCTCATCTGAGTCCGATGAACATACTGAAGAAGCTTACTGCTGGCAGCTTGTTCAATTGGCGCCAAGCGTGGATCCAACAGATGTATGTCTTCAAATAATTCTTGCTCATAAGAAAGCACCAAATTCATTTGACGACTGAGAATCTGTTCTTCCTCTTCAGTTAAGGCATAGCCGATGACAACTTCTTTTGCCTTAAGATTTCGGATTTCACCACAGACTAGGGTAAAATCCAATAAACCTGTCACATAGAAATCACCCGTCACTAAGTCCATGTATGCCAAACCAAATTGCTGACCGTCACGGTCGATAGCCACCAAAAAGTTGTTTTGACTGTCTGGTTTACTGCTGTCAACGACTGTACCAGGGGTAATCACCTGCACAACCTCGCGCTTAACAACCCCTACTGCCTGCTTAGGATCCTCCATCTGTTCAGCAATGGCAACCTTGTAGCCACGCTCCACTAGGACATCAATATACTGTTGGGCAGAGTGATAAGGAACTCCAGCCATGGGAATAGGATTGTCAGCATTCTTATTGCGACTGGTTAGTGAGATTTCTAGTATCTGGGCAGCATTGACTGCATCTTCGTAAAATAACTCATAAAAATCACCCATACGAAAGAGCAAAAAAGCATCTGGATATTGTTTTTTTATATCCACATACTGTTGCATGCCAGGTGATAATTTTTCTGTCATCATTCATTCTCTCCTTGTTAAAAATAGTCTTGAGAGAGACTCCCAAGACCTTATCTATCCTTCATCAAATCTAACAAACGATCTTCCATGAGTTTAGCGACATGCTGATCTCGGCAGATGACCAAGAGAGTATTGGCACCCGCAACTGTTCCTAAAATCCATTCATCCTTGTTGGCATCGACAACATTGGCTAAAACTGCGGCTTCACCCAATTTAGTGTGCAAAACTAAGGTAAACTCAGCTCTTGCTACACCTTCCAAATGATGGGACAAAAACTCAACCAGGTCAATCTTCTCCGTCTCATTTGCTAGTACGTAGTAGACCTTATCATTTTTCTTAACCTTGGTCAAGCCCAGTTCGCGAAGGTCACGCGACAATGTCGTTTGCGTCACAAAAACATTGCGTGCTTCCAACCGATCCTGGATCTCTTTTTGAGTTCCTAATTTTTCCTCAGTGATCATTTGTTTGATTAACTGATGGCGTTCTCTTTTTCTCATAACATCCTCTCGAGTGAATATTTATAACATTTTCAACTATTTAATAAGAACATTATACCAAAAAAACCGAATATTTCAAAAAAATTCTTATCATTCCTCAAAATTGTGATAAAATAGAAGAAAAGTCCAAAGGAGTTTGTAATGAATACAAAACAATTGATCGCTAACGAATTGGCTAGCGTCATTGACAGCCTGGATCAAGAGGCTATTTTAAATTTACTAGAACAACCAAAAAACTCTGACATGGGAGACATCGCCTTCCCTGCCTTTACTCTAGCAAAAGTTGAGAGAAAAGCTCCACAAATGATTGCAGCAGATATCGCTGAAAAAATCAATAGCCAAGCCTTTGAAAAAGTCGTCGCTACTGGACCTTATGTTAACTTCTTCCTTGATAAAAATGCCATTTCTGCTCAAGTATTACAAGCTGTTATCACTGAAAAAGAACACTATGCTGACCAAAATATTGGTAAACAAGAAAATGTTGTTATCGACATGTCTAGTCCCAATATTGCTAAACCATTCTCTATTGGTCACCTGCGCTCAACTGTTATCGGAGATAGCTTGTCACATATTTTCCAAAAAATCGGTTATCGAACAGTCAAGGTCAACCATTTGGGAGACTGGGGTAAACAGTTTGGGATGCTGATCGTTGCCTACAAAAAATGGGGCGACGAAGAAGCTGTAAAAGCTCATCCGATTGATGAACTTCTTAAACTCTACGTTCGCATCAATGCTGAAGCTGAAAATGACCCTAGCTTGGATGAAGAAGCACGCGAATGGTTCCGTAAACTTGAAAATGGAGATGAGGAAGCTCTCGCACTTTGGCAATGGTTCCGTGATGAAAGTTTGGTGGAATTTAACCGCCTTTACAATGAATTGAAGGTTGAATTCGACAGCTACAACGGGGAAGCCTTTTACAATGACAAGATGGATGCAGTTGTAGACACCCTTTCTGAAAAAGGACTTCTTATTGAGTCAGAAGGAGCTCAAGTTGTCAATCTTGAGAAATATGGAATTGAACATCCAGCCCTTATCAAAAAATCTGATGGTGCAACTCTCTATATCACACGTGACTTGGCCGCTGCCCTTTACCGTAAAAACGAATATCAATTTGCTAAATCTATCTATGTCGTTGGTCAAGAACAATCTGCTCACTTTAAACAACTTAAGGCTGTCTTGCAAGAGATGGGCTACGATTGGAGTCAAGATATTGTCCATGTTCCTTTTGGATTGGTAACAAAAGAAGGGAAGAAACTCTCTACTCGTAAAGGGAATGTTATCTTGCTAGAGCCTACTGTCGCAGAAGCCATCAGCCGTGCCAAAGCGCAAATTGAAGCCAAAAATCCGGAACTTGAAAATAAAGACCAGGTGGCGCATGCTGTTGGAGTTGGAGCCATTAAATTCTATGACCTTAAAACCGACCGTACAAATGGATACGACTTCGACCTTGAAGCTATGGTATCCTTTGAAGGTGAAACTGGTCCTTATGTTCAATACGCCTATGCTCGTATCCAATCTATCTTACGCAAAGCGGATTTCAAACCAGAAACAGCTACCAACTATAGCTTGAATGATCCTGAAAGCTGGGAAATCATTAAACTCATCCAAGATTTCCCACGTATTATCAACCGTGCGGCAGATAACTTTGAACCTTCTATCATTGCTAAATTTGCAATTAGCTTGGCGCAAGCCTTTAACAAATATTACGCTCACACTCGCATCTTGGATGAAAGCCCAGAACGCGACAGTCGTCTAGCTCTCAGCTATGCAACTGCGGTTGTCCTCAAAGAAGCACTTCGTCTGCTAGGGGTAGAGGCACCAGAGAAGATGTAAATCGCCAAAGTTACTTGATTGCGAAGCAATCTAAGTAACTAACGCCAAATCCTATAAGGGATTTGGCTAGGCGCTTCACTAGTCTTTCGATAGAAATATTATCGATTTCTACCGAAAGACGTCGTAATCTTAAAGTTACTGGAACTAAAGTTCCTAATTGTTAGACGCTAGCCGCTTTTATGTGGTCTATCTAACTGCTTCACTAGTAGTACAACAGAAATATTATCGATTTCTGTCGCACTATGTCGTAATCGGCAAAATCACTTGATTGCAGAACAATCTATGTAACTAACGCTAAATCCTATAAGGGATTTGGCTAGGCGCTTCACTAGTCTTTCGATAGAAATATTATCGATTTCTACCGAAAGACGTCGTAATCTTAAAGTTACTAGAACTAAAGTTCCTAATTGTTAGACGCTAGCCGATTTTATGTGGTCTATCTAACTGCTTCACTAGTCATGGTTCCTAAATTAATCGATTTAGAGACCTTGACATCGTAACTATAGGCGAATTGCCTAAACACTTTACTAGAATGACTTGAAAAGCGGAGACTCTTCGCTTTTCTCTTGCTATTCATTTCTTTATCACTTAGGGAGAATTTTTATGAGCCAATATGCTTATATCTTAGTTGTTATTAGTCTTCTTTTTCTCTTTCTTGTCAACAAATATGAAAAAGAGAAACTTCAAAGACTGCTTCAGGACCAACTATTGAAAGATCAAGATTTTCGTGCAACTATCAAAGAAAAAATCCAAACGATAGAAAATATCAACGATGTCATTGATTACGTGAATAAAGGCTACCGTTTAGGGATCCCCATTTCAAAAGAAATCGTTGACGAAATTCGCAACTAACAAAAAGACTCGAGATGACATTTCTCGAGTCCTTTTCTATTTTTTCCTGAGAACTACGATTCCCACCAGTATAACAATCCCTAGTGATGCCATGGTTCCGTATGCTGACAAACTTTCATCAAGAAACTTCGCGGATAACTGCATCAGAGTGATCGCTAAGAGTAGCAAGGCACTGCATAGCATAATATCCTTGAAGCTTGGTTTGCGTTTTATATACTTTAAAAATGATCTCTGTAGTTTACTCATGTTCTTATCCATTTCTACTAAGTTTTTTACATAATGTAGCTCTATTTATCTTCATCTCCATTATAACTCACTCTAAAACTAAAGCAAGCACGGTCTCAACTTTTTCTATTTCATTGCAAATAATTTTCATTATTTTCAAAATATTTTCAAAATTCACTTGCTTTTCTAATCATTTTTTTATAGAATAGAGTGCATATCCAGATTATTCTGAAAATTTAACAATAGGAGATTTATTATGTCACAAGTTTCTTCGTTAAACCAATCAACATGGACAAGTAAACTTAAAGCAATGGGACCTGGTATCCTAATGGCTTCTGCGGCTGTGGGGGGATCACATATCGTATCTTCTACTCAAGCTGGTGGTTCTTATGGTTGGTCTCTACTACTCTTGGTCATATTAGCTAATGTTTTTAAATATCCATTTTTCCGTTTCGGTGCTGAATACACTGCTGATAATGGAAAAACCTTAGTCGAAGGTTATGCTGAAAAAGGAAAAATTTACCTCTGGATTTTCTTTCTACTCAATGTCTTCTCTGCTATGGTCAATACTGCTGGTGTTGCTATTCTTTGTTCAGCCATCATCGCTAGTGCCTTTCCAATGATTGGACTAAGCATCACTCAATGGTCTCTCATACTTGTGGCAATCATTTGGGCTATGTTGCTCTTTTGAGGCTACAAACTTTTGGATGGTATGGCAAAATGGATCATGTCTGCCTTAACCATTGCAACTGTTCTTGCAGTTATTATTGCTGCTATTAAGCATCCAGAGTACAGTTCTGATTTTGTTGAAAAAACACCTTGGCAAATGGCTGCACTTCCCTTTATCGTTTCCCTCTTAGGATGGATGCCTGCACCTATTGAAATTTCAGCCATTAACTCACTTTGGTCTGCTGAAAAGAAAAAGACCGTCAACTTTAATGCGGAAGATGCTCTTTTCGATTTTAACGTAGGTTATATTGGAACAGCCATTCTTGCAGTATTCTTTGTAGCACTCGGAGCACTTATTCAGTATCCTACAGGCCAAGCAGTTGAAGCTGCTTCTGCCAAATACATCTCCCAATTTGTGGGTATGTATGCCTCTGTCCTTGGTGAATGGTCTCGTTACTTAATCACCTTTATCGCTTTCCTCTGTATCTTTGGAACAGTTATCACTGTTATCGATGGTTATTCTCGTGTTAACCAGGTTTCTCTTCGACTCCTAGCTAATCAAAAGGATGACGATAGCAAATCTTTGAAAATCTGGATGACCATCACAGCTATCATTGGTATTGTTATTATCAAATTCTTTGCAGGTCAAGTGTCAACCATGCTTCGCTTTGCCATGATTGGTTCTTTCCTCACAACGCCATTCTTTGCCCTCTTGAACTATGTCTTAGTGACACGTGAAAACAAAAACCTTCCTTCTTGGCTGAAACTGCTCGCCATTGCAGGACTGATTTTCTTATTTGGTTTTGCAATCTTCTTTATCTACGCACTCGCTATCGGAAAAGCAGGTTAGTTTATAAAGTAGCACCCACCTTGGGTGCTTTTTTTGCGTATTCAAAAGGCAGTTGAGAAGCCCAACTGCTACATCAAGTGATTCTAATGTTCCGTATCCAACTCATACAAGTCTGCAATAATCCCTGCGACCTTCTTGATATCTCCCAGCATTCCACGCATCTCAAAGTCTGCTAGAACAGGGAAACCAAAGCGCTGGCTGTATTGTTTAGCCGTCAAACAGTATTGGTTGTTAAAATTACGGTTGCCTGATCCTACGACACCAAAACACTTGCTGGCATTGTCACCGTAAGCGATAAAGTCTCCTACTGGAGTAGTCAAAATCTCCACATCTCCATTGTCAACACCATTGCCACCTTCTAAATAAGTCGGTAGAAAAGCCACATATGGGTTGGTCATTTCAAAGAAGTCTTCTCCTTCCTTGACCAAATCTTTAATATGAATTTTTCTACTTCAATGTTCTCATACTGTTCTAATAGGTAAGCCTTCAATCGTGTGACGAAACTCTCCGTATTTCCGCTCAGACTGATATAGACTAAGGAAATTTTTTTCATTTTCTCCTCCTTTTTTGAATCATAAAAAATAACTACCAAGATTGTATCTTGATAGTTATGCTTTGTCAACTCTTAGGTAAGTTCTTCCTCTTCTTGAGCTTCTGTTAATTCTTTTTGCTGACGCCACATTTTATAGAAGACGATTGCTAGGAAGATAACATTGAGTACGATCCCAAAAATAGCTGAACCTTTGGCACCAAGCTCCGCTCCCATACGGATGTTAGGGTCTGTAAAAAGTGAAACCGCATCCTGAACGCCGATAAAGTTGTAGATAGAACCAATGATGGCAACGAAGACATAAGCAAGATAAGTGTAGTTAGCCAATTGAAGGTTTTTACGAATAAGGAAAACCAAAGCCACAACAACTAGAATAACAGATAAGACAACCAAGAGAATGCTGAAGATAGAATGACCATGCTCCGATACCTTAATGGTGTAAGCAACGAGCTCCTTAGCATAAGTAGCATTAACACCTGATGCTGATGTTTCTAGATTGCTCATACCCTCCGCAGTAGGTACTGGAGATATGATTCCAAATAGTGACATTGCTGAGAGTAAGGCTGAAAAAATCAGTAATACCCATAGATAGATTGGTTTCTTTTTCATCAAAGCAACCTCCTTATGTTTTTTAGTTTATTATAACATATTTTAACAAGTAAAACAAATCCTACAAGTTTGCTTCCACCTGTTTACGGTAGGCCTTAGGAGACTTCCCACATAGTTTTCGAAAGACCTTATAGAAATAACCTACATTACTGTAACCAACTGTATAACAGATATCCTCGATACTATCATTGGTAGATAGCAAGAGTTGCTGAGCAGCCTTGATGCGTTGCTTATTGAGAAGCTCTGCAAAGGTGGAATTGGTTTCCTTCTTGATCAACTGCCCCAAATAAACGGGATTGATAAAGAGATCCTTGCTGATATCCTTGAGGGAAAGTTCTTTTTTGTAGTCTCTACCAATGAACTCGAGCACACTGACCACATTTTCATTCATGCGGTATTGGCCAAAGAAGGAAGTCAAGGTTTCCTTGGTATAAGCGACTAAATCCTCAAAAGTTGTAATGGCATGGATGTTCTTGACAATATCTGTCATATCGTCTGCTTTCAAATGTTCAAAAAGATGGAAGACATCCATGACAAACTGGGTAAAGAGCTGCTTGGTAATGGATACCCTTGGTGTATTTTCAAGGACAATCTTCTCAAGCAAGGTCAATTCCTCGATAATCTGCTGGAGATTCCCCTGGATAATCACTCGATAGATGGGTTCGTAGTAAGAAAAGAGACTTTCAGACTGATCTAAATTGACCGAGCCATAAAAGAGAGTCTTTTCAATATCACGCTTCCACTTTTCAAAGTTGACTTGATAAGGTGCTTCAAAAGGCATGACCAACAAGCCTTCAAATTCATGATCAGCAAGGACAATTTGCCAATCTTGTCCCAGAACGTAGTAGGGAATAACAAAATCCCCTTGTTTTTCTTTTGAAAGTCCAATCCACCAATTTTCTTTTTGGCTGAGATGAGTCTTGAATGCTTCTTCATCTAGTTGCTGACTCAATATTTCTGGCTCATGAGATTTTTCACCAAGCTGACTGGCAATCTTTTCTAGCAAGCGTTCAAGCTCAACCTTATCGACTGGTTTAACCAGATAATCAACAACATTGAGATTCAGGGCTTTCTTGACATAGTCAAATTCTTGGTAGCCTGAAAGGAGGATATAGTAAGCATTTGGCAACAACTCCTTCATCTCCCCAATCATTTCAAGCCCTGTCTTGTCAGGCATATTGACATCTGAAATGACAATATCTACGGGATGTTCTCGAACGTAGTCCAGAGCGTCGTCAGCATGATTGGCTGTTGCGACGACTTCCATATCCCATTTGTCAAAAGGAATCAAGCGTTTGAGTCCTTCTGTAATCATGTACTCATCGTCAACTAAAAGTACTTTATACATCTTTATCCTTTCTCTTCATTTTGAATGGTAATTCGATAGCGAACACCTTCTTGTTCAACTGATTCTACACTGATATCATAGCGGTCGCCAAAGTAGAGTACAAAGCGCTCATGCACATTGACAATCCCAATGGACTGGCGTTTCCCACTATAATCCACCGTATGTTCAAAAGTTCTTTGAGCTAATTTATCCTGGATCTCTGCTAGCTTATCAGCAGGCATTCCACGCCCATTATCGGTTACCAAGATTTCAACATATCCTTCTTTTTCAAAGCCTTGATACTGATCACATTATCTGTACGTCGATGATCAACTCCGTGGGCAAAATAATTCTCCACCAAGGGTTGGAGGGTGAATTTTGGAATGTGCATTTCTTCCAATCCTGGGTCGATTTTAAATCCGTAAGCAATGGATTTTGGATAACGCACCATACAGAGATAACTGTACTTCCGACAAAATTCCACTTCTTGCTTTAATGTTGTTTCTCGTTCGTCAGAAATGTTGTTGCGCAGGAGACTACTGAATTCGTAGATAATATCCGCTAGTTCATTTTGGTTTTCCATGACCGCGTACATCCGTAAAAACTCCAGAGTATTGTACATAAAATGTGGATTTATCTGAGCTTGTAGGGCGCGCATATTTGCATCTTTTTGACTCAGTTCAAGTTGATAAATATCATGGATATTTCTCTCCAATCGATCCAACATATCATTTGTCGTCTCAGCGATTACAAGCAATTCCTGGTCTTTTTTCGTGAGATCAATTCTTTTACCTTTCTCCCCTTGCGCAATATCATGGATTGTTTCCACTAGGTCAACAACCTGCGTTTGATACTTCGAAAATGTTTTTTTCAAGGTTACATATAAAATAACGATAAAGAGGAGACTCAAAGCAAGAATAAAAACCGAACTAGAGATACTCCCACTAAGGGCATAATCCCTCGGAACTGCAACCTGAACCTGATATCCATGAGCTGTCTCATCTAACAGCCACTCTTCACGGTCATTTTTTTCACCTAGGTGAAACATTTCCGTTTCAAAAGGAGAGGTTATGCTCACAGCAATTGGGATATTTCCTCTGGTATTGTCAATAGCCTTATAAAAAACATCGGAAGATACAGAAACATAAATAACTCCAAGAGCTTGATCCGATACTGGATCGGATACGGGAACGGCAAAACTATTAGCATCTGGCTTAAAGGCGTCTGCAGAAACCTTGTAACCACTACGATTGTCCCTAGTCGAAACATAAACTTCTGTCGAGTCTTGCAAGACAATGGCTACACCCGTTACAAAATCATTGCGCACATAAAGGTCATCAATATTTCATAAATGGATACAGAAATATAGGGTGATGCCTTACGCTCCAGTTGCCAATAGAAATAATCTGGTGTACTAAGGCTAAAATACTTATAAATTCCCTCGATTCGCGCTTGATTATCTACTAAACTTTGAGCTGAACGCGCTGACTCTCGATAGTAATACTCAACCTCACTCACCGTCCGAGTCAAAACCCGCTGGGAAACCTGTCTTGCTTCTTTTTCGCGACTATCCCAGTTTACATAGGAAATCAAAAGAGCAAAACTAGCAATGATGACAATCATCACCCAACTATAGGTTCTAAGGAGCGAATGAAGCCAAAACTGTTTCATTCTATTTGGACGCCAATTTTTCATGAATGTTTTCATAAACAGGCTCCAATAAATCACTAATAAAGAAATGCCACATACCAATCCCTACAAAAATGATAAGGGCTGGCATATAGAAGCCAATGATGGCTAACAAGACGCTACCAAGGAGAACCTTGGCCACTGCTGACAAGCTCATAAAAATTCCAATAAAGGCAAGCTTTAAGGTATTTTGATAGGATAAGTCAAAATAAACTTGCAATTTTAGAGAAACTGTATAAGCCAAAAATACCAAAGCTACCAGAAAGATATTCAGAAAAGTCGCTGCCAAGTGGATAATGGTCTGATGCGGCAATTGGATCATGAGATACAAACCATAAATCAAGATCAAGTCAAGTCCCATAAAGGTGTAGAAACTGAGATTGCTTTTAACAAAATTGCTCTTGTAAAAAGTCCAAGCCTCTTTAAAACCATAGGCACGGTAAGAATAGCCGTGTTCTGCAAATAAACTCATGAGAGTCGCACTAGCTGGCGCTATACCAAAGACTACTCCTCCCGCTAGTGTCAATAACCAAAAATAAACCGTTGCAATCATCCCCAAAAAGAAACGATGAAAGACTAGCTCAATAAAATTTCCCACGGTTTGCCTCCAAAAAAATAATCTAGAACTATTATAACATATTTCAAGCGCTCTCAAAAATAGGAGGAAAGAAAAGGCAGTGAGAGTTGAACTCACTACCTTAAAATAATCTTATAAATAACAGATTTTATCCCTTTTAGCGTTCACGTTTACGTTGAATTGTAAATCCTAAAATCAATCCCAAAATAGTATATCCACCGAGGGCCATCTGACGTTCCACTCGAGAATAACTACCAGTATTTGGCAACTCCTGTTTAGTCGCATCTTTATTTGCAGATACAGCTTTTACACCTTCAATTTCTTTCTTGTCATCTCCTACCACTAACTGTACCTGTTCATTAGTTAGCCTTGACGATAAATCAGATTTTGTAGTTGAAATATTTACATGCATTGGTTCACGAGTGTTGACGACATTTTGATTAAATGTAGGTAATTTTTGAGATGGCATGACATTCGGTGTAGCACCAGCACCATCATATTTTGGACTTGTCTTGTAACCATTCAAATCAAAGGTTGGCAACTCATCAACAATTGGTGTGTCAACGGTTGTAGCACCAATACCATCTTCATTTTGGGTCACTTTGTAACCGTTCAATTCAGCATTCAAATCAAAAGCTGGAAGTTCTGTTGGTGTTACAGTTGGTGCGTCAACGGTTGTAGCACCGATGCCATCTTCATTTTGAGTCACTTTGTAACCGTTCAATTCGGCATCCAAATCAAAAGCTGGAAGTTCTTCAACACTTGGTGTTTCACGAGTAACTGCAGAAGCTACACCTGTTGTATCTTGATAAACAGCAAGAGCCTTATCAATTGCAAGAATATCAATCAAACGTTGAACATTAGATTTGGCATCAGAAAGTGCTTTTTGAGCTTGCGCAAGTGCTACTTTTGCGTCTGCTACACGTTTGTCAGCAGTTGCCTTATCTTCTTCAGCCTTAGTCACTTTAGCAGTCAAATTACCCAATTGACCTTGTAAGCGAGCAGCCTTATCACGAGTCTCGATCGCTTTATCGATTTCACCTTGGATAGCTGCTACGCGATGAGCCAAATGATCAGCATAATCTGTAGCACGGTCAGCAGCAACTTTCTTTTCTTCAAGAGTTGCTGCAGTTGCTTGGGCAGCTAACTTAGCAGTCGCAAGAGTTGCAGTTGCCTTGTTCAATTCGTTTGTTGCAGTTGTAATAGCCGCAGCACGTTGTTCTTGACTACGTGTAGCCGCTGCCAATTGACCCGTCAAGGCTGTTTGACGTGTCACAAGGGTATTGCGTTCACCTTCTTGACGAGCTTTAAGAGCTTTCAAGTCATTCAAGGCGCTTACGAGTGCACTGTTATCACCTTCTTGTTTGTGAGTTACAAATACAAAATGATGGTCCGCAAGGAATTTCATTTTGCGACCGTAGAAGGTTGGGTTAAGTGCATCGTCTTTGAAGTTGTCGTAGTTATCCCAGAATTTCTTGCTAGATTCACTCTCTTCTTCAATATAAGATGTACCATCTTCGTCAGTTGAATAAGTGCTACCTGTATGAGCATTGTTTTCAAATGCTGCATAACGGAATGTGTTGTTAGAACCCACAATATTAGCGATTGCAAGCCCCATTTTACCACCCATTGGCACTAGAAGTCCACGACGGTGTCCGTGACTAGCACCTCTGACATTCGTATAATCATCATACCAGTTGAGCAACATATCATAGGCCAATGTTTCATTGGTTACGATGTTGTTAAAGTTGATAAATCCATCTTCTGTGGTTGGGTCATCACCATATCCATAAATAATATTTCAAGACCGTTTTCGTTTTTGTTCCCTGGCTCAGTTAATACTGTTTTATGGCTCAACTTGTCGTTACGTTGCATTTCATTAGCACGTTGTTGAGCATAATCCAAGTAAGCGTCGTCCACTTGCATGTTACCTTCAACACCATTTGCTTCACGCAATTCGTTGAGCATTTTCACAAACGCTTGAGATAATCCACGATTGTCCACTTTATAGCGGAACACTGGACGTTTCTTAAATGTATGATTCACAACGTCATATGGCTCATTACGGTAGTCTTCAAGTGCTTTTTGGAAGTTCAACATATCTTGAGTCGCTTCGATTTCGACAATTTTGACACCTTGGAAGTTAACAGGTTCCATTGTTGGGTTACCTGACGCGTCTTTTGGCGCATTGTCACGGTTGTGTTCGTAGTCCATGAGGTTGTCATGCGCTACTGCATTACGCTCAGATGGGTTCAAGTCAATCGTTTTGATAACTGGTTTGTAGTTATCCACTTCTTGTTGCTTCGCGTCAATACGGCTAGTTGTTGCAGCAATTTGTGCAGATTTCGCAGTCACTTGACTATTGACATCATCCAATTCGGTTTGGATTTCTTTAGGGTCTTGGCTAGTTGTTGCAGTTGCTTGATTCAAAGCAGCTTTCTTGTCTTCGACAGTTTTCTCAGCATCTGTGACAGCTTTTGTAGCGTCATCATGCGCACCTTTAGCGGCTACTGATTCATCTTTTGCAGTTTGCTCAGCAGTTTTTGCATTTGAGAGTTCAGTATTGAGTTCTGATTTTTGCTCAGTTTTAGCCTCAATTACCTTGTTTTGTTCTTCAACAATTGCAGCTGCGTTTTGTGCGGTTTTGATATCTTCTTTGACATCTGTAACAGCTTTTGTAGCAGCTGATAGTTGGTCTTCAGCGACTTTCACATCGGCAGTCTTTTGGTCAACTGTTAATTGTGCAGATTTGGCAACCTCTTGAGCCTTAGTCAAATCTTGACCTGTCACTGCTGCTTTTTGTACGGTTGTTGATGTGGTAGGTTGTGTAAGCTCGTCTGCTTGAACAGTTGTATTAACAACACCAGCACCGACAAGAACAGAAGTTAAACCAGCACCTAATAAAATATCTTTCTTTTGCATATATTCTCCTAGTATAAAATTCAAAATGATTCAATTCCACATTATAACCTGTTCTCCAAAGAGAAACAAAGTTCGATATTATAACTCTCTCATTATCTGTTTTCTATAATCCTATGATGAGTCCTTGTCTCTAATAATTGAATTGTCTGAATAACAGATTGATTTTGTTCAGCCGAAATGGCCTTGTTCGAATCCAATACTGTTTTTGAAACTTGAAAACAATGCCCAAACATACAAAGCAATTCTTCCCTACTATATTCATTCATATTGGTTTAATATTCCCCTATGGCCATAATCCGATTTTTGAGTGTATTTATCATACAACTATCTATTATATTCCCCCGAAATGGCTTTGTCAAAAGTTACCTATTACTTTTAATAAAATGTTTTATTGCCCTCTCTCTAGATTTTTGTTATCTAATAAAGATAGATATCGAATGTGTCACAATACTAAAAACTGATCAAAAGAGGTGTTAAAAAATAAAAAAGTTTCTTTTAAAAATTATTCTTCAAACTCATTACTTTTAGTTTCAATCGCTGTCAAAGCAGATTTTATTGCATGAAATTCATCAATCCATTTAAGAGTTTAAAACATATAGTTAGATAAACCACCACCTAATTTTTAAACAACACAAAAACACTCTAGGCAATATGACTAGAGCATTTTTATATGTATTGATTCGCATTGAATGCTTACTTCACTTCTGTAAAAATTAACTTCTACACCTATAAAGCTTATTCTTACAGAGTTTATAACAGTCTAAGAAAAAAAGGTAGAGATTCATACAGTATCTAGATTTTCCAAAAATACTTTATTAAACTTAAAATCTGGTTTTTGAAGATTTGTTTTTCTATAACTATAAAATGGCTTTTGCCCAGCAACTATTGGAATCGTAACATACAGAAAATTTCTATACCTCCTCTGTATCTTCAGAACCACACCATCGACACTTGTAAAAGTTATCCGTTTCATCAACATCATAACTATAGTATCCTAGGCATTCATTACAGTAACGATCAACTTCCATATTATCCTCCGTCTATACTTTAAAATTTACAGTTAACTAATATTATTTATCGAGTAGATAACATCTTTACGCTCAACAACAATATTACATGCTACTCCCTCTTTCTTTAATTTATCCAATAACTTTTGATTTGGATTTATAGCTGTAGGATGGCCAGTCATTTGAAGCATCGTAAAGTCACCTGTCGTATCCCCATAAGAATAAGAATTATCTAAATTAAAAGGCAATTTCTCTAGAATTTTCTTTTTAGAATCAGCATCCCACATCGGTATTACTTCACCACTATACTTATTCCCATCATTTAAGTATTGAGATGCAAACCATAAATCAGCACCTAGTTTCTCTGACATTTTTCTACTAGAAAATCCGGAGAACCAGAAATGAAGATAATCTTGTGTCCCTGCTCTTTGTGCCATTTAATACGATCACGTGTAAAACGATATAGCTTCTTACTTTCTTTTTCAATCACCTTTTTAGCCACAAACTCAACATCTAGAATATCCTTATTAGAGATATATTTTGTATACAACTTCGATGCTGTATACAGATAATCATCGTAGTCTAGTTCTCGATTCTGCCAAGCATTTTTATGAGGTTTTAATTCCATCTCTACTGATATTGGGAAAACATCATAAGCAATGCACTTCTCCATATGATGAAGAAGAAGTGAATCTCTAAAAATAGTCCCATCAATATCAAAAATTGCTGCAATTTCTTGACTCATTTATTCTCCTAACTCTCTAGCCAATATCTAATTTTTCTTATTTGTGTGCGCTTCTACATTCTCTTTCAATAATTGAAAATCTACAAATTCTCCCAATCGACAATAATCACAATCATCCTTACCACAACCACCAGTAAAATCAGCTACATTCACTTTATCCCAGAATTTTTGAATCTTAGTTAGAACCAAATCTATATCCTCTTTTGTAACATTTACAGTATGGATGGAGTAGCCCACTTTTGCGTCATCATCATCTAGGAAAATATACTGAGTTTCAATTCGTTTACCAGTCGTATCTATTTCAGAAGAATTCTCTAATAAAATATTATAGAAGACTGCTTGACGCCAATAATCACGTCCAACTGCAAGCTCTTCAACGCCTCTCTGAGTAGAACCTGTCTTATAATCTACAACTCTAATGAAATCATTGTCAAATTCCAGTTTATCGATAATTCCATTAATTAGGTGTTTATCTCCCAATTTAACACGAAGCTCTTTCTCTAAGTAAACATGTTCCCCTTTTAAACTGATCGGAATATAATGTTTAAAGAGATTTGTAAGTAAGCGGTGCCCATATTCTTTTAATTCTTCTACGGACATTGTATCGATGATTTCCTCTTGATGTGAGTGCAATGAATTATCGTAGTATTCAATTGCTTCCTCTAATTGTAAATCTTCTTTATAGATTTGTTCCATAGTTTCGTGAATTGCAGTACCAAACACAGGACCAGTTGGGGCATGCTTAGTTGTTACTTTTGCAGCCTTTTCTTTTGTTCCTGCAGATAATCCAGCTGGTTGAGATAGTTGTAAAACATCATCAAAATATACGCTCTTCGGACAACTTAAGAAACGATTCAATTTGCTAACGCTTAAACTCTTATAATTTCCCCGTGTTTGTTGAAAGGTCGCAATCTCTAAGGCTTCAGTATTATCAAATTTAGGTGCTGTGTTAGCCAATACTTGGAGACAATAATCACATGGGTAATTATCTCTGTCCTTTTTCAATAGTCCACAACCACAGTTAAAATCACCTTGTTTAATTTTCATAATAGACTCTTTAATCTGATTAAGTACTATATCAACTTCCTTTTGAGTGATTTGTATATCTTCAGTTTCAGAAAAACCATCTTCATTAATTGAATCCTCAACAAAAACATACTTAACTAGTATTTCTTTGTCAGAAATATTGATTCCGGCATTTTTGAACAGGATATAATAGAATACAGCCTGACGCCAATAATCACCACCTAGAGGGGCTTTTTCACTCGGAGGTACTAATTTCTTTTTACCATTTTCAGCATTTCCTGTTTTATAGTCAATTAGACGCACTATATTACCGTCGTATTCAATTTTATCAATTTTTCCGTTTAACTCAATATCAGATATTCCCGACAAATCTACAGTGGTATTTAAAATATCGCCTAGGCGAATACCTTGAATAGGAATTTCAACTGCAATTACACCATCGTTGAGGTAGCCAGCTTTCTTATAGAGATTTTCAATAATCCTTATACCTCTATCATAGTCATCTTTCTTTATTCTATCAGAAGACAATTGATAAGATTTTTCTTCAAAGATTGACTCAAATAATGCTAAAGCTTCTTCTAAAGAAAGGACTGTTTTTGATGTTAATTCTGAAATTTGTGAACCATCTGCAGAAATATATATTTTTTCTAAGACTTCGTGAATAATGCTACCGAATACCATAGCTTCGTTTGTCTCAGATGGTAATTTTAAGCCCTTATTTAAATAAAAACTCAAAGGACATTTAAGAAAGGCATTTAATGTACTAACACTTAAACTCAATTCGTCAAAAATTTCATTGAGAACATCGTTAGTAAATTTTGGTATTACTACTTCATCTACAGATTGACAATCCTCAAAAGATTCTGTCACGTCTACCTCATCAATAAATTCCTCAAATTCATTAATAAAGTGAGTTTTAGTAGAATCATCAGAATAAGAGAGATGGAGTACCTTCTTTGCCCGAGTCATGGCAACATAAAACAGGCGACGGTTCTCCTCTTCTTTTAATTGAGATTCATTTTCATCTTTTCCATTTAAACTTGGTGGATAAGCGAATCTACCTGAATTATTTTCACCCCCTGGCCAACTTTCACTCTTTTTCTTTCCATCATTGCACTTCATTATAAATACATGTTCAAACTCCAGTCCTTTGGAACCATGAGCTGTCATCAATTGAACGCAGTTACTTGGAGAACCTGAGATATCTTCAATCGGTAGACTAATTCTCATTTCTTGTAAGGCTGATAATTGATTTAAAAATCCTTTTACAGTCAATTTAGGATGAATGAGGCATTCCGTCAACATTAATTTGTAAAGTTCATTTAAAACAGAAACCAAATGATATTTTTCTTTTGATTTCATAATATACTCATCAATACTTAAAGATTTTAATACATCTCTAAGAACATACATAGGCGATAGGTACTTTGATGATTTATTTACTTTTTTACGAACGATTTCTAATTTTTTATCAATTTCTGCTATAGTGGGAATTGAAATTTTTTCATCTTTCTTTAGATTACGTATCATTGCGATTTCTGATAGTTCCACCTCAAAGAAATCAAAATATACAATTTTTCGAAGTTCTCTAACATCTCTTGATGTTTGGCAAAGATATTCTAAAATAGCTAGTATTTTTTTGAAGAAGGGATCTATAAATAAATTCTTCTCTTCTTTTTTCATTTGAACGAAAATACCATTATCGCGAAGAATCTTCGCAAACTCTTCTCCGTAGGAATTTCTTCCATAGATGACTCCAATTTCCTGTGGAGATACACCCGACTGAATCAACTCTTTAACCTCTTTCAGTACACCAAACATTTCATCTTTTGCGTTTGGATATGATTTTAAGATTGGCAATTGATAATCATAATCTTTATTATCACCAGCTGCAACAAGAGCTTTATCTTCTCTTGGATTATGACTGATTAGTTGTCTCGAAGCATCAATTATAGCCTGAGAAGAACGATAATTCTCCTCAAGAACTATTTTCGTAGGTCGATACTTTTTATCAAAATCTCGAATATTATCCGCACTGACTCCTTGAAAACGATAAATACTTTGATCATCGTCTCCAACAACAAAAATATTTGGATTCTTTTTCCCTTTTACTAACAAATCTACGAGTTCATTCTGAAGAACTGAAGTATCCTGAAATTCATCTACAAACAAATATTTTATACTCTCAGAGACACTTCTTTGAAAAGCATCATCTTCCTCCAGCTTTTCAATGGTCCATAGAATCATATCATCAAAGTCAAAATAATTATGGTTGCTAATATCATCTCTATATTTTTCAACAATTTCAACTCCAGCAAGTAACTTTTGCATTTTTTGTTGTTCGTTATCATAGTCCGGTTTAAAATCACCTTGTTTTTTACCATTACTGGCTCGTGAATATTTAAATTTTTTATAGAATTCATCACCCTTTTCAGATGAATCAATCATTTCAAAATATTTATCTATTTCTTTTTCAAAGTCATCTTTATCCAGATCCTCACGTTTCATTTTTGTAAAAAGGTCTAATAGTTGCTCTTTAAAAGAATAACGTTCTCCAGAGTTTTTATAAAAAGGACTCTCTTCCGTAACATGCTCATCTATAATATCTTTGAGAATTTCATACTTAGCTGCAGCAGTAATTACTTTAGGCTCTTCACCAAATAAATCAGAGTTTTCTAGTATCAATTCGCTACAAAAAGAGTGGATAGTCGATACTCTAACGTTGCGTCCTTCTTCACCTATCAATCCTTCCAAACGATCCAACATTTCAGATGCACCTGCCTCTGTATATGTTAAACAGACAATCTCTTCTGGATTTGTATGATAATTTGTCAAAATATTGGCAACTCGACGAGAAAGAATCTGAGTTTTACCTGTACCAGGACCAGCAATAACCATCACTGGTCCTTCCACAGTATCAACTGCTTTTTTCTGTTGCTCATTCAGCTTTTGATATTCTTGTTTATAAATGTCTTTAAAATTCTTTAATACCATCTTTTTCCCCTCGATAAGCTTATTATCACTTTTTATGATAATTATAACATACTTACAAACCGATTTGTATTCGTTTCCAAATATACAGTCTACTACATTTTAAAATCACTACGTTTGGTTTCAATAACTCTCATTGCAGCTTTAACCGCATGAAATTCATCAATTAAGTTCCCAATAAGATTATAGTTTTGCCTAATTAGTCTTCCAGACATTATTTTTTGAGAGATTTCTTGAAATTTAAATAAATGACTCTCTACACTTAATAACATTTCTTTAGCATCCTTTAGGTAATACTTTCTTGCCAAATTTTTAACTTCCTCCTTGAATGAGTCAACATTATATTCATGAATGGTAATCTTCTTCCCTTCCATAATAATATCATTTGCTTCATAACAAGTAATAAATTTTTGTTCAATTGTATTACAGACAAAGATAACTCCATAATCTGAAATGTACCTTTTCTCTTCTGGTCGTTGTTCAATGGTAGGTTCATATACAGTTAAGCTACTAATTTGTCTTCCCACCCATTTAGGAAGTGAATCTGCATTCACCGTTCCTGAGCCCTTTGTACAAAATGTTCTGTCCATGTATACTGTGGTGCATAAGAAAGTCCCATATCTATCATCCTCTCATTGATTATTATCTAAAAACATCAAATATTAATTCAACACCATCCGAACTTACAAGTACCCTATCTCCCTTACTGAGACGATTATTTATAATTAACTCTGATAAAGGAGTTTCAATCAGTTTCGTAATACCTCTCCGAATTGGCCTAGCACCATTCTCAGGATCGTAGGTTCTTTTTGCAAGCAATTCTACTGCTTTTTCTGTGAACTCAAGCTCATATCCACTTTCTTTAATCATCTCTACTTCTTTTTCAAGTAACAACCTTGTAATCCGAAGAATTGTTGATTCTGAAAATGGTTTAAAGGTCACAATTTCATCAATACGATTTAAAAGTTCTGGACGGAAAAAATTATGGACTGCTTCCATAGTCTGTTCCCGAATGGTTTGTTCAGAAATTCCATTCGTTTGAACCATTGTAAATCCAACTCGTTTATCCTTTTTAATCGCATTTAAACCTAGGTTAGAGGTTAAAATAATAATCGTATTTGTAAAATCAACTTTTTGTCCCATACCGTCCGTTAAAATGCCATCATCAAAAACTTGTAACATCAAATCATAGACTTTCGGATGAGCCTTTTCAATTTCATCAAATAGCAAAACTGATTTTGGATTACTTTTAACAGCATTTGTTAAAAGTCCACCTTTACCAAATCCTACATAACCTGGAGGAGCACCTATTAATTTTGATACTTCATGTTCTTGTTGATATTCTGACATGTCTAGTCGAATAAGATCTTCTACAGATCCCGTTAATTCCTCAGACAAGACTTTTGCTGTTTCTGTCTTACCCACACCACTAGTACCTAGAAATAAAAAGACTCCAATAGGTCGTTTAGGATTTCTAAATCCCGTTTTTGAACGAATAACAGCTTCAGCAATAGAATTTGTTGCATCTGATTGGCCGATAACTTTTTCTGATAAAGTCTTTTTCAACTTGGATAGGCGAAGTAATTCTTGATTATTCACCTCTTTACCAACTTTCATGTCTTCATCTTTAACCTTGATACTGATTTTTTGCTCCACAGCTTTTTTTATATCATCTTTTGTAATTTTAAGTTTATAGCATCCTCTAGTTAGGTTATTACGAGCTCCTTGAAATTCACTTAGTTTATGTTCGAGCTTTTTTCGAATTTCTTCGACAGCAGTTTCGTTATATTCAATTGCTTGAGCAACTTTCAATTCTTTCTTTAATTCCTCAACTTCATTTTGATAGTTTCTAATTAGAAGAACATCTTGTTTTGCTTCAATGCGAACCAAGGCACCTGCATTATCAATGATTGTAAAGGCAGAATCTGGAAGTTTTTCTCCCTTGAGATACTTTTTAGCCAATCTAACTGCTAACTCAATTGTGTCATCTTCAAAATTTGCATGATGAAAATTTTCATATGCAGGTGCTATGGTTTCAACAATTTTAATAGTATCGTCGATACTTGGCTCCTCTACAATTACTTTTTCAAAGCGACGTACAAAAGCAGTGTCAGCTGAGACATATGTATTCCACTCTGACGGGGTGGTTGCTCCAATAATCCGAAAATCACCTCTTGCCATTAAAGGTTTAAATAAATCTGTTAGATGTTTAGCTCTTCCTAACATATGAATTTCATCTACAAATAGGATAACATCTTTTTCTCGCTTCATATCTTCTATAAATCTATTGATACCTTCACTTGAATAGCCGCCTAGTGTTGCATTCAGATCATTTAAACTGAACTGAAGGATTTTCTTATCCTTCAGAGATAAAACTTCATCTTTAGCAATGCGCATAGCGATTCCATCTACAATTGCAGACTTTCCTACACCTCCATCTCCCAGTAACACAACATTATTTTTATCCCTACGTGTGAGGGCAATCTCCACTTTTCTAATCTCATCATCACGACCAACAACTTCCATTAGCTCTCCATTTCGAGCTTTTAAAGTAATATCCGTTGATATATCATTTAAGAGAGAGTAATCTGGATTTGATAATTTAGAGGAGATATGTGCTGCTCTTTTTTCTTTACTAGCTCTATCTCTCTCAGCCTTTCCATCAGACATCTCCCGAAATCGAAACAACGAATTTGGAAAAACATCAAGTAATCTATCCTCTGAATAACTATTTCTACCGGCTAACAAATATTGTTTATAAATCAATTGATTTGCATTTGTTTCTTGCTCTTGAGAAATTCCTGATAGAATCCAGTAAGAATCAATGACACCATCGGGAGCATTTTGCAAGCGCATCTCTTCAGCAAAATCAAAGATAGATTTCAGATATTCAGACATTGGAAATTCGTCACACTCTGTAAAATAATACAAAGAAGAAGGTTCTTGAATAATTTCTACTGGTGAAGAAGTCATCAAATCATGAAGCAACTTTCTTTTAGAAAATCCATTTAATTCTTCCGTTTCAACAGCACTTCGTTGTTCACTTCCAATAAATTTTCCTTTAGAATACTCTCTTAACAACTTACTTTTTGTCAAAGAGTAATATCCTAAAGCATACCCCATCCCCGTATCGCAAATGTCTAATATACAAAATAGAATATCCTGTGTTTCTATCACCTTATAGTCTTTTTTAATAATCCGATGATTTAATTGCTCCAACGCAAGTTTTAATTGCCTACTGACTTTGTATTTAACAATATTTTTTTCTAGCATGAACTTTCTCCTTTTACAATTTTATTAAGCACCTTTTTGGCATCTTCGTTCAAATACAATACTTCTGAATATTCATCAAATCCAGAGGACCAAGCAAGGAATTTACCTTCTACCAATTTTTTTAGATCTGACAAAGACAATGAGATCATCTGTCCACCGTAAAAATTACGGTGATAATCTGAGACTTCTTTAAAAGTCTCTAACCATTTAATTTCGAAATCCTCTTCAATTCTTTTGCTACCCATCTCTTAACCTCCTTTATAATTCGTAACTTAATTATAAAAAAAAGCATGGACAAAATATGTCCACACCTTTCTATTTTTTATAATTATTTAACATTTTTTCTAGGGAATTTTGTATACTATCAGCTAGACTTTGAGGATATAATACAGTAATTTCATCTTCTTGTCCCAAAATCCATCTCTTAAGTCCTGGTGTATCCTGAGTTTCAATTTGAACGATCATATCTCCCTTATCACATGAAATAATTTCGTGATTTGGAAACTGATCAAAGACAATCTCTGGAATCCCTGTATAACGTAATCTTACTTTAATCTTTCTTCCCTCGAAAGCGTCCACCTTTTGATTTCGTACATCTCCATCACGATACTTCCGTCCATACGAAATCTCTGGTTTCTTTACATGAGATTCTCTCAGACTCTCCATCCTATCAACACGAAACGTTGTATAATTCTCATGTTTCAAATGGTAGGCAACCAGATAAAAATAGTGGGCATCATAATAGAGAGAAACAGGGAAAATAATATGTCTTTTAACATCTTTCAACGGAGCTTTATATTTTATTTCGAGCATTTGTTCTCTGCGAATAGCTTCCGATAAAAACCAAATTGTGTCAATTCTGTCCTTATCATTAGTCAGTGACTTATAGTTTAAACGCTCACTGCTAATAATGGCATTTACCTCTTTCTTTTCTTCAATTGAGAGTAAAGCTAGAAGACCTTCGAGCAATGAATTTAGTTCTGACTTATTTAGTGCACGATTCTCCAAAAGGATTTTTGAGATTATCAAAATATCTTTTTTATTAAATGTTGTTTTACCAATCAAACGATAGGTATTATCTGTAGTATCGAATACTATCGCCGTATTGGGTATATGCTGCTCTTGCAAAAAACTTTTTAAGATACTCATAGATCTTTGCGCAGTCCTATTATCAATCCCAAATTCCTCACTTAATTGAGCTTTTGAAAGCCTCTGACCAGCTTGTAAACGGAGAAAGATTGTTAAAAGTCGTTCTTGTGGTTTCATCATTAATCACCTGATTTTCCTGAACTATTTTTATCAATATCGCCTCGGCGTAATACGTCAGAAATTTCCTTAAAAGCAGTTTGTTTTAGAGTTTCAAAAATATCTTTATAAATTTTATAATTTTTAATTGAAATTACATTACCAGAGGTTATCCCTCCACCCTGTTGTCCGGTTTGACAATAAAAAAATAATTTTTCTAAATTCTTTAGTGTTTGTTCATTTTGAAATCCATCATTATTTTCTTCTTTTTCTGCTTCTTCAAATATAGAATTAAACAATCCCTCCCATGCTCTATCGTATTTACGAAAAACAAAAACTGGTTTCTGAGGTTCCTCTTCATTATTTGTTTTTGATTGATCGCATTTGAGCAAATACTTATAGATTCTTCTTAGTACAATATAAGCACCTAAACGAGATAAGTCTGAGTTGCGAAGAATTTTTTTACCAATACCATCATTACCTAATTTTGGATCTTTACATGAAAAAGGATATATTTCTAAGTTACATATTTTTTCAGCTATTTTACGAGCTTTTTTGCGTCCTTCAGTATTTTCATCCCCTGGTTTATCCTTAAGCTTCCTCATGTTTTTTCCATCTATTTTCAATAATTTGGCGTAGTATTGTGCTAAATAATAATATTCTTCAGACAGAACTGAGTTGTTGCTGTTTTTATTTTTCTTAAGGTTATACTCTTCTTCGAAAAATTTCTCCTCTCTTGAAAATAAATTATCCAATTCACGTGACAAATTGCTTTTGTCGCTATAAATTATATTTGTAATATTTTTGGGATCAAGTTCCCCTTCTCCAAGTTGATATCGTTCTTTTATGATTTCTTTTATTGATTTATTACTACTATTATCTTCATTTAATAACTTATAGGTTTTTCCAAAATATTCCTCTAAGTCTGGCCCCCCTAGTTCTTTGTCAATGTAACTATCTTCATATTCTCCCAAGTAGCCCCTTGGATTTTCCATACAGTGAAAGATCACCGCATTGTCAATATCTCCATGAAAATGAGTTGGAATTTGATAACGCATATTTACATGTTTATGTTTATCTTTAACCTCCTTTTCAGAATCTTCATTACCCGGTTTCTTCCACTGCTTATCTGTATCTAAAATATCCAACCAAGAAAAATCACCATTAGAATTATTATTGACACTATCTACAAATTTTTGAATTAGCTCTTCTCCTTCCCATTGATGCCAAGGACTAAACTTTTTTAAAAACTTATCGGCACCGTCATTAAGATGAAAATCCTTCCCATATTTATCTTTAATAACTTTAAAAAACTTTTCTAAATTATCTTTTTAACTCTTTTGCTACTTTTTCTTCATCCTCACTTTGAAAAAACGAATCGCATAATTTATGTAACTCTTCTTTCATATCTTTATTATTTGACATAGTTTAATCCTCACTTTTATTCTTTACTTATTGTTAATTCCAACAAATTAAGCTTACCATATTTGATAGACAAATATTGTCCACTAACTAAACCCATAATTCTTTTTAAATTATTTATGCTTAAAATTGCCATTAATCATACTAATCTAAATACAGTTCTATCAATTAACCACGAATTTCTCTCGCATTTGCATCTATAAATATTTGAGAACTATTAAAATCATCTGCATTTATATAGTTCACTAAATCTATACTTAGTTGGAAAATAATTGTAGCAATTTCAGATAGTATATCAGCATTCACATCCGGTATTAAAAAAGTAGGATCAACATCTTCACCATGTAGGAGCTTATTCCTTCGATAATTAGCATAAGCACTGATTATTTGAAGATAGTTCATCTTGTTTGCATCACTTTTCTTTTTAAATTTACCATTAAACTTAGGTAGGATTGCCGTATATTCATCATTAACATTATAAAGTTTTTCTATTATTCTCTTTAGTATGTCTAAGATATTCTTATTGTCATATAAAAATTCATTATACCATGTAGCACCTGAGAAAGAACTTTTTCCCACTTTTTCATTCATCATCCAAAGAAATAGTAGCTTGTATAAGTCATCACTTTTATTATCAAAATAAATTGTAGCTAAATCTATTGATTTTTGAACACTCTTTTCAAGACTTTCTAGTTTCAATACAGATGTTATTGCTTGTTTATCTGATTTACTATCCGCTTCTTTATTCAAAAATTTATTGTGATTTGTATAAATAAAGGTATACATTGAGTTAAATGAGCGATAAGCAGTATAAAATTCTTGATTATTAACGAACATTACTTGAGAATGAAGTAATCTAAATAACAATTTTGAAAGTTCTGGGAAAGACTGGTCCTTGAAAAGATACTCTATTTTTGATAAATCTATAGAAAAGCATTCTGGCAATGAGGAATTGAACTCTTGAACGAATGGGATAGCCATTTCATTCTCGTTATCAATACTCATTTTTATTGACGTTATATCTATAGGCTTATTAAAATAATTGTATATATAAAATAACGATGAAAGTATACACCGTCTATAGTTACTTCTTGGGGTTTTCCAACAATTTTCTATATCTATACTTTTAATTCGTGTTCCTTTTATAGTAATCTTATTTTTCCTTAGTTGAACTGTATCACAATGCACATCACTATTCTCTTCTGAAACAATGTGTCTATAATATTCATATTCAAATTCTTTATTAAGCTCTAAATCACTATCTACATTATAGTTAATAATTATTTCAAACTTCATTTTTTTACCCCTTATTGACTACTATTTTTCTAATATTTATCTTTTTTTATATTTAATTTATAAGTTAAAAGTTATTAATTGAATTTTTATATATCATTAAACAAATTACTCGATAGTTATTTAAAAATGCTAGAATTATCTTTTTTGTAATCGCAACCATTGGCTTTACAATAGGCCTAAAACCAATTAAATTATATCATAAAATATGAGTATTTTGTTGAAGGGCATGTGAGTATTTAATCTGTAGTCTCTTAGAAATTTTGTTTGGTATGTTAATCAGCACCTCAAAAAACCGATAAGGATTTATCCTTATCGGTCTATTTATATGGCATAGGAGTAATATCTTTAGATAGATAAAGTGGATGGTGAGGAGTACCATTTTTATTCCGTTTTAAGCAAACTAGATTTGGAAGTGACCCCATAAGAACTTTATCACGATTTAAGAGTTTACCATGGTTTCCCCAACAAGCGATAACTAAATTTGACTCAGACACACACTTTTGAATATAACTGTCATTGTCTGGACCAACTGGATCTTCCACTCTTTTAAGCATAGATGGATCAGTACTTCTAAACGCAAAGAGATTCACCATGATTAATTTACCATATCCCCATCTTTTTGCGTAACCTATACATTTTCGAATAGTCTCATCGTCCACCCCATCATCGGCTGTCGAAGGATTTAATCCAATGAATACTACTGTTGGTTTTTTTCATCCCAAATTCGTGTTAGAACATATCTATACTTTCTATCAGCTGATAAAATAGCACTCTTTTCCATAGTTTACCTCAATTAAGTTCTTAGACTATTTTTTACTTTTAGTAACTATTGAAGGCTTTTGAACTCCAAAGACATAATCACCAACTTGAAAAAGTTCTTCTACATTATATCCAAAAAATGACATCATTTTTGACAGAAACTTCAACTTAGATGCTATAATTCCTTTAAAAGTAAGCAAATCCTATAATTATATGTTTTGATAAAAAATCATAAATACTTTAATTCTTGGTAATGCTGCAAAACTAACTGGTTTGTACTGTATCTTTTCGTTAACCTCTTTAAATCCTGTTACAATGCATCATATACATTTGGTCAACTCCTGAAATTAAGCTTCAACTTCTTACTAGTTTTTTAAATTTTACTTAGGAAACATATTTGGTATAAATACAAAAAATTGAATATCAGGGTCTTCACCATAAGAAAGTAGTAATCGTCCCAGTGATTTACCTTCTTTAAAGATTTCTTCTACAAGATAGATAATCCCCTTGTCAGAAGCGGTTAATCTTTTTGATTTTCTTGTAAAGAAGTTTAAAATTTTTTGTTCAAAATGTAACTGACCATAGCACTTCTCCTCTGAACAATTGGCTTCTTTTGTTTGATAATTAATATTATCAATATTGCCTTTACCAAAAAAAGCAGTTACTTTACTATCTTTCTCATTTCCCTTAGGTACCAAGTATTTATCAAAACTGTCTGCTAATAAATGCCCCCTATGTATGGTCAAGGATCTGTGAAAATGTTTAACTTTAAAAGCTTTTACACCATTTTTTTCTTCAATAAAGTTTTTTAAAAAATCAAAACTTGGTTGCTCACTTAAATATACTTTCCAACCCTTCCCAGTTACCGTTATTCCATCGATTTCGAATCTTGTATTTATTTTTTCATCTTCTTTATCATCTAAGAATTCCTTAAAATTATTAGTATTTTGAGTATAATGTTCATAACAATAATATTTTTTCTCATTGTGACTTAATTGAAAGTCAGATCTATTAAATCTAAGACATAAGTATTTCTCAATTATTACTAAATCCGTTTTTTTCAAAACCAATACAAGGTGCGAATTCTTGTTTACATTCTCTACATTTTTTACTTAGACATTCTTCTGACGTTTGTTTACTCATTTTAAATTTCTACTTCAGCAATTGGTTTGCGATATCGAGGTGCTTGAGCATAGTGACAATAAAGTTTCCCTAGTTCAAGTTTATGTTTGTACTCTTCAAAGTCACTTGCCAGTAAATAGCAAGGTTTGTAGAGACAACTGATTGTGATAGCTACTTCTTCTCTTAAATCATCTATAAGCATTTCTAATGTTTCATACTCATATATACGTACTATCTCTCCTTTACCCTCAAATAGTGCCTTAACGATAATAGATGTTCCATTACCATAAAAGACAGTATTAGAGGCCACACTCTCATAGTCTTTCATTTCTAGACGATAATACCTATCCGCTCTGGTATCTCCGATTTCAATTTCTTTTGGTACGGTATAAAAATATCGGTCTTGGTTTACTGCCAACGTAAACCGTCTGCGCACCTCTATTTGCTTTAAATACTCATCAATTCCACTACCGATAGTCAACGCTTTTCGGATAATCGAGGCTTTATCTGAAGAGTAGTTTTTGTCTAACCATTGTCCTAAAAATCTGTGAACATATACCATAATTTTTCACTCCTTCTTATTTGTATATATATTGTAGACTATTTTGTTTTAAAAAGCACAGGATTCTACCAAATATTGACATTTTATTATGTTTAACTAAATAGATATTGGAATAAAAATAATTATTAAATGCGCTTTATTCTTAGTAATTTTGAAAAAGCTAAATATCCATTATAATATTCTTGCTTTTTCTTCATAGTTGAAACGAAGGCTAACTTTACAGGAACTGCATTTGCTCTTGAATGTTTAAAACTTAAATCTTCTGATTGTGGGATAAGTCTTAATTCATCTTCTAAATAGTTATAAACATTCTCTAAATAATTAAATTACGGTACATTTGCAGAAACATCATTACAAAACATTCGTAGATTGTATATCTTACTCTTTTTTTATGATAAACCACTTACAAAATTTCAGATTCAGTGAAATATCAATTGAAAACTTTTTCTTCATATGATATGCTAACTATATTAAAATTAAGCATATATAAGAAATAGAAAATGCAGGAAGAACCAATGAGTGATATTAACGAAGTGATTAGTCTGTATAAATCAAGTTCATTTTATAAAAAATATAGAGACACATATTTTTCTGATAAGATTTTAAAAAAAGCTCTGAAAAGCGAGATTACTGTACATAAATATTATGGACTTAGTAAAATGAGTTACGAAGATGTACATAGATTATCTACTGATGTTTTACGAGATTTATTAAATGGATTTGCTAAGGAAGTTGATTTCAATAATATAGAACTATTCTGGAAAATGATTCGTGCGTTTTATATTGATCCAGATTCAAAGGGATTGCGAGAACTGAATGGAATTCACTGTACAGCAGATGGTCTATTTTCTATCTGTAGAATATACAAAAAAAATGGAATTGACAACCTAACTGTTGAAGAATACGATATGTATCGTAAAAAACCAATATTCTTTTTCCCTCGAGAAAGGAATGGAATTAACAGTAGACGCTATTCTGTTTTCGGTGATAGAATTGACTATACACTATATGATATTAAGTTATATCTAGATGCAAAAACGGAAGAAGAACGAAACAAGTGTAAGTTAATTTCTACATATAAATTACCAAAAACAAAAATATGGTTAGAAAAACTGGGAACTTTCAAAAATTTAGTTGATTGGTATGGTATAGAAGGGATTTTTGTAAATAATAACTACGATGTTTATGATATTGAACGAGGAAACGGAAAAGTGATTTCAGCTCATCTCGATAAATATTATAGGGATTGGAGCGAAAATTACTATAGAAACCTACAAGAATATGTTATTCGATTCATAAGAAACTAAATAGATAAACTAATTTTGGGGCTAATAGACCCTAAATACATTTCACTCTAAGTAATTTTGAAAATCTCAAATATCCATTATAATATTCTTGTTTTCTCTTCATGGTAGAAACAAAAGCTAATTTTGCAGGAACTGCATTGGCTCTTGAATGTTTAAAACTTAAATCTTCTGATTGTGGGATAAATCTTAATTCGTCTTCCAAATATCTATACACTCTTTCGGGAATCACTAAATTACAGATGTACTTTGCATGATCATTGTTTCGAAACATTCGTAGGTAGTACTTCTTATCAGTTTTTCCTATAAACACCTTACACTCTCCATAGTACATAGTCAGATGGTCAGATACTTCTAATTCATTTAGGAGGAGGGACCTGCGAGGTAAATATTTTCTGATACCGACTTTATTTTCTAAAACAAATTTTACATCAGGCACCTCATTATTATTTTGCAGAGAATTGACGCTCATTGGTTGAATTACTCTACTGGCCTTTTCTTCCAGAATACGGTTTAAGAGTTGCTCAGCCAAGTCTGCATCAATTTTCTCATAGTATTCTTCCAGTTCCATTTTCGAAGCTGATTCCAAAACATATTCACATCCGTCAGCATGAGGTAATTTAGGATGGCTCGACAAATAGATTTTCCCTTTTTTCTCGTTTATCACTAAATCCACTTTGTAACAACCAGGACAAAACAATTGGTTTTCATACTTAAGTTTTGTCCCAGCTTTATCCTTTTGATATTCCTTTTGTAGCTCATGAAGTTCTAGTCTCTCATGATTGTAAATACAGTATTGAAATTTATTTTTTGTAAACATAATAATCCTTTCTACTTATCAACAATTAAATCTTATTTTAAAAAATCTGAAATGTGTAGTTATCTAAAACCAACATCTAATTTTCTTAAACAACACAAAAACGCTCTAGACAATATGACTAGAGCGTTTTCTATATATCCGAACATCTAATTTATTTCACAAAAAATGTAGTCAAAAATGTAGTCATTCGGTTGATTTTTATTGCAATACATTGAAATTTGAAATTTCAAGAATCGCGTTAAATCAAGGTTTTTTCGTTTCTACTGAAACGTAATGACCCACTATTTTACTTCTGTAAACACAACGTGTTTGCGAAGTTTTGGTGAGTATTTCTTCAATTGAAGACGGTCTGGAGTGTTACGTTTGTTTTTAGAAGTAAGGTACAAGCGTTCACCAGATTCTTTGTGTTCAAGTGTAATATTTACGCGCATGGTATCTCCCTTCTATTATTCAGCTGATGCAGCTTTAGCGATCTTACGTCCTTTGTAGTATCCTTTAAGTGATACACGGTGAGAACGTGAGTAATCTCCAGTAGTTTCGTCAAAGTTTACAGATGGAGCTGTTACTTTGTAGTGTGTACGACGTTTGTTTTTCTTCGCTTTTGAAGTGCGACGTGCAGGTACTGCCATTTTGATTTCTCCTTTTAAGATATAAATTCAGTTAGGTTTGATTTTTATCAACTTTAATAGTATATCAAAACTTTTTTGTAAAGTAAAGTTACTTGACAAAAAAAGATAAAAAAATTTTCCCATCCAAGGTTCTGGATAGGAAAATAGATTAAATATCAATTTCGAAGGGTTCATCAATGGTTTCTGAGACGTATTTCCCGTCTTTCTTCCGTTGCTTGACACATTCTGTAAGAAGATATTCAATTTGCCCGTTGACTGATCGAAAGTCATCTTCTGCCCATGATGCGAGTGCAGCATATAGCTTATTCGAGAGTCGAAGGGGGATTTGCTTTTTTTTAGCTTCTGCCATTTCTAATAAAGGCTTCCTGTATTGACAATTGGTTGTGCATCATGATTGCCACAGAGAACGACTAGGAGATTTGAAACCATAGCAGCTTTTCGTTCTTCGTCAAGTTCTACTAATTCTCCTTCATTGAGACGTTCTAGTGCCATTTCAACCATTCCTACAGCGCCATCAACAATCATCTTACGTGCATCAATAATGGCTGATGCTTGTTGACGTTGAAGCATGACGGCAGCAATTTCTGGAGCGTAAGCTAGGTAAGTAATACGTGCTTCAAGGATTTCCAAACCAGCGTCCTCTACACGACTTTGGATTTCTTCACGAATGCGACTAGCTACAATCTCGCTAGAGCCTCGGAGGCTGCCTTCATCTGCTTGCCCATCACCTGTAGTATCCACATTCGGAGACACATCGTAAGGATAGATGCGGACAATATTACGAAGGGCGCTGTCACACTGCAATGACAGATATTCTTTATAGTTATCAACGTTGAAGACTGCTTTTGCCGTATCGACAACTCTCCAAGTTACCGCGATGCCGATTTCTACGGGGTTCCCTAAGCAATCGTTAATCTTTTGACGGGAATTGCTCAAAGTCATAACCTTGAGGGAAATCTGTTTCTTGCCAATTTCAAGATTTACATCATTGCCATTTGATGATTTCATCCCTGAAAAAGGGGATTTCGTGCTAACGTCACCACTTTGTCCGAGTCGAGTGTGGTTTGCAGGATTGACCGCTATGCTGAAGGGATTGACAAAGTAAAAACCAGGTTCTTTGATGGTCCCAGTATAGTTACCAAAGAGGGTCAAAACCAGTGCTTCCTGAGGTTTGACAACTTTTAAACCAGCATGAGCTAGTGCTGAAATTAAGATTAATAAAAGCCCGATAATAATTCCAAAAATATTTTCCGAACCAGCACCCATTATAAATATAAGGAAACCAAGTACGAGTGCCAACTCAATGAGCACCAATGCTACTACACCATTTGGTTTTGAATTGATTAGTTTTTCAGTCATCAGAATGACCTCCTGTGTTTGATATCTAAATGATATCACTTTAATTTTAAATGTCAACAAAAATATGCAATCTTTTTAAGAAGATTTCAATGGTTTGAATTGTCTGAAAATTCAAGAATTTTCTTCTGTTCATTGTTTTTAAAATGTGCTATAATGGTAAGAACTGAAATGGGAGGGAACTTAATGACAGAATTAGATAAACGTCACCGCAGTAGCATTTATGACAGCATGGTTAAATCACCAAACCGTGCCATGCTTCGTGCGACTGGTATGACAGATAAGGACTTTGAAACACCAATTGTGGGAGTCATTTCGACTTGGGCAGAAAATACACCATGTAATATCCACTTGCATGACTTCGGTAAGCTTGCAAAAGAAGGTGTCAAATCTGCTGGTGCTTGGCCGGTTCAATTTGGAACCATTACGGTAGCAGACGGGATTGCCATGGGAACGCCTGGTATGCGCTTCTCTCTAACGTCACGTGATATCATTGCGGATTCTATCGAAGCTGCTATGGGCGGTCACAACGTGGATGCCTTTGTGGCTATCGGTGGTTGTGACAAGAACATGCCTGGTTCTATGATTGCCATTGCCAATATGGATATCCCAGCTATTTTCGCTTACGGTGGTACTATCGCCCCTGGAAAACTGGATGGCAAAGACATCGACTTGGTTTCTGTATTTGAAGGAATCGGTAAGTGGAACCACGGTGATATGACAGCGGAGGACGTGAAACGTCTTGAATGTAATGCCTGTCCTGGCCCTGGTGGTTGTGGTGGTATGTATACTGCCAATACTATGGCTACTGCTATCGAAGTTTTGGGGTTGAGCTTGCCAGGTTCTTCTTCTCACCCAGCAGAATCTGCTGATAAGAAAGAAGACATAGAAGCAGCTGGACGTGCTGTTGTTAAGATGCTGGAGCTCGGTCTCAAACCGTCTGATATCTTGACTCGTGAAGCCTTTGAAGATGCCATCACTGTGACTATGGCTCTAGGTGGTTCTACAAATGCTACTCTTCACTTGCTTGCCATTGCCCACGCAGCTAACGTTGACTTGTCACTTGAGGACTTCAATACAATCCAAGAACGTGTGCCTCACTTGGCTGACTTGAAACCTTCTGGTCAATATGTCTTCCAAGATCTTTACGAGGTTGGTGGTGTACCTGCAGTTATGAAGTACTTGTTGGCAAATGGATTCCTTCACGGAGACCGCATCACATGTACTGGTAAGACTGTCGCTGAAAACTTGGCTGACTTTGCAGATCTTACTCCAGGTCAAAAAGTCATCATGCCACTTGAAAATCCTAAACGTGCGGACGGTCCGCTTATCATCTTGAACGGTAATCTTGCACCTGACGGTGCAGTTGCCAAGGTGTCAGGTGTTAAGGTTCGTCGTCACGTTGGTCCAGCTAAGGTCTTTGACTCAGAAGAAGATGCTATCCAAGCGGTCTTGTCCGATGAGATCGTTGATGGAGATGTTGTCGTTGTTCGTTTCGTTGGACCTAAGGGTGGTCCTGGTATGCCTGAGATGCTATCACTTTCATCAATGATTGTTGGTAAGGGACAAGGAGACAAGGTTGCCCTCTTGACAGACGGACGCTTCTCTGGTGGTACTTATGGACTAGTTGTTGGACATATCGCTCCTGAAGCTCAGGATGGCGGACCAATTGCTTACCTTCGTACAGGAGATATCGTTACGGTTGACCAAGATACGAAAGAAATTTCCATGGCCGTTTCCGATGAAGAGCTTGAAAAACGCAAGGCAGAAACAACCTTGCCTCCACTTTATAGCCGTGGTGTTCTCGGTAAGTATGCCCATACCGTATCTTCTGCATCACGTGGTGCCGTTACCGATTTCTGGAATATGGAACAATCTGGTAAAAAATAACTAGAAAATAAGCAGTCGCTAAATGACTGCTTTTTCTAGTTATTTGTATTTTCTCATAGAATGTTATAAAATCTTTGCTCTAACTATGATTACAAAGGAGAAATGATGTTTTCACAAAATACAGGAATTATGCTCTACGTAGATGATGTAGCAGTGGAAAGAGACTTTTGGTCTGCTTTCGGTTTTGAAATTGTGAACCACTCTGGAATCCTGGGGTTTGAAACTTTTGAGATGAGACCTCACACTGACTTTTACTGTCTATGTTAAGAATTTTATTCGTCAAGTATCACCAGAGGTAGTCGATATGAAACCCAGCCTACTCTTTGAGTCAGCAGGCCTTCTTCACGGTCTTCATCAACGCCTAGCTGCAGTGACTGATACCACTAGTTCGATCAATACTCAACCTTTCCCTAACTTTAACTTTGCAAATCCAAGCGGACACTATTTTGCAGTTAGAGGAATCTAATAACAAAAAGGAGCCTGGGACAAAAGTCCTAGCCTCTCAATTGTCTTTGGATTGTCGAGCAAGACGCAGTGGTTGAGTGGGCTCTACTACGCTGATTTCATCAGCTTTTACAGCCCTACTCAACTGTGCGGAGGTGGTACGACGAAATCGAATTCTAACGAATTAACGATTTCTGTCCCACTCTCTCTTGTTTTTTAGCGCGGTGGTAGTCCAAGTGCTATACGTCCATAGCGACTGATGCGTGTAATCTTCCAGGCAGGTGACCAGGTAACTTCAACCCTAACATCCTCAATTCCTTCAATCTGTTTCAGACCTGCCACAATTTCAATAGGTAAACTTTCTGCACAGTCACAGGCTGTATCGGTGAAGGTCATGACAATTGTACAAAGACCAGCCTCGTCCAAATGAATCTCGTAAATCAAGCCAAGATTATAGACATCTAATTCCACATCTGTATCGTAAACTTTTTCTAGCTTGTCAATGATTTGATTTCCTAATGCTAAAGCACGGTCATTAATCTTGATGTCTTCTCTCATTGCATTCCCTCCATTTTCTGACTGCACCTATTTTCTCATAATTCTGACAATTTGGCAAGTTTTTCCCAATCAAGACGTGATCCGCCATAAAAACGAAAGCCTAGAGATTGCCATAGTTGGGCCAAACCACCCAAAGATCTAATAAGCTAGAGTAAGACGATATTGCCATAGGTTAGAGAGAGAAGCTTAGAGAATGAATTATTTTCTAAGAAGTACTTTCTAAAAAGAAAAAGTAGAGAACGGTCATCTCTACTTTTTAGATATTATTTTGACTTCACAGGCTTATCTGCCAAGGCCTTGATAGCTGATGCTATCGTTTCTGCGTAGAGCTTAGCACCCTCTTCTAATTTGGTATTATCACTTCCAAAGTGAACTTGGTCCGTTCCTTTCCAGATGTCTGGATGATCTTTAGACACCTGATTCCAGTCTGCAACCGCAATGTAAGGATACTTTTGAGCTACTTCACGCACATAGCTAGCATACTGTTCTACATAAGGCTGAGTTGCTTGAGTTGTATCACCCTCATAAGGTGTCACAAGTACAAGCTGATGTCCCTTAGGTAGATTTGTTATCAAAGAATCGATATCAGCCTTATAATCCTCAGGGTTATTCACTCCAGTAGCAATAACGACTATTTTAGGGAGGACTTTATTCTGACTGTGGTTGAGCATAATAGCATTGGCTTGCTTGGTATTTCTGCTTACTTGACCATCTGTCTGAGCGTCTGGCAGAACCTCTTTAAGTCCAGGTGTTGCACGCAAGGTTACAGAATCTCCGATAATGGATGCACCTTCAGCAATATTGTAGCGACTGGCTTCTGCTTGATCCGCCATGGTTTTTGTACGGGTAATATTGGTTTGAGCTTGATTGAGGCCATTTACCATCAAATCCGTTTCAAAAGCACCGACTTGGGGAGCTATGAGCATCACAATCAGTGTCAGCAAGCTAAGAAAACCGACGCTACCCGCAAAGATTGGTTGAATATGTGGAATTTCTTTTACCTTTTGCAATAAACTAGTGTTCTTTCCGGCAATGAAAGGTTCAATTACATAGAAAGAAAGGCTTGCAAAGAGATAAGAAAAGATAGTGGTGAGAATCACTGCCGGTAGATTGCTCATCAACTGAGAGAAAATGATATAAAACGGCCAGTGGAAAAGATAGACGGCATAGCTGGTATCAGCTAAGAAGCTAATTACCTTGGGTTCTTCAATCGTCGGAGTTTTCTCATGTAAAACTCGTGCTGCAACGATCATCAGAAGGGCAGCTAAACTTGCCAACAAGAAGCCAAGCAAGTAGGCAAAGAGATAATTGAATTTCACAAAGAAGGTCAATAAGAGTAAAACTCCGAGACCAGCCCCAAATACTAGCAAGGTCTGTTTCAAGTCTAGGGTTTGATTCAAACGTTTGAGAAGAGGTGTCGTATGACGAACTCCTATCAAGGTCGCAAGCACACTTCCTAAAAAGAATGGATAAACATGAGTCAAACTTAAAAAGTAAAGCGTTGAGTATGAGCTAACGATAAAGCTACCAATAAACATTGAAAGAAAGCTAACGACGAAGGTAGCTGAAGATAATAGAAAGACCATTCCCCGTAGTTGCCCACCTGTTTTGGCTTGCTTAGACATGAGCCAAACTGCCAAGCCCCACAAGATATAGTAATGAACTTCAACCGCTAAACTCCAGTTGTGAACAAAGAGGTGAGGGATAAATTGAGATTCATAACTTCCTCCTGTCAGCATTTCATAGAAGTTAGTCATAAAACCAAGGACACCAGCAATCTGACCACCGATTCCTGCCACATAATCCTGTCGAACCAAGAAAGTAAAAGGCATAACGACCAGGATCATCAAGACGACTGGGGGAAAAATCCGATAGAAGCGTCTCCTGAAAAATCCTAAGATATCGATTTTCCCTTTTTGTCCAAATTCTTCTAACAGGAGTGACGTAATTAGGAAACCTGAGAAGGTGAAAAAGACGTCAACCCCGAAAAATCCTCCAGGAAAGATAGTCTGAAAGAAGTGATACAAGAGTACCAAGAGTAAGCCTGTAATCCTGATCAAGGAAAACCATTTAATACGCATACGAGTTTATTCTCCGTTCATTAGAGTAGTAAAAAAACCATCTAATGTTCATTCCATACTACCTTTATTCTATCAAAAAAAGAAGAAAAATCCTAAGAGAAAACTTAGGATTTCAGCTTTAGATTGATAATCTTAGAAATTACGACCTGATTTATTGTAGCCATATTTTTCAACAAAATGCTCACGGAATTCCAAGAGATTGTCATCCATAATAGCCTGACGAACCTGCTTCATGAGATTGAGCAAGAAGTAGAGGTTATGGTAACTTGTCAAGCGAATACCAAAGGTTTCGTCAGCCTTGAGCAAGTGGCGAAGGTAGGCACGGGTGTAGTTCTTACATGTGTAGCAATCGCACTCAGGATCAAGTGGGGTAAAGTCCTCCGCAAACTGGGCATTCTTGACAACCAAACGTCCTTGGCTAGTCATACAAGTTCCGTTACGAGCGATACGAGTCGGCAAGACACAGTCAAACATATCGACTCCACGAATAACCCCATCAATCAAGCTATCTGGCGCTCCCACTCCCATCAAGTAGCGAGGTTTGTTTTCAGGAAGGAGTTGAGTGGTGAAGTCCAAAACTGCGTTCATCTCTTCATGAGTTTCACCTACTGCCAACCCTCCGATAGAGTATCCCGGGAAGTCCATGCTGACAAGGTCATGAGCTGACTGACGACGAAGATCTTCAAATCCTGCACCTTGTACAATCCCAAACAAACCTTGGTCATGTGGACGACGATGAGCTTTTAATCCACGCTCAGCCCAACGACTGGTACGTTCGATTGACTTCTTCACATAATCATAAGGCTGATAAAATTGAGGACATTCGTCAAAGGACATCATAATGTCTGACCCTAGATTGTTTTGGATAGAGATGGCTTTTTCAGGTGATAGAAACATTTTAGAACCATTGAGGTGGTTCTTAAACGTTACCCCTTCTTCTGTGATGTTACGACTATCCGCTAGAGAGTATACTTGGAAACCGCCACTATCCGTCAAGATAGGTTGGTCCCAGTTCATGAACTTATGAAGCCCACCTGCTCGAGCAATCAACTCATCTCCAGGACGCAGCCACAAGTGATAGGTATTAGAGAGGATAATTCCTGACCCCATCTCTTTTAACTCTTCTGGCGACTGAGTCTTGACCGTTGCCTGAGTCCCAACTGGCATAAACATAGGAGTTGGGAAGGTTCCGTGTGGCGTGATAATCTCACCCAGACGAGCTCCCGTGTGTTTTTCTTTTTTAATCAAACGATATTTGATTGGTGAATCTGACATTTTTACCTCCGAAGCTGGGAAAGACAGTCCCAGTTCTTACTTTGTGCCCAAGGGCATACTGTATGATTCTATCAAAAAAAACAGGAACTGTCACGAACTATGGTATAATGAAAGAATGAAATACCAAAAAATTGATTTAAAAGAAGTTCGTCAACAAGCTAAACAGTTTCAAGCTGAACATCCACGTTTATTGCTTGTCTTTTTATTACCAAGCATTTTCTTGATTCTATCCAGCTTCATAAGTCCGTTATCCCTACTTGATGAGGGGATTCTTGAGCAATCATTCTTTACTTTTTTGATGAGCTTGATCCAGTCTTCACTCTTTCCTCTAGCAGTTGGATTCACAAGTTCTATTATCCTAGCTGGTGCCCTTTTTACAACCATTAATCTTTACAGAATTTCTGAGATAGAGCTTTCTTTTAAAGATAGTCTGTCCTTACTTGACAATCGCTTCTTCACCCAGACCTTTCTGACTCTCTTGCTCAAGCGTTTCTATCTCTTTTTGTGGAGCATCCCTAATCTTTTTGGAGTTTACTTGCTCTTTTACAGCAGTGCTATGGCTCGTAAATTTGTAGAACTTCATCCCGAATTTCCATCTGTTGACGTCACCAATCCAGATATCGAACACTTCCTGCTTACTTTCGCACTCTACTTCTTTGGTAGTGTCCTTGTAATGATTTTGGGAACCATTCTCTATCTGCCACAATATTATGCCTATTCCCAAGTTGAACTGCTCCTATGTGACACCCTTGCAATTGGAATTGCTAAACCAAGTCGTGTGCTACATACCAGCCGCTTTCTCATGAAAGGCTATAAGTTTCAACGCTTCGTCCTTGATTTACAGCTACTTCCATGGTATCTCCTTATCTGGATAAGCTTTGGAATTGCAAGTATCTCTATCTTCCCTTATATCTATAGTAGCCAATTCTTCTTCTATCAAAGATTACTCGAATCAAGCGGAGAAAAGTTTAAGATCAGTTATTAAAAACCAGCACCTTCATAGAAAGTGCTGGTTGTTTTTATTTTAATAAGAGGATACTCAAAAGAGTTAAGATTGCTGGGCCACCTTGCTTGAGAATGATTTTTTTATCTGCTGTTAAGGCACCATAGGTCGCTGCTCCTATGACAAATAAAACAAAGATTGTTACGATTTCTAAGCTATGTGAGAAATAAATTCCGTAAATAAGAAACACCCCAATCAAGGCATTATAAATTCCTTGGTTTTTAAACAGTGAGGTAACAGATGGTCGAGTCAACTCTTCCTTTTCCATATTAAAGACTCGGCTGGTCGCGTCTGATTGGGTTGCGATACTCTCCAAATAGAAGATATAAAAATGTTCGAGGGCAACAATAGTTGCCAAAATAGTAGTAATGATTGACATCGTTTTCTCCTTAAAATTCTATTTTTTCTAAACCTGACACTAGTTTCATCAGTAAAGTTGTTAGCTCTTTCTGCTCGGCTGTTGATAAGATTCTCTCCATCTGTTCCTTCACCTTCAGGTGACGTTGAGGCGGATTAACCAAGAGTTGATTCTTGGCTTCTTGGGTTAATTCAACTAAGACTTCTCGCTGATTGACTGGATTCCGATTGCGACTGACATAGCCCTCTGACTCCAGTATCTTAAAATGACGGGTCAAGGCTGCCTGGTCAATCTGCAACTTCTCCTGAACGGCAATCTGGTTGCAGGGTGACTGCTGCAGTAAAAACTGCAGGATTTGATAGCGGGTCAAACTAATTCCCAATTGTTTCTCAAAAAGTTGAGTGATCATCTGATCTGTTAAATGGAGCTGGTACAGTAAGTCGTTAATTTTTTTCATTTCTACCTCCTTACTTACACTTGATTTGTCAACTATTGACTTATCAAGTATATTACAGAAAGATTAAAAACGCAACTATTTTGTTTACTCATGAAAAATAACCTCTTGGTTTCAATCCCAAAAGGCTATTATTTCTATATTCTAGATAAAATCCAGCACTAACCTACCAAATCTGCTCGAAGGATTTCTCCCTCTTTATCAATGACAACTTCGATGGCATGGCCTGCAAAAATTTCTTCACGATCATCATAGTAGAGGGTCAATTCTCCATCTTCGTTGATCGATAGTTCACTCAAGGAAAGTGAGTTGGTAAAATACTCTTCTGTTAACTCCACATCATTTTCATCTGAATCAATCCAGTCTTGAGCTGTTTCCCACAGTTCTTTAACAATATAGTCTTTAATCCGAGTATCTTGAACTTGGAAAGTTCCCATAAATTTCTTTAGATCATCAAAAGAACTTGGAGGGAGACTTTCATCTGCACTCGCAGCAAAGATAGCATGAATCTTACCACCCTCGTAAGTGATAAATCCTTCAAACCAAGAATAGGCTCTGTTTAAGGTGAATTCGCCAATATCGTCTTGAATGATGACCGGTTTTTGATAGGTTTCAATCAAGGTCTCTAACCTAGAGTCTGAGGATTGGTCATCTAGGTATTCCAGCAAGTGGTAGCAGTTATTAGCTACTTCTGACATATATGGCTCTAACTCCATGAAGGGGCGTTTTTGGCATTTGATATGATGAATTTTGTAGGGTTCAAAACTAAAGCCCCATCTCTTTTCTTCAAATTCCTCAGGAGTCAATACCCATTCCAAACGTCCCTCACGTTCAGAGAAGTCCTGAGTTTCAACATTGATACTAGCTTTAAAATGAACGGACGGCATTTTACAACCATCTTTTAAAGAAGCAGCCCCATTTACATTTTGGAGGGTAAAAATCAAGAGCTCAACAATTTCTCCAGTAAATTCCTGTTCAAAATCATCTCTTGTTTTCTCAAATGGAGTTTTTAATCGATTTGTCATTCACTTCATCCTTTCTCTCTATGCTTAAAAGCGTTAGCTTAATTTTGTATTCGCTTACATTCTAACATGTTTTAGATTTTATTTCACTTATCAATACTATTTTACACAAAAAGAAGCTACACTTTTAAATGTATAGCTTCTTATTACTCTTAGTTCATAGATACGTGAACGTGGTCATAGTGGTTTTCTGTGATACTACCACGGTCTGGCATTGGATTCCAAGTGTAAGCCGGTCCATATTTACTTGGGTATGGTGCGTAGAAACGTTGTTTCCAGATGATGTAGCTAATGCCACGGCTAGCCATATTTTGGATAGTATAATCTGCAATTTGGTCTCCAAGAGCTGAGCTTACTGGAACCATAAAGTCAATTGCAAGGCCTTTTCCGTGGTCTCCGCTATCTCCAGGACGGTAGCCGCTAAATGATGTGATACCAAACAAGTTAGCAATTTCTTCTTTAAAGGCCGCAGTTTGTGGTTGAAGTCCTGCATTTTCTGATTTTGAAGCTGCAATACTTGCATAATCAGGTGCTGCTGGTGCTGCATAAGTCGCTGATGAACCTTGGCTTGCTTCAGCTTGGTAAGTTGATGGTGTTGATTGAGTCTCTGCTACAGTTTCTGTAACAGGGGCTTCTGTTGTAGTGGTTTCTTCCACTACAGGTGTTTCTGCTACTGCTTCTTCTGCTGGTGCTGAAACTTCTGCCGTAGTTTCTGTAACTGGTTCCGCTACTGGTACTGAGGCTTCTGTTGTAGTTTCTGCTACTGCTTCTTCAGTCACTTGTGGAGCTACTGGCTCAACTTGAGCTTCTGTTTCTTCAACTGGTTGAGTTAAATCTTCAACCTGTACAGTTTGGTCATCTACAGTGACTTGGTTGGTTGTCAAATCTGCTCTTGCAGTCGTGCCTTCACCTGCCTGAGCTGTGTCAGGGGTTTGGATTTCAACTTCCGTCACTTCTTCCTCATCATTAACAGTTGTAGTAAGCACTGTCTCAGGGAAAATCAGATCAATATTGCTGATCTTGTTCAAGTTCGCAAGAACGGTCACATCCACTCCCAAAGCTTCGGCAATGGTACTTAGAGTATCTCCATACTGAATCGTATAGCTTGTTTTATTCTCATTCTTAGTAACATCGTTTTGAATTTGCTCAACACTGCGCGCTGTCCATACTAGTTCTTCTGCTTGAGTTGCCAATACAGGGGCAAAGGACAAGGCTACTGTTGATGCTAAAATAATTCTTTCTTCATACTATCAAACTCCTTTTCAAATGTAGTACCTGTCTATCATAACACAAAGAAAATAGAAAAAAGCCCTTTTTGGGCTATTTAACAGAACTGTACATTCGTTGTAACAAATCACATTACTTGAAATAGTTTGTTAGTTTCTTGTCATCAGGCTGACACATTCTTCTTGAAGAAAATTCTAGAAGGAAAACGAACTAATATCTTCTAAATGCTCTATCTGTTGATTACAAGCTGCAGATGAGACAAGGAAATTGATACTCTGAATCCCACTGTTTTGAGCAAATTCTATATCCAAAGTCCGATCCCCTATATAATAAGTTTGCTGAGGATTTAATCCATACTTATCTAGAAGATAGATCGCAGCTTCTGGACTAGGCTTCCGAGCAAAACCACTTTGATTGGTTAAAATTTCTATGAAATAGTGGGCCAAACCCAAATTCTCCAAAATTGTAAAAGCATTGTCCCCTTTATGGGTATAAACAAACTGCTCAATTCCTTGCTGGTCTGCCCAAGCTAAGATTTCACGCGCCCCTGGCATCAGAACCACTTGAGCATTCTTCTCAGCCAAGCTCTGAGCACGAACCTGATTGAGCATGTCTGCATCCAAGCCTCTTTCTTCTCCCACCTTTTCCAACAGATCTTGAACGGAAGTTTCTAGAATAAAGGCACGAACCTCAGCCTTATCATAAGGAATGTCAAACTGGGCAAAAGTCTCTTCGATTCCTGCTAAAATAGCCTCATAAGAGTCCAACAAGGTCCCATCTAAATCCCAGATAAATCCAATTTTTTTCATATGTCATCCTTTCAAAGAGATATATTGCTTATAACGATAGCGTAGGAAGAACCAGCGAAAACCATTATCCAAAAGCGTTCCTGCCCAAATGCCAGGCAAGCCCCAACCAAGAACAATTCCCATCAGATACCCTGTTCCGATACGGATACACCACATTCCGATACTTGTCGCATAAAAGGGGAGGCGTGCGTTTCCCAAACCCTGCCAGACAGCTGTATAAATGACCGTTCCCGTTGTCATAGGAGTCCCTAGTAGAGAGAACAGCGTCACCATAACACTGGCTTTGATAGCCACAGGATCGCTGGTGTAGAGATAACTTAGTGGTGTCCCGAGAGCATAGATACTAAACGTTAAAGGCAACATGAGAAAGAAAGACAACCAAAAAGTTTGCTTACTTAGTCTGTCCACCCTTGCCCAATCATTCTCCCCTACTGCTCGAGCTACCTGCATGACTGTTGCTGTAGCGACACCAAAGGCTGGCATATAGTTAAACTGAGTCAAGACTTCACCGATTGCATTTCCTGCGACTGCCTCAGTTCCGAAGAAACAACCAAGGCAATAATGACCACATCTCCAGCTCGCATCATGAGACGTTCTCCCGCTGCAGGGAAAGCCAAAGTCAGCAAGTCTTTGTCCAGTCCAAAATTTGGTCTCGTATATGGAAGTTTTAATTGCGACCACAAAATCACAACCCCGACCAAACGAGACAAAATAGTCCCCCAAGCTACACCAGCTATCCCCATATCAAGGATAAAAATGGCGATACTTGAAAAAAGGATGTTTAAAGCATTGGATAAAAAACTCACATAAAGGGGAAGGCGCGGATTATGGGTGGCGCGAATCAAGGCTCCTAGACTAGTCATCAAGCCCAAGAGGACGATTGTCCCTCCAACTAAAGCTAGGTATAGTTCTCCACTCTCAGCCACAGCCGCTTCTGTCCCCAAAAGACCAATCATCTCTTTCCCAGAGAAGATAGACAAAGATCCTAAAAGGAAACTTAATAGTAAGGTAATCTTCAATGCCTCAGTCACATGATAGGCTAGTCTAGATTGATCTTTCTGTCCCAAACTTTTGGAAATGACACTGGAAATAGCCGCTCCCAGAGCGATGAAAACCGCCTGATAAATCGTGATAATATTGCCAGCTACTGATACACCCGAAATGGCGATCAAGCCCAGGTGTGCCACCAGATAGCTATCCACCATCCCCATGAGTATCTGCAAGAAATTTTCACCCATGGCTGGCAGGGCTATGTTGAGAATGTCTTTATTTTTCTTAAACAATCCTTCCTCCTGATGAAAAGAAACTCAGTTAGTTGCCCAACCGAGTTTACTTCCTCTGTCTTAAAGTCCTAGATAAGATTCTACTGCAGCCTGCATCTCTGCTGCTGCAACAGTTGTCTTGTGACGAACCGGAGCTGTTTCGAGGCCATCAACTGCTGGTGGCACTGCCACTCCTGAAATTTTGTGCAACTGAGCCAAAGCTTCAAAGTCAGTCAAGCCTGATTTCCCTGTTACAGCTTCTACTGCAACTACTGGGAATTTATATGGACTAGCTGTTGAAGCAATTACGGTCTTAGCCACATCGCCTGTCCCCGCTTGGTATTTTTTATATACGGCCGAGGCAACTGCTGTATGAGGATCCTCAATATAAGCATCTGCCTCATAAACACGCTTGATTTCTGCTGCTGTTTCTGCTTCCGTCGCATACTCAGCTGCAAAGAGAGCCAGAATCTCTGCATCAAAATCAGTCAACTCATACTGACCTTGGTTATTCAAAGCATTCATGAGTTCAGCTGTCTTAACCGCATCATTACCCAAAAGGTGGAAAATCAAACGCTCCAAGTTTGAAGAGACCAAGATATCCATCGATGGGCTAGTGGTCACTTTAAACTCACGCTTCTTGTCATAGACACGAGTTTTAAAGAAGTCTGTCAAGACATTGTTGTCATTTGAAGCACAGATTAGCTTACCGACTGGTAGGCCGATTTGTTTGCGTAAAAGGCAGCCAAGATATTTCCAAAGTTTCCTGTCGGTACTGTGAAGTTTACTTTTTCACCAGCATTAATCTCACCTGCTTTAACAAGCTGAGCGTAAGCATACACATAATAGACAATCTGTGGGACTAAACGACCAATATTCATAGAGTTAGCTGATGAGAACTGGAGCTTGTTGGTTGCCAATTTATCACGAAGAGCCACATCATTGAACATATGTTTCACGTTTGTCTGAGCATCGTCAAAGTTTCCATCAATAGCGATAACATGGGTATTTTCGCCCGTTTGAGTGGTCATTTGCAACTCTTGTACCTTGCTGACACCGTCTTTTGGATAAAAGACGATAATTTCAGTTCCTGGGACATCCGCGAATCCTGCCATAGCAGCTTTCCCAGTATCTCCAGATGTTGCTGTCAAGATGACAATCTTGTTTTCCAAACCGTGTTTCTTAGCTGCCGTTGTCATAAAGTATGGCAAGATAGACAAGGCCATATCCTTGAAGGCAATGGTTGAACCGTGGAAAAGTTCCAAGTTGTATTGACCATCAAGTTTTACAAGAGGGGCAATAGCTGGTGTATCAAACTTGCTGTCATAGGCGTTGGTGATACAGTAGTCCAACTCTTCTGCTGTAAAGTCATCCAAAAAGGCTGACAAGACAAGTTTAGCTACTTCTTGGTAAGAAGCGTCTTTCAATGTGTCAAAATCCAAGTCCACCTTTGGATAGCTCACTGGAGTAAACAAGCCTCCATCTGTTGCCAAGCCTTGCAAAATCGCTTGGCTGGCTGTTACTGTATTGTTCGCGTCACGCGTTGATTGATAAACTAATGTCATAAATCTCTATCCTTTATCTATAGTCTTATTCATTATAACATGATTTTTCAGAAAATTCTCCCTTTATAAGAAAATTATAGAATCAATTTTTCTTTCAAAGGCTCTAAATAGGCCATTTCTTGCTGACCTCTCATCTTAAGACCTTGCTCTGCTATAGCTAGCAAGTCTCTTGAGAATTGAACAATTCCAGCTGTCTCCTCATCTGAAAGCTGTTTCTTAGAAAACTGGCGTCTCAAAGATTTGTAGTCACGACCAAATCTCTCAAAGAAAGGTGCTGTTTCTAGGTAAATTTCAAGCTTGTCTAGATTCACCAGCAAGCCTAAATGAAAGGCTGCCGAAGAAAAGGTTCGATCTAGTGGCTGTGTACAAACACTACGAAATTCGACCGTTCCTCGAGTTGTTAAGTCTTGGAATTGGTAACTACGGTGCATTTGGAAATCCTTCTCTTGAGGAACAAGCAGAGTTTCTTTCCATTTAGAGTATAGGCAGTAATCTCATCAGTATCTAAGTAATCTCTAGCCTGAATTGGAGAAAAATAGTAGGTTTCCCCATCACGTTCTGCTGTAAAAATCGCAGAGTGGTCTAGATAATCAAAGAAATCATCCTCATCTTTGAAGAGTTTTGCATTGACGCCGACATTCTCTGGATAAATTCCATGCATGGAATCTTCCCAAAAAATATCTCGTGAAATCAAAGTATCCCATTCTGCTCCCGAAAACTGAGAATTGGCAAACAGGTAAAGCTTTGGCTGCCTCAAGCTGAGTGAAAGCATTGATGACACGTAGGTAGTTAGATTTTGAAACATCCAACTGAACTTGGCTCCCACAGATAAAGGCTCCATATTGTGGAAAGTCATGTAAAGAAACAGATTCCTGATTGTTGCCCATCTTCAGATAGTCCATTAACATCTGGTAGCGAGGATATGCGACAGGCCTATTATCATTGATATCCCAATTCGGGTGAATCCCCCAACCTTGAATAGCATGATCCTTTTCTCCTAGCTTCTCCTGAATTACTTCCATAAAGGCTCTAAAGCGCTCTTCCACTTCCTGAATACTCTTTACCTTCCCAAAAGCAAACTCCAAGGTCGTGTAGGAAACCTCAAACAGAATTCGATCCTGACTCATCGGTTCTACAAGTTGAATCGGGTTGCAATCCTGGTCCTCCTTTTCAACTTCTAGACTGAGAGCATCCACCAAAAAGCGCATCAAGTCCTTACTGACTTCAATATCTGTAGGTTTCCCTTTCGTATGTACGATAGGAAACTCCAACTCAATACCGATGTATAGATCTGGATTTTCTTTGATATTTTTTAGATAACGATTTTTCAATAACTGGATAGAAGGGGACATAGATACCTCTCACTCTAAATTCTCTTACTAGAAAGATCAATTGCTTTCTATATTATACCAAAAATCGGAGACAAGCTTGTCGAAAAAAACTTTCCAAAAAATGATGGTAGATTTGGATTTTATACTAAATTTTGCAGATTTTCTTTCACAACCTTCTTTAAAAAAGCTTATATGTTAATATTTAAAAAGATGAAAATTTGAGCATTTTCTTAATCTTTATTATAATTATTTGCTTTTTTTCTGAAAACGATTTATACTTAAGGAGTCTTAAAGTTTTCTTAAACTACAAGTCAAACATTTTATAAGGAGGAATGACAATAATGAGTATCGGAATCATTATTGCGAGCCACGGTGAATTTGCCGCTGGTATTCATCAGTCAGGATCTATGATCTTTGGTGAACAAGAAAAGGTTCAAGTTGTAACCTTTATGCCAAACGAAGGTCCAGATGATTTATACGCCAAGTTCAACAATGCTGTGGCTGCATTTGACGCAGAAGATGAGGTCCTAGTCTTGGCTGACCTTTGGAGTGGTTCTCCATTTAACCAAGCTAGCCGCGTAATGGGAGAAAATCCTGAGCGTAAATTTGCCATCATCACAGGACTTAACTTGCCGATGTTAATCCAAGCCTACACCGAGCGCCTGATGGACGCTAATGCTGGAGTGGATAAAGTCGCTGCGAACATCATTAAAGAAGCCAAAGATGGCATCAAGGCGCTTCCAGAAGAGCTCAATCCAGCTGAGGAAGTTGCAACTGCTGCAGCTGCTCCAGTTGCCCAAGCTGCTATTCCAGAAGGAACTGTTATCGGAGACGGTAAATTGAAAATCAACCTTGCACGTCTTGACACACGTCTCCTTCACGGGCAAGTCGCAACTGCTTGGACACCAGATTCAAAAGCTAACCGTATCATCGTTGCTTCAGATAACGTAGCTAACGACGACCTTCGTAAAGAATTGATCAAACAAGCGGCTCCTAACGGAGTGAAGGCTAACGTTGTTCCAATCAAAAAATTGATTGAGGTTGCTAAAGATCCTCGCTTTGGTGAAACACATGCCCTTATCTTATTTGAAACACCTCAAGATGCCCTTCGTGCTATCGAAGGCGGTGTGCCAATCAAGACTCTTAACGTTGGTTCAATGGCTCACTCAACTGGTAAAACAATGGTCAATAACGTATTGTCAATGGACAAAGACGACGTTGCTACATTTGAAAAAATGCGCGACCTTGGCGTTGAATTTGATGTACGTAAAGTACCAAACGACACGAAAAAAGATTTGTTTGACTTGATTAGCAAAGCTAACGTTCAATAATTTACATTAAATAGAAAAGGAATAAAACCATGTCAGATATTTCAATCATTTCTGCTATCTTGGTTGTAGTTGTTGCCTTCTTCGCAGGTCTTGAAGGTATCCTCGACCAATTCCAATTCCATCAACCAATCGTCGCATGTACCCTCATCGGTCTTGTAACTGGTAACCTCGAAGCAGGGGTTATGCTTGGTGGATCACTTCAAATGATCGCTCTTGGTTGGGCAAACATCGGAGCTGCCGTAGCTCCTGACGCTGCTCTTGCCTCTGTTGCTGCTGCAATCATCATGATTAAGGGTGGTAACTTTACTACTGAAGGTATCGCAGTCGCAACTGCAACTGCAATCCCTCTTGCCGTAGCTGGACTTTTCTTGACTATGATTGTACGTACAATCTCAGTTGGTTTGGTTCACACTGCAGACGCTGCTGCTAAAGAAGGTAACATTGCAGCTGTTGAGCGTGCTCACTACTTTGCCCTTATTCTTCAAGGTCTTCGTATCGCTATTCCTGCAGCCTTCCTTATTGCTATCCCAGCTTCTGCTGTTCAAGACGCTCTTGGTTTAATGCCAGACTGGTTGAACGGTGGTATGGCTGTCGGTGGTGCTATGGTCGTTGCCGTTGGTTACGCTTTGGTTATCAACATGATGGCTACTCGTGAAGTATGGCCATTCTTCGCTATCGGTTTTGCTCTTGCAGCAATTTCTCAATTGACTTTGATTGCCCTTGGTGTCATCGGTGTTGCCCTTGCCTTCATCTATCTTAACCTTTCTAAACAAGGTGGAAACGGTGGCGGCGGTGCTGCAACTTCTAACGATCCAATCGGTGATATCCTAGAAGACTACTAGAAAGGGGAACAATCATGGCTGAAAAAATTCAATTATCAAAATCAGATCGCCAAAAAGTTTGGTGGCGTTCACAATTCCTTCAAGGTTCATGGAACTACGAACGTATGCAAAACTTGGGTTGGGCTTACTCATTGATCCCAGCTATCAAGAAACTTTACACTACTAAAGAAGACCAAGCTGCTGCTCTTGAGCGTCACCTTGAGTTCTTCAACACTCACCCATACGTAGCTGCTCCAATCATGGGGGTTACTCTTGCACTTGAAGAAGAACGCGCAAACGGTACTGATATCGATGACGCTGCTATCCAAGGTGTTAAGATCGGTATGATGGGACCTCTTGCTGGTATCGGTGACCCAGTCTTCTGGTTTACAGTTCGTCCTATCCTTGGTGCCCTTGGTGCATCACTTGCTGCAACTGGTAACATCGTTGGGCCACTTCTCTTCTTCTTTGGATGGAATGCAATCCGTATGTCTTTCCTATGGTACACACAAGAATTTGGTTACAAGGCTGGATCTGAAATCACTAAAGACATGTCAGGTGGTATCTTGAAAGACATCACTAAAGGAGCTTCTATCCTTGGTATGTTCATCCTTGCTGTCCTTGTACAACGTTGGGTTTCTATCAACTTCACTGTCAATCTTCCAGGTAAACAATTGGCAGAAGGTGCTTACATCAACTTCCCAGAAGGTGCTGTTACAGGCGGAGAATTGAAGGGTATTCTTGGTCAAGCACTTAGTGGTTTAAGCTTGGATAGCGTTCAACCACAAACGCTTCAAGGTCAGTTGAACTCATTGATCCCAGGATTGATGGGACTTCTCCTTACTTTCCTTTGCATGTGGTTGCTTAAGAAAAAAGTATCTCCAATCACAATCATCCTTGCCCTCTTTGCAGTTGGTATCGCAGCTCGTTTCTTCGGTATCATGTAATCTCGGTGAGAATGTACAAACAAAAAAAGAATCAGGTTCATCACCTGATTCTTTGGCTCTTTGTCAAATAGTGTTGATGAAGAACCTAATGAAAAAAGAATCCAACAAAAATTGGACTACCTGTCTCCGGTTGAATTCCGAAGACGGTAGCCCTAGGGTGTTTTTATTAAATTCTCACTTTTTGGGGTCAGTCCCTAAGCCTGATAATAATTTTTTGTTCATACTATTCCCCTTTAGTCATTTACTACTTTAAGTTTCATTGCTTTAGCCACTTCTTCTGCCTTTGATCCCTTAGGTGTATGAATTTCTACATCTGGATTACAGTTTTTCACAAAATAGAAGTATTCTGTAATTTCTGTTACACTTGCTGGAATTGTAATGGATTTAATTGATGATGTACCCCAGAATACTAATGTTCCAATACTCTTTGTGCCTTCTGGGAAAGTTACTTCTTCAAGAGAACTACATCCATTGAAGATATCATCTTCTACTGTTTCTATTGACTTACCTAAGTAGACATACTTTAGAGCTTCATCAATCGCAAATGCAGTTTTTCCAAGATACCGTACTGTATCTGGTAAAACGATTGCCTCACAATGTTCCAAGTTCGCAAGACCACGTTCTCCTATTGCGATAACAGGTTTACCCTTAATTTCCTGATGTAGATATTGTTGCTAATATCAAATATTTCTATTTAATCTTCTCATAAATATATACATGTTAATATGTTGAAGTCTTTAAGTATTTATAACTTTTATAACTATAGTTCCTTAATTTTTCCAGTAAAAAAACGAAAGGCACCACAAGTTATTTATGTATTTTCTTTAAACGATTCATGTACTTCTGTCGCAACTTCTCGCCCGCCTTTAATTGCGGTTGCGATAGATTGAGGACCTAAATATGCATCACCTGTTATTATTTATTTCTATTGTTTTCTGATGTTGACCGAAAGTCAAATTTTTACCTTTCATCTAGAACACTAAAGTATACTTTTGTTCAATTGCTGCAACGACAAGGTCACATGGAATAATATGTTCACTACCTGCCACTTCATGCGTTGATCTTCTTCCACTTTCATCTGATTCACCAAGTTCCATTGTAATAACCTTTACACCAGTTACTTTCCCACTCTCATCACGCAATACTTCTTTAATATTCTCTAAGAAATGGAATGTAACACCTTCATTGTGTGCATCTTTGATTTGTAGTGTAGCTTCTAGTATATTGTTCATATGGTCATCATTCTTTTATTTTAGGTTTAGGCGCTTTTAATATAATGGATGTTGGCCTTTTTGTATACACTAAAATAGGGTTGGTGGAAAATTTCCATCAACCCTAAAAATTATAGAACCACACAAAACCCTGACCAGAGATGGTCAGGGTTTTTGTATTTCAAGTATTCTGTAAATTCTATAGTTACTTTTTACTTCAGAATCCATTGAAGAAAATATTGTTTTATAATAATTGATTGCAGATTCTTTAATTTCACTCTTAAATTTATCTAAATACTCTACTTGTTTATCACTAGAAAGTTGGTTTGTGACCAATTTCCCAGTATCAACATCTTCTGTAGTCCCACTTAATAACTCTCCATGACTATCATATAAATCATAAGGATCATCTTTTGAAAGTTCAACACCAATTACTTCCAATTTTGGAACAATAACCTTATATTCTTTTTCGCTTATTTGTTCAACCTTTACACTACTTTTAATTCCAAATTTAGCGTTATAATTTAAAATTACTAATGCTGCTTTTTTAGAGAACGGCACATCAAAGCCAAAAACTTGAGTTGTTTTTGTTTCAGAAATAATTTCATTAATTCCCGCATTCAAAAATACAACTTCATTCACTTTTTCAATACTTTCGATATTAATTGACGATTTGACTTCTGATTTATGTTCCTTAGGTAAGAAAAATAGCACTCCAATAGCTATAATAGCTATTAATACCAGATTCAATAGAACACTAAACTTATTAAATTTCTTCTTTAATATAGACAAGATAAAAAAACCTCACTTTAAATAATCTATCTAAATTTTACACATTCTAAAGAAAACAGTCAATATTTTTTCGTACTATCTTCTAAAATTAATTGTGCCTATTAAAAATGAAATTAGTTTGTTGCATTTGATTATATTTTTTGAACACCAAATCCATTTAAAATTGAGTGCTATTTTGAGCACTAAAAAAGGGCTCTTTGTCAAATAGTGTTGATGAAGAAATTTAGGAAGGGATTAAGCAACTAATTGTTGCTTAATTCCTTTTTGTTTTGGGCCAAACATTTTTGTTATTAAAATAATCCTATTTCTAAAATGGTAATAGTTTCTAAAGCCGTAGGCATTTCTTTTAAGCACTTTTATTTTATTGTTTATTCCTTCAATAGGGCCATTTGTTCTAGTTGGATACTCACAAGTATTTTGAATATATGGCAAGTAAGTCATAAGAGTCTTTAATACTCTTTTTAAACCAGGAGATAGGTCTAATTGCATAGCTGCTTCAATCGTTTCCTTGAATTCTATATAATCTCTATCCTGTATACATTCACGAAGTGAATGTACAACCTCATAATCATTTTTAAGAGATGGATTTTTTTCTAAGATATAATCTACGATTCCTTTACTTGTTATGAAGCTTTCAAAAAGCTTATGACGATTATATTTATAGTTCTGAAGTTCATTAGGGTTCTTTAAAATCAACTTCCAATAATGTTTTAACTTTCGATATAATTTAGGATTTTTATAACGATGCTGATTCATGATACGTACCCGAGTTCGATTTAATTCTCTATTCAAGGCTTGTACAATGTGAAAAGGATCAATGATAATTTTTGCGTTAAGAAACATTTCTTTTATTAATTGAATGTATGGCAAGTACATATCGATGGAGATAGTTTTCACCTTTAATCTAGTCTCAGGCTCAAAACGATAAAAATATTGTTTCAAACTGTAAGATTTTCTATCTCGTACAACATCGACCAACTTGTGTGTAGTGCTATCACAAATAATGAAGCTCATATTACTATCGGAAGATTTAACAGATTTAAATTCATCAAAACACAAATGCTCGGGTAAATCATGTAATGGTTTAATCGTTAATAATCGTGCTGTATTATCTATGATACGTCTAACGGTATGAATTGAAACATTTGTTTCTTTGGCAATATATGTTTCAGATACTGTTTCACTTATTTTTGCCTTAATTTCATTTTTTAATCGTTTCGAGATATGACAGTATTTTTCTACAATTCGACTAGTATCTGCAGTAAATGAAGAACCACATTCTCTACAGAGAAATCTCTGCTTTCGTAGATTTAAGTAGGCCGGAATGCCTGAAACAGAACAGAGAGTGATACGAGAAGTTTTCGTCCCGTTTTTAACTATATTGTTATTTTGGCTAACGCACCCACAAACGGCACAAAATTCTGGTTTATGCGTATATGTAGCTGAATAAAATAAAGATTTTCTATTTTTTATCTTCTCTTGAACATTATTATCCCAAATAATGTTTTTATCTTTGATTTGTAGTGTAGCTTCTAGTATATTGTTCATATGGTCATCATCCTTTTGTTTTAGGTTTCAGCGCTTTTAATATAATGGATGTTGGCCTTTTTGTATACACTAAAATAGGGTTGGTGGAAAATTTCCATCAACCCTAAAAATTATAGAACCATTCTTTTTATATCTCATTTATTCTGCCAAGGCACCCATTGGATCCCATGGTGCAAGGACGATTGGTTCTGCTTCGTAAGCAGCTCGTTCTTCTTCTGTTAGTAATTCCTTACGAACAACAATTTGGTAAGTGTACTCGTCCATCCAAGCATCTGAAGCAACAAAGTAACCATCTGTACCAACCTTGTCTCCCCATGAGTTTTCAACTTTCCACTTGACTGATTTACCATTTTCATCCAAATCCACACCTGTCAAGACCATGGCGTGGGTCATCAAACTTTCGCTGTAGTCCAAACGTCCAGCCTTGTCTTGAGTGAGTTGAATGTCCATACTTGATTCAAAGTCATAAACATCTGTCGCAAGGATTCCTGCTTTACGGTTGCTGAGCTGGCCAACATCTGAACCAAACCAAACAGTTTCTCCTGTCTGCATTTGAGCAATCGCCAATTCTTTCAAGCGTTCCATCGGTACGTTAATGTAGCGAACTGCACGGCTACCAACGACATTTCCCAACATCTCAACTGTGTATGATTTGCCATAAGGTTTATCAGCAGTTGGAGCATTGATCACAGAAACGTAGTCTTCTAGTGGAAGATCGACATATTTCTTGTAAAACTCTTGCGGAGTGATGCCTTTTTCGCTTTGGTAGTTGTTGTCCTTATCGCGATAAGCAAAGTCAAATTGACGTGGTGGGAGACCTAGTGACATGGCAAGGAAATTAAAGATTTCTTGCAAGAGGTCTTCTTTCTTGGCTTGAACAGTCGCTTGAGCAGCACCAGAAGCCAAGAGGCCACGCAAGATTTGAGCATCTTGACGAAGCAATTTGTTAAGGATTGCATTTAGCTCACGGCTACTGCTAGATGAGATAGATTCAGGATACACTGATTTAGGTACGACACCGTATTTTTCAAAAAGAGCTACTACCATATCCCATTGACCACCATCTTGTTGTGGAGTTTGGAGTAGGAAGCTAACCTTGCGGCTTGTCAATTCTTGGTCTGCAGTCGCAATGACTTGCTCCAAGAACCAGTTAGATTTTTCATACTTGTCCCAGAAGAAGGTGTGGGCTTGTGACAATTCAAAGTTTTCAAGTTTGTATTGAGAGATGAGTTTGTGACGGAAGGTATTGAGGGCCGCAAACATCCAGCAACGACCTGAAGCCTTCTGGTTAGTGACCTTGTCCTTTGTCAAATCAAGTGAGAAAACAGGTGTGTTATCTACATGGCTTTGACGACGCTCAAGGGCTGCAAAAATTCCATTGTGGCTAGCAGCATTTTCGATAGCTTGGTATTTGACATTTGCTTCATAATTAGCAAATAATTTATCTGTAAATGATTCTTGAATCGCGTTCATAAAATCCTCCTTTTATTCTACAGTCTATTATAACTCTTTTCACAAAGGAAGCAACCAAAAACTGAAAAAGACAAGGATATTTTCCTCGCATTTTCCTAATATTTCATGATGCTGCTTTCACTAGCTGACACTCTCAAGCAAAGCCTCTAGCTCTTCCTTGGTTAAACGACGCCATTCTCCACGTTTCAAACCCTCATCCAAGGTCAAAGTTCCCATGGTCAAACGTTGCAAGTCCACCACTTCCTTGCCACAGTAGGCAACCATGCGTTTGACCTGGTGGAATTTTCCCTCTGCAATGGTCACGCGGATTTGGCTTTGATTCTTTTCTGAATCTACCGATACAAGCTCCAACTTGGCAGGCTGACAGGTAAAGTCCTTGAGCGGAATGCCTTGCGCAAATGTCTCTACATCCTCTTGGGTCATGATTCCATTGACCTGCGCCAGATAAGTCTTATCCACATGACGTTTAGGAGAAAGAAGAGCATGAGCCAACTGACCATCATTGGTCAAGAGCAAGAGTCCATGCGTATCGATATCCAAACGCCCTACTGGGAAAACTTCCTTTGAACGAGCTAAGTCATCCAACAAATCCAACACAGCCTTATGTTGAGGATCTTCAGTTGCTGAAATAACACCCTGGGGCTTGTTCATCATATAGTAAACAAACTCCTCGTAGGTTAGCTTTTGCCCGTCAAAGCAAATCTCGTCAGTATCTTCATTGATTTGTAGCTTGGCAGATTTTTCCTTTTTACCATTGACCGTCACGCGCCCAGCCTTGAGAAAGTTTTTGACTTCCGTCCTACTCCCGACAGCGCAGGCAACCAAATATTTATCTAATCTCATAGCACTATTATACCATGAACAAGCTTAATCTTAGTACAAAAATAAGCCGCCTGATTGGGCGACTTTATTTTATAGGGAGATTATTATGCAAAATTTTTAGGAGTTAAAGTTAAGTTCTTCTTAACTTATGCCTACAGTATAAACTAGATTCCTAAAAGTTTTCTTAAAATTTTCTCCTCAAACTTAAATTTCTTTAAATCTTCACTGTTAAAATCAAACGTTCTAGCAATACAGATAACGATTAGTTAAAAGTTAAAACCATAAAGAGGAGCAACAACACAAATAGTGATAAGCTAACAAGCAAGGTTAAGACTTTAACAAGCGTATTGCTTTGCCAATAACTGGGCTTTCCGATATTACTAGTAGCATCCGTAGAAAAGATTTGAGTTTGTCTTGGTTGAATGGTCACAAGGATGATTAAGGAAATAGCTAGTATAATGGTCAAAATTATCAATAATTCAGTCATTTAACTACCTCAAAAGTCCTATCAAAGTAAATAATAAACCAATCAAGATAACTAAACCCAACAAGAAAGAGAAAGTTTTACTAATCTTTTCCCCACGTGTTGCTTTTTCTTTTTTTATGGGTTGCTGTTTCATTTCTTCCATACGACCTTCAACATCTTGATAAAATAGATCTTTTTTAGCCATGGCTTTCTCCTAAAATGGTTTCCATCCGCTCCTGATACATGATTGGATCCACATAATTGGCATGGTAACCTTGTTCTCCAAGAGCTCGTCCCATCTCCTTAACGTTAGAAAGAGCTAATTCAATAGTTTGAATCATGTCATCAACTGCTTCCTTAGCGAAAATATGATTCGGAGCTGTATAGCGACGGTTATGGGCGGTTTCTTCAAAAGCTAGGACCAGTTGGTTGTGTTCAAAAGCCTGTCGAACAGCCTGAAGCAGTTCATTCCCATAGTTGATATCCAAGTAGATATCTGATAACTGATAAGCTCCTGAATCTTTTGGGGACTGGCATTTTGATAGAGTACAACATTGGGGTAGCGGAGCATATCCAGCAACTTGGTCGACATTTCTGTCACTGCTGCGATTCGGAAAGTGACCCTTGGCAGACTTTCCACTAGTTTTTCGACTTGCTCGAGTTGGTCCGAATTGGTCACTATCAAGGCATCGGGACGAACAAAATTATCACGCTTAAAGTGATAATGATAGCCTAGGTGACTAAACTTATGATGGAATTTTTCATCCGTCAATTGCAGAGCGCGTTCATAAGTCGCATAATCTGGAATGATAATGGTCTTAGCTCGAAGTTGATCATTCTCCAAGATCAGTTGCATATTTCCTGGTATATCATCATGTAATGGTTCTTGCCAAACTAGAATATCCTGACCTGATTTTTCTGGGAAATGGAAGGAAGTCAAAAACGAGGTAGATAGGGTATTAAAGAGAATGTGGTCAAGATTCACCTTCAAACCTTGTAAGAAGTCTATGATAAAGGCCACTCGACCAGAAAAATGACGCAATCCTTGACCTTCCAAGGTCAAAAGAATATCACCTGTGACATGGTTTTCCAAAATAACTTCCTTTTGATCTACGTTCCGATAGCAAGTCATGATAGCTTGCCCCAAACCATCATAGGTGGTTTTAGCAAAGCAAGCTCCAAAACGATTGTAGTGATCTACTTGAAAGACCCGACCCACTGGTGTTTTCCATTCGACTTTTTTTACCAAACGAGCCTGTAAACCATCTGCAAAATGAATCACTGCTCGTTCTTGATTAAGGTCATTGATGGTTCCAAATTGATTATTACCAGCAATCTCCCAAAAATCTGGGACCGGAACTTGGTTAAAGTACAAGGGTTTACCACTGTCATAACCCAAATAATAGGTGAAGGGTGAGACAACTCCATCTGGTAAAAATCCATCTGGTTCAATAACCACAGCCAAATCAGATAGTCCTGCCGCAGTCAGACTATAGTGCAAATCTTGGCTTTCTTGATTATATACATCAAATAACTGAATCATCCACTACCTCCTTGATTGTATTTTCCCATGTGTTCAAAATCTCTTGAGTCAAGAATTTCTCAGCAATCTGGTAGGATTTTTCTCTCATACTTTCCAAACGATTTTCCGAATACAGTTGGCAAATTTTTTCTGCATAAGCTTTCTTGATTTCATCTTCGACATGGTCAGATGAGCTTGGAATCAAGTAGCCATTTTCGCCATCTTCGATGAAGGTTTGATTTCCATAAGGAACATCAAAACCAATCAATGGCAAGCCCGAACCAATTGCTTCCATGAGTGTTAACCCAAATCCTTCACTTGTAGAAGCAGTTAGATAAACTTCATACTGTGAATAGATTTGAGAAAGTTCGGCATGGCCCTTGAGTTTAATATACTCTTCTGCCTGACCTGCAGCGATAATCTCATGAAGACGTCCTTCTTCGCCACCACTACCGTAGATATCAAAGGTTAATTCTGGCAACTCCTTATGAGCCTCAATTACAGCCTTCACGAGCCAATCAATGTGTTTTTCCTTAGCCAGACGCGAAGCTGTAATGAGAGAAAATGGTTTACGACTATCTTGTGGTTTTGTTAATTGATCTACACTTCCAACTGGAATGGTCACAATCTTAGGAGCATGCGAGGTATAGTGAGCAAACTGTTGCTCTAGAACTTCCTTTTGACGATCCGTTGAAACGATAAAGAGATCAACCTTATCTGCATTGGTAAATTGATAGTCATAATAGTTGTTCCACAAGATATAGTCATCATTGGTCGCATTTTCACTATAGTGCTCCGCATGAACAACTACCGCTAAATGTGCCGCCTGCGCTTCTTCAAAGACCACCTGACCAATCCCTGTCTCACGATCCAAAATTACTAGATCTGATTTACTTAACCCAAGTGTCTGCATGAAATAATGGATCAAGGCAGGCTTCCCGTATAAAATGCGATCTTTGAAACGGTAAACTTCCTCGGTTCCTTGATTCATGAACATCTCATAAGCTGGAGTCCCATCTTCATTGTAGAAGGTTCTTTGGTAGAGTGTCGCTACATTGTCTTTAGGAGCAAAATACTCTGTGCAGTAGCGTGTATATGAGAAGTAATCCTTGCGGATCAATTTACCAGCATACACATACTCCACATGTTGGACAAAATCTTTTTCCTCATCTACCAAATAACAAGTGATAAACTTGTCTTCATCTGAGAAGAAGATTCGTTCAATTTTCCCATTTCTTTCACGACGGCTTTCTACACCTTCAAAATAAGTCAAAACATCAGCTACCGTCACACTGGTCGGTGCAATTCTGATATCCGTAAAATAATTATATAGCCAAATAACTTCCTCATCATTAAATCCAATATTAGCTGTCAAATGCTGGATATTATCAGCTAAAATCATATCTGTAAAGATAAACTTCGACGGTAGATTCAGACTGCGAAAAATACCCGCACGATAAGCTTGGGCATATTCAACACCACTGCTGGCCCAACCAATTCCTAAATTTATATTGTAAATTGTCATATTGTCCCCTTTTTATGGAAAATAAGTTATAATTTCCCCATCAGGCGAAATGTCTACTCGACTCAATAGAAGATTTCGAACCATATCCTTCTTGACCTGCTTTTTCATCTCTTCAAAGCCATTGTAAGCTTCTTGATAATACTCAACGATAGGATTCTTTTGTGCAGCTGATTGGCCACCAATCGCTAGACTCAATTGTTGAAGGTAGTCTACCTGCTCTACCCAGTTATCATCTATTGCTTTTAGCAATGCTAAGCGCTGAAAATGAGAAAAGAGATCAAGTGTTTCCAGAAGCGTTCGTTTTTCTTGTAAACTCTTTTGAACTGTTATCTCCAGAACTCGTTTAACAGCATCCTTATCCGTCATATCCAACTCTCGCGGAACTGCATGATAAAGAAAACTGATATTTTTAACGATAAAATGATACAGTTCTTCTCTACTTTCAAAGGATTCTTCTGACAAGCTTTTTCTTACGAACTCATCTAGAACATCTACCACAAAACCATCAAGATCCTCAGTTCCATCAATCAAGCGATTTCTTTGACTATAGACCATCTCTCTTTGGATATTCATGCTCTCAGCATACTCTAAAGTTTGACTCCTTGATGATCTAGCAGTGCTATCGCTTGCCTTCTGCGCTTTTTCTACTAATTTTCGATAGCGTCTTCCTTCTAGGGGTTCAGGGCTTATCTGTTGGTTTACTGTATAATCCTTATACATCTTATGCACCCAAGGAGGACCAAACTTCTTGATAACATCGTCTTCCAGAGATACAAAAAATTTTGATAAACCAGGATCTCCCTGTCGACCAGAACGTCCTCTAATCTGTAAATCAATGCGTTTACTCTCCATCCGTTCGGTACCAATGACAACTAATCCACCAAGCTCAGCAACTCCTGGACCAAGCTTAATATCAGTTCCACGACCAGCCATAGATGTCGCAACTGTCACCGCTCCCATGCGACCCGACTCTGCAATCATCTGAGCTTCACGCGCCGCATTATGGGCATTTAAAACGTTATGAGCAATTCCTTCCCGTAACAATAGGGAGGAGTAGAGTTCAGACATTTCTACAGATCCAACAAAAATCAATAAAGGATTACCCTTTTCATGATAATATTTAATCTCAGCAAGTGAAGCATACACTTTTTCAGGTAGTGTAACATAGAGATTATCTGGATAATCAATTCGCTGATTCTTACGATTAGTTGGAATTCGAATGACTGACATACCATAAGTTTCTAAAAACTCTTTCTCTGCAACCTTTCCAGTCCCAGTCATCCCAGAAATTTTTTTAAACTTCTTGAATAAGCTTTGATAGGTAATCGAAGCCATTGCCCGAGTTTCTTCTGACAAGGGAACATGTTCCTTTTCTTCAATGGCTTGGTGCAAGCCCCCCTGAAGCTTGGTCATTTCTAATAAGCGACCCGTGCTTTGATCTACTAAAACAAGTTCCTCACCTTTTTCACCATTACGAATGATGTAATCTTTATCCTTTTTGAATAAGGTATGGGCTCGTAAAGCAAATGTCAAATGTCTTGCTAATACATTATGTTCTTCTGAATATAGATTATCAATACCTAAAAAACTCTCCGCAGTTTTAGCGCCCTTAGTAGTGAGCCATACTTCTTTTTTTTCTTCTTTAAAGATATAGTCTTGGCCCTCAACTAGAGTTGTCATCAAAGTGTCAATAATTTCATAGAAATTAGATTGTACTCTGGGTGAGCCTGAAATAACAAGTGGTATTTGAGCACTGTCTAGCAAGACTGCATCAACTTCATCTATGATGACAAAGTTAAATTCTGGCATATATTTTTTATCCTCACTAGAAGCTAGATTATCAAGCAAATAGTCAAAACCAAGGCCACTGTTGGTAGTATAAACCACATCTGCACTATAAATTTCCCGCTTATCCTCAGGTGTTAACTCTTCATCATCGCCTTCTTCAGGAAAAGGAATCCGAATCGTCAAACCTAAGAACTCATAGACTTGGCCCATCTCCTCTGCATCACGCTTAGCAAGATAGTCGTTAGTAGTCACTAGCATGACACCTTGCCCTGACAAAGCATTGAGGTAAACCGGCATCGTAGCAGTCAGAGTTTTACCCTCACCTGTATTCATCTCTGCAACATTCCCTTGGTGGATGACAATCCCACCCATGACTTGTACATCATAGGGGAACATCCCCAAATTCGCTTATCAGCCTCTCTGACAACCGCAAAAGCCTCTACTAGAATATCATCTAAGCTTTCTCCAGCAGTTAATCTCTCTTTAAATTCTTGTGTTTTACCTGCTAATTCATCATCTGTTAGCGAGGCCATCTCTTCTTTTTTTAGATTGATTTGATGCAAGATTTTTTTCACCTTGCTCAATTGTCTATTGTTATTCCACATCTTGTTTAGAATAATCCTCTTCTATTGAAAATGAATGAAAGTCAACTGATTGAAGACCTGCGCTCAACAGCTGTACTTTGTAATGATAGGCCTCTTCTGGATAGGTAAAGGTGAAATCAAAATCTTTTTCAATCACTTGATCGACCTGCTTATTATAACGATCCATAAAAATGAGTCTAAAATATAAACCATTTTGAGGTTGAACAGTCATCTGACTAACCAAACGGTAACGATGGCCCCTTTTTAAAAGAGGTAAGGTTGGGGTCAAGCGATTTCCCTGAAAATTAAAACTTGAGGTCCACTCATGAATCATAGTACCAGAATTCACCATACTATTTTCAAAATAAACATGATCACGTGAATGGTAGATAACGACTGACCCATATAAAAAGCTATTCTCTGCTAAAACTCCAAAGCTGGCCCCTTTAAATTCTCCCCAATAAATTTCTTTATTCCGTTTGATAATCATTAAAACTTTCTCCCAAAATTTTGCTCTAATACTATCTTATAAAAATTCATAAACCATGTTGTACTTGTAGCACTATCATCGTTATGGCGACCCGAAGTACCTTTTACCATGATGTGAGCCCCCGAATGATAAAGGGCCTCTACTAATCCCTCAAAAGCGCATGGATCATAATCTTCCTCTTTCATATATGAGAGTCCAAAAATTGTTTGGCTAAAATCTGCTTTTTTAAAGGCAGTCCAAAAGCGGTCATCCAGTGCTCTCATGGCATCTATGCTAGCATCCCCCTTAGAATGATGACGTAAGATATCAAAAGCAGTCGGGAAAAGTCCAGGTGCTTCGAGTCTACCTCTTTCAGCTATCAAGCCAAGATTGGTTAAGGGTTTAGCAACTATAACTGCTCGGGGTTCAAAAAAAGAGCTATAATACATAGAACCATAGGTCCCCATAGACATCCCTGAAAGGATTAATTCCTTATTTGAAAATCCTAACAAATCTAAATACTCTTGAATAACATTTCGAATCCCATTTTCAAGATATTCATCGCCTAAATAGAAGGCTCCACCATCTATTCGAGGATCAGAAAATAAGATAAAAGGGGCTCCCAAATATTTCATAATACCGAAACCTTCAAACCCTTCCGCTCGGCGATAACCAGAGAAATAGATATTTAAAGGTGGCTTAAAGTCTCCTGGATAGAAAAAGTAATTGATTTCCTCACGCTTGTCATTATGAATAATGCCACCACCAAGAACATACTTACCAAATTGGTAGCGCGTTAAACGCTGGTGAAGAGCTCCTATTTTCAGACGTCCTGCACCTCTAGCTTCTAAAGAAACGCTGATAAATGAAGAAAAATCATCATCCAGTATTAGGGCAGATTTCATATCTTCAACTGTGAAAACTCGTTCTTTGACAAAATTAGCAGTAGAGGCATCTTGAATATTTCTAACAATGAGGCGAATGTCACAAGTTAAATCCTTCTCATATTCTAGCCAGAGCTCAACTGGATTGAAATCACTAGCTCGGATATTATACTTCCAGCTGATTAAGGGGCGAAAGTCGTCTCCGTACTTCCCTAATAGTTCTAAATTTTCATAACCATTATAACGAACCTGCCCCGTAAAAGCAGGATTGACAATCATATCAATCGCAACTAACTTATCCCCATACTGACCTCTAAACAAGGCCTTAGATAAAAGTCGTAAAAGTTCTGCTGGATTTGAAAAATCTGTTGATTGAGCACAAGTTTTTTTCAAAAAATCTTGAACATCTTCTGATTGAGGCGCAACTGTATCGGGATAGAAAATAGTATAAGGAGTCACCATTCTCATCAAAGGAAGCAGATCAGATAGATGCTCAGGATTATCAACTAAAACAGCTGAAAAAGTCTTTAATCCTTCCATTTTCATGACCTTCCTTATGGCAGTCGTTGATCCTGGCCAAAAGAAATGCCAATCCATATTTTCAGGAAGTTCATAGTCATGGCTCCAATTTTTAGTTCCTATCTGCAAAATCTGTAATTTATTACTCACTATTTGCCTCCTCTAACCATTTTTTCCACTTATCTATAAATTGATCACCTGTATTTTGTCGAATCTTATCAATTGAGTAAATTAAGGCTTGATTCCAATATTCCAAGGTATCTAAAAAGTAGTGTCCCGCTTTACTAAACTCTGATAAATCCGATAAGATATAACCATTTGTAAATGGGTAACATATTCTGACTCGGAAAAATTGATTTGAGGAATTCCTGCGCTAATCCCTGCAATCTGAGTGTAAATATTAGCGACTGGATTTAAATCAACAATTAAACGAGTGTACTCTAACTCTCGAATCAAACCCATCTCATCATTTAGATTGATAATCTTAAAGCGATAATCATCTCTAGTATTTTCCTCTAATGTATTTTCTGCATCAGATAGCACAGAATCCTTTAATAGATCCCTCGGGTTAAGACGCTCCATAATCAGCACATCGAGTTGATTTTGCAAAGCTTCAATTTGATAACCTTCTGCATTGAATACTGAAAAAGCAACCTCCGTAAAAGGATTTTTCGAGACAAAATGCAAGATTTCATACAAAACTTTTGGATCTTGTTGCATCTGTACATCTAATTGGACATAAATTTTTGATTCCTTTAATCGTTGACTAACTCCTAATTTCAAACGCGTATCAAAAGAAGGTAAATGATGCATTTTTGAAGTAAATTGGGGATAAGTCTCTTGTAATCGCTCAAGAAAATCTTTCCGATCACTAATCAAAAATCTGGACTTCTCCACTACCTGACGATGATCTTGTAAATTATCTGCTTGATTTCTTTCAATAAAGAAACTTATAATTTTAGGAGCCTCTTCTGGCAATCTTTCTAACAATTGATTTTGAAACTTGGTGTTAGCTGCCAAAACAAATGAATCTCCAACCTCATAGTCTTGATTTAAAAATTTTGTTAAGAACTCCCAAATAACTTCATCTATACTTTCATAAGTTAATTTTCCAAAACGGTAGCCTACTGCTGGATTTACCTTTACAATTGGATCTTCTCCCTGCAAATCTTCCCTTAATTGCCACTGACCTTTGGCATTGTAATAATAACGAGTAACTGGTTTTTGATCCTCATACTCTATAAGGCTAGATAAAAAACCACGATCATCAAAATAGCAAATAAAATCAACTTGGTTATTTTTAAAATAAGTGATGTAACTGATAAAGCCTTCTGAACCATATTCAATTTCAGCATAGAGTTTCCCTTTTTGTTTAACTACAACTACAAAAGGAGTATAAATAAAGTCACAATCTTCATCCCATGCTAAATCCTTTAATTGTAAAGGATGCATCTCCTCATGTTCAATATTTGCATAGCATCAAAAACAGAAAAAACTTCCGACTCCAATAGATCTTGTCTATGTAGCAAATAACGCAGATGAGGATGATAAGTCAACCATAGTATCTTAGATTCTAGGTCTTGGCGTTTAAAAATTCGAATTTGGTGCAACACATCATCAAATTCTAAGCGATAAGGTGTTCGATACCAAGGTACAATACTTGCCTGCCAAGATTGATTGTTATTTTCTAAAAAAGGGATGAAATAATACATATATCCTCCTCACAATTATGAATCAATTTCTAAGAGTGGTCTATAATTCTCATTTAATGTCAAAGCATCAATTTCTTCCTTGATATTAAACACCATTCCATTAAAAATAAAGAATAAACCTGGAAGCATCGTTAGTTGCATATAGCGTGGATCATATAATACAATCAACATTGGTAATCCTGCCATAAGAACAGTATAGGTCGAACCAATTACTGCAAAACGCAAGATCAGCCAATTGATATAACGACTTGTTTCTTCTCCTGGATATATATTATAGATATACTCCCCAGATTTTTTCATCTTCTCAGCAATTTCTTCCCCATTCATATTAATAAAAGAGAAAGCAAGTCCCAATATAAACAGTACCACAATATATGTATACAGCCAGACCGGTCGTCCAATTGCAAATTGGCCTATCCAATCCTGTATCCAGGAAGCATTTGGAAAAATAACTTGGAGTAACATTAGAAAATACTGCGGAATAGATACCAAGGACATGGCGTACATAAAAGGCATCCCTCCTGCAGGATTTAACTGAATATCCAAATAAGAATAGCGTTTAAAACGATTGTGAATCGTAATCTTATTCACTAAAATACGGTAGCGTGCCCTTTGCATGATAACAGATATATATATATATATAAAAGCAAGAGAAAGTATAAGCAATAGTACGACAAATAACGGGCTACCCTGTAATTCTTTAATGCTATTGACTATATTTTGTGGCATACTAGCTACCATACTAGACATCAAGATAACTAGGGAGCCCCCTACACCAAACAAAGAATTCAGATCCGATAACCAGACTAAGAAAAAAGTTCCCGCAATCAAGAGTAAAACGTTCAAAGTCAATACTAACCCATAATTCACCCCTGACTGAATTGGGAGATTTAGGGTAATGGCTAACGATTGGATCAAAGCTATTACAAAAGTTAAGATCATTTTTCTTCGATCTTGAACTTCAATTGGTAAACTCCCCAATCCAAGTTTTTTAGACATGCTAAACATTTGCCATAAAATCATAGCCGACATCCATGGAGACAGTCCAACTGAAAATAGGGAAAGACTCCGAAGATTACCACCTGTTATAGCAGTTGAAAAGGCTAAGAAAGCTGTAGTTCCACCCAAAAAATTCGTGTCATTTACGTTTACAAAGGGAAGGGTTAATCTACTTCCTAGAACGTAAATAAATAAGAAAGAAATCGTCCACATGACCCTTTAACGACGACCGATGTCAATTTTTTCTTCAAATTTTTCTCCTACTTTATTTAACCAATGAAATGTTCTAATAAAAATGGCTAAATCTATCAATAAATCTTTTGCCAATAATGGTATTCCCTCATCCATTAGGATGAGGGCAATCCATAACGATCATGCTCTAGATATCCAAAACCTGCATCACTGCATCAATCAATAGTTTTTTTGTAAAGTAGCCTTGTTTCAAGGCATAACTAACTTTATATACATTTTCAACCATGTGTTGATAAGCTTCTGCTGTCGTTTCTTCTACTAGACGATTGGCCTCTTCCAAACTATCCACTACATAACCTAAGCCTTTTTCCCTTATGAAACTGGCATTTGAGAGATAGGATGGCACTACTACTGGAATTCCAGCAGCAAGATAAGTGCTAACTTTATGAGAGATATTCAAGCGATAGTAGTCTGCCTCATCCACTGGATTTTCACTGGTTCCCCATACTAAACCAAATCCTCCCTCTGACAAAGCAAGAAGCAACTCTGGATCGGTTTTCCAACCTCTAAAGAAAACTATTGGGTTACTATTCTCTTGATTTGATTCTGAGAAAATATCGAGAGGTGTTGAGTAAGCCCAGTTGGATAAGTGCTCAAAACGCTCCACACTACCCGCAAAAGATAGTTTTTTCTGAAAAGCAGGTTGTCTCAAAGGATAGTCATGAACATGGTCCCACATACCTTGGATAATAATTTTTTGAACTGTCAATCCTTCCTGAATGAGCCGTTCCTTCATTTGTTCTGATGGAACAACTACTAGATCCGATTGGTTGTACATTTCAATGTACTCAGGCATCAAATAATAATTTGATGGGAACATAAGGGGTGGAACATCATGAATGAAGGTAATAATTTTCGTATTTAAAATCTTACATTTCCTAATAAAGGCCTGGTCATACTCTCTACCATTCCATGTAGGAGATTGATAAACGACAATATCACCGTAACCCACTCGAGCCATGACACCATCTAAACGACTATTCAACTCACCTTGACTATCACTATAAATATCGTAAAAGTAAAAGCCAAGCTCGTGAAAGTCTAACTTTCTTGCAATTTTAACGGTTTCATTCTGGGCGATCAAAGCTGTACTCTGACCAGACATACCGTAAATATTTGTAATATTTATCTTCATAATCCTATTTAAATCCTTACGACAACTTACTTATTATAAATTTCATCATCAACTAGCTGAATTTCTTGATCAAAATTATGCTCTGCGGTATGCTTGTGTGAGAATTTTACTTTTGAAGTTGCTCCCATCTTAAACCACTCATATTCGGAATCAATATGACCTAAATCAATCGCTTGTATACCTTTTTTGCTTAAATGATAAGCTAAAACCTTGGCTGTAGGACCAAGCATCAAGAATACTACTTTACCATCTGTTTCTCTATCGCTTCTTGAATTGACTGAACTTTACTGTAGGCATTTCTAGAAGGGCAGATAATACGCTCAACCGACTGAGCATTATCAAAAAGGTCATTACCAACTCCTGAACGTGAGTTCTCACCTTCGACGATCAAGATATCTCGTTTATCCCAAAGTTTCTTTAATTTCAAAGTGAGCAACCGAAGCAGACTTATCTTTGAGGTCCATATAAGGACGTGATATAAAAGTAGAACCATAGAAAGGCACTGCACCTCAATAATGGGACAAGAGAAAACCTCTCTTATGCGGCCAGTTTTCTGTAATCTACAGGAGACTGGTCATTTAATTTCTGTTGAATTCTAGTTTCATTATAAAATATGATGTAATTTTTGACAATATCTGTTATACTATCTTTGGTTAAGTTTCTCCACTTATGGAGATAGAAGGTTTCAGACTTGAGAATAGAGTGGAACCATTCGATACAGGCATTATCTGCTGGTGTTCCTTTTCGGGACATGGAGCGGGTGATGCCTTTTGCTGTACAAGCCTGATGGTATAAGCTACAATTTCATGATTATAGAGATCCATGATAGAGGATAGATAGAGCCTACAGTTGCCAAAGTAGAGGTAGGTGATGTCTGTGACAAGCTTCTCCATAGGCTTGTCTGCCTGAAAATCACGATCCAGCTCATTGTCTGTTACATGGGTAAGGCTTCCCTAATTTAGGTCCCTTCTTGGGACGGGCACGGCAAAGGCAGCCCTTTTCCTTCATAATACGATAGACATTCTTGTGATTAACGACGAGGTTATAAACTTTCTTAAGCAAGCGAGTGATGGTTCAATAGCCGTAAATAAAGTGATTCTCCCTACAGAGTTGTTCGATTTTATCCGCTATTTCGTCTCTCTTCTTAACCACCTTGCTTTCTGCTTTCCAACGGTAAAAGGTGGAACGTTTGACGCCGAAGCATTCTAAAATAAGAGATACAGGGTAGGTTTTCTGATACTCTTCCACTAGCTTGATAAGACTTACTTTGTCGATTTTCTTATCAAGCTCTGATACTTTTTTAGTAATTCTACCTGCAAACGTAACTGTTCCACTTCAGATAACTGCTTCATCCCTTTACCATAAGTATATTGTTTCCCCACAGGTTGGTGGGAACGGAACAATTCATCATTCTAATACCATTACCATCAGGTCTTGACCTGACTAACATTTTTAATACCGAGGGTATCCATGATAACCTTATTTGATTGACCTGTCTTTTTCATTTCGATACAGGCTAGCTTAGTTTCTAGTGAATATGCTTTTTTGGCCATAACAAAACACTCCTGTTTCTAGTTTATCAGATTTCAACAGGAGTGTTTTTCTTGTGTCTCATTTTATGGGGGCAGTGCCTTTTCTCCTTGAGATCTTTTTTATAAAAAATAAAAATATCAAAATGTTTTTCAAGATAAACTAGCCTTATATTGGAAAATCAGATCATCTCCAACATATAAATTAGTGTTAAAGTTTAAACTATTCTGATATAGATTATTCTTTAAAACACTTTATTATATCACATTTTATTTCTTATTGTCCAAATATTTGAGTACATATCTATATTAATACAAATCCCCATACCTTTTGTAGAGTCGTGTGTATTTAAAGTTTGTTTTTTTGCACAATAATCATTTATCTTCCTTTTTAAAAACACAAATCGTACAATTGGGAATGCCACACGGAGATATAGAAAATTATCAATCCATCAAAAAAAGCCGCCTGATTGGGCGACTTAATTTTTATAGGGAGATTATTATGAAAAAGTTTTAGGAGTTAAAGTTAAGGTCTTCTTAACTTATGAGATAAGTATACAACTCCTAACTTAAAGTTTCCTTAAGTATTTTTAAATGTGAGATTTTTCCATTTTTCTTGCCAGTTTTTCTTAGATAAACGCTTTTGATAGAGCTTCATCCGGTCTTCATTTTCTAAGAAATGAGGGGTCGGACAAACCTGAAAGTTCAAAATATCTTCCAAACCATAAGGGGCAAAGAGCTCCAAAGTTGCGTCAGCATGCAAGCGAAGACCTATCGCCGTACAACGTTCAGGATATTTACTCATGGCATCACAGGAATTCACATAGGGAGGCGTATGGGGACTATGCTGATGCATATAGACTTGATTCTTCAGCTCCCATTGATACTGGGGAAAATCCTCTCTCAACTTACTTTCTATAGCCAGCGTTTCTTCGTAACTCACGTCTGGGTCAAAGAAAATCACATCCACATCCGTTTCACAGTCAAAGGCTGGCTTGTCTGATAAGAGATTCCAGATAAATTTCGGACCGATCCAGCCGCTAACCAGGAATCTTTCAACTCCAAGTCACGGATGATAGTCAGAATAGCCATCATGTCAGGATTTTCTCTAAAAGAGTCTAAGATTTCAGACTTATTTTTCAATGTATTCATACCCTAAATGTTCATAAGCCTTAGCTGTCGCCACCCGTCCTGAACGAGTTCGCATGATAAAACCTTTCTGGATCAGGTAAGGTTCATACATATCCTCTACCGTCTCACGCTCTTCGGCGATATTAACCGAAAGAGTGCCTAGACCGACAGGACCACCACCGTACATCTCAATCATGGTGCGAAGGATTTTCTGGTCCACATAGTCCAAGCCTTCATGGTCTACATCCAGCATGGTCAAAGCCTTATCCGTAATTACATCGTCAATCAAGCCATCGCCCATAATCTGGGCAAAGTCGCGCACGCGCTTGAGGAGACGATTGGCGATACGAGGAGTCCCACGACTACGGAGGGCCAACTCAGCAGCAGCTTCATGTGTAATTTCCATCTCAAAGATATCTGCCGTCCGCTCGACAATCTCTGTCAAGTCATCATGGGCATAATACTCCATGTGACCAGTAATTCCAAAACGGGCACGAAGAGGATTTGAAAGCATACCAGCCCGAGTCGTCGCACCAATCAAGGTAAAAGGTGGCAATTCCAGATGAACACTCCGACTGCCTTCACCAGCACCAATCATGATGTCGATGTAGAAATCTTCCATGGCACTGTAAAGCACCTCTTCTACCGACATGGGCAAGCGATGAATCTCGTCAATAAAAAGAACATCTCCTGGCTCCAAGTCATTCAAAATCGCAACTAAATCACCGGCTTTTTCGATAACAGGACCAGACGTTTGTTTGAGATTGACTCCCAGTTCATTGGCAATGACAAAAGCCATGGTTGTTTTCCCGAGACCTGGAGGACCAAACAAAAGAACATGGTCCAGCGCCTCATCACGCATTTTTGCTGCTTCGATAAAGATTTGAAGCTGATCTTTGACCTTGTCCTGTCCGATATATTCACGTAAATATTGGGGACGGAGGGTACGCTCTACCAACTCCTCATCACCCATGATTTCATTATCTAAAATTCTACTCATGTTCCTATTATAGCAAAAATCCCGCCTACAAACAAAAAAGCCACCGAATTGGGTGACTTCATTAGGGAGATTATTATGAAAAAGGTAAAATAAAATCTTATTAAATCAATACTCTTGGAGGGTGTCCCCTCCAACTCCCCGACCTCTGGACAAGGTCTATTTTTTTTGAAAAAAAGTAAAAAACTTTATCAAAACGCTTGATTTTCTCGGTGTACCGTGATATAATATAATCAAGATAAGGAAAGGGGGTGATGAAATTGAACAAAGAAGATTGGCTTAGGTTACTGGAAAAGGTAATAGACAATATTCCTGAAACAGTAACTGCTATCGCAAGTCTAGTGACCGCAATAACGGTCGCAAGGCAAAACAAAAAGCGTAAACCGAAATCCCGTCAAAGAAAAAGGTAAACGCTAAGAGGTTGGGGCGAAAGCCCCTCACACCTCTATTTTATCAGATGAAAAGAGGAAAAGCAATGGTTAGTGCAATAGCTATTTTTATAATTGCAATCAATGTATATATCTATTTAAAAAATAAAAAGGACAAATAATATGAGAAAAGTTATTCAAGAATTACTTAACAGTTCTATTTCTACATCTGCTATTTCGCAAGGCGCTGGAGTTCCATGGACTACTGTTTCTGACCTTAGAAAAGGGAAAACAAGCATGGACAAAATGGCCCTTCTAACGGCAGAAAAGCTCTATGAATTTGCTATAGCTGATAAGCAGTGATTTCGGTCACTGCTTTTATTATTGCAAACAAAAAACCGCAAGCTACTGCCTGCGGTTAGTGTAATAAATTTTTAATCTTTCTGTTTTTTTATTTTATTTTGTGGTGATGAGCCCATCAGGCTCAATCGTAAATTCTGGTTTGTCTGCCATTGTTCCGTCTGATTTAAGGTAGTACCAACCTGTACCATCTGCTGATTTGATGAACTGCTTGGATTTCATGTCGCCATCCTTGGCATCGAGGTAGTACCAATGCTCCTTGTACTTAACCCAACCAGTGGCCATTTTACCATCTTCTTTGAAATAGTACCACTTGTTAGCGATGAGCGCCCAACCAATAGCCATTGATCCACTTGGGAGTAAGTAATACCAGTGTCCATCTGAATGCTTGTGCCATGTGTTAGCTTTCATATAGCCATTGCTATCAAAGTAATACCAGACATTGTTGATCTTCTGCCATTATTCGTTGGGTAGCTTCCATCTGAGTTGACATACCACCAGCCAGTTGAATTTTTCTTCCAACCTTCCTGGTTGCCCTCATTATCGAGCATTTCTTGAACAGTTGAGCCAAGGGTTTGATAATGCTTGATTTTAGCAATCACATAGTCACGCAAGCTGTCATTGTAGCCACCGTGCAATTCAAGGGAACGAGCAGGGCACGAGGTGCTTGAAAACTCATTGTGGAACTTGATATTTGAATAGTTCGGAGTATCACCGTAGTAAGCCATGTCCTCTGCCATTTGGCGCAATACCATGTTTTCATTTTCGATAAATTCGGCATCTGATGCGCTTAACTGCTGGCATACTTCATAGCTAAGAGAGTTCATGTTAGCATCGTAGTTAGCAGCAGACCACGAACCATTGTATGTGTCTTCGACTCGCACAATTGCATCTCTTGTGATGTAGTAATGAGCAAAACCAAGTTCAGACTGGCCATTGTCATATCGTTCTTGGAGCCATTCGATATAGGCCTTTGCACTTTGAACCAGCATCATTATGTAAAACATAATACTTTGGTCGCTCAGTTGGTCGGGAGCCTGAAATCCCATTAAAAATTGTATGGTTAATGATTTCTACCATGGTCTAGTCCTCGCTTGGTTCGTAATATTCTAGCGCACGTTTGCTGTCCGAAATCCCTGCTGTGGTTGGGTCATTCACGACACCAATCAATACCAGGATGTAAACGAATGTGTTCACACCGTCTTGGATATTTTTTGGAATTTCAAGACCGAATTGTTGAGACATCAAGAAGATTGCCCCTAAAAGAGCAATAAGTGTTGCTTTATTTTGCAAACGCAATTTCCAGTTAATCATGTTCATTTCTCCTTTTATTGTTTATTTTGAATTAAATTTTTAAGCTCTCTTACGTCTTCACCAAGTGATTTCACTTGCTCAGCTAGTACTAAGATAGCCTTATTCTGTTCATCGTGGTTATCGAGCCGTTTGTTGGCTGATGTCTTGAATTCGTTCAGATTTTCGATATCTTTCTCTAAAATCGTAAGACGATTCTCTTGTTTGGTTGCTTTATCTTTCATCGAAAAATAAAGACCAATCACAGGGATAAGGGTGATGAAGATCTGTACGAGAAATCGTTCATATCCTGGCATATACACCTCTACTCTTTCCCTTCAAATTTCCAAGCGACACCAATACCATCTTGCTCCAGGCTACCTTTTATCACAAATGCGCTGACAGGCTCGCCGTTGTAAGTAAATTCTTTGTTAAGCTGTACTAGGATGCGTTTCCCTTCACCATTGACCTCTACGTGCTCAGGGTCTTCAATGGTAATCAGGTCATGTGGTAAGTAGGTCTTACCGACTTCAGCTAGTGGAATCAACTCAACCAATTCTTTATAAGTCGTGCCGTACTCAATATTCTTGCTCATGACAGAGTTCAAGACAAGAACATGAATGACCTTCTGATTCACTTTCGAATTCTCTTCAGTCTGTTTGACAAGAGCAGAAAGTCTGTCCTGCTCGCTCTTGTTGTGTGCAATCTGTTGCTCAGCTTGTTCAAGCTTATTCTGCGCCTGAACAATCGCAGAGCTTGGGTCCAATTCAGACTTGAGAACATCCAGCACTGATTGAATCAAGACATCTTCCGGTTCATCTCTACGGTCTCCAGGGAATGATCGTGAGTTAGTGCTGTAGCGGTTGCCTTCTGATAGTTGAATTTCTACCACTGTCTCAACATTGGATCCAGAATTTCTTAAGTACGGTCTTGTTGATAGATTATACCCATTGATTGCCATGTCTATTCTCCTTCTGCTGGTCTAGTTTGTTCATCAAGCAGAGCTTCCAGCTCATCCACTCGTGCTTGAAGTCTTTGATTTTCAGCCAATTGTTCTTCCAGCTGAATGCTCAAGAGATTATTTGCAACCATTGTACCGTTTGATGTATCGGATAAGTCGTTGATTGTCATCCGAAGTGCGCGGTTAAGCTGTTCTGTATTCATTTTCTAAGTTCTCCAATCTGTGTGTAAGTTTTTGATTTTTCAAGAGCAAGCTCCTGAATTGCTTTTAAGTGCTATATTGGTCAATCTGAGATTGTCTAGGTTCAGCGTATCACCGTTCTCGTAAACAAGCGTAGGATCCACTTTTTTTGAACCTCTTGGGCAATCAATCCAATCTTCGTGTGTGCTTGTTGTGGTCTGTCCTCTTGTTTCTTCCAGTCGTATTCCTTGAATTGGAATTGCTGGATATAATCAAGAGCCTTGTGCTTGCAATCAACAATGTTTTCCTTCAAACGTCTGTCTGAGAAATGCTGATTAACAACTGCCCACAAGCTATATGCTTTGCCGTTGTAGCTATAATAAATGTCATTATCTGGACCACCAAACGAAAGCGACACATTGTTTGAATTCCAAAATCCAATAGTACCTGTTGTTTTACTGTTAACACTTCCTTGCCCTGTCTTGAGCCAACCGATTCCCTTTGCATTGATATAACCATTGACTGTCATAAGGAAGTCATCGCTATCCAACCCTGTCCCGCTGGTAGTCAAATCTGAATCTTTATACACATAAAGTCCATATGGTACGTTTGTTCCACGACCATAAGAGCCAATGAACTGTACCCCCAATCCATCTTTAGCATTGTAATCACGAGGTACATTGATTTGCAGACCACCATCAACGGCATCAAATGAACCGTATGTCCCTAATTGGATTTTAGTATGCCCGGTTAAAGTCGCACCAGAAATACTAGAACCTGTAATTGTGCCACCTGAGATACTAGATCCTGTGATGATGCTCCCTTGTATTCTTCCACCAGTCAAGACACCAGTCTTAATTTGGCTGGCATCAAGCGTCACGCTCTGAACGCGGTTGATAAATGCTTGCTTAGCAAATAGCTGACTCAAGTAGGCTTCATTTGCGACTAGCTTGTTGAAGAATGCCTGGTCAACCTTCAATTTCAGCCGTGACCGCTTCAGCATCTAAAACGATCGTAGTCACCGAACCTGCTTCAAAATTGGCCGTTTTCAGCTTATCAACCATAGCAGACTTGATAACAGCCCTATCAATAAGGGTTTCGCCCGTAATATGAGTCAACTTACCAACGAATCGATTATGACCGTTAGCACCAAGATTGATTCCTGAAATCAAATCACCTGCGTTATTGATGTTCTGGACGGCCCACGAGCCAGCTAGTTGAGTCATTTTTGTTTGCGTTGCTTCAAGTTTCGCATTCGCATCTGTGACTATATCCTCTGGCGCAGGTCGCCATGGACGAGGTTTATAGCCTTTGTACAAATCAACCTCTGTGATGTATAAATCAGCAGTTCCAGATTGTGCACCATTGTTATCAAAACGAATGAATGCATTGTCCATTTCACCTGAATTGAATGTGATTGAGACGTCTTCACACCTAGCAGTAGATAGTTTCTTACTACTAACAACTTGCTTAATGATTGTGAATCCATTGCTCTCGCCTGATCTTCGTCCTAAAATAAAAACATCATAGCTTACTAAACTACTATTGTTAAATCCTCGAAAATTCAGCACATAATCAGTATTTCGTTCGAGTTCAAAACGAGGACTATACAAAAAGTTTTCACTTTGAGTCGAATTACTTAAACGCATGAGGTCTTTCTGACTATTGTGATAAAAGCCATGCTTAACCAATCTTCCCAGATTTTGAGTAGATGCCCATTCATGCGTGCCATTTTTAAAATCACTATTCTTAACAAGGTTAGGGCCTCCTCCGCCGTACTTCCCAACTTCAACCTGGAAGATTTGGTTAGTCACAGCCATCCGAGCGACCTTATCTGCAATTCCATTATCTGTACTGCCCAGAATGCGCTCGTAAAGCTGACTAGTCTCCTTGACTCTTTGGAAGTCGGCCTGACTAGCCTTACCAGAAAGTAGAGATGATATATCTGCGAATCGTCCGTCAACTGTTGTTTTGTAGTTGGCAATCTGAGTTGCTATCAATCCATTTTGTGGATTGGTAATAGCTTCAAACCTACGCTCAAGACCTCTCACATCCTCTTGATAAGTAGCCTTTCCAACATAATCACGAGCGATCAGCTCACGAACAGCCGTCGCTTGTTTTGCGCTCTCTTCTCGAGTGTATCTTCTCAAGGATTCCTGTCGCTGATTATCTTGACCAACATAGGTTTCAACCCCTGCCATCTTAGTAGATAGACCATCAGCAGTCTGCTTAAATTCAGTCCTAGCTTCTGTGATTTGACTTTCTACATCCTCAATCGCTGGACTCCAATCAGTCGCGACATTGCCTTTCTCAATCTTCACGTCCCAGACGCTCTTGGTTGCTCCTTTGTGATAAGTGTTAACTCGTAGATGATAAATCCCTGTCGGCTTATTCCAAATGATTTTCGTTCCTGTGGTACCTGTTTTGAGATCCGATACAATTTGATAATTTCTGACATCCTTATCCATAATCCAAAGAACTACGTTATCAGATTCCTTGTTCCCGTCGTGATGAGTCGTAAAGTTCCCGTCTGTTTTAGCAGAAATGGTGTATTCCTGCCCTTGTTCCATGTAGATAGATGTGTTTCCTACATACAGAATGTTGTTGTCAAAATTTGCTGGCTTTCTATCTGGAAGGAAAGGCCCTTTCGAACCTCTTAACAAATTCCGTCCACCGACCCTCATTTTAGCGAAAGTCTGAGTCAGCCCATCGATACCCTGAGCGACTTCTGATTTCGTCGCAAATCCGTTCATCTGGCCAGTCATGCGACTAAGAGCCTCTGTGGTCGTTCTGCGATATTCCGCAGCTTGGCTCACTTCGCTTGCGACCGTCTGTTTCAGAACATCCAAATCACCAGAAAGAGCCGTTTGAGCGCTCGTAGCCTGTCTCTTGAATTCTTCAAGTTTGGCGGTAGAGTCTAGAGCAATCCGCTTGGCTTCCTGAGCGAGTAAGCTACTGGCGCCAGCGTTTCTCAAGGCTTCTATAGCCCTACGTTTAGCATCTTGTAAAGGACCATTTCAAAGCTGTCAAAACACTGATTGATAGTGTCAGATAGTTCTCTCTTAACTTCTTCAGTTTTAGCTTTTGCTAGTTCGATACCGTCCAGAATTTCCTGTCTCAACAATCCAGCTTGATGATCAAAACCTAAGTCAGCATTTTGAAGGGCCTTTTCTAGGGCGATTTCTTGAGCTGATTCTGTCACTCCAAGAATTGCATCGGCTGCGCTAGATAGTCCACCAGAAGCCCTAGAACCACCAGTTCCTGCCTTATCATCGAAAGTCAGAGAGATGTACTCTTCTTTCAAGGCATCGAACTCATAAGCAATAGCTTTCTTGAATGCATCAACATTATGCTTCCAGCTCTTGAGATTGACCGTATCACCCATGTGAACAACTTGCCCATCAAGTTCATAGGCTTCAATTTTGATAGCATCAGAGACCTTGTCAATGCCTTGATTTGTAAATTTAGCCTGTGCCCACTTCTGCAACTCTTCGACAGTTTTAGCATTGTTGTTCTCATACTCTTTTTCATTGATATAAGGATAAGAGTTGATAAGAGGACTATCAACAGTCACTCTGATGGTCGTTTCTTTTTCAGCACCTTCAGGTTTAAAGTCGATTTGGCATGGATTCTTGTGACAACATTCTGACTGTTTTTTGTGCGTTGGTAATCCTTCAGATTTTTGTGTGTTGTAATAACAACACCACGGTTCTCGCCACGGCTCTTCTTGACAGTCATTGCGAAGTTATCACGAACCAGCTCACCTTCCCACGTCCCGACGATACTATGCTTACCATCCAGCAGTACAGAGTACAAAGTTTCTGTTTCAGTCGTGTTGAAGGTCCTACGATCCTGGATGTCACTATTGAAAGAAAAATCTCCCAAAGCGGTTTTGGTGTTTTGAACCATGCGAGAAAGAGCCATGCCACAGCTCTGACTAGTCACGCTCATTGGCGTGATAGAACGTTGCATCACATCATCTGAAATGTGATAGGCTGTAATTTCCAGATGGTCATTGTTCTCAACAGGTTTCTTGATGCGAAATAGCTGCGCACCAAGAACAGGAGTCGGCGCTTTTATCAACATATCTTCTTGAATGAGCTGATAAATACCAGAGTCGGAAATGGGATATTTCACAGTTAAAGTGAAATCGCCATTCATGGTCTCTTTAACAATCGCCGAAGTCGCTTCATGAAGTGGCTCCCCGTTCCACCGAACGGTTCTCACATCTTTATTAAGTAGATAAAGCAATTATGCCCACCCCCAAACCGTCTCAATTTCAAGTGATTGAATACCTGGACCCAAAACAACCCCAATATTCTTCACTTTCGCTGGATCAACTGTGATAAAATCCCCTGACCATTTGACTGGCTTCCCTGTTGTTGTTTTAAAACTTGGATTGTCAGGATTATTGACCATCACAAGCGATTCTGAGAGCTTTTCAAGCCTAATGACCTGACCAGCGATTGTAAACGAAGTCTCAGAAGCGCTCTGACCAACGATTGTGATTTTAGGAAAGGCAAGAGCAGAACCTTGAACGGTCAAGGTCCCACTTCTTGTCAATCTCTGTGTATCGGTGCCTTTAAAGTATTTGGTAGGGTGGCAAGTGAATTTTACATCCACCGTCCATGCACCAAAATCATCTTTAATAATTTTGAAATCATCCACTTTATAGCACCAATATTTCACGCTTGGCTCTTGTTCATTCTCCAACCAAAATTTTTCACGATTTAACAGAGAAGAAAAGCGGTATAAGTCTTCATCTGTTGGGTTAATCAAGCTGATGTGGTAGCTTTTTTCAATCAACCTACGATGCCTATTTGATTGAACAATTGCACCACTAATCCCATCATGTTCTAAAAGACTAGTTTTTGAGGAGGATACGATGACTTGTGGTCGTGTTTCAACCAGAATCTCACATTTAAATGATGATGTTTTCACTCCATCAATGGTTAACTCATTAATTTTTGTCATGCGAGACCTCCTCTCAAATTAGTTTTTCTTTGTAGTTCTTCAGCAATACGTGTTCCGACTGCATCAGCTAGTCTATTCAAATCCGCTTCTTCTCGGATGGTCACACCTGAGAAGTTGACATTGATGCTATTCGATGTATTCATCGTATTAGCAATACTTTGTCCAATGGCACCAAGAGTTGACTTATTGAGTGGAAGGATTGCTTCTGCACCAGCTTCTCCACCAACCATTGCTCTATTCCCATTCATTCCAAATAAAGTTGGTTTGGTCATGATACCACCCTTCGCATACCACTCAATACCGATGCTTGGAACGCCCTGACTTAACCAGTCCAATGGATTGGCTGAACCACTTACATAGAAGTGTGGTAATGGAATGTGTGGGCCAACTGATATTGAAATTGAATAGATTCTTAATAGCTTCGATAGCGTTAGATACTGCATTTTTAGCACCATCAATAGCATTTGAAATAGTTGATTTGATAGAGTTCCAAATACTGCTAGCAGTGGATAAGATACCATTAAAAATTCCTGAAATCGTGCTACCCAAATTATTAAACAAATTTGACCCGGTTGAGACCAGTCCAGACCATAAATTGGAAAGGGTAGAAGTAAAACTTGACCACAGTGACTGAGCTCCTGAAATCAAACTTGAGAAAATATTGGACAAGGTGCTAGTAAAGCTAGACCACAAAGACTGTCCAGTTGAGACTACTGAAGACCAAATTTCAGAAAGCCAAGCAGTGAAACTTGACCACGCTGTGGTAGCAGTCGTGACAATATTAGTCCACAATTCAGAAAGCCAAGCAGTGAAGCTTGACCACGCTGTAGTAGCAATCGTGACAATATTAGTCCACAATTCAGAAAGCCAAGCGGCGAAAGCATCCCATGTCGACTGGAGCCATTCAGATATGGTCCCCCAGTTCATGATAGCCTGAATGATGAGTGTAATAGCGGCAATAGCAGCAACTATTGCCGCTACGACAATTCCGACAGGCGCACCTATTGCACCTATAGCAATGACTAGTGGTGCTATTGCACCAAGCAGTAGCATTACAGCAGTTGTAACGAGTCCAAGAATCACGATAGTCTGTTGATCAGTTTCATTTAAGCTGGTAAACCAATTGACAGCAGATTCAAGTATGCCCATCAAAGGTTCTAAAGCTGGTATAACAGTCTCAAGTAATTTACCACCTATCTCAGCAAGCCCTTCTTTCGCTTTGTTGGAATAGGTTGTTAGTTTATCAATCGGATCTATTGTCTCATCAAATGTTGTTGCTACAGTTCCTGATGAGTTTTGTGCTGCTTCAGCTAAATCATTAAACTAAATGCCCCACGTTGGATAGCATCTACCATTTTAGGAGCGGCTCTATTTCCGAAAACTTCAGAAGCAATTCTTATTGCTTCTGTCTTACTAGTAGCATTCTGAATTGCATTGACAGTCTCGTTCAACCCCTCAGTCAATGTCTTTCCGTCTTTAGCATAGTTTACTGTAGCCTTTGAAAGTGAAGCTAAAGCCGCAGAAGAGTCAATCCCACTTTTTTCAAATCTACCAATTAATGTCGCCCCCTCTTCAAAAGATAATCCTAGCATCTTAATCTGAGGAGCTCCATCAATTGCTTTTTGAAAGATGGAGTCATAAGATTGACCAGTATCCTGGCCGACCTTTGTTACTGAGTCCAATACTCTCGCTAGATCCTCATTAGATAAACCGTAAGCATCAATTGCTTTCTTGGCATTTATTGCTGAATTTGAAATATCTTCTCCAGTTATTTTCGAATATTTCAATAGGTACTCTGCTGCAGATTGCAAAGTATCACCAGTAAGTCCAAATTGTGTATTTAACTCACCAACTGCGTCAGCAGATTCTTGAAATGTAGCCGATGGTAATGATGTAGCGATTCCTTTTGCAATTTCCTGAAGTCCTAACAAGGCTTCGCCAGTAAGTCCAGTCTTCGTCGTAACAGTATCCATCGCTTCGTCGATTTCAGACCATGCATCTACTGTTTTTTTACCAGCATCAACCATTTTTTGACCTAGTTGTCCTGCCTTTTCAGCAACATTCATCATTACATCAGCCTTTAAATATCCTGTAGCTTCCTTGATGTTTCCTGTTGCAGAACGGCTCGAATCCCCTAGATTCCCCATGGCTTTATCTATCTTTAACACCTCAACTTCTGCTTGCCCAATTTCATTTTGAAGTTGTCGCCATTCCTCTGTTCCGATTTTTTCCTTTCCTAATTCCTCTTGTTTCCGTTTCAGCTCCTGGACCTTATCCTTGGCTAATGAAGATTGTTTACCTAATAACTTCATTTTTTCTTCGGACAACTCTACATTTTTAGGATCTAATTCGAGCTTCTGGTTGACGATATCAAGTTCTTTTGCAACATTGTTGATTTCTTTGTTGAGATTTAAAATAGACTTTGGATTTCCTACATCTTCGATATGTTTTTTGGTTGAATTCATTGCCTGGTCAACAACCTTCATCTGTGATTCAACTTTAGAAATTTCAAGTTGAAGCTTATTCCACTGTGCTGACCCAACTTCAGATTCTCCCAGTTCCTTTTGTTGCTTTTTGAGTTCAGCAATTTTCATAGCACCAACACGAGCTTGTTCTTGTAAGTTGAGCAACTTACGATTCAGCAAGTCGACATTGTCTGGATCCATCTTCAATTGTCTGTTGATGTTGTTGAAGTCTTTTTTCAAACTAGATAAAGCATTATTGATACCTTTTACAGACCTGTCAAATTCAACAGTATTGGCACCAAATTTGACGTATAAGCCTTCAAATGTTTCAGCCATAGATTTCCTCCTTTCAATTTTAGTCAGACATTACATTTAGTAATTCTGCGTTTGATAAAGTTTTCTTCTCATTTTCATTGATACTCATCTGATGTAGTGTTCCCATCAGATAATTAAAGTGTTGACTTTCTGCCCAAAAAACATCCATCCGATTTTCAAAAATAACCTTATAAATTTTTTCAGAAGTTATGACTTCTGTTGAGGCTTTTTTCTATCTTGAGGAACCTTTGCTCTACTTCGGTTAAATTCATAAAAGAGGTCTGAGAAAAAACCAATATCGATCAAATCACCAAACCAAGGAGCAAGAGAGGCTGTTTCAGCAGTCAGCTCATTCTGTACCAAGCGACCATTCTCAACCTCACCGTACAGACAAGGGATAACTTCAGTTAGGAAGTTCATGAAATCTGGCTCCATAAGTAATGGCATTAGTTTGACTTTTTCTTCATCAGTTAAAGCAGATAAGCTACCATTTACACCAGTTGCAAGCGCAAGCTGTGTGTAAGCTGTGAGTGCTTTTTGGTTATCATCAAAGAAGTTGCGACCTGTTCGCTGTTCATACATCTTGATAGCTGGTAAAGAGTAAAGAAAGCGCACTGTTTCAGTGTGCTCTCTTTCTTCACCATAACTATCAAACGCTGTGAATGATAGTTCTTTTTTAATCATTTTAGCCTCCTGGCACGATGGCTGTTGTTCCTAAAGCTTCATTGATAAAATCAATCAATTTCGTTGGGGTACTTGAAGCGAACAATTTATCAAATTTAGCACGGACAACACCCTTGTCTGTATCACGCCATACAATTTCTGAAACAGGTTTTTATCTGAATCTAGAATGAAATTGTTAGGTGATGCAGTACATGGAATTTCGATTTCTTTTGGTGTAGCAGAGCTTTCATCTGTTGCAGTGCTGCCTTTTGGAGCTGATGCTTTCACATTGGTCCAGATGTGGAACTCTTCAACCTCAGAACCAAACTCGTCTGTAACCGTTTCAGCATATCCCCAAATGAAATTCGCATTCACGCCAGTATCGATGAGCGCTGGAGGAGTTGAATTTGTTAGCTTTTTACCCAAGTGATCAATCATGAATTGTTTAGGAATTTGATAAGTTGTGATGGATCCCTCAGTTGATTTCTTACCTTGCAGACGAACGTGCTCCACATTGTCTGCGTAGTATGCATTTGATTCTTGTGAAGTTTCAAAAGATGTTTTTCGCAATCCTGTAAATGGGTATGGTGTTTTTAGATCGAGTTCGCCAGATTCTGTTTTTGAAATCTTAGCAAAGAATCCCATGGCATTACCATGAGTAACCTCTCGTGTGTCATATTTATAAGTCATTGTGACTCCTTCCTTAATTTGGTCTGATTTTTATTGATTTCATATTATTGAGAAAGATTTCTTTATTTTTGAGATAAGCTGGTCTGATGTGTTCTTGAGGTGCTACAAATCCACCATTTTTTGTTGCGTGGCCATTTTCTAACAAGTGAGCAAGCGACTTCTCTTTCCCGTTGTTATATACTACAGCGATATCTTCAATGGTCTCGTGAGTCCATCCTTTTTCATATACTCCGTTTCTTCTAGGACTTCCGTCTCTAATGTCTCCAGCAGTGCTTTTTCCTGCTTTTTCTATGATTTCTAAAACTTGATTCTGTATATCGATTTTTAATGTTTTCACATTAACGCTACCACTTCCCACTTGTGAATACCTCGATTCTGTAGGTTGTAAGTAAGTAATCTGTATCAGGCTGTTTTAGATTCAACTGACTAGGTTCACACATAAAATTAGACAACATCAATTCCTCAATGCTGTCTAGTTTCTTCTTGTGATAGTGACTGATTTGAATAGTCACTTTTCTCATGTGTACTGTGTCATCCGCAGTAATACTACTACCCGGAGTTAAACGATAGTAAAGAATAACGTTGTCAGGAGAGGACTTTTCCTCACGTTCCATATAGAACACTTTGATTTTAAAGTGTTTTTTTCTAGGATTTTTTGAATTTCTTGCCTGGTGAAGAACTTCTTAGCCATTATTTCAATTCTCCTAATTCAATTATCGTGTAGTGGCCATCATCAGATTCAGTTCCAACATTTACCTTGTATTCTTTCCCTTTGTACTTCACGTAGTCTAAGGAATCTGTCACATAGTTAGAACGTATCCGAAATCTTGCTGTCAAAACTTGACCATCTGCCAAAGCTTTATCAAGTCTACGTTGGTAGATCTTCTCTTTTTCAGCTTTGACTTTCTTTTCTACAACTTGTTTTTCAAAAACACCTTTTTCGACCTCTGTACGCTCATCGTAACAAAGGATGATTGATACTCTAGATGATTTCATGATTTAACTCCGTAAATAGCTTTTAATTGATAGAGAATATTTGTCAATTCTTCATCAATCCAGCTCATTGTTGTTGAGTTTCCTGTCATTAAGGATTTATCAAATCTCTGAACACATCTCAAATGTAACCAATCTAAAATTGTTTCTTTATCATCCTCTTCAATCTCATTCCATTCTGTCAATTCGCTTTCTTTATCGATGCGAGTGACAGGAATGTTGTTTCTCGTTAGATATGAAATCCCACTATTTATGTAGCTTAAAAGTTGAGTGTCGAAGATCTCTTCTTCGACATCAACTTCAACCATTTCTTTAATTTCGTTAAGGATTGTCATTTTAGACTCCCCTTTCTATTTAAAATCAACCTCTTGTGAATTTCACAGCTGATTTGTACTGACCAAGTCGGCCACCAAGCACGCTAGCAAGTTCGATATGGCGGCGATTCATCGTTACATCATAATCTTCAAAGCGATCAGCAGAGACATCATCACCAATCATCTTATAAGCCTTGTCAGCAAATGCGATAATTGGGTTAGTCGCATCTTCCATCCAGTCATAGACATATACTTGGTAACCAGCAATGACATTTCCTGTTTGTGAAATTGGTGCGAATGGTTGTGGATCAATGTAGCGTTTTTCGCCATCCTTAACCATTTTAAGTTTACGGGCAATGGTTTTTGAAGTTACCAAAATTGGAGTTGTATTTGCAGCAAGTTTATCAATCCCTTTGACGAGGTTTTCTAAAACAGTACTGTCAAATTCCCCGTCAACACTGATTTCTTGTGTATCAAATAGTTGAGCAAGTGTTTCTTCTGCAATAGATTTAATTTCAGTGATTTTGTCATCATCATCACTATTTTTACCATCGCCGATAACAACAGCACGTTCAACTGCACGGATGAATCCTTGTGCTAATTCATTCATCACATAGTTGAAGTATGCACCTGTTGTATCCTTCTTCAAGTCAGCATACTCAAAACTGTACTTGATGTAGACAGCTGCAGAGTTGATTGTATAATCAATAAATACAAAAGATTCATCTTTCTTTGTTTTGCCATTTTGATGGCCTTTAGCTTTTGCTTGTTGCGTTTGAAGCGCAACACGTACTGCATAACGAGGATCTTTGGTTACATGGTTCAGGATACCGTCGTAATCATTAAATGCATTTTGGATTGCAATCAATACTGGTTCAGGTAAGATTTTGTTAACATCAGTTACACCTTTTTCAACCAGATTTGCTTTCCACGCTTTGCGGGCACTGTTTGAGCTTCCTTCGTTATCCATAAGGATTCGAGCGAAATCAAGTGCAGCTTCTTTTGTTTTTAAGTATTCCATTTGTGTCTTGCCTTTCTGTACTGTCTTGATAGATTTAGCAGCTTTATTGAGATTGTCTTCTTTTTCTTCAATCTCAACATCTAACTTAGAAATTGTGTTTTTGAGTTCCTCTGCTTGGATACCAATTCTTCTGCATCTGATTTCAACTGTGCAAGTTCTTCTTCTCCAATAGTTGCTGACTTCAATTTCTCTTCGATTGAAGCTTTTTTTAATTTGATCTCAGATAACTCATCTGCATGTTTTTGTCGTTCTTCCATCAATTCGACTAGTGTTTTCATTTTTTGCTCCTTTTTTAAATTGTTGCAAGTTTACTCATGATATCTTGCTTCATGTTCGCCTGAGCGATTCGCTTGTCAACCACAGACATATCAAATCCCTTAATATTATCAACGGTTGCTTGAGGATTGGCTGGTACGGTCACGACAGATATTTCAAAGATTTCAACTTCTTTAAAAATCCATCCACCGTAAGGTTGCTTAGCGTCAACTGGCTCATAATCATTAATAAAAAATCCAATGCTCAGACTATCCAGTGCCCCCATCTTCATGAGGTCATAGGTTTTCTTAGCTTCTGGATCGCTTAGATTGAATGTTGACCGTGTTCGCAGACCTTTTTCATCTACCGACAGCTCATGCTTACCGATGACACGATTGCGGTCGTGATTTAAGCACATAGGGACGACGGCTTTAGTTTTCAGGGTATTGTCAAAACACCCCTTGGCCATCACATCGCCATCTCTGTCGGTATTGCCATAGGTTGAGGCATAAGCCTCAAAGTGAAAGTCAGCTGACTCTTCCTCAACTGACTTGACGACAAAGGTTTTTAACTTTTCCATAGCCTACCTCCTTTCTTAAAATTTCTGCCAACCGCCCACCCTATTTTTAATTACTTTCGCTCGGCTCGATACGGACTGCATTTAGATTGGTTTCGAATACTTCTCCACCTTCATATCCTGGAAGCCCTAGATAGGTTTCACGGAATTCATTTGAATTCATCAAACCTGCGTATTTAGATTTAAATCCACCTTCCACGAGATCCTTGAATGAAATCATGTCAGCCATATCAAAGAAGACCAAGAGCTTGTTTCCTTGTGTCCTTGCCGTCTTCGTGAAATATTTTCTATTAATTTCTTCAGAGAATACACGTTGATATAATTTCATGACGCTAGAATAATAAGCTCTATATTGTTCTTCTGTGTAGTCACAAGTAAACAATTTTTCATTAATCCCATGAGCATGATAAAGTTGAGATTTCAGAAACTCCATTTCTTCTTTAGAAGCGGTTGAGTAATCTTTGTTTAATTCCATAAACTCTTCACCTTGCTCGAGATAGGCAATGCCACCATTTTCAGCAAGTTCCATCATGCTATCAACTCGACTCTTAGCTTGTTTCTTCAAATGTTCATCTGCTGCTTTAGTTGGTAGTTTTAAGAATCCTCTCAACTTTGAATTCCCTCTGCCTAACTTCTCGGTTAACGCATCAAGGTTGATATCAATTAATTCTGTGATTTGGTTTAGTTGACTTGTCACGTTTAATTTAGGATTCTCAAAAACCCAGACATCGCTAAGAGGTAGCTCAATCTCTACATCATCAATCATGATTTCAACTCTCTCTGCAGTCCATGATATTGTTTTCTTTGCAAGCCAAATTTCAATCAGTCGACCATTTCCCCAACGTGGAACAACGACTGCAACACCATCTTTCAGCATAGCTCTTGTTACATTTGCCCAAAATACAACTGGTATTTCAAGAGGATTTGGAGAGAAAGATAAAACATTTGCAAGATCACTATTTTCAAACCACTCCATCTTATCAACTCCTGTCGGATTTCGAGTGATTCTCACATGCTTAAATCGAACTTGTGCAGTATCTGTTGAAATCTTATTGTAGATATTATCTAAGTAAATCGAATTTCTTCTCCAATAATTCAAATTTCTTTGTAAATAGGTCCTTGTGGATTTTCTATTACTTGGTCTGAAATCCTAGCAAAAACCTCTCTTAGATTATTTATATATTTGTTCATTCTTCACCTCAATCAAAGTAATAACTCAAGTCTTCCTTGAAATTTTCGTAGCAGATAAAAGCATCTAGCTGACTAGCAAATACGTCAATCTTTTCTTTTGCTTTTTCTTTATTTGGAAATACATTGTTATTCGCATCTATCTTGACACGAACATTTGCGTGGTTCCAAGTTGCCACAGGATCGTCAAAGATGATTTTCCCCATCTTAGCTTTTTCTTTATACACTTTTAAAGGATTGGATAAGCTCTTGACCGTTTGTGGAATGTCGTGACATATATCTCCGTAGTAGTCATTAATTAAGCGGATAAGCTCTTTTACATTCCAGCGGTCATATCCGACTGCAACTGGTAAGATTCTATTCTCACTCATAAACTGCCTTAACTCTTCAAAGATATAAGCTTGGTCATTGTAGTCCAACTCATGAACATGAAGCTGTCCACTAAGCTCCCACTCAGCGTATTTGTCCCTCAGTTCTTTCGGAAGCCCTTCAATCGTATGACGTGGCATGAATTTCTTGTTCAAATACTGACGCTCTTCGCCACGCACGACCATAAATGAGACCGAACAAATATCATTGACATCCGACAAATCAACACCAAGCACACAGCGAGCACTCCGTTCCTCATTTCCGACAAACAAACTCTTATCAAACTTATCTGACCAACCCTTACACTCTTCATTACTGAAGTAAGCAAGATAGTTATTAACAGGGAGATTAAATGTTTTAGCCATCAGCTCAGCCTGTTGTGCTGGATCATTCTTGCTCATTTCAATATCCTTGGCAATCGTCTCCTTCTCAGTCGTTATACCGAGTAAAGGCATAGCTTTCTGCCACATATCTGGATTGTGAATTTCAGAAACATCATCCAGCTGATAAATCCAAGGCATGACCGAATCATTGACAATCTTTCATCAAGAATATCTACCCAGATGTTGTAATATTTATCAAAAAGCTTGTCCCGTTTCGTTCCATTGGTGGAGATATACCAGGTTATCCAATTTTTTCGCTTACGACTCGAACCATCATTCACAACCTTGATGAAGTCATCATCATAAGTGTGCACTTCATCAAAAATATTGTAGTGAGCATTAGTACCATCAAGGCTTTCATAGTCGGAAGTCTTGATTGACATAAGACTATTAGTTGTCTCGTACAAGATACCTTGTTTAGTTGACCGTAGTATGTCAGCCTCACGCATATAGTGTAGTAAGCTCTCTTCGTTCGACAGCATAGCTCTAGAAGCATTAAACAGATAGCCAGCCTGTTCACGACTATAAGCTAGAAGCTGAATATCAGCTCCCCACTCACCGTCAATAATCTGCCCAACCTCACCAATAGCAGAACCAAGGGTGGTTTTGCCTGTACCACGAGGTACAATAATAGGCACCTCATGAATGAGACGCCTTTCTTCAAAATCTTTATATTCTTCAAGTGTATCGGGATCTGTTTTTGTAACTTCGACTGTATGATAAAAACCCCACGTTGTTTCTAGCCAAACCTTCTGAGGTAAGGCCAAACGTAACTTGCCAGCAAGACCTTTAGTGTTGCTGCACTCTTCCTCAATGAACTCAATCCGTTTGTCAGCTTCTTCTTGTTTGAAGATGTATTGCTCCTTGTACCTCTCTACGCGTTTAATAGATTTCATAGTGAGTGCACAAACGCGAATCTTACCTGAGTAAATCAGCTGAGCATATTTATCAAAATATTTCATCTCAACCATATCGAGCTAACTTCTCCTGAATCATTTCTTTGAGACTGTCGCCCTGTGGACTTTGCTTTTCAATCGTTGACATAATCTGCATGTTTAGCTTTTGATACTTTTCCATTCCATCAAGTAGATATTTATCAGGTAGCTCACCGTTATTGATGACTTTATTGATTTCTAGCTGGAAGTTTTCAATCACTTTTTGATTATGATTGTATTGAGTTTTTAAATTTTTCAAACCTACTGAATCATTGTCATTGATTTCAAGCATTTTTTCTTTTGGAATCAACTTGAAAGTCTTACGAGATAATTCAACGCGTTCTTCTCTTGTATACTTTTGCCGTTGATTTGCCAACTTTTCTAACTCTTTGAACTGACTTTTTGTGATATTCGACCGAGTTTCTTCAAATATGCCTAGCTTTTTTCGATACCTGGTGAGGGTAGCACGACTTATTCCTAGCTTTTCTAAAACTTCATTGATTTTCAAAATCATGCTCCTTTCTTGTATCAATTTTCGTCATTTTTGGGGGAGAGGTATATAAGAGGATTGACACCGTTATTATTTTGGGTGTGTGAAAATTTTAAATAGGGGGGATCTGATAAAAATCAAAAATCAAAAAAATAAAAAAATCAAAATAAATTAATATTCCGATTTTCTAAATTTAAATTTATTTTACTTTGAAATGTTTTTGTATTGTGGCACTCAAGACAAAGTAATTGTAAATTATCTTCGTTAAGAGTAACAGACTCATCTTGATAATTACTTTCATCAATCTCTATGATATGGTCAACAATGCTCTTGCCATGAATTAAACGTCCACACATATCGCAGCGCATACGCTTTGTAGTTCTGATTCTATTTCTCAGAGTTCTCCAAGGTTTCGAGTTGTAGAATTTAATCTGCCAAGTTCTAAACCAGTCAGAGTGTTTAGGATTTTTAAAATAAGCCATCGCCTATGCCACTCCTCCAACTTCTGGATTTTTTCATGATACAAATATATCAGATTCATTTTGTCAATTCTATATCTTTTTTTGACAAGATTTATTTTTGAGTTTTGAATTTATGTAAAATATCCCTGTTGAATTAGTTATATCTTATATTTTATCCAATTTCGTTTCACACTCAAAAACTAGCACTGACAATGCTTCAGGCCCTCTTCAAAATATAAACTAGAAAATTCTTCGTTATGGATAGTTGAAAAAATCAAAAAAATATTAGAGGCTAAAATTACTCATCTTAGTATCAAGTTCATCTTGCCTCACACAAATATAAATTAGTGTGACTGCTGGACTTGAATGATTGAATAGTGACATCAAGTCTGCAACGTTCTTGTACTTCTTGTAGTAATGATAGCCGAATGTTTCCGCATAGTATGAGTACCGACATTATCAATGCCTAAGTCTTCAGCAGCTCTTTTAAGAAACCAGTAAACCGTCTTATAGCTAAGTGCCTTGTTCTTTCCAACACGACTCTGAAATAGATACTCATGTAGTTCTTTATCTTTGACAAATTCCCTCAATTCATTCTTGAGTGGTCTTGTCATTTTGATGCTCTTATATTTCCCTGTTTTCTGTTCTCTAACTTTAATGTGCCAGCCTTGAACATCTTTAACCTTTAGTTTGAGAATATCGCCAACACGAAAACCTGTGTTGATTCCCAAAAGAAATAACATGTAATACTTTTCATTCCAAGATGATAGATAGTCCTTCATGGCTTGGATATCATCCTTGTCTCTTAATGGTTCAACAATATTCATAGTTTTTCTCCTTTCACAAAAAAAATAAAGCACTAAGATTTTCTCAGTGCTTTGGATAGTATCAATCTATCATATTCATTTTGTCAATGCTATACATTTTTTTGACAAGTTACATGAACAATAACTTTGCCAGTGTATCAAGAATGACTTCACGTCTTCTGTAAATCTGCTTACTGTGTCTGTATAGATACCCAGTGTCTCCATTCTCCATAATATGCCAAACTTGAATCCAATCGTATCTAGTATGTTCTCCCCACCTCAAATGAAAGATTTTTTTATCATCAGGTTCAAGTGCATCAAGTAGTTTGGAAATTGCTGTTTGAAAGTTTTCTAGTCTTAAAACCATCGGATCGCTTGCATAAGCAACTGCTAAGTTCTCCGACCTGTTGACAAATGTTCCGCTTCCACTTGCACCAGTATCATCAATACCAGTAACAGTGAGATGTTTCACTTCGTACAATCGTTCTAATTCATGCCTACGCTGACCAATAAGTTTATCAATATTTAGGTATTTATCGTCGAGTTCAAACTCAAGATAATCTCTCCGTGATTTTGTTAAATTCTTTGCCCAAACCTTACCTCCCATATATCTTTTGGTTTTTACCCACTTGATAATCTTACCATCATTATTGTTGTTGAAATAATCTGGCAATCTTGCTGTTGGACTTTCTTTGTAGACCACTTTTTCAACGACCTGGACTCCAGGCATCATTTCATCATCTATCCACCCAACAAGCCACGCAGGATTCACATCATAGGTTTTAGCAATCATTTCAATTTGCTTAATGGACGGATATCCACCTCGCTCATACAAATGGATTGTATTTTGAGAAACACCTGTCTCTTTTGCCATCTGTCCTACAGATAGACATAGGTCCTCTCTAAGTTCTTTCAATCTTAGCTGCATCTTGCTCTCCACTTTCTAGTATTAGCTTTTATGAACTCAGCTTGCTCCTGCATCTGCTTCCATTCATAATCCATGATGATTTCAAGTTGATTGTTACAAAGACCTTTTAAAAAATCATTTTGAACTTCTAGTTTCTCAATATCCTTATAGGCCCTTCCATACAGTTCATCTTCCAGAAATCTAATGCGCTCTGCCATTGCTTCCTGAATGATGATGTAAGTTGGTTTCTTGTACTCTGCCATTACAATATTACCTCATCTCCTATTTAGAGATTCATAGTTTGTTTGAGTAATTACGAACACTCCATAATTTTGTACTGTGATAGTGTACATGTCGCCAATCTTCTCTTTGTGGACGACTCTGCCTTTGATTTCTGCACCTTGATTATCGGCTCGATAGATAACCATCGGGCGCTTTTCTTCTAGTTTTTTAATGTGGATACTCTGCGAGATGTTCAATCCAGCAGATAGCAGAATCCAGATAACTATGAATCGTTTCATTCTGTGACCTCCTCAAAGTAGCTATGAAATTTACTTAAATTGATAATAGCAACCTCTTCAACAGAATGCTTTTCAATATCAAAATCTGGATCGTTTTTCCCAAACTCTTTCTTTATGGCTTTTTCAGCAAGTGAAGGCAAAGCGAATATACTTGCCCCATTTCTTAAAGCGAGCGCTTGACCATATTCGTTTACTATTCGATAACCTACATCGAACGGTCTGATTTTCGCAGGGATTTTTATGCGTTTGCTTTCAGTTTTTTTAGCTTGTTCAAGTGTTTGTACCATCACTCTACTCCTTGCTCTTAATCTCTCCAGTAAGTCTATTTCCTAAAATATGACTTGTATAGCAAATATCGCTTTTATATGTATAGTGAACAACGGTTTCTTCTTCCCACTGACTTCGTGTGTAAGGGTATCTGTTTGGTCGTTTAATTTTCATCATCACAAAACACCACCATTCAATTTATTGAATTCTTCTTTGGTGAACCCTTGACTAATAGTTATTTCAAAGTTTCTAAAAGAAATATCACCAGATTGTAAATCACTTGCATTAATATTCCCGGATTTTACAACACTAGCATCTGGAATAAAAGTTTCGAAAACTCTCCCCATAGCGGAAAAAGTATTACCTCCATCTGTACTGATTTTAATACCTATGGGGTAACTGTTAAACAGTTTGCGATACTTCCTAATCAATCGTTTTCGTGTTTTATTTAGAGACATCACTCAACCTCCACGACTTCAAACAAAGAACTGTTGAATACTTCTCCGAACCCAGCATCTTCTAGCTCTTTGCGGGTGTGTTTTGTTTTATAAAGTGAGTTTTCTTCCCGATCAGAAAAAAGCCATTTTTTCGAATGTTTTTCGCAGTTCAAAGTTTCGTGATTTCCACAAACGCCTTTCACTTTCACCAAATACCGCTTCTCTTCCTCGTTTGTGTAGCCGTCAAGCCATGCGCGAGCGACTAAATCAAATGGTCGTTCTTGCATAAACCATTTACCAACTTCTTCATTTGTGAAATCAAAATCGAATAAGTCTGCTACGTTTTTGCAAGATTTTCTAGCTTCCTCAATCCAATCTGCCACAAACTGAGGTATTTTGACTTTATTCAACTCACGTCGAATCTTATCAGCATCTTTCAATTGATTACCAACCCATGATCCCTCAAGTTTACCTTGTTCGTAACCACTGCGATATTTCATCAAACCATAATCATCCCCTAATTCTTTAAGAATGTCATTAAGCCATCTGGTTTGAGTTGTTGGATCAAACCCTCTGATTCGACGAACGACATCTTTTAACTTGAACGGTAACGGTTCTGGTTCATCCAAAGACCGTAAGTCTTTCAAAACCAAATCAACCGATGTCAATTTCTTCTTGCTAGCTTTAAATTTTTCGTATCGTTCAATTAGTCCCTGAATGTTCATTCTCAAACTCCTCGCTTTCTTTAAAATCATCAACATAAAAATAATTGATATTCTTAGGATTTACAGACAAATTTCTAATCCTCATCAAATTTCCATTGTTGAACTGACTAGTAATCTTCGTAAGTTCTTTTTCTGTAAAATTTCTTACTAGAAAACTAAGTTCTTCACCATTAGAGAAGCAAATTTTTATTTTTTGATGGTTGCTAACTTGCTCACTTTCAGGTTCATAACCAAGCAAGTATCCTACGCTTACACCAAAATAATCTGCTAACTGACTTGCTCTGTTCGCTTTGATTTGGTTTTCTCCATTTTCCCAACGTTGAATAGTCCGAGCTGGTGCAGTTATTGCTTCAGATAATTCTTGCTGAGTCAACCCCTTTTCTTTTCTCAATTGTTTCAGTCTGTTCATCCTTCACACCTCCCTAAAATGGCAATCCATCATCTGGAATATCCATCGGATCACTTGCTCCAAAACTTGGTGGCATCTGGTTTTCCATGCTTGACTGATTCGCAGAATTGTCCTTCTTTTCAAGTGTTTGAAAGTTTTCAGCTACAACTTCTGTCACATAGACACGTTGTCCTTGCTGATTATCATAGCTACGAGTCTGGATGCGGCCTGTGATTCCTACCAGGTTCCCTTTTTTGCACCAGTTTGCGAAATTTTCAGCCTGCTGGCGCCACATAATGCAACTAATAAAATCCGCTTCACGATCACCTGCCTGATTCTTAAAATTGCGATTCACTGCCAAACTGAATGTCGCAACTGCAACATTTGATGGTGTGTATCGCAACTCAGGGTCACGAGTCAATCGACCTACCAAAACAACATTATTGATCATTCTCTATCTCCTTCGATTTCTAAAACGGCATCCTGTATAAAGTATTGCCAATTTCATAGTGTTTGTATTCCTTAGCTGTCACTTCAAATGTTTCTTCAACTTGCTTATTACCTGCATACCCAGAAACAACTAGAATATATTTTCTTTTGGTTCTGGTTGGCACAAGCACAGAACTTTTTCCTGTTGTAACAGGTATGAACGTTGTGTGAGGTTCATCGATGTACTTATCTACTACCGTCCCACTCGAAATCTGGTGACATGCCACGAGGAAGAATGTGAGTAAAACAACACATAGGATTTTAAAATATCTCACTCCTTGACCTCACAAAAACAAACTAGCTAGCCACAGAACAAATGCAAAATATATAATCTTCGAAATTGCCTGGGTAAGTTTTTTTGAAATTTCTTCATCACTATAGATTGTTGGATTTATGAAGCTTAGTAAAGCATCTACTCCCAAAGCTTGCCAAAACGAAATCTTTCCGACAGGAAGGATTGTCGTTACAATCCCATTCCAACCAAATTGAACAACAAACGGTGAGACAATTGTTACGAGTAATACACCAATAATAATTCCTAGTTTTTTCATTTTATAAATCCTCCTCTTTGACGAACACTCCGTCAATCATTTTCCCTTTTCGGTCTTTGATAACGTTGTACGCTTCTTCTAAACAATTTTCAGCTGTAGTGCCATTGCAAAATGAAACCGTACTAACAACACTGTCAAGAAACATTAAATCTGCCTTAATTAAAGGAATCTGTGTCTCATTGTGACAGACATGAGCGTATAGTTTTTGAGCGATATTACCTAAACTAGAAACCATCAGCAGCAATTCAAGTTCCTGTTGATTAGCTGAAATCTGAGCACCATTCTTAATCTGTTGATCGAGCCCAATCAAAACTACCTGAATATCACCAAGTGCATCATAAATTAGTTCAGATTTGTCCTTTGCAATTCCTTCGAACAATTCTCCTGACTCTTCCATCAGCTTCAAGAATTGTTTGACAGGATTCGCTTCATGTAGATTTCTATCAACAAACCACTGTTGAACCTTTTCTTCCAAATTCATTTTTGTATTCATCTTATTTTTCCTCCGTTTTCCTATTAATCAAGTAGTAACAATCAACTGCTCCATAATCAATCCTTATGTTCTCACCACTCATGCTTTTCCGAAATCGTGGATGGCTGATTGCTGAGTAACTAGCTTGATGTTTCTTTAGTTCATTGATTGCGCTATGTATGTGGCCGAAACTCCCAATGAGTATCTTGCGGTGACCGTTGTAAATGAAATAGAGTTCAATCATCTTTACTAAACTCCTTGTAAATTTTTTTGAATATTTCTGACACCAATTTCAGGTATATTAGATCTCTCGTTGTATGATTTTGAGAAGTTTTTCCACTCGATGTCCTGCTTGATAATTTTATTTTTAAGATTAAGTTCAATATTGCTTCCAAAAATCGTCCGTTTTTGTAAAGGATAATCATAATTATTGTATCTAGCTAGATTTTTGTATGGAATTCTGAATCCAATAATATCCTCAATGTAAGGCCACAGTCTGTCAGCAGCTGGATTCTCAATAACCCAAAATTCTGGTCTATATCTTTTTATGATTTCTATTGTGTTGAAAGCTGTTAGCTCACCATTGACCCTTTTTAGAAATTGTCTGTCATACTGATAGTTTATATAGGCTGACTCGTAATCCTTATTTGCCCTGATCGTGAACGGTGAAGGTCTTACTTGTGGAGCAAACAAGCTATCAGAAACATCATTTCGTTTCCAACACGCATTTCCGTTTTCCATCGCAGAAGCATTTGACCATGATTCACATGGTGGACTAGCTATTATAAGGTCAGGTTTTGGTAATTTGTCTAACACATCAAAAAGTGTGTTGTCTCCAAAAAGGCGCCCAAAGTCAGCAAGGTCCAGATTTATGAAATGATTGTTCTTGTTTTCTATATCCATTCCGATTGAATAGATTTCAATATTCGCCCCCCCCCTGAACTATTTAGAGAGTTGGCACCCTTGAGGTAAGAGCCATTCCCACTATCAAAAAGCGCCCAAACTGTCATTTTTTTAATGATCGATACCTCCAATCATCCCTCCACCTCCACTGGATAGAAATTCCCAAAGGACACTCTCAATGCCTTGCCCACCTGCAACGCAACCGCACGAGAAATAAACCGCATAGCTTTTCGCTCGTCCGAATATGAGACATCAACGCCAGTCACACTAATAGCCACAGACATCAAGAACGGTTTATCTTCTCTTGTCCCATGTTTTAAGATAAACATCAGCCACCTCCATTATCAAGCCTATCAAGAAGTTCACGTTTACGTTTTTCAAGTTCTTCTTTGTCCTCCTCACTCGTAGTATTCACATAGTTAGGTTGAGACCACTCAGGAACATTTGATTTCTGATTACCTAGACGTTTGCTGATTTTACTTTCTTTGTACGCTCTCTCTCGTTCCTCGACTGCTGCAATCGTCAAAACTCCATCGTTCTTCCAATTGGTCAAAATCGCTCTGATATAACTAAAATTTCTTTTACCATTGTCAGCAGCAAGACCAATTGCCTTCAAGATAACCTTTATTTCCATACCATCTAATGTAATGAACTCTTTTAAAATTTCAAATTGGGTTCCATCTAACGGAGCGATACGAGATTGATATTCTTCGACGATGAGTGCGACTGGATTTTCATCTATATCTTTCTCTATCTCTGTATCTATATCTTTCTCTATATCTATATCTCCGTTACGCTTTGTTACATCGTTGTTACATTGTAACGCTAATTGATTCTCTCGAAACTTGCGAACCCTTCTGGCACTTGCGGTTTCACTACTACCATCTCAGGAACTTGTTCTAAGAAATAATCTCTGTCATTTTTTCTAGTCAGCAAGCCTTTGCTTTCTAAAAAAAGCAAAGTAATTTTGATGTCTTCAACATTCTCGTCAATCATAAGAGCGATTTCTTCGGCTAGATTGTCAGCGAGACCATCGTAGTAGATGCACCCTCCATCTTCCAAACTAATCAACATCATTTTGAGATAGATGATGGTGTGCGTATCGCCGCCAGCAATCTTCCGAAGCAATTTCATTTCTTTTGACTTGAAAAAATCTTGAGTGAGTTGAATCCAGTAGTATCGCTTATTTTTAACTACCATCAATACCCTCCGTTTTAATCCACAAATGTTTCTTTTCGTGTCACGGGATCAATATCCACACGTCGCCCTGTTTTAAAGTCGATAAACCCTTTTTCAAATTGTGGCACTTGAAATTGAATCTTCTTTTTCGCTCTCATGGCCATTTTCAGCTTGATATTCATCATCAGCGATTCAATCAAGACCACTGAAACTACTGTGCATACTGCGATAATTTGTAAATTGTTCATGTTTTTTATCCTCTTTTTGTGCTATAATATAGTCAAATAATTTTGCTAAGACCTTGTCCAGAAGCCTTTTAGTAAAGTTATTATATTTGATTAGAGAGCCATTCTTTGATGGCTCTTTTTGACCATTTCTTACCAGGTAATTCCTTTGGAAATCCCTTTAAATAACGATAATTATCTGAAAATGTGGCATACTTAATTCCTAGAAATTCGCAGGTAGTGTTCACATCCATCAACTCTGGATAGTGATCACTATCTTTTTCTATTTCGACTAGCCTTGTGATTGTGTCCTTGATAATGGACTTAATCCATTCAGATAGTGAAAGTAGAACATTGTCCATCTTCTTCCCCTTCCTACACTTCGTCAAATGAGTTCAATTTCATGATTTTCATCTTAGTATTAGTGCTTGGCTCCCACGTCATCCAGTAGGCCAATGCGGCTTCTGCAAACTTTTTCGGTAGCAAATCATAACGACTGATGTTGAAATGATCCTTGAAATCAATCTCAGCTTGTCTAAATACTGATTGAGCGAAAGTCTTATCCGCATAAGCTGGACTATCAATACCACCAAGGCAAGCCACAACCCGAGCCTTACGCTTCTTCAGTAGTGATTGAGCATAGCTCGGGTGAATTGGCTGTTCGTTTTTTAGATAGTCGATATCTTCAATCATGCTAGCTTGTTGCTCACGCAATTTCTTTTGGCCAGTAAATAGAGCAATGAAGGCATCCTCGTCCAAGTCCTCACGGATAAATCCGCCCTGCTTACGAATAGCTGGCAAGACCTCTGATGTCACCCAACGTTTAAATTCTTTCGCTTGTGGAAGCTTACTTGAAAGAATGAGAGAGTAGAGCCCAGATTCATTAATGATGATAGTTTCTTGAACCCTTCCTAAATTATCTGTGAGGCCCTGTTTTAGGGCGTCATCTTCATCAACATGAAGAGCAATCGCATTTCTAGCCTTGCTATATCCTAGGATGTCTGCAACATCCTTCCCAACGAACCAAGGTTCATCTTCAATTGTCAAAGTACGGACTTCCTGTCCGTGAAAGTTAAAAATTTCGTTCATAATGTTCCTTTCGTGATATAATTCAGTTAGTAATTTTGTTGAGCGCCTGACTTCTGTTAGGTGCTTTTTTGTTTTTTTAATATATAGTTACCGTTTTGGTGACTTTCTTGGTAAAAAAATATCTTGTAAAGGTTTATCGAAAAAGTTACGCAAGAAAAACATTTCATCCTGAGTAAAAGCGCTCTGTCCTTTCTCTTTCTGACGATATGCTGTTTCAGAAATGCCAAGTTTTTGAGCTAATTCTTTCTGTGTAATGCCTTTTTCTTTTCTTAGTTGATACAGATAAATTTGCACCTTCCTACCTCCTTATCTTAATTCATCTATGCTGATTTCTAATGCATCAGCAATTTTGCATATATTCGGCCAAGAAAGGTATTTCACCTTTCCACTTTTTAAATCAGAAAAGAAACTACGGTTGACTCCAGATATCTTAGATAATTGATTTCCGTTCAAATTTCTCTCCTGCATGATTCTGTTTAATTTTTCCCACATTTTTTCACCTCAAAACACTATATGTTGTTAAACAAATATATTTAGTTAACAATATGTTGTGTATTTCTGTAATCTATGTTATAATCATTCTTGACTAGGACCTCTCACCGTTTAGTCAAAAATTCAATAGAAAGGAGATTCAAAAAAATGAGTAAGCTTAGCCATAAGCCAAACCACGTTCTTAAGAAACTAACTTGGGCAGATCTCGATAATATTCTATTATCTAATTTTTCAGAATCGACTACTGATAAACCTAGCGCAGTAATTCAGTTATCTGATTTTGAAATGTCTAAAGCTGAAATTATCGAAGAAGCAACCGCTCAAGGTTATCAAGTTATCGATAATTCCGATGATTATTTAAAGTTTCTATAGCGGATTTTAAAGCTGATATATTTGTACGATTTACATCAATATCTCTTTTTAACTTAGCAATCTGTCCATCAGATTGCTTTTTTCTTTTCCCACTATACGGATACCGTCTTGGTCTCATTTTCCTACTCCTTTCTCTATTATTTTCGCTCTGTGAGCAATAACTAGGAGGGGAATTGCGCCCCTCTACGCTACCCTAGTTTCTTTCGCTTCTTCAACCTTTTCAAGAACCAAGATTGTAAGAGCCATTTCTTGAAAGTCCTTGTCATCAAATCCGATGACGTCTCCGTAAACTCTGATTGCTGTCAATAGTGTGTTATACAATTCGTATATATCATCTGACGATAGTTTTTCACGATCTAGGATTTCTCCTAATTTAAGTGAGCGTTCTCTGCGGTTCTTAACTTGTAAGATTTCTTTTGCTAGTGCGATTTGTTCTTGTGTTGTAAGTCCTTTATTCATGATGTTTCCCTCCGGTTTGTTTTTGTTATTCCCTTAGCTTGATTATATTATATCACCATTTCGGTGACTCGTCAACAGTATTTTAATTAAAAAATAAAAAAAGTTGCGTTTTCGGTGACTTTTTTATATAATCTACTTATAGAATTACTTAAATTGAGGTACGGAACATGGATTTGAAAAAATACATTGGGAACCAGATTAAAACTTTTCGAAAATCAGCCGGTTTTACTCAAGATGAACTTGCAAAAAGATTGAATACTACAAAACAAACAATCAGTCGATACGAAAAAGGAGAAAGAAAAGCAAATCAAGATATGCTTTTTAAGTTATGTGATATATTTGATGTTTCGATTGATGATTTCTTTCCTGCTGTCTCAAAAAATGCAGTAGAATCCACCAATCCCCTCCCATACGCTTCGGATTTACTCACTCAGCAGATTACAGATAAAGTGGTACGATTAACCACCCAAAATAAAAAAATCGTGCTACGGACGTCTGAGGAACTTCTGGAGAGTCAAAAAAACGAAGAAGAAACGAAGATAACCGAAGTATCGGAAGTCATTCAGCTCTACAGTTACGACTACTACGACCACCCAGCTTCTGCAGGTACAGGGCAGTATTTGAACGATGTACGAGTGGAACGGATTGAGTTGCCAGTAGATGTTGATGCCGACTTTGTCATCCCAATCAAAGGGGACTCTATGGAGCCTGACTACCACGATGGCGACCTTGTCTTTATCCAAACCAGCGTGGACTTAAATAACGGTGTTATTGGAGTATTCAACTACAACGGTGATGCTTATATCAAGCAGCTTGTCATCGACAAAGAACAGGCATACCTACATAGCTTGAACCCAGCGTACAAAGATATGCCAATCACACCAGAAACAGACTTCCGAATTATAGGCGAAGTAGTGGATTTGTACAGGGAGAAATAATATGAGTGACGAAAGCAGACCAATGGAAGTGATTAAACACAGCCTGGATTGTCAATGTCATAGACGAAGAGAGTGGATTAGAGTCAATGATAAGTGGCATGCTATCGAGTTTCGGTAGACGATCCAAATGAACCTCCTATGACCGAAGAAGAAAAAGCCAACGTAGCCTTAATTATTCAACAACACTTATCAAAAAAATCCGAATAACAAAAAGGCTCTATAAAGACGCGCTGAAGAGCCTTGACGTCCCTACAGAATTTGATTACCTCAAATTCATGTCCTACTACAATCTAAAAACCGTGACAAATGAAATCATGGTAAAAGAGGAATATTATAATTTAAGGAGATGTTATGAAAAAAGAAAAAGATTCTAAACCTTTTTATAAAAAAGTTTGGTTTTGGATATTGGTAGCTGTCTTAGCTATCGGTGTGACAAATAGTATTTTAAAGAGCCCATCTAAAAATACTGCAGCCAAAGCTGAAAAAGCAACACCAGCAGCAGTTGAACAGAAATTTAAAATGACTAAAGAGTTAGGCGAAGATTTCGCGTTATACTTTAAAGACAACGCTGAAATTATTGACAACGGAAAAAAAGTTGATTTTATCCCAGGCGGAGATGATAAATTTGTTTCTGTAAGACTTGGGGAAGGTTGGAAATATGAAAGTATTAGTCGAAAAATTTATATCACAAATGAATTTCTGAAGGCTAAAAACACTCTTTTTGAAAAATGGGCCGAAGAAAAAGATTATAAAATTGATGCACAAAAAGACATTCCTGAACTACTCGTCTATGTATCTGATAAAGATAAAACTCAAATAGCTAGTGAGCATAAGGGTAAAATGAAAATATTTAACATAAAATAGCAAAAAAGCCCCACAATTTCCCTCGCCAAAGTTTGATTGTGAAGCTCAACCTTATAAAAAAATCAGCCATTAAAAAGGCCTCTTTTCTATACCCTATTTTACACCATGAAAGGGGTGATGTCAATATTCTCAATGTTTAGACCTTGTCCAGAAGCCGATAAACAAGGAGAATACAATGAAATATAATAAAACAAAATACCCAAATATCTATTACTATGAGACTGCCAAAGGCAAGCGTTATTATATCAGACGCTCTTTCTATTTTCATGGTAAAAAGAAAGAGATTACTAAAAGTGGTCTCGCAACCCTTCCACAAGCTCGTGCAGCCTTAACAGAAATTGAACAACAAATCCACGATCAGGAATTAGGCATCAATACCAATATAACACTTGATCAGTATTGGGATATCTATTCTGAAAAGAGATTGTCAACAGGGCGCTGGAATGACACTTCCTACTACCTCAATGACAACCTCTATAAAAACCATATTAAACCCAAGTTTGGTTCTGTTCTGCTTAAAAACCTGGATAGAAATGAGTATGAACTCTTTATCGCTGAAAAGTTGCAGAACCATACCCGATACACTGTTCAAACTCTCAATTCCAGCTTCATGGCATTGCTGAATGATGCCGTGAAAAGTGGGAATCTGCTCTCAAATCGCTTGAAAGGTGTCTTTATTGGCCAGAGTGATATCCCTGCTACTAACAAGAAAGTGACTCTCAAAGAGTTTAAGACTTGGATAGCAAAGGCAGAAGAAATCATGTCAAAACAATTCTACGCTCTAACCTATCTGACCATTTTTGGATTGAGAAGAGGAGAAGTCTTTGGATTGCGCCCAATGGACGTCACTCAGAACGACAGTGGACGGGCTATACTACATCTTAGAGATAGTCGAAGCAACCAGACCTTGGAAGGGAAAGGAGGGCTTAAAACGAAGGATTCAGAGCGATATGTCTGCCTTGATGATATCGGAACAGACCTTATCTATTATCTGATAACTGAAGCTTCTAAGATTAAGCGAAAGTTAGGGATTATTAAGGAACAACAAAAAAGATTATATCACGCTGAACGAAAAAGGCGGTCTCATCAATCCAAACCAGCTAAATAGAAACTTCAATCTAGTGAATGAAGCAACAGGATTGCATGTAACACCTCACATGATGCGCCACTTCTTCACAACTCAAAGCATTATTGCAGGGGTTCCGCTTGAACAATTAAGCCAGGCGCTGGGCCATACAAAAGTCTATATGACCGATCGTTACAATCAAGTAGAGGACGAACTTGCTGAAGCGACAACAGACCTATTTCTTAGTCATATTCGCTAAAAAGTCCCCGCCAAAACCTCAAAAAGTCCCCGCCAATTCCCCGACCAAAATCCGAAAAATACCGAAAAATATCGAAAAATGATTTTTAGAATAGTCCCCAAAAGCCTGAAATAGAGCCAAAAAACTCCACCTGATTTGGTGGAGTTAAGGGAGATTATTATGAAAAAGAAAAGTTTAGGATTTCTATTAAATAAAGTTAGGAGGTCTTTATTTAATAATTATATGATATAAGACAATACTTAAAATTAGCTTAAGATTTTAAATCCATTATTAACAATTTTCTTGAACAGCTGTTTGACCTGCAATACGTCCAAACGTAAAGATATCCGTAAGTGAATTTCCTCCTAGACGGTTACCTGCATGAAGTCCTCCTGCGACTTCTCCGGCAGCATACAAACCAGGGATAATCTGACCTTGTTCATTCAAAACATGTGTTGAAGTATCAATCTTGAGTCCACCCATCGTATGGTGAACAGCAGGTTTTCTTGGTGTTGCGTAGAACGGTGCGACCTCACACTTGAGATCGAAACTACCCTTGTTAAATTCAGGGTCAAATCCTGCATCCACATAAGAGTTGTACTTCTTGATTGTATCCGCTAAAACTTGTGGATCCATACCAATCTGAACAGCCAACTCTTCTATCGTATCTGCACGGTAGAGAGTGCCTGCTTTGACTTGGGCATCAATTTTTCTTGGCTAGTATTGTAGGCTGTTGCCTTGATGCGGTCATCCGCAATCAAGTAGAACAAGCCTCCATTATCAATCGCTGCTTGAGACAGCTTGTCTCGACTACCGTACTCATCTACAAATCGCTTACCTTCAGTATTTACCATAATGAAGTTAGCTGGAGGAACTTGAAGTCCTGAGAAGAGAGCCCCTGTCACTGGATCGGATACTGGCATCATTTGACTAAAGCCCATACCCACTAGATCTGCACCTACACTTTGACCTAAGAGGATACCATCTCCTGTTACAGCTGGTGTATTAGAGGTGGCAATATCATCCGCGATTTCGGTCCAGTAAGTATTGTATTTTTGTAACATCTTGGTATTGGCACCAAATCCTCCAGAAGCTAGAACAACAGCATCTGCATTGACAATAATGGTTTGACCGTTACGGCCTTCTGCTCTGACACCTTTGACAGCCCCTCCTTCTACAAGCAATTCTTTGACTGGAGAGTCCGTCAAGATCTTGCCTCCATTTTCTAGAACATATTTTTGTAGAACCGAGATAAAGGCATAACCCATTGGTTGAACCGGCTTATGGCCACGACGCCAAAGGGCCCCAACTGGCATTGTTACTTCACTACGAACAAATTCAACACCGATGTCTTCCAACCAGCGAACAGATTCTAGGGCACGTTCAGTCAATACAGAAACCAAATCATATTGGCCATGAATTTCATGTCCTTGTAAATCTTTTCGTTTTCCACCGATATAGGTTTGGATACGGTAAAGTAAGGTAGAATCAAACAAATAGCTTGGATCTTGCAAATACTTCTCAACCTCAACCTTCAAAGCTCTAAAGTCCTCTAAATATTCTGGGTCAATCGTTGATTCATCTGTCGCAATCAATTCTTGAAGCGTATGTGCCTCACCTGGATGAGCTGCGAAGGTTCCTTGCCATGCTGGATCTGGTGCATTCATTGGACCACCTGCACGAACAGTATTTCCTCCAATTGCTGGGAATTTCTCAACAACAATAGGCTTTTTACCAGCTTGTAACACTGCAGCTGCTGCAGCTAAACCAGCTCCTCCACCTCCGACAATGACAACATCTGCCTGATAGGTTTTATCTTCTTTATCTAGGGCAGATGGTGCTTTTGAACGTTTGCGTAAAACATCCGGATTTGCACCAGCTTGTTTAACTGCACGCGCAACTCCGTCCAGGACACCATTTGAAGTCACAGAAGCTCCTGACACCGCATCAACATTTAAGGTTTGCCCCTCAATGATTTCCGCTGGAATACGGGTAAATACAACATCTGCAATACCTGAAGATTCTCCAGAAGAATCGATTTCAATTTTTTCAATACGGTCTTCAGAAACTGTGACGTCCATCGGTAATTTACCATTATGACCTTCAGTTGTAACATGGTAGGTTCCTGGTTCAAATCGAATTTCTTCAGGAAGGTTCAGTTGGTTTGCAACAGATACAAAGCGAAGGAAACGATAGAAACAGCTATCTAAGAAATCAACAGTTCGCTCATCAATTAAATCTCCATTTGTATCAAATGCTCGATGAGCACGACCAAGTAAAAATTCACTTCCTGGCATAACTGTTGCATTTACCCCAGGTGCATCAAGGATCTGACGAAGATGAAGTTGGGCACGCGAAGAACCTTGAACATCATAGGAAGCCCCTACAATCATGGTTGGTTTCCCATCTAGTGGATGAATGTTAAAAGACAACCATTCTAACAAACTATTTAAACTTGATGGGATTGTATGATTGTGTTCAGGTGTAGAGATGATGACACCATCAGCTTCTGAAATCGCCTCGTTAAACTTCTGAATAACAGGTGTATCTGTTTGATCCTCGGTTTCATTGAACATCGGTACATCGGTAATTTCTAAAATCTCAATATCCGCTTTGGTTGCAAAAATGTGTTTTTGCATAAATTGCAACAAACAACGGTTATAAGATTGTTTGGCATTGGTACCAACAATAGCTACTAATTTCATGGATTGTTCTCCTTTCTTGAGATGCTTATGCTTTCAACCATTCTTCCCAGATGAAAGATTTCTTACGATTTGTATCTTCTGGTTTGACTAAAGCCTTTGTTAGTTCAACAAAAATTTTTGGAATTCTGCAAAATGTTCTTCCAACTCAGCGACTTTTTTTCAGGATTGTTCAAATGATAGGCATCATCCAACACTTGTTCAGAATGGCCTAGGAAAAAAATTCTGTCCCTGGCATGACTCTTGCTTTCAGTTCAGGCGCATCAAGAATCTGACGCAAATGTGCTTGGGCTCTAGATGTTCCAAGCAATCCAAGAGAAGCTCCGACAATCATCGTTGGTTTTGTTAATCAAAGCACGACTGGTATAGGCAATCCATTCCAAGGCTGAAGCCAAGGGTGCTGGTATAGTGTGGTCGTACTCAGGTGTTGAGATAATCACACCATCTGCAGCAAGGATTTTTTCTGAAAAATCTTGAACTTCGGCTGGCGCTAGCTTGTCCTCAGGTTCGTTAAATGCTGGCAATTGTTTGATTTCCAATACCTCAATGTCGGCTTTATCTGAAAAATGCTTTTGCATAAATTTCAAGAGTTTCCGATTGGTTGAGCGGTCAGAATTTGTTCCAACGATAGCAACTAATTTCATCTTGCTACCCCCTTTTTGTTTTATTCACTTTCATTATACTACTTTAAATTATCTTCGACATTCATGACACTAAAATATTGTGTTATTCTATCAGTTTATCTTACCTTAGTATAACTTAGTGAAAAAATTAACAATATTTTGCGAGAAAGTATTGACCCTCATTTTTAACTATGTTATAGTCTTTGTGAAAATATGTATTAAGTTAAAGGAGGGTCTTCTTATGAAAGAGACATTCAATCGTTGGCAAGTCTTAGCTGCATCAACTGCTATTCTTCTCTGTACAGGTGCTGTCTATTCTTTTTCCGTTTTCGCTGGACCTCTAAGTTCTTCAACAGGTTGGACAATGTCCGAAATCATGCTTGCATTTGCAATCAACTCAGCTATCGGACCTATTCCTATGATTCTCGGGGGGTATCTGGTAGACAAGGGATATGTAAAATGGACAATCGCCCTTGGTGCTCTTCTATTTGCTAGTGGCTTTTTCCTAACTGGTTATGCTAGTTCACCAGCCATGCTCTATCTTACCTATGGTTTGATGGCTGGTCTCGGTCAAGGATTTGCCTATTCAGGAGCCCTCTCAAATTCTCTTCGCCTCTTCCCTGACAAACGTGGTCTAGCTTCTGGGATTCTAACAGGAGGTATGGGATTTGCCGCAGTTATCGCGTCACCAGTTGCAAGTAGTCTTATTCAAAAGCAAGATGCCTTCTTTGCATTTCGAACCATTGGACTTGTCTATATTGTTGTTATTATCGCTGCCATTTTCTTCATCAAGGCAGCCCCAAGCGGCTACCAACCAGCAGGTTGGAAAGCTCCCGTACAAACTAAACAAGGACCTGCTAATAAAAACTGGAAAGAAATGCTACAAAGTCCGCTATTTTACATTATTATCAGCATGTTCTTTGTCGGCGCTTTCTCTGGTTTGATGATTGCCTCTCAAGCATCCCCAATTGGTCAATCCATGTTTGGACTCTCTGCGGGAACAGCAGCACTCTATGTCTCTCTTTATTCAATCGCGAACTCAAGTGGGCGCTTTATCTGGGGATCCCTCTCTGATAAAATTGGGCGTTCTCAGACTCTATTGATTATCTATTCAGTCATCGTTTTGGCACTCTTCTCCCTAACAATCGTCCCTGGACAATTTGGCTTTACGCTAGGAATCATCGGTCTTGGCATCTGCTTCGGTGGTGTTATGGGAGTATTCCCATCTATTGTCATGGAGAACTACGGACCTGCAAATCAGGGGGTCAACTACGGTATCGTCTTCACAGGATATTCTTTAGCTGCATTTTTTGCACCTAAGGTTGCGGTTCAAATGGCAACAGCCAACAATGGAAATTACAGCGCTGCATTCTACGTCGCTATCGCTTTAGCAGTTGTCGGACTTCTCCTCAACTTCCTTTATATGAAGAAGAAAGGTTAGAGAAAGACGTTCTCGTCAAATGCTCATTGCTAGTCTAAAGCAGGGTCGGGATTTTTTGTCCCGGCCTTTTTTGGTATAATTAAACTAGAAATAGCTTATCAGGAGGTTTTATCATGGCTCAGCAATCAAGACTTTTACGAGATAACCCATCTGGTTTCCCCTATGATTTTGAAAAGCAAATTCTATCTAAGCAATCTGCTGATACAATTTATCATTGGCATCCTGAACTCGAGATTATCTATGTCAAAAAAGGAATTGCTACCTTGTATATCAATTCTGAGCGCTTTGAAAGTCATGAAGGCGATATTTTTCTGATTCAGCCAACATCTCCTCATGCTATCTACTCTATTGAAAATCAAGAACAAATTTCTACAGTTTTTCGCATCCATCTAGATTTTCTAGGTAGGAATCAAATAGACAGCTTTAGCCAGCGCTATATCCAACCTCTATACTCTGGGCATTTTTATCTCACTCCACGGATTTCTCCAGATGATCATGCTTACGAACCAATTCGCGATTGTCTTTTTTCTCTCTTTTCTATCCTTGAACAACAGAGTATTTACTACGATCTCCTATTAAAATCTAAACTCTATGAATTTCTCTATCTTCTCTTTAAATACAGGTATGTCAATCGGCACTATACGGATGATACCTATCAAAAATACCAAAAATTAAAAGAAATGATAGGTTATCTTGAGCAACACTATGCAGACCCCATTCAAATCGATCAGCTTGCTGCAACATTTGGATACAGCAAAAATCACTTTATGAATATTTTCAAACAACACACCGGGACAAGCTGTATGGACTATCTCATACGATTGCGCCTGGAAAAAGCTTGTGAAAAGCTCGTCCAGACCAATCAAAGTGTTCAAGAAATAGCAAGCCAGGTCGGTTTTACCAACCTCTCAAACTTCAATCGACAATTCAAACAACACTTCCAACTAACTCCTAGACAATATCGAAACCAACAACTCAAAAAAGAAACTTAACCATATCTCTCCTTAGTAACTCACTAGGGAGAATTTTTTTCAAATAAAAAGCCACCAAATTGGGTGACTTCATTAGGAGATTATGATGAAAAAAAGTTTAGGATTTCTATTAAATAAAGGTTACTCAATGAAAATCGAAAGCAGACTAGGCAGCGCGACGTAAGCATAACTATAGTTAGGTAAGTCGACTCTAACGAAGCATGGTGAGATTTTCGAAGAGTATTAGGAGATCTTTACTTAATGATTACATGATACGCAAGCAAACTTAAAGTTAGCTTAAGTGAAAAAGATTATTTTAATTTTTTTCGATCCACCCAAATCATGCCCGTACACTGAAAGCTAGACAAGATTTCAAAACCTAAGGAACGATAAAATCCAAGAGTCTTTTCTGACTCATCTGTCGCTAGTTGTACTTGGTAGGCATCCTTATAATCAGCTAGAGCTTGCTTCATCAAGGCGCTACCAATCCCTTGACGTTGATAGCTAGGCAAAACAATCAAATCCTGGACAAAAACCGATGAAAAACCGTCTCCAATCAAGCGAACTAGACCAACAATTTTCTCACCGTCACGGGCAAGATAAGTCGCTAGCGAATGAGACAAGGACTGCTCCAACATCTGTGGCTGATTGGTATAATTTGTCCAAGCAACTGCCTGATAGAGATGCAAAACGTCATTAATTGAAACAGATGTTTCTTTTGTAATCTTAATCATAGCAAACCTTTCTAACATTCTCTAAGGGATTTCAACTGTTCCCCATTTTCATCAAAATTATCCGGACTCAACCACGATTCAAAACGAGCTTTGACCTTGGGCCAGTCCTTATCAATCATAGACAGCCAATCCGTATCCCTAGTACGCCCTTTATAAATAACAGCTTGGCGGAAGGTTCCTTCATAGAAAAAACCCAAACGTTCTGCTGCTTTTCTAGAAGGTAGATTTAGTGCATCACATTTCCACTCATAACGGCGATAGTTGAGCTCTTCAAAAACATAACGCGCTAGCAAATAGTGGGCTTCTGTTCCCATCCTTGTCTGTTTGAGAGCCGGAGAAAAGGTCACCGCGCCAACCTCAATCGCACGATTGGCTTGGTCAATACGCATGAGAGAAAAAGTCCCCAGTACCTTACCAGTCACTTTATCGATAATCGCATAATAGAAACGATCCTTGCGCTCAATCATCTGCTTTAAAGCGACGATTAATTCTTCCAGATTTTCTACTGGTGGTTGAAAGAGATAGGTCCACATATTACGAGGGCTATCTGGACCATAAACAGCTAATAAATCTTTCGCGTGCTTTTCCACTGAAAGAGCTTCGATGATCGTATACTGTCCCTCTATCCGTACAAGTGAGGGTAAAACTCCAGGTGTATTATCTACAGGTTCACCAATCATCTGACCATATTCATTTACTGGCATAGCTTTCTCCTTGTCTCACACTTATAAGTTTAAAGATGTGAATAGTATATCACATATCGCAGGTAATCTACAAAAAATCCTCCAGATTATGGAGGATTGATCAAATATGGAAACGAGTGAGTTAATGCCCCTTGTGCTTCTCTCTACGTTTTTGCTGTTTGCGTTCGAATTTCTCTTGTTTGAGCAATTGCTTTTGAACACTAGATTGATGTTTTGAAATCTTTTTCCTTTCCTCATACTGCAACTGCAATAGTTCTTTCGACTTGGAAGAAAGTTTTTGATTTACTTGTTTCCTCACCATTCGTTGTAATCGTTTAGGATTCTTGATTTTTACATGTTGCTTAACTGTAATTTCTGGACTAAAAGATAATTGAGTAAACTGAGTCTGTAAAATCTCTAGAATTTCATCATCTTTTGGCTCCTGACCAAATGTCACACGACAAACTTGATAAGTTTCTCGATACACTTGTTCAAACAAACCATGCCAAAATCCATCTTCAAAATAAACTGTCAATCCAATTGAAATTGTTTCCACGACAGCACCTCCTTAAATCTATCCCTAAGAATGGACAACCAAGGAGGAAGGTTACTGATAGGCTTGCCTACGTCTGGACTACCAACCAGAACTGTGTTTTTATCTTAGTTGGGACTATTATAGCATAATCCAATTTAAAAATCCTCCAGATTCTACTCTGAAGGATTCCTATCTTATTTCACAACGATATTAACGAGTTTAGTTGGCTCAAACAGCTTGGGAAACTGTTTGAGGTTGGAAATCAGCAACTAAATTGGTTATTTAACGACGATATTAACGAGTTTATTAGGGACACTAATCACTTTCACGATTTCCTTGCCATCAATCTCTGCTTTAACTTTGTCGTTAGCCAGAGCCACTTCTTTCAATTCTTCGCGTGAAAGGTCTTTAGCGACCATAAGTTTAGCACGGACTTTTCCTTTGATTTGGACGACGATTTCGACTTCGTCTTCAACCAATTTGCTTTCGTCCCATGTTGGCCAAGCTACGTAAGAGATAGACTCACCTGTTGCTGCGACTGTTTGCCAGAGTTCTTCTGCCAAGTGAGGTGCAAATGGGGCTATCAATTGGATAAAGCCTTTGGCGTAGTCCACATAGAGTTTATCTTCCTTGTTAGCTGCATTGACAAAGACCATGAGTTGGGCGATGGCTGTGTTGAATTTCATAGACTCGATTTGCTCTGTAACAGATTTAACGGTTTCGTTGTAAACCTTGTCAAGAGCGCCATTGTTTCCGCAACAATTTCTTTGGTTGTGATCAAACGGTAAACACGGTCAAGGAACTTACGGCTTCCTTCCAAGCCTTCTTCAGACCAAGCGATGGAAGCATCAAGTGGTCCCATGAACATTTCATAAACACGAAGAGTATCAGCACCGTATTGTTCCACCACATCGTCTGGGTTGACAACGTTCTTGAGGGATTTAGACATCTTGGCTGGTGCTTGCTCCAATTCTTCCCCTGTTTCCACATGGAACAAGGAACCGTCACGTTTTTCAACCTTGTCAGTCGCCACAAGTGCGCCACGGTGGTCACGGTAGCTTGTTCCCAAGATCATTCCTTGGTTAAAGAGTTTTTGGAATGGCTCTTTAGTAGGTACAACACCAAGGTCATAGAGGAACTTGTGCCAGAAACGAGCGTAAAGCAAGTGGAGCACGGCGTGTTCAGCACCACCCACATAAATATCAACTGGCAACCATTGTTTGAGAAGATCCTCATCAGCTAATTTCTCTGTGTTGTGTGGATCGATATAGCGGAGGTAGTACCAGCTTGAACCTGCCCATTGTGGCATAGTATTAGTTTCACGACGACCTTTGACACCATCTTCACGAATCACTTCCAGCCAGTCTGTCAAGTTCGCCAATGGGCTTTCCCCAGTACCTGAAGGGCGAATGTCCTTGGTTACTGGCAAGACAAGTGGCAATTCACTTTCTGGAACAGCTGTTGAAGTCCCATCTTCCCAATGAATAATTGGGATTGGTTCACCCCAGTAACGTTGACGGCTAAAGAGCCAGTCGCGGAGACGGTAGGTCACTTCTTGACCACAGCCTTTTTCTTCCAACCAAGCCACGATTTTAGCAATCGCTTCTTCTTTATTCAATCCATTTAGGAAGTCAGAGTTGACGTGAAGGCCATCTTCTGTGTAGGCAGCCTCTTCCACGTTGCCTCCTTCAAGCACTTCTACGATTGGAAGGTCAAATTGTTTAGCAAATTCCCAGTCACGTTGGTCGTGGGCTGGAACAGCCATTACCGCACCTGTACCATAGCTAGCAAGAACGTAGTCCGCAATCCAGATTGGAATTTCTTTACCGTTAACAGGGTTGATAGCATAAGCACCAGTCCAAACCCCTGTTTTTTCCTTGGCAAGGTCTGTACGAGCTAGGTCAGATTTCAAGCTAGCTTGGTGTTTGTAGTCAGCCACAGCTTGAGCCTGCTCTGGGCTTGTAATAGCGTCAACCAAGTCATGCTCAGGAGCCAAAACAGTGAAGGTCGCACCAAAAAGGGTATCTGGACGAGTGGTAAAGACGGTGAATTCTTTGTCTGTTCCTTTTACTTTGAAAGTGACATTGGCACCAGTTGATTTACCAATCCAATTGCGTTGCATATCCTTGATAGACTCTGGCCAGTCAAGCTCATCCAAGTCATTGAGCAAGCGCTCCGCATAGGCAGTGATTTTAAGCATCCATTGGCGCATTGGTTTACGGACAACTGGATAGCCACCACGCTCAGATGTTCCATCTGGAAGAACTTCTTCGTTGGCGATAGCTGTTCCCAATTCTTCAACCCAGTTTACTGGCACTTCAGCTTCATAAGCCAAGCCTTTTTCGTAAAAGCTTTAGTGAAGATCCATTGCGTCCACTTGTAGTAGTTCGGATCTGTAGTATTGACTTCACGGTCCCAGTCGTAAGAGAATCCAAGCGCATTGATTTGGCGTTTGAAGTTGGCAATGTTTTCTGCTGTGAATTCCGCTGGGTCATTACCTGTATCCATAGCGTATTGCTCTGCAGGCAAACCAAAGGCATCCCAGCCCATTGGGTGAAGGACATTGTAACCTTGCGCACGTTTGAAACGGCTGAGGATATCAGTCGCTGTGTAGCCTTCTGGGTGTCCTACGTGCAGACCCGCTCCAGATGGGTAAGGGAACATATCAAGCGCATAAAACTTAGGTTTTGAAGCGTCTGTTCCTGTCTTAAAAGTGTGATTGTCAGCCCAGTATTTTTGCCACTTAGGCTCGATTTCTTTATGATTGTAAAAACTCATATCGTCTCTCCAATTTTCGTGATGCTCCTATTATACCATTTTTAGGGGAATTTGAAAGTCGAGAAATGTTCTTTTGGGCTTGGATGGAAAGAAAGACTGAATCGCAAATCCAACTTATTTAACAGGAAAAAAATTAGCTCCTAATCGGAGCTAACTTCTATTGATTATTTGTCTCTTGTAGCTGCTTCCCCTAACGCCTTTGACTCATATTCCCCGTTTTAGATTTCTTTAAGGTTTTTATTATATCCTATAGAACTCTGCAAATTATAAACATTAAGCAAGTCGTAGAGTAAAAACGTTCGTAAAAAAGGAGACTCTTATGAAAAAACTACTATTCTTTCTCTCTTGTGGATGGATATTTCTTACTTTATCAGGATGTTCTTCAACAACAGAAGCGGAAACTAGCTCTGAAAAAGATTCAGATAACACTTTGGTTATCTACTCGCCTAACCCTGAAGACCTTATCGAAGAAACAATCCCAGCCTTCGAAGAAAAATATGGTATTAAGGTTGACTTAGTACAAGCCAGCACTGGTGAATTGTTCAAAAAAGCTGAGGCTGAAAAAGAATCCCCTGTAGCCGATGTCATTTTCGGAGGCTCCTACGCCCTCTTCTCTTCTAACGAAAATCTTTTTGAACCTTATATTTCTCAAGAGAACGACCAGATAATCCCTGAATATCAAAATAAAACTGGATTCTACACGCCTTATACACTTGATGTCAGTGTCATCATTGCCAATTCAGCTCTTACAAAAGATATTAAAATTGAAGGCTACAATGATCTACTCAATCCTAAATTAAAAGGAAAAATCGCAACTGCTGATCCAAGTAATTCTTCTAGCGCCTTTGCTCAATTAACAAACATGCTCGTAGATCAGGGGGGATATGAAAATGAGCAAGCTTGGACCTATGTGAAAAATCTATTTAGCTTAGTAGACGGGAAAATTGCTTCTAGTTCTTCAAATGTCTACAAATCTGTCGCTGACGGAGAAATGGCTGTAGGACTTACCTATGAAGATCCTGCCTTGAAACTCTTAAACGATGGCGTTGATGTAAAAGTCATTTATCCAAAAGAAGGAACCGTCTTTTTGCCTGGTAACGCAGCTATTATCAAAAATGCCAAACACATGGAAAACGCTAAAAAATTTATCGATTTCCTTCTTTCCCAAGACATTCAGGATAAACTAGGAACTGAAACAACCATCAGACCCATTCGAAAAAATGCTAAAACCAATAAAAATATGAAATCAATGACCGAAATCAATATCGCCACTGAAGATTCTGATTACGTCATCCAAAATAAATCAGCTATTCTTAAAGTACAATGATATTTTCACTAATATTCAATCGAAACAGTAAAAGAGGTTCACTATGAGTGAGATCAAAATTATTAACGCAAAAAAAATCTACCACGACATTCCTGTCATTGAGAATTTAAATGTTACGATTCCAAAAGGAAGTCTTTTCACCATTCTTGGACCTTCAGGTTGTGGAAAAACGACTCTTCTTCGAATGATTGCAGGCTTCAACAGTATTGAAGGCGGAGAATTTTACTTCGATGATACTAAAATCAATAATATAGAACCCAGCAAACGCAACATCGGCATGGTTTTCCAAAACTACGCTATTTTTCCACATTTGACTGTCCGAGATAATGTTGCTTTTGGTCTTAAACAAAAAAAGGTTCCAAAAGATGAATTAGTTCAACAAACTAATAAATATCTGGAACTAATGCAAATTGATCAATACGCAGATCGAAAGCCCGATAAACTCAGTGGTGGACAACAACAACGTGTCGCCTTGGCACGTGCCTTAGCTGTTAATCCAAGTGTTCTCCTCATGGACGAGCCACTTAGTAACCTGGATGCGAAACTTCGCTTAGATATGCGCCAAGTTATTCGAGAAATTCAACACGAAGTGGGAATTACAACTGTATATGTGACCCACGACCAAGAAGAAGCGATGGCTATTTCAGACCAGATTGCTGTTATGAAAGACGGAGTCATCCAACAAGTCGGACGACCAAAGGAACTCTATCATAAACCAGCTAATGAGTTTGTGGCAACCTTTATTGGACGCACAAATCTCATCCCAGCCAAACTAACAAAACAGAGCGACGGTGCTTATATCGTCTTTTCAGATGGCTATGCCCTCCCTATGCCAACTCTTGATCAGGCTAAGGAACAGGCTATTCTTGTAAGTATCCGTCCCGAAGAGTTTATCAAAGATGAATCTGGAGATATTGAAGGAATCATTTCCGATAGTGTTTATCTTGGACTCACCACTGAATATTTTGTAGAGACTGCATTTTCTTCAAAAATACAGGTCAGTGAAGAATCAACTTTTGAAGAAGATCTTCAAAAAGGGGATCGGATTCGTCTACGAATCAATACTCAAAAGTTAAATGTCTTTTCTGCAGATGGTTCCCAAAATCTTATTACAGGAGTTGGCTATGAAAGGTAAAAAACTAAATATTTGGACAGCCTCCTCATTCTTCATCTTTCTTACCTATCTTATTTTTCTTGTTTATCCAATTATTATTGTACTCAAGCAGGCACTGATACATGAAGGTCAATTCTCACTAGCTAATTTTGAGGATTTCTTTAGTAAATCCTATTACTCTGAGACACTAGTAAACAGTTTTAACGTCTCCATTACTTCTACTGTAACTTCCCTAGTTTTAGGGACCTTATTAGCTTACCTCTTTTCTATATATGACTTCAAAGGAAAGAAATTTTTACAGATATTGATTATCATCGCTTCCATGTCAGCTCCTTTCGTAGGGGCATACTCTTGGATTCTCTTGTTGGGACGAAATGGTGTCATCACTAAATTTTTGACAAATGCCCTTCATCTTCCAGCTATTGATATTTATGGCTTTAAAGGAATTGTACTTGTGTTTACACTTCAGCTATTCCCATTAGTTTTTCTATACGTGGCTGGAGCCATGAAAAGAATTGACCATTCTCTTCTTGAAGCCGCTGAAAGCATGGGGGTATTTGGATTCAAACGTATGATAACAGTTATTTTGCCCCTTTAGTTCCAACTTTACTTGCCGCTGCCCTACTCGTATTTATGAGAGCATTCTCCGACTTCGGAACTCCTATGTTAATTGGTGAAGGATATCGAACTTTCCCTGTTTTAATTTATAATCAATTCATTAGTGAGGTTGGCGGAAATTCTGCATTTGCATCTGCTTTAGCAATCATGGCGATTATCATTGCTTTAACAATCTTTCTTATCCAAAAATATATTTCCAATCGCTATAGTTTCAGCATGAATTCTCTCCATCCAATTGAGCCGAAAAAAACTACAAAAGGAAAAATGGTAGCAATTTATGCAACAGTATACGGAATTGTCTTATTTTCTGTTCTACCTCAATTATTTTTGATTTATACCTCTTTCATAAAAACATCAGGTATGGTATTTGTCAAAGGCTATTCTCTAAACAGTTACAAGATTGCCTTCAATCGCATGGGAGCTAGTATTTTTAATACGATTCGCATTCCTTTGATTGCTTTAATTCTAGTTGTTTTATTTGCATCATTTATCTCCTACCTAGCTGTTAGAAAACGAAATTTGTTTACAAACTTAATTGATAGCCTTAGTATGGTACCTTATATCGTACCAGGAACAGTTCTCGGTATTGCCTTTATCTCTTCATTCAATACAGGTATCTTCGGAAGTGGCTTCCTTATGATTACAGGAACAGCCTTCATCTTGATTATCTCCTTATCTGTAAGAAGACTCCCTTATACAATCCGCTCATCTGTTGCTAGCTTACAACAAATAGCACCTAGTATTGAAGAAGCAGCTGAGAGTTTAGGAAGTAGCCGTCTCAATACTTTCAGTAACATCACTGTTCCAATGATGTTACCCGGTATTATTTCTGGATCTATTCTATCATGGGTAACAATGATTTCAGAACTATCTACTTCTATCCTGCTATATAACGCCAAAACAAAAACTATGACCGTAGCAATCTATACAGAGGTTCTCAGAGGAAATTATGGTGTGGCAGCTGCTTTGTCAACTATCCTCACTGTCTTGACAGTTACTTCATTATTACTATTTATGAAAATTTCTAAAAACAATAGCATTACCCTCTAGTTTTTCTCCTAAAGACAGCCAAATTTCTCATTGGCTGTTTTTTTATTTATACTCTATCATTCAATTAATTCTTCATAAATAATATAGATGCAAGATAGGGCTTTTTATGGTAGAATATAGGAAAGTGCTTTCTCAGAAGGAGGAAAATATGGACAAACAAACCATTGCTGTTTTAGGGCCTGGTTCTTGGGGTACTGCTCTGTCACAAGTTCTTAATGACAACGGACACCAAGTACGTATCTGGGGAAATATTCCTGATCAAATTGATGAAATTAATATACAACATACTAACAAACGCTATTTTAAGGATACTGTATTAGACGATAAAATTGTGGCCTATCATGATTTGGCAGAAACCTTAAAGGGGGTTGATGCTGTCTTGTTTGTGGTGCCAACCAAAGTGACTAGATTGGTGGCCCAACAGGTGGCTGCTGTTTGGATCATAAAGTAGTGATCATGCATGCTTCAAAAGGCCTCGAACCCAATAGCCACAAACGTCTTTCAACTATTCTAGAAGAAGAAATCCCTGAAGAGTTGCGTAGTGAAATTGTGGTTGTATCTGGTCCTAGCCATGCGGAAGAAACGATTGTACGCGACATCACCTTGATTACGGCTGCCTCTAAAAATTTACAAACTGCTCAATATGTTCAAAAACTCTTTAGCAACCACTACTTCCGCCTTTATACCAATACGGATGTTATAGGAGTGGAAACAGCTGGTGCTCTTAAAAATATCATCGCTGTTGGTGCAGGTGCCCTTCATGGACTTGGATTTGGTGATAATGCAAAAGCTGCTATTATCACGCGAGGTCTGGCAGAAATTACTCGTCTGGGGGTTAAACTTGGAGCAAATCCATTAACTTACAGTGGTCTTTCTGGAGTTGGGGATTTAATCGTTACCGGAACTTCTGTCCACTCACGTAACTGGCGTGCTGGAGATGCTCTTGGGCGTGGCAAAGCCTTGGCAGATATCGAAGCAAATATGGGAATGGTCATTGAAGGAATTTCAACAACCAAAGCTGCTTATGAATTGGCGCAAGAACTCGGAGTTTATATGCCTATTACCCAAGCCATCTACCAAGTTATTTATGAAAATGTTAATATTAAGGATGCCGTTTCTGAACTCATGAGCAATGAGTTCAAGGCAGAGAACGAGTGGTCTTAGTCACCGTTAGAAAGGAAGCTCATGAAACAAAGTTAGAAAAGCCGTTATCCCTGCTGCGGGACTTGGAACTCGTTTCCTACCTGCAACTAAAGCTTTGGCCAAAGAAATGTTGCCAATCGTGGATAAACCAACCATCCAGTTTATCGTTGAAGAAGCTCTCAAGTCTGGAATTGAGGACATTCTTGTGGTAACAGGAAAGTCAAAACGTTCTATCGAAGACCATTTCGACTCAAACTTTGAACTAGAATACAACCTCAAGGAAAAAGGAAAAACCGACCTTTTGAAACTAGTTGACGAAACAACTGGTATGCGTCTTCACTTCATCCGTCAAACACACCCACGTGGACTCGGAGATGCCGTCTTACAAGCAAAGGCTTTCGTCGGAAATGAACCTTTTGTGGTCATGCTTGGAGATGACCTCATGGATATCACAGATGACAATGCTGTCCCATTGACCAAGCAGCTCATGAATGATTATGAGAAGACTCATGCTTCTACTATTGCCGTAATGCCTGTCCCACACGAAGAAGTTTCTTCCTACGGTGTTATCGCTCCTCAGGGAGAAGGAAATGACGGCCTTTACAGTGTTGAAACCTTCGTTGAAAAGCCAGCACCTGAAGACGCACCAAGTGATTTAGCTATTATCGGTCGTTACCTTCTCACACCAGAGATTTTTGGTATTCTTGAAAATCAAACACCAGGAGCAGGAAATGAAATCCAGCTAACAGATGCTATCGATACTCTCAACAAAACCCAACGAGTATTTGCTCGTGAGTTTAAAGGTGCACGTTACGATGTCGGAGACAAGTTTGGGTTTATGAAGACTTCCATCGAATACGCCCTTAAACATCCACAAGTCAAAGACCACTTGAAGGACTACTTGATTGATCTTGGAAAAGAACTTTCAGGAGAAAAATAAACAATTTGTCAAACAGTCAGATTTAACTTAAATCTGGCTTTTTTGATGTCTAAATTTCGAACTCCAATCCCTATCCAAAGCCCTGTTTTAAGCCTAATTTCTTGCAATAATTGCTTTTATGGTATAATAATAAAGAGTGAGGAATTCTATGAACAAACATGTAACAAGAATCAAACAAAAAGGACTGGTCTTACTTGGGTCTCTAAAATTAACAGCTTCTAAAATGAATGCAAAGAAAAAAAGTGGAAAAAACTCCAAGAAGAAAAAGCAAACGCAAACACCATTCGATATTTGGACTTTATTTGCCAAGATTTTACTTGGTATAAAGGCAACTTTTAACACACTTTTCATCCTAGCTTTTATTGGCGGTCTCCTTGGAACAGGGGTTGCCTTGGGGTATGCTGTTTCTCTCTTTGATCAAGTTAGTGTCCCTCAAACGGAGGATTTGATCAAGCAGGTCAATAATATTTCATCCATCTCTGAAATTCGCTATGCAGATGGTTCCATGATTAGCGCTATTGAAAGCGATCTAATTCGCACATCTGTGTCATCAGATGCCATTTCAGATAATCTCAAGCAAGCTATCGTTGCAACCGAGGATGAACACTTTGCAGAGCACAACGGTGTCGTTCCTAAAGCGGTTATTCGTGCCAGTCTAGGAAAATTCATCGGACTTGGTTCTTCCAGTGGAGGATCTACCCTAACACAACAGCTCATCAAACAACAAGTGGTTGGTGATGCTCCTACGCTTGCCCGTAAAGCCAGTGAAATCGTGGATGCCTTGGCCTTGGAAAGAGCCATGAGCAAGGACGAAATCCTAACCACCTATCTCAACGTTGCTCCTTTTGGTCGTAACAATAAAGGTCAAAATATCGCAGGTGCTCAACAAGCTGCCAAAGGGATTTTTGGGGTAGATGCAAGCAAACTAACCATTCCTCAAGCGGCTTTCCTAGCAGGTTTACCACAAAGCCCTATTTCCTACTCACCTTATGAATCTACTGGTGAGATGAAGAGCGAAGAAGATATTAAACTCGGTATTAAGCGCTCAAAAGATGTTCTCTACAATATGTATCGAACAGGAGTCCTCAGCCAGGAAGACTATGAAACCTACACGGCTTATGACATTAAGCAAGATTTCTTGCCATCAGAAAATACTAGCGTTACCTCTAAAGGCTTCCTCTACTTCACTGCACTCGATGAGGCTACCAAGATTATGTATGATTATCTGGTGCAAAAGGACAATGTTTCTGACAAAGAACTACAGAACGAATCTATCCGAAAATCTTATCAAGAATTGGCTGAAAAAGAAATCCAAAACGGTGGTTACCGTATTACAACTACCATCGATAAAACGATTCATACTGCTATGCAAAATGCCGTAACAAACTACGGATACCTTCTAAATGATAGCTCGGGTCAACCTGAAGTCGGGAATGTCTTGATGGACAATCAAACTGGGGCGATTTTAGGGTTTGTAGGTGGACGAGATTATCAGACCAACCAAAACAATCATGCCTTTGATACCAAGCGTTCCCCTGCCTCTACTACCAAGCCACTCTTGGCCTATGGTATCGCTATTGACCAAGGGCTCATGGGAAGTGCTAGTATCCTCTCTAACTATCCAACAAACTTCTCTAACGGAACTCCGATCATGCATGTCAACAGTCTGGAACATCCATGATAGACCTTAAAGAAGCCCTCAACTATTCTTGGAACATCCCAGCCTACTGGACCTACCGAATGCTCCGTGAAAAAGGGGTTGACGTCCGTTCTTACATGGAAAAAATGGGCTATGAAATCCCAGAATATGGCATTGAAAGTCTTCCTATGGGAGGAGGAATTGAAGTTACTGTAGCCCAGCATACCAATGGTTACCAAACACTGGCTAACAATGGTACCTATCATAAGAAATACATGATCTCAAAAATTGAGAAAACGAGCGGTGAGGTTCTCTATGAGCATCAGGCTAAACCCATCCAAGTTTACTCTAAAGCTACTGCAACCATTATGCAGAGTCTGCTAAGAGATGTGCTTTCATCTCGAGTTACTACAAGCTTCCAAACGGATCTGGCTTCTATCAATTCCAGTCTAGCAGGTGCTGACTGGATCGGAAAAACTGGTACAAGCAATGAAGAAGGAGATATGTGGCTCATGGTCTCTACTCCAAGATTAACTCTGGGAGGCTGGGTTGGACACGACGACAACAGTTCTCTAGCCCAGGGAGCTTACTACCGCAATGCAAAATATATGGCTCATCTGGTAAATGCCATTCAACAAGCATCCCCTTCTGCTTGGGGTTCAGAACGTTTCAAACTCGATTCAAGTGTCACTTCATCACAAGTCCTCAAATCAACTGGGCAAAAGCCAGGAAAGGTGACTATCAATGGGAAAGAAATTAATCTGAGCGGAGAAACGGTGACTAGCTACTGGGCAAACCAAGCTGGCGCACCGACTACCACTTATAAATTTGCTATTGGTGGAAGCGATTCTGACTACCAAAATGCTTGGAACACCATTTTAGGAAGTCTGCCTAAAGCATCTTCTTCCTCATCAAATAATAGCAGCAACAATAACAACAATAACAATAATCGTAATAATACTTCTAATAGTAACGGGAACAGTAATAGTAGCTCTAGTTCCAATAGCAGAAGTAGCAATCAACGGCGCTAACTAAACAGTACAATAATTGAGAGTGGGAAAGAAAATTTCTGAAAGAAATGATTTTTCTCAACTCTCTTTTTTCTTTCTTCCTTTCATGGTACAATAGCAACATGAATAACTATCAAAAGAATATTTTTAAGGGAACCATTTATTCTCTCCTTTCTGGCTTGATCTGGGGGATCTGCGGAATTTTAGGAGAGTACTTTTTTTCACATTATCAAGTATCTTCAGGGTGGATTACTTCTATGCGTCTACTCGTCGCTGGTAGTTTCGTAATCGTCTTATCTAGCCTTAAACTCCGGTCCCAGCTCTTCGAGATCTGGAGAAATCGAAACAATTACCTTCCTTTTCTGGCCTATGCTATCTTAGGGATCTTCTCCGTTCAGTATTTCTTCTATCTCTGCGTGGAGTACTCCAACGCTACAACTGCAACCATCCTACAATTTATCAGTCCTGTATTTATCCTCTTTTACAATCGCATCATCTACAAGAAAAAAGCCTCTAAAAGTGCTATTTTTTATGTCTTGGTCGCTATGGTTGGGGTCTTTTTGATGGCTACCAAAGGAGATTTGTCTAAGCTATCCATCACTCCTCTTGCTTTACTGACAGGACTTCTCAGTGCACTAGGTGTCATGTTCAATGTCATCTTACCCCAACGCTTTGCTAAAAATACGGTTTTGTGCCTACTGTTGGCTGGGGAATGATTATCGCTGGGATTTTTAGTAATTTTCTCTACCCTGTTTATAAGATTAGCTTCCAGGTTGATGCCATCAGTATCTGCATTTGTTTGACTATTGCCTTTTTGGGAACAGCCTTTGCTTTCTTCCTATCGATGAAGGCTGTCTCGCTCGTTTCTCCCTTGGTGGTGTCAGTCGTCAGTGCAAGCGAACCTTTGTCATCTGCTATTCTAAGCGTTCTCTTTCTAGGTTTAGTCTTGGATGGGTATCTGCTACTGGCTATGATTTTGATTATCATCCCAATGATCTTTCTATCCATTGAAGAATCAAAAAACAAAATGAAAGAATCTTCTTTTAACACTTAAGGCTTCAAAATTGAAGCCTTTTTTGGTAGAATAGTAAGCATTACAAAGAGTGAGGAGACACCTATGACTGCTACAAAAATGAATGCTCAAGAAATTATCCAATTTATCGCAAATGCTGAGAAAAAGACAAGTGTAAAAGTGACCTTTGAGGGGCAATTTGCCGGAGCTATCCCTGCTTCTGTTATCAAACTTGGGAATGTTCTCTTTGGAGACTGGAAGGATATCGCCCCACTTCTCGAAGGACTTACAGAAAACAAGGACTATGTTGTTGAACAAGACGCTCGCAACTCTGCTGTACCTCTCCTTGATAAACGTGATATCAATGCTCGTATCGAGCCAGGCGCTATCATCCGTGACCAAGTTGAGATTGGTGACAATGCTGTTATCATGATGGGAGCTGTTATCAATATCGGTGCTGAAATCGGTGCTGGCACTATGATTGATATGGGAGCTATTCTGGGTGGACGTGCTATTGTCGGTAAATAGTCACGTAGGTGCCGGCGCTGTTCTTGCAGGTGTCATCGAACCAGCTAGTGCAGAGCCTGTCCGTGTCGGTGATAATGTTCTCATCGGTGCTAACGCTGTGGTTATCGAAGGTGTTCAAATCGGTAGCGGTTCTGTTGTTGCAGCAGGGGCCATCGTCACTCAAGATGTTCCAGAAAATGTTGTGGTAGCTGGTGTCCCAGCTCGTGTTATCAAGGAAATCGATAGCCAAACCCAACAAAAAACAGCACTAGAAGATGCGCTTCGCACCTTGTAATTAGTAACAGAGGCGGAAATGTTTCCAGCCTCTTTCTCGTATCAATAGAAGGAAATTAGATATGTTAGATTTAATTCAAACTCGACGCGATCTTCACCAAATTCCTGAGATTGGTTTAGAAGAATTCAAGACTCACGCTTATTTACTCAATGTCATTGAGAAATTAACAGCTGACAAGGATTTTGTTCAGATTCGTACTTGGCGGACAGGTATTTAGTTTACTTGCAGGGAAGTCACCCAGAACGTACCATTGGCTGGCGGACAGACATTGATGGACTCCCAATCGTTGAACAAACAGGTCTTCCTTTTGCCTCTCAACACCAAGATCGCATGCATGCTTGTGGACACGATTTTCACATGACCATTGCCCTTGGAAGTCTCGAACGTGCATTAGAAAAACAACCCAAAAACAATCTCCTCTTTCTCTTCCAACCTGCCGAGGAAAATGAAGCAGGTGGCATGCTCATGTATGAAGATGATGCTTTTGGCGACTGGTTGCCTGACCAATTCTATGGACTCCATGTTCGTCCAGACCTAAAAGTTGGACAGATTGCGACCAATACCCATACACTCTTTGCTGGAACATGTGAAGTTAAAATTCGCTTTAAGGGTAAAGGCGGTCACGCTGCCTTTCCACATCAAGCAAACGACGCTCTGGTTGCAGCTAGCTATTTTGTCACTCAAGTCCAGTCAGTCGTTAGCCGTAATGTTGATCCTATCGAGGGAGCTGTCGTCACTTTCGGTGTCTTTCAAGCTGGGACAACCAACAATGTCATTGCTGATACAGCCTTCTTGCATGGAACTATCCGAGCTCTTACATACAACATGAGCCTCTTGGTGCAAAAACGTGTCAAAGCCATCGCTGAAGGTGTTGCAGTTGCTTTTGATATGGATGTGGAAGTTGAACTCAAACAGGGAGGTTACCTACCTGTCGAAAACAACCCTGAATTAGCTCAAGAATTGATGACCTTCTTTGATGAAAGAGGGCATTGAACTAATCGATATCGAGCCTGCTATGACAGGGGAGGACTTTGGGTATCTTCTATCAAAGGTTCCTGGCGTCATGTTCTGGCTTGGAATTGATAGTCCCTATGCTCTTCACCATCCACAGATGAGTCCTAAGGAAGAAGCTCTGGCTGTCGGTGTCGAGGCTGTATCAAGCTTTTTAGCCAAGAAAGCTGCGGAGTAAACTATGAAAAAAAGCTTACGTAAGCAGGTCTTGCAAGAACTCAAATCTCTATCAGCCGAAGAAAAGGAAGTCATGGACGCTTGGTTGACTGAACAACTACTTCTACATCCCTTCTATAAGGAAGCAAAAACCATCGCCACTTACCTGTCTTTTCCTCATGAATTTCAGACAACTAGACTCATTGAACAAGCTCAAAAAGATGGGAAGACACTCCTCATTCCCAAAACCTATCCACATGGGAAAATGGACTTTGTTTTATATGAACCAGAGAAACTCGAAAGAAATTCTTTTGGACTTCTTGAACCTCAAGGAGACTTCACAATCCTTGAACCCTCTCAAATTGACCTGATTCATGTTCCTGGTTTGGCTTTCAATCCTTCTAGATATCGGGTTGGCTACGGTGGTGGCTATTATGATCGCTACTTGGAGCATTTCCTAGGCCACACCATCAGTACACTTTATCCTTGTCAGATTCAGGACTTCCAGCCTGATTCACATGATATTCCCGTTGAGGAGGTACTTATCTATGAAAGAGATCTTTGATCGTCGTTATCCTGTCACGAGCTTCTTTCTTCTCGTGACAAGCCTAGTTTTTATACTCATGTTTCTAACCAGTGGTTTCAACTATACCAGCGCAGCCACCTTGTATAAATTCGGAGCTGTGTATCCCCCAGCAATCAAGGCCATGCCTGAACAAATCTGGCGCTTATTCTCAGCCACCTTTGTCCACATTGGCTTGGAACACTTTTTAGTCAATATGCTATCCCTTTACTTCTTGGGACGTCAGATGGAACAAATCTTTGGCTCTAAACAGTTTTTCTTTATCTACCTTCTATCAGGTATGATGGGGAATCTCTTTGTCCTCGTTTTTAGCCCTAATGCTATTACCGCGGGTGCTTCAACTGCCCTTTATGGGATGTTTGCCTCTATTGTCGTTCTTCGCTATGCTTCACGCAATCCCTATCTCCAACAGCTCGGTCAATCCTACCTTTCCCTCTTGGTCATCAACCTAGTAGGAAGTGTTTTAATGCCTGGGATCAGCCTTGCTGGACACGTAGGTGGAGCTGTCGGTGGCGCATTACTAGCTATCGTCTTCCCAGTTCTAGGCGAACGAAAGATATACAGCCCAGGCCAACGTGGTCTTGCAACCCTAGCCTTCATTGCTTTATCAGCCTTGATGCTTTTTATCGGATTACTTTAAGACAAATAAAAACCATTGGAAACTCTCTAAGAGAGCTTTATTTCCAATGGTTTTTTCATATCAATCGTTAGACTACAAAATTTTAAAACCCATTATTATCGCTGAGTTCTTTAAACCAGTGGCCGGATTTTTTCAGGCGACGTTCTTGTGTTTCCAAGTCTAGCTCGACCAAACCATAGCGATTTTTGTAACTATTGAGCCATGACCAGCAATCAATAAAGGTCCAGATCAAGTAGCCTTTACAGTTGGCACCGTCTTCGATAGCACGATGAAGTTCACGAAGGTGACCTTTAACAAAGTCAATACGGTAATCATCCTGAATCATGCCATTTTCACGGAATTTATCCTCACCTTCAACACCCATTCCATTTTCGGTCAGCATCCACTCAATATTCCCATAATTTTCCTTGATGTTTTGGGCAATGTCATAAATTCCTTGCTCGTAGATTTCCCAACCCCGGTGTGGATTTATCTTACGACCAGGCATCACGTAAGGTTCATAGAAATGCTCTGGCAGAAGCGGGCTATCAGGATGCTTAGCAAAACGTGGCGCCATAACACGCAAAGGCTGATAGTAGTTGACTCCTAGGAAATCAACGGTGTTCTCACGAATGAGTTCCAACTCTTCGGCTGTGTACTCTGGTAACAGATCATGGTCTGCTAAAATTTCCACTAACTCTTCTGGATAGGCTCCTAAAACAGACGGATCTAGGAAAGATTGTGCCTGGAAAAGATCGGCAATACGAGCAGCTTTCACATCTGCAGGATGCTGGCTACGTGGATAGGCTGGTGTCAAGTTGAGGACAATCCCAATCTTAGAGTCGGGCAAGACCTCATGGCAGGCTTTAACCGCAAGAGTACTTGCTAGTTGGGTATGATAGGCAACCTTAACCGCTGCTTTGGCATCCACTTTATGTGGATAATGGGCATCATAGAAATAGCCAAACTCTACAGGAACGATAGGTTCATTGAAGGTAATCCATTGGTCCACAAGGTCGCCATAGGTTTCAAAACAGAAACGAGCATAGTCTTCATAGGCCTTAATAGTTGCCTTATTTTCCCAGCCATCGCCATCTTCTTGAAGGGCGAAAGGCAGGTCAAAGTGATAGAGATTGACTAAGAGGCGAATACCCTTGGCCTTGATGGCTTCAAATACCTGGCGGTAGAAAGCCACACCTTGAGGGTTGACTTCCCCACGGCCCTGTGGGAAAATACGAGACCACTGGATAGAAGTTCGAAAGGCTGTGTGGCCAGTTTCTAACAAAAGTTCGATATCCTTTTCCCAGTTTTCATAGAAGGTCGACGTTTTGTCTGGTCCAATACCATTGTAGTAACGATTTGGTTCTACTTGATACCAATAATCCCAGAGATTATCTCCCTTGCCATCACCAGAAACTCGTCCTTCTGTCTGCGGACCAGAAGTTGAGGAACCCCAGACAAAATCCTTTGGAAATTTTAGCATAGCACTACCTCTTTTTACGCTTTTAATGTTTACTTTCTCTCATTATAAAGAAAAAACAAGGCAAAAACTAGTTACATTTTTGTCTTGTTTTTCTTCTGATTATAGATTTTATTTGTTTGTTAGGATTTCAAGAGTTTCAAGCAAGCTATCTACGTGAACTTCGATTGTATCCCCTGTCGCCTTGATCTTGACTTCTACGATACCATCAGCTGCTTTCTTCCCAACAGTGATACGGATCGGAAGACCAATCAAGTCGCTGTCACTGAATTTAACACCGACACGTTCGTTACGGTCATCCGTCAAGACTTCGTAGCCTTTATTTACCAAAGCTTCTTCGATACGATTTGTCAATGTAAGACTTGCTTCATCCTTGACATTAACCGGAATCAAGTGCACATCAAATGGCGCCAATTCTTTAGGGAAGTTGATTCCCCAAGCGTAACGATATTCGCCTTTTGGAGTTTTGTTGACAAAGAGGCGAGCGTGTTGCTCCATGACTGCTGAAAGGAGACGGCTCACACCGATACCGTAGCATCCCATGATGATTGGCACAGCACGACCATTTTCATCCAAAACATCTGCTCCCATGCTTGCTGAGTAACGAGTCCCAAGTTTGAAAATGTGACCAATCTCGATACCACGCGCAAAGTTGAGAACACCTTTTCCATCTGGTGAAATTTCGCCCTCACGAACTTCACGGATATCCACATACTCGGCAGTGAAGTCACGACCTGGGTTTACACCAGTCAAGTGGTAGCCATCTTCGTTGGCACCAACAACAGCATTGTGGCTATCTTGCACCTTGCGGTCTGCGATAATCTTGACATTTTCTGGAAGACTGACTGGGCCAAGTGAACCAAAGTCCGCTCCCAACAATTCTTTCACTTCTACCTCAGTTGCAGGTTCTAAGAAATCTGCTCCAAGGTAGTTTTTAAACTTAACTTCATTGAGTTGGTCATTGCCGACAAGTAGAGCCACAACTGGCTCTTCGTCTGCGATATAAACCAAGGTCTTGATTGTTTGCTCTTCAGAGACATTCAAGAAGGCAGCCACTTCATCAATTGATTTGACACCTGGTGTTTCCACGCGAGCCACTTCATCTTCAGTCACAACACGATTGCTTGGTTTGTACTCGTTGGTTGCCATTTCCAAGTTGGCTGCATAGCTTGATTCACTTGAGTAGGCAATGGTATCTTCACCAGAAACCATCCATTTGAGCAATTCTGCCTTGATTTCTTCTTGCACTTGATCAGGAATTTCGTCAAATGATGCAACAGACTTGTCTAATACCACCCAACGGTCAAGGTCTGTACGAGCAGGTGTGATGGCCATAAACTCTTGACTATCCTTACCGCCCATGGCTCCACCGTCACCGATGATGGCTTTAAAGTCCAAACCACTACGAGTGAAGATGCGCTCATAGGCTGCCTTGTACTCATCATAAGTAACATCCAAACTATCGTAGTTAGCGTGGAAGCTATAACCATCTTTCATGATGAATTCACGCGTACGAAGAAGTCCATTACGTGGACGTTTCATCACGGTACTTAGGTTGGATTTGGTACAAGTTCAGTGGTAATTGCTTGTAAGACTTAACAGAATCACGGACAATCGCTGTGAAAGTTTCTTCGTGAGTTGGACCCAAGATAAAGTCTGATTTCTCACGATTCTTCAATTTGTACAAGTCCTCACCGTAGGTTTCATAACGGCCAGATTCACGCCAAAGGTCAGCACTGAGAAGGGCTGGAGCCAACATCTCAACGGCACCCATCTTGTCAAACTCTTGACGCATGATCTTCTTAGCTTTTTCGATAACACGGTTAGCAAGTGGTAGGTAAGAGTAAACACCTGCAGATACTTGACGAACATAACCAGCACGCAACATAAGGGCGTGGCTGATAACTTGAGCATCGCTTGGCATTTCGCGAAGCGTTGGAATAAGCATTTTACTTTGTTTCATAATGACTCCTCTAATTCTTAAAAGAAGGTACGCATGATGTCGTTCCAAGTCACGGCGATCATCAAAACGACCATAATGACAACTCCGACCAGAGTGACATAGGTTTCAATTTCTTGTTTTAGTGGTTTGCGACGGATAGCTTCTAGGATATTGAGCACGATTTCCACCATCGAGCGCAGGGATCGGAATCAAGTTGAAGATACCGATATTGATGGAAATCATAGCCAAGAAGAACAAGACATTCTCAAGACCATTTTTAGCGGCATCACTGCTTGCCTTAAAGATAGCAACGGGACCACCTAATTTATTCAAATCAGGTTGGAAGATCAAGCTTTTCAAAGCATTCAGGATACGTAAAGCTGAATCTGCCGCAGTTGTAAATCCGCCCATAAACATAGACCAGATATCTGATTTGAGCCTTGGCTGAACACCCAGTATATAACGACCTTGGTTTTCTTCAGGTGTCACACTGACTTGTTTTTCAGTTCCATTTTCAGAAACCGTCACATCCAAAACGGGCGCTGTTTTGTCCTTGGTTTCTGCATCGACCGCCTGAATCAAATCTGACCAGTTTGAAATCTCATAACTGCCGACTTTAGTGATTTGGGCAGTATTTTCAACACCAACCTTAGCCAAAGCGCTATCTGGAATAATACTGAAGTTATTCGTTTGCGTATCACGAACGCCACCTTGCATGAAAATCAAGATCCAAAAGACGACGACTCCTAGGATAAAATTATTCATAGGACCAGCAAAGTTGGTAATCAATTTGCCCCAGACAGTCGCATTCTGATATTGGACGTCTAAGGGAGCGATACGAACTTCCGTTCCATCAGCTTCCACAATGGTCGCATCATGGTCTACTGAGAAAGTCTTTTCCTCTTCTAAGACCAAGCCTCTAATAAAGAGTTTATCCTCAAAATCAAACTGAGTGACCTGCATAGGCAGAGCTGTCTGGTCAACCTTTTTACCAGAGAGATTGATACGTTTGACCTTACCATCCGCTGCCAATGTTAGGCTTGCAGGAGTTCCAGTCTTAATTTCTGTCGTATCTTCACCCCAACCTGCCATCCGAACGTAACCACCAAGTGGCAGGAGACGAATGGTATAAGCAGTTCCATCTTTTCCGATGTGGGCAAAGATTTTGGGGCCCATACCGATGGCAAATTCACGAACTAAAATCCCAGATTTCTTAGCAAAGTAAAAATGTCCGAATTCGTGAACCACTACGATAATCCCAAAAACTAGGATAAATGTTAGTAATCCTATCATTTAATTTCTATTTACCTTTCCTTAAAATAAGCCAAAGAGGTGCATAATCGGGAAGACAGCCAGCATGCAGTCAAAACGATCCAGTACCCCACCATGACCTGGGATAAACTTGCCTGAGTCTTTGACACCAAAGTGGCGTTTCATGGCACTTTCGATCAAATCCCCCAACTGACCAGCTATACTAAAGAAAATAGCAAAGACCATCATTTTGTAAATCCCATAAGGTAAAGCAACGGTACTATCAACTAACATAAAAATCAAAGTCACTAGCATAGCAGCCAAGATACCTCCCATAGCACCCTCTATGGTCTTGTTAGGGGAAACTCTCGGAGCTAGCTTTCTCTTACCAAACTTCATTCCTACTAGATAGGCTCCACTATCAGTTGCCCAGACCATACAAAGTCCCAAAAGCGCCTTATCCAAACCTGCAATACGAGCATCGACCAGAGCATTAAAGCCAAAGCCAACATAAAAACTCATGGCAATCGGAAAAACAGCATCCTCAATGGTATAGTTCTTGCTGAAGACTGTTGCTCCTAGTAAAATCAGTATCACGACACTATAAGCAACAACGTTCCCATCCACAGGCAAAAACTTCAGGTAGTTTTCCAAAGGAATAGTCAGAAAAAAGGTTGCTAATAAAGTCAAGAGTCCTTCAGGCGTCATGGTATTTAACCCCTTCATGCGCAGTAACTCATGTACTCCCAACATAGCCACAATCCCCATGGCAATCTGGAGCCATAAGCCACCAATCGCCAAGATTGGGATAAAGATAGCCAAGGCCAAGATAGCAAAAAGGGTTCTCTTTTGTAAATCCTGTATCATAATATCTCCTAAACTCCTCCAAAGCGACGGTTGCGACGATTGTACTCGATGATAGCTTCTTTCAAGGCTTCCTCATCAAAGTCAGGCCACAAGACATCCGTGAAATAGAGCTCGCTATAAGCAGCCTGCCATGGCAAGAAATTACTCAAACGAAGTTCACCGCTGGTCCGAATAATCAAGTCAGGATCACGCAAGACTTTTGGCAAATGTCCCGTAAAGAGATATTCCCCAATCAATTCCTCTGTGATATCACCAGGATTGATCTTAGCATCTAAAACATCCTGTGCAATCAACTTGACCGCTTGTGTAATCTCAGCTCGTCCACCATAATTAAGAGCAAAATTAAGAATCAATCCTGTATTTAACTTAGTCAGCTCTTCTGCCTTTTTAAGAGCATCAAAAGTCTGCTTCGGCAAACGATCAGTCTCCCCAATCATTTGAATCTTCATGTTCTTCTGATGCAATTCGGGAACAAACTTATCATAAAATTCAACAGGTAAGTTCATGATAAATTTGACTTCCTGATCTGGACGGGTCCAGTTTTCAGTTGAGAAGGCATAGACCGTCAAGGCTTTGACACCCATATCACTAGCAGCAATCGCTACCTTTCTCAATGCATCCATCCCAGCCTTATGCCCAAAGACACGTGGCTGCATCCGTTTTTTAGCCCAACGGCCATTCCCATCCATGATCACACCAATGTGGTCTGGCACCATTGTGGGGGTTTCTGTTGTTTTATCTTTTTTTAAAAATCCAAACATGATTGTATTCCTATTCAAAAATCTATCGTTTCATTATACCATATTTTTCACTTTTCTTCTATTATCGTCTATCATTCTACGGCGAAATTTCCCATATATCTCCTATATTTCCAGTATATCAAGCCTTGCATTTCCTAAAGAAAGTTGATACAATAAAATCATAGAGATTCGATCCTTGTTCAGCCACAGGGATTTTTTATTGAAAGGATTTTATCATGTCAAAGACACTCCAACGTAAAAAACAATTGAGAAACAGCCTACGTCGCTCAGGTGCATTTTCAAGCACTGTAAACAAGGTTGTCGAAGAAACAAAAAAAGTTGTAAAACATGCTGAAAAAGCAGCAAGCGATGCAGGTAAAGCTGTCTCTAAAAAGGTTGAAAAAACTGTAGAAGCAACCAAAGAGCAAGCTCAAAAAGTTGCTACTTCTGTAGAAGATTTCGCAGCTAACCTAGGGGGACTTTCAGTTGACCGCGCTAAGACTTTCTACGATGAAGGTATCAAGTCTGCTACTGACTTCAAAAACTGGACGGAAAAAGAACTCCTTGCCTTGAAAGGAATCGGTCCAGCTACTATCAAGAAATTAAAAGAAAACGGCATCAAGTTCAAGTAATCTTTCTTGTTCCTTGCTTTTCCGTCAAAAACTTGTTAAAATAAAGCCATTAGAGGTGTTTTGAGTCCCACATTTTACAGAAAGTGGCGGTGCTGAGAAGTCCACAAATGTGTCAAAACTGGTTGCTAATGGATGAAATTAAAAATTGAAATATAAATCTTTTTGTTTCCTTTTAGGACTAGACAGCGAGTTGCAGACTGTACTCAAGTACGGCAAGACGAGCTAACGACGTCATAAAAGAGAAACAAGAATATTAAAGTTGCGGGCATCTGCCCGAAATTGGGTGGTACCGCGGATTAACACATTCGTCCCTGTCAGATTGATGGCAGGGACGATTTTTATTTTAGACCCCTAGCCAAAGGAGGTTGTCATGAAACAATCTTTTAACACCAGCAAGCTCTATTATGGTTTTCCTATCTTCATCTTGGGATATTAGGACAAGAACTTTGGGCACAATATCACGACCTGCAGTTCCTCTTATAGCCTGGGAGATTGGCTAGTCATCGGTGTTGGCGCTGAGGAAAATGCGGCTGACCAGATTAAGCATTATCAACAGTTTACCGTAAACATCCCTGATGAAAACTTCATGCTCGAAATGGAGCAGGCTGGTTTTATCAGCCATCGGGAAAAGTTAAAACACCTAGGGCTTGACTACGAAATTTCTGTACGGACTCAGGCCCCGATTTTAGAGGCATGTCCAGTCGTATTGGACTGTCAGGTGGATCGGATTATCGAGGAAGATGGCATCTGCCATATCTTTGCCAAGATTCTCGAGCGACTGGCTGATCCAGAGCTCTTGGACGATAAAGAGCATTTTAAAAATGACTGCTTTGCCCCAACTTACTTTATGGGGGACGGTCATCAACGCGTTTACCGTTATCTGGATGACCGAGTCGATCCCATGGGAAGCTTCATCAAGAAAGCGAGGAAGAAGAATGACAAGAGCTGAACTGCCAGAACAAATCGAAACGGAGCGTCTGGTCTTACGAGTCCGTACCGTGGCGGATGCCGAGGATATCTTTGACTATGCTAGTCGTCCAGAAGTCTCTTACCCAGCAGGCTTCCCACCCGTCAAGAGCTTGGAAGATGAGATTTATTACCTAGAACATATCCTTCCCGAGCGCAACGAAAAAGAAATCTCCCAGCAGGCTACGGAATTATCGTTAAAGGAACCGATACAATCATTGGTTCTGCCGATTTCCCCCGTCGCTACGAAGACGATGTGCTGGAGATTGGCTATACCTTGCACCCATACTATTGGGGACGAGGTTATGTTCCCGAAGCAGCGCGTGCCTTGATTGATCTGGCTTTTAAAGAATTGGGTCTTCACAAGATTGAGCTGACTTGTTTTGACTATAATGTCCAAAGTCAACGTGTCGCAGAAAAACTTGGCTTTACCCTCGAAGCTCGCATAAGAGACCGCAAAGATGCTCAAGGCAACCGTTGTGACAGTCTGATATATGGCTTGCTAAGGAGTGAGTGGGAGGAAACTGTTAGATGAATTGTTCAAAAATTTCGAACAGTTTGGAGATAATATTAGTAATTCAAAGAGAGGTGAAAAATGAATACAGATCAGATTATTATTCTGCTCAGTGGAGCAGGTCTAGGAGCTGTTTTAAGTGCATTTTTAGTTTTTATAAATAATAGCAAAAAGAATAAACTAGATTTTATAACTAAAGAACGTTCAGAGTGGAGAAAGGATATTCAAATTATTTTAGATGACTTGGGTAAAGTAGGTAAGCGTGCAGAAGCTATACAACGTTTAAAGTCACGAATTAATCCATACGGAAAGAGTAAAACAGTTGATAATGGAGACGATTTTTATTTATATGAAGGTCATATCTGGAGTTTGATTAATACAATTGATATAACCAATACTAGTCAAATAGAAAAGTTATCCGATTATGTGCAACTACTCTGGAAATATGACTGGGAGAGATCTAAGCGAGAAATAAAATTCGATATTTTTAACAGCTTCATATATTTTATTCTTGTTATCGGATCCATATCTAATTCTTTATTAATTCTTTTTAAGATTGAAGATTTTTGGTGGAAGTTTCTTTTATTTATAGCATATGTTGTTATGATGATAAGTATATTCTATTTCAGAGATTTCGCTAAAAAAGTTAAAAAATGGAACGTTCGTGAATTGTTATATATTGTATTGTTGTGTGCATCCATATATACTAGTATATGTGCTATATTATTCTGGATAATTCTTACTGATACAGACGAATGGAATATTTTCATTGCCTCTTTTTTGCTATTAGCACCAATATTAGGTATAGAAATGAATCTTTTGTTAAAAAATAGTGATGAAAAAAAATATATTAATGCTTTAAAGAAAAAGGACAAACACATATCTAAACAACTTCAAGAAGACGTTCTTAAGACTCAAGGAGTTCAAAAGTCTAAAACTTTTTTGATCTCGATTTCCACCACTAAACGTAACTAGAAAACTCTAACTTAATCGCGATTGGGGTACAGCCTTCAAATTCAACAAATCGCTGAGAAAGTGGGATAGTCCATTAAAGCCTGTACTGAAGTCAAAAGGATATCTAAGCCAGTTAAGTCGGTTCTATTGAAGAATGAATTAGAGGAGAATAGATGCCTAAAAAGAAAAATAGAAAAAAAGAATTAAAACGACAGCAAAAGTTGGATATTAAAGTTATTTCTGAAGAAGAGGCTGCTTGGACAGAAATCATGGCCAAAAATCCAACTTTTGTAGAACGTCGGACCATTCAAAATTTTGATGAACTACATACAGCAGTGATGCAATATGCTGATGAACACGGAGAGTATCCAGATGTTCAGCTAATCAATTACCAACTGAAAAATAGGACTTTTGATTGGAATCAGGATCATGCTTTATTTAGAGAAGCTATGCATACTCCGAATACACAGAAGCGAAATAAATTGTTAAAGCAAGTTTTAAAAATTAATCCAGATTATTTTGCTGCTGATTTTCATTTATTCTTATCAGAAGTTGAAGATTTTGATTTGCCAACCTTTAAAAAAGTATTGGATTTTGAAATTCTAGTTTTAGAAAAATGGAAAATGAACGGATACAATAGTTGGAATTATTTTGAAGCACGCCCTATCCTGTCTGCTCTGATGTTCCTGATTGAATATTATATGACGGAGAACCTTAATTATAAGGCTTTAGAATTGATTAATCTATATTTGAGTAAGCGACCAGAACGGTTTCCTCCTAATTTTGTCTTCTGTATGCTTTCCTTGTATCATATTACTGGTCAGGAGCTAAAGGTTGAACGTTTCTATCATGAAGAATTAAATAAGGGCAAATGGGATGATACCATTCTTATTCATGCCATCATCTCTGCTTTTTCTCAAGGAAAAATTGAGGAAGCAAGTCAGCTATTTGCAAAATTAGTGGAAATCAATGATGAAGCTGTTGAATTCTTTATAGAGGAAGATTGGCAATCCAAAGTTATAGATATCGAAGACCAAGAATGCTATTGTCCAAATTCAGTTGAATCGCTACAAGCTAGTTTGTATCCTTTGTTTGATTATTTACTAGAAAATATTATTTTAACAAAATTTCTAACAAACGAAGCCAAGAAGTTCCATCGTAAACCAGTATTTTCGAAGCATTCCAGTATGATAAGAAATTTATCCAAGGTAAACGACTGGTACTCCTTTATGAGCGAGGAAAAATGAAGGGAATCCGGATGGATCTTGTTCACATCTTTGTTGAAAATGGGATTCGTAGGTCTACAGATTTCAAAAAATGGACCGAAAAAGAAGTTCTCGCCTTGAAGGGAATTGGTCCCGCTACCGTTCAAAAACTGAAAGAAAACGGTATACAGTTTAAGAACGAGAAGTAATTGTTTATTGAAGGGAGGAGGTGGAATTATCTTGAATGAAATTTCTAATTTCATCCTGTATACTACACCCAATGGCGATGTTCAGCTAGATATCCTTTTACAAGATGAAAATCTTTGGTTAACTCAAAAAGGTCTTGCGGAGCTCTTTGGAGTTGAACGAAGTGTCATTACAAAGCACTTGAAAAACATTTATGATAGTGGTGAGTTGGCTAAGGTATCAACTTGTGCAAAATTTGCACAGGTTCAACAAGAGGGAAATCGAACTGTCCGGCGTGAACTTGAGTATTACAATCTAGATACTATCATTTCAGTTGGCTATCGCGTAAATTCCAGCAAGGCTACTCAATTTAGAATTTGGGCAACCAATACCTTGAAAGAATTTATCATCAAAGGTTTTGTTTTGGATGATGAACGCTTGAAACAAGGACAGACAGTTTTCGGACAAGATTATTTCCGTGAACTTTTAGAACGAATTCGCTCTATTCGTTCTAGCGAACGCCGAATCTATCAGCAAATTACGGATATCTTTGCCGAATGTGCCATAGATTATGATCGAAACTCAGATATTACTAAAAATTTCTATGCTATGGTGCAAAATAAATTTCATTATGCAATTACTGGAAGTACTGCTGCAGAAATTATCTATCAGCAAGCCGATGCTAGTAAAGAAAAAATGGGATTAACTACTTGGAAGAATTCACCTGATGGACGAGTGCTCAAATCAGATGTAACTGTAGCCAAAAATTATTTGCAAGAAAAAGAAATTCGACAACTAGAGCGAACTGTTACAGCCTACTTTGATTATATCGAGGGTTTGGTTGAGCGCCGTAATACTTTTACAATGCGAGGATTGGCAGATAGTATTGATCGCTTTCTATCTTTTAATGAATATGAAATCTTAGAAGGAAAAGGAAGTATTTCCAAGAGACAAGCAGACTCAAAAGCCATCCAAGAGTATGAAAAATTTAACCGAACTCAAAAAATCATGTCAGATTTTGATAAACATATTATGAAGATAATGAGAGAAAGTTAATGCAAAATTTTTCACCGTTTCTTTGCTTATAGAAGATAATGAGAAAAACAAGATGAGTTGAATCAAAGTTTATCTCCCACATACTAATTTTATTTAAAGATATTAACTAGAAAGGACACACACATGTCTAAAGAACTTTCACCTAAATACAATCCAGCTGAGGTTGAGGCTGGTCGTTACCAAAAATGGCTTGACGAAGATGTTTTCAAGCCTTCAGGCGATAAAAAGGCTAAGCCTTATTCAATCGTGATTCCACCACCAAACGTTACAGGTAAACTCCACCTTGGTCACGCTTGGGATACGACTCTTCAAGATATCATCATCCGTCAAAAACGCATGCAAGGCTTTGATACGCTTTGGCTTCCAGGGATGGATCACGCGGGGATTGCGACTCAGGCTAAGGTTGAGGAGCGCTTGCGTGGTGAGGGCATTTCCCGCTATGACCTTGGTCGTGAGAAATTCCTCGAGAAAGTCTGGGAATGGAAAGACGAATATGCCACTACCATCAAGGAACAATGGGGCAAGATGGGGCTCTCTGTAGACTACTCTCGTGAGCGTTTCACTCTTGATGAAGGTTTGTCAAAAGCTGTCCGCAAGGTCTTTGTGGACCTTTACAAGAAAGGTTGGATCTACCGTGGTGAGTTTATCATCAACTGGGACCCCGCTGCTCGCACAGCCCTTTCTGATATCGAAGTTATCCACAAGGACGTCGAAGGTGCCTTCTACCACATGAACTACATGCTGGAAGATGGTTCACGCGCCCTTGAAGTTGCGACAACTCGTCCTGAGACCATGTTTGGGGATGTTGCGGTTGCGGTCAATCCAGAAGACCCACGCTACAAGGACTTGATCGGTAAAAACGTCGTCCTTCCAATCGCTAATAAACTCATCCCAATCGTTGGAGATGAACACGCTGATCCTGAGTTTGGTACTGGTGTCGTGAAAATCACGCCTGCCCACGATCCAAACGACTTCTTGGTTGGTCAACGCCACAACTTGCCACAAGTCAACGTCATGAACGACAACGGAACCATGAACGACTTGGCCTTCGAATTTGCAGGCATGGACCGTTTTGAAGCTCGTAAGGCAGTCGTTGCTAAGTTAGAAGAAATCGGTGCCCTTGTTAAAATCGAAAAACGTGTCCACAGTGTTGGTCACTCAGAGCGTACAGGTGTTGTGGTTGAGCCACGCTTGTCTACTCAGTGGTTCGTTAAGATGGACCAATTGGCTAAGAATGCTATTGCTAACCAAGACACAGACGACAAGGTAGAATTCTACCCACCTCGTTTCAACGATACCTTCCTCCAATGGATGGAAAATGTCCACGACTGGGTCATCTCTCGTCAGCTCTGGTGGGGTCACCAAATCCCTGCTTGGTACAATGCTGAGGGTGAAATGTACGTCGGTGAAGAAGCCCCAGAAGGTGACGGATGGACTCAGGACGAAGACGTCTTGGATACGTGGTTCAGTTCTGCCCTTTGGCCATTCTCAACTATGGGCTGGCCTGATGTTGACTCAGAAGACTTCAAACGTTACTTCCCAACTTCAACCCTAGTAACAGGTTACGACATTATCTTCTTCTGGGTGTCTCGTATGATCTTCCAATCTTGGAATTCACTGGCCGTCAGCCATTCCAAAACGTCCTTATCCATGGTCTCATCCGTGATGAGCAAGGACGCAAAATGTCGAAATCTCTTGGTAACGGGATTGATCCGATGGATGTTATTGAGAAATACGGTGCTGATGCCCTTCGCTGGTTCCTTTCAAACGGTTCTGCACCAGGTCAAGACGTCCGCTTCTCTTACGAGAAAATGGATGCTTCATGGAACTTCATTAACAAGATCTGGAACATCTCTCGCTACATCCTCATGAACAATGAAGGTTTGACTCTTGAACAAGCTACTGTCAATGTGGAAAAAGTTGTTAACAAGGAAGCTGGGAACGTCACAGACCGTTGGATTCTCCACAATCTCAATGAAACGATCGGAAAAGTTACTGAGAACTTTGACAAGTTTGAGTTTGGTGTGGCTGGGCATATCCTATACAACTTCATCTGGGACGAGTTTGCGGACTGGTACGTTGAGTTGACCAAGGAAGTCCTTTATAGCGACAACGAAGAAGAGAAAGTCATCACACGCTCTGTTCTCCTTTATACTTTGGACAAGATCCTTCGTCTCCTTCACCCAATCATGCCATTTGTGACAGAGGAAATCTTTGGACAAATTTCAGAAGGCTCTATCGTTACAGCAGAATACCCAACTGTCAACCCAGCCTTTGAAGACCTTGCGGCTCACATAGGTGTCGAAAGCCTCAAAGACTTGATCCGTGCTGTTCGTAATGCGCGTGCGGAAGTGAACGTAGCACCAAGCAAGCCTATCACGATTCTTGTTAAGACTAGCGACAGCAACTTGGAAGCCTTCTTTAACAGCAATGTCAACTACATCAAACGCTTCACAAATCCAGAGCACTTGGGAAATCGCCTCAACCATCCCTGCACCTGAACTCGCGATGTCAAGCGTCATCACAGGAGCAGAAATCTACCTACCGCTCGCAGACCTCCTCAATGTCGAAGAAGAACTGGCTCGTCTCGACAAGGAACTGGCTAAATGGCAAAAAGAACTGGACATGGTTGGTAAGAAACTCTCTAACGAACGCTTCGTAGCCAATGCCAAACCAGAAGTCGTCCAAAAAGAACGCGACAAACAAGCCGACTACCAAGCTAAATACGATGCGACCATAGCACGTATTGATGAGATGAAGAAGTTGGTGAAATAAAATCGAGTAGCGACTAAGACTAACCCCACTCACACCACGGTACGTGCCATTCGGCATACGGTGGTTCAACTAACTTTTAAGGCATGCCGTTCAAGGTAGTAAAGCAAGTAAGAAACCAGTCCACGTTTTCGAGGACTGGTTTTGATATATCGCGTTTAAGTACCGACCTCTGAGCCCTGATTGATAGTGGTCACCCCAGACAGATACCTTATCTGCTATCCATTTAGGAACCTCTAACTTAAGTAGGCCCCTTAGTCGCCTAGATTTCTTCCTCCATTGCTTCCAGATAATCACGCGTAGGCAAGTACGCAAGCGCTCATCTATGCTGGTTACTATGCGCTTCATATTTCCCAATGAGAAATAGTTTCTCCATCCCCGAATGGACAAATTCAGTTGCTCAATACGTCTCGTTCAGTCTATACTCCACTTCTCAGTATTAGTTTCTTCAACTTACACTTAAATCTCTTAACACTATCTTGATGAGAACAACTTTCCCAACGAACTGATGATTTCTAAAACCCAAAACCTTAGTATTTCAACTCGCTTGGTCTGGTAATCTTAGTCTTGGTCATGTTTACTTTCAAACCTAGTCGTTTCTCAATAAAACGACTGACTGAATACATCACACGCTTAGCGGCTGCCTCGCTTCCGACCGTAATCACACAATCAATCATCTGCGTAGCATACAAATTAAAGCCCTCTCTTCTAATTCCTTGTCCAATTCATTAAGCATGACATTGGATAAGATAGGAGATAAATTTCTTCCCTGTGGCGTGCCAACTAGCGTTTTTATTACGCTGACCATTAATAACCGCACCCGAATGAAGATACTTACGAATCAAGGATGCCGTACCCCCATCTTCAATAATGTTGTGCACTTAAGATGTCAATCTATCTTGAGGAACTGTATCGAAAAATTTCCCTAGGTCTATATCCATTTAGGTACTCTAAGAATTTCATGATGACTTTTTCACAAAAATCTTAGTCCGAATTCAATTACTCTCGTGATTTACATATATAGATTACATCTCCCTATTTGGACTTTAGAGTTTGCACCCCCTTATCCACTATACATGCCTTGTGTTCGTAGAGCCACGATTTCGCCATCCCTTCCTCTGACGATTCCTATTTCAAACATCAGACTTAAAACGCTCTATCACCAGACCGTTTTAATCCGCTACCTCACGATAGTCAGGCTTGGGAATCACTATTGAGTTCACTGGTAGCGAGGAACTTCCACCTCAGATGTACAACATGTCTATCGTACCAAAAACGGCAAATCCCTTAAATTGAGATCTGCCGTTTTTTATATATTTTCATCTTGCAAATCTAGCTGCTTCACTCTAGCAGTATAGTAGGACATGATCAAAAACAGATTGAAGCTGACAATCCAAATAGACCATTCATGGAAAAAATGCATAGATACAGCCAAGCTAATGGCCCCCACTATGAAACTGCCTACTACAATGCCATAGTTCAAGGCTTGACGACGATATTCTTGAACATCTCCTTCTCCTCTAACGATGCGATACAAAGCAGTCAACATTTTTCGGTAATTTCCAGACGTCATAAAAATGACATAGGGATGATCTTCAATCAAACTACCCGTAAATGTTAGCATCATCATACCTGTTCCAAAAGCAATAAAAGGAACTTCTAATAGAGGAAAGCGGGAAAAGAAAGGCAGAACAAGGGTCCCAATAAATAAGGGAAGCAGCATCTTAACTCGCCAATAAGCTGTTTTACGATATCCCTTCATGTGTAAGGCAAAAAGAAATCCTAGGGAAAAGAATATAATCGAGCAGAATCGCAACATGGTATTGATGACATGTGAATCGTGCCAATCTGATATCAGTAGGAGAATGTTCCCTGTCTGTGTCGCCACCAAACTATGGTACTGGATATGACAGAACACATCCAAAGAACCACCTATAAAGCCAAGAAATACTCCCATGAGTCGTGTATTTTGAGGTAAAATTAATTTATCCGCCATTTATTCTTCACTCGTTTCCCTTTGATTTTTTCATTATACCACTTTCTCTGAAAGAAACTAAGTGAAAACGGTCAGTTCAGGTAGACATGATTACATATACTCCTAAGTTAGTCTCAACTCTGTAGTTCATTTATGACGTCTTGTCAACTGGGAATGCTGTAGGTACTCATCAACTGAACTATTTTTAAACAAATTATTTCTGTACTGAAGTCTATGGCTTAATCAAAGTAACACTTGAAACAGTACCATCTGCACCTGTTGTAATTTGGATGACTTTTCCACCACCTACTTCCGCATTGTATTTCCCATCATCAAGGGTATAAGAATAGCTTTGGATAGAGTAGTTTTCTTTCTTACCATCAGCAGACTCTACTGTAAATTGACCAGCTGATGAAACAGTGATCGTTTCACCATTCGCACCCTTCCAATTCCCCGCTGCAGCTGAGAAATCTCTATCCACCATGGTTAGAACTCCCTTGTAACGTTTGTTGTGCTCTGCTTGCTTGTCTTGGAGTTTGCGATCAGTTGCTGGATCATAAGTTGACTGATTCGTTTTTGCTTGTGTTCCTTGTTGATTGGATGGGACCTGTGCAGGGGTTTGTTTAGCAGAAGATTCTTGGTTTTGTTTTGTTTCTGGTGCCGGTGTTGCTTGCGATTGGTTAGCAGTAGTCGCTGACTGATCAGAAGAAGACTTAGCTTTTTCTGATGAAGCTGAACTTGAGGACTTCTGAGTCTTGCTCTCTTTACTTGAAGAACTTGCCTTAGAACTAGAAGATGCTTGTGTTGTCTTGCTAGAACTATCACTTGTGGTATTCTCTTTCTTATTGCCACAAGCCCCCAATAGTAATGTTGAAGCGAGTACAGTTACGGCCATTAATTTGATAGAAGTTTTGTTTTTCATTTTATGCTCCTTTTGTAACATTTTTTTGAAATGTTAAGAAATATTTTTTTGTAACATTATTGTAATATTTGTTTTTTTGAATCTGTCAACTATTTATCTAAAAATTTTTTTAGAATTATTTTTTTAGTACATTTATTTCCTTGCCCTCCCTATATCTTTTTATTCGTAAAAGATTTTAAAAAAACAGGAAAATTTTTCCTATTGAAGATGTTATATTTTAAAAGTGTAATCGCTTGCATTTTTTTCTTAAAGGACTATAATAAAATTGAAATAGGATATTGGAGGGGTAGGCATATGTTAAGAAACTATTACAAGTATCTTCCTTGGTTGATTTTAGCTGCTTTCTGTTCTTATGGGGGTGCTACTCATTACGCTCAAACAACATTTGATTTGTTCTACTTAACTGCCATTTTCATGATTGTCTATGTAGCTCTAATGTACTTACATGAACACTATTTAAAATATAAATACAAAGATTTATTCATTCGACTCATGAGTAATTCAAAAAAAGACAAACACCCTTAGCAGTCAGATAGCATCAAAAAAGAGGTCGGGAAAAAATCCCGACCTCGATTTTTTTTATGACTAATGAGTCTTTGACACGATTGCTGAATTGACTTTTGACACAAACTGTATTTTCTCTATTCTCAAGCTCAACCAGCCATCGGATTTGTTGAAACTTCTCAGGACTGAAACTAAGAAATCGAGACTTGGTCTATCGATTTCGGTCCCCAATCTTTTTATTTTAATCGATAGGTTTTTCTTGGTTTCTTTTTAGGAACTCGTTTAAGCCCAACTTCTTCTACATACTCACCGTATTTTACGAGAAAGTTATTGCTGACAATTGGTCGTCCTGGGTTGATGAGATTAACCAGTTCAGTCCCTTCATAGACAGTGAACTCCTCCTCCAGCAGATAGAGAAAGGTCGGATTCCAGTCAAGACGCCCTTGGATTCGTTTAATAGACTCTTGGATAATGGCATAATGGTCAAAGGCGAAGGCGTGCTCCTCCAACTCTAGTCCCTCTAGGAAGCACTTGCCCGTCTGAAATCAACATCGACAAAAACCACATCCTTGGCATCATCACCAGCTTGAACGAGATCAAGTGCGCGGCTAGGTAGATACACCAAGTGGGCGATAGTAACCGTCCAGCCCCGCGGATCACGACCTGGAGTAGATACTGTCATCAACTGTTCAATTTTTTCCAAAGGAAGGTCAAGGTTAACCTCCTCTCTCACTTCACGCTGACAAGCATGCCTTGCATCTTCGCTCTTATCCATAAAACCACCGACCAAAGCCAAACAGTTTTGATAAGGATGGGCCTTGCGACGAATTAGCAAGAGTTTGATTTTCCCTTCCACAAAGCAATAAGCTACCATATCCACCGTCACACTCGGTTTTTCATACTGAGGAAGATCCTGTTTGCAGTACCAGTCTAAAAATTCCTTCTCAGTCGCATGAATCTCAAAATATTCTCTTTCTGTCATTCCAGCCGAGATTATCGTTTCAGTCATCTTATCCCTCCTTGACAGCCTTCGTCCATTGGTACCAACCGACTAGACTATTGATGGTGTAGACCCAGTACATCCCTTGGATATGGATGTTTTCACCCCACCAGAGGTAGATACTAAATAGATTGGTTGCAATCCAGAAAATCCATTGCTCACGGTAAAGACGTGTCATCAAGAGCTGACCAACACCATTGGTCGCATCCGTAACACTGTCACGGAAAGGACGAGCACTACTAATACTTTGGTAGGCAAAGCCCATGCCAATCCAAATGATAGCAGTCAAAGCCAAATATTTGAGCCAATCAATCAGGCCAAGTTTCTTAGCTTCAAAGTGGGATTCTTCTGGTTTTCCTTGCTCATTGATACGATTAGACAACCAAGTATAGAGACCAATAGGCTGCATCACAAAGAAATAAACTGTAGTCAATACTTCACCATAGAAAGTGGCATCCATGGCTAATACCAAGTAGATAGCAGAGTTAATAGCACCAAAAAGGTAGTTACTAGCTCGACCTTCTGCAACCAATATAACGCAGACAATCCCTGTCCAAGAGGCTAAGAGACCAACCCAGTCATGACTTTCCGTGTTTTGTGTAAACTCCAGAATAAGAGGAACACTTGATAAAACAATCAAATAGAGCCATTGGAAAAGACTGCGTCCCACAAAGAGGTCATTCCAAAGCAAACGCATAACTCCTGCAAAACCAATTTTACGAGCTTCTGCATGAACATTTAAAGTTTGCGATAAATCTAGTGATTTTTTCAGTTATTTTTTTCATTTTCTTCTCCTAATCTGCTTGGTAAATAGCATCGATAGCTACTTTTGCTGCTTCATAATTTCCTAGATAATCATCAGCTAGATAAACATGAGGAATATTAGCTAGATATTGCTCCCTCATCATATCCAAATGCTGAGAAAAACTATGACGGATATGGTCTTCTGCCATGGTCATGTCGCGAAAACCATCATTGACATAAGAGCCGACAGGTTGCACAAAAAGAATTAAATCCCACTTTTCCTTGGCTAAGATGGAAACAAAGAGATTATCAAAGGTCTCTACGGACAAGTCCTCCTGCTCTTCGCTTTCCATGTAGTAATCGTAGTAGCCCTTGGTTACCAATGAGTTGGTATCTGCAATGACTAGGCCTCGATTGGCATTGCTATCGATTAACTTGGAAGTTTGATCATATTGGCCCAAAAGAAGGTAATAATAATCTTTTGGGGTAAGCTCATCATCTCGGACATTATTTTTTATCTGATACTCACGAGCATATTCCAGACTGACTGGCGCATCATAGAAGCGAGCTAAATCCTTGGCTAGAGTTGTTTTCCCATTACTAGCACTTCCCATAATCAACACTTTTTTCGTAAACTGACGGCGGAAAGGTTGAGCGATATATTTCCAATATTTGCTTGGATTTTCTCGAATCATGGTAGCCGAAATTCCAAATTTTCTTTCCTGTAGAACAGTCTCAAAACCACGTTTTGACAATTCTTGTTGGTATTCGGACTCTCCTACAAAAAAAGATAAGTTCCTGACCAGTCTGGTCATAGGAAATGGCCTGCAACATCTGATCCAACCACTCCTGCCAGCCCATCGGATAGCGTGGAATATTGCTTTCGTCAAGTTTACAAACAGAGGTCAACTCATCATCTCGAAAAGCTTCACGAATATAGCGAAATCTCTTTTGTAGTGTAAGCCCTACCTGTTCACCACGATCTCCCTTATAACCTGAAACTACCACCCATACAGCATCACATTGACGTTTTGCTCTTTGGATTAAATCAATATGCCCTTGATGTAAGGGAGCAAAGGTGCCAAAAACCACCGCTATACTCTTTTTCATATCTGTTCAACCTTTTTATAACTTTTTATATTTTGCATTATACTCTGTCTTCTTGTGTTTGTCAATACTTTTTTATTATTTTTTATAAAAACATTGCTACATGATAAGATTTTTTTACTTGATATGCAAAACCTGATCAGGAGAATTCTGTTTTGAAATCCTTAAAATAAATGCACAATCTAAGTAGCTATTTGGGCAACAACTTTTCAAAAAAGAGGCTGAAACAATCTGTTCCAACCTCACATTTTTAAACAATCTCAAATTTTAATTGACCAGCTTTAACACCAATCTTCAGGGTCTTGCCAGCTTCCAATTCACCTTTAAGGAGAAGCTCTGCTAGCTTGTCTTCTACTTCCGTTTGCAAAGTTCTACGAAGTGGACGAGCCCCCATCTCTGGATCATAGCCTTGCTGAGCTAGAAGTTTAAGGGCAGATGCTTGGAGTTTCAAGTCAATTCCTTTTTCTGCCAGGCTTGCAATCAATGGTTTGACCATAATCTTAACTACTTCCTGCATATCTTGACTTGACAAGCTATGGAAGACTACCTTCTCATCAATACGGTTGATAAACTCTGGACGATAAGCCTTTTTCAGCTCCTCAAACATACGTTTTTCCATATTTTCTTGGTCAAAACGAATATCCTTAGCTCCAAATCCAACTGTTTTATCATCACGAAGGGCTGTCGCACCAAGGTTTGACGTCATGATGATAATGGTATTAGAGAAGTCAACCTTGCGACCTTTACTGTCCGTCAAGACACCATCATCCAAGACCTGCAAGAGCATATTAAAGATATCTGGGTGCGCCTTTTCTACTTCGTCAAAGAGAAGTACCGAGTACGGTTTATTGCGAACCTTCTCGGTCAACTCTCCACCTTCTTCGTAACCTACATAACCTGGAGGAGCTCCGTTAAGACGGCTGGCTGCGAATTTCTCCATATACTCACTCATATCAAAGCGGATAAGGGCTGATTCGTCATCAAAGAGGACTTCTGCCAAGGCCTTGGCCAACTCGGTCTTACCAACACCTGTCGGTCCTAGGAACATAAAGGATCCAATTGGACGTTTATGACTACGAATACCAGATTGGTTACGGCGAATAGCACGACTGATACTAGATACAGCCTGTTCCTGTCCGATCACACGTTTATGCAGTTCAGCTTCAAGGTTGAGATACTTCTTGGCATCCGTTTGTGTCAATTTTTGAACAGGAATTCCTGATAAGCGACTCAAGGTGGTCAAAATATCAGATTCTTCTACTACATCTTTATAAACAGGTACTTCCTGTTCTTTTGCAATGAGTTGAGCTGCTTGCTTCCATTTTCCATCCATCAAGGCCTTGTCAGCTGCTGTTAAACCTGACTCTTCTTGTTTAGCGTGTTTCGATTTATTTTGCACTGTTGCTGCCGCTTCATCCAAAAGATCAATGGCTGAGTCTGGCAAGTGACGACTCGTCAAATAACGATGTGCCATTTTGACAGCTGTTTCGACTGCATCGTCTGTAATTTGGACATGGTGGTGCTTCTCATAAGTTGCTTTCAAGCCCTGCAAAATAGCCATACTATCTGCTAAACTTGGCTCCTCAATCATCACTTTAGCAAAACGACGAGAAAGGGCTGCGTCTTTTTCGATGTGCTTTTGATACTCTTCCTGAGTGGTCGCACCGACAGTTCTCAGAGTTCCACGTGCCAAGGCAGGTTTCAGGATATTGGCTGCATCCAAGGTCGAATCAATCCCACTTCCTGAACCCATAATGGTATGAAGCTCATCGATAAAGAGGATGACCTTGCCATCTTCCTCGATATCTTTGATGATATTGTTCATACGTTCTTCAAAGTCACCACGGAAACGAGTTCCCGCAACCACATTCATCAAATCAAGCTCTAGAACTCGCATCTTAGCCATTTCATCAGGTACATCCCCGTTGGCAATACGTTGCGCAAGACCAAGTGCTAGAGCTGTTTTACCGACACCTGCATCTCCAACTAGGACTGGATTATTTTTTGTCTTACGGCTCAAGATTTGAATCATACGAGAGATTTCTTGGTCACGCCCGATGACTGGTTCCAATTTACCTGAGCGAGCTTGCTCTGTAAGATCATGCGTATAATCTTCCAAACCTCCACTTGGTGTCTGAGGCATGCCCATCATATTAGCCATAGAATTTTTGCTTGTCCGCTACCGTACGATGGCGTTGACGAAGGGCCTTCAAATCATCTCTAGTCCAACCAGCACGCGCTTCAAGACTACGACGAAGTCCAGCAATCTTGACCTGATCCTTCTGATCTTCGTAAGAAAATCCCGCTTTTTTCTAGAATACGAGTAGCCAAGGCATTGCCATCATGTAAGATAGCATAAAGCACGTGCTCTGTTCCTAAAACCTTGGCATGCACAACAGAAGCTACATGCTCTGCTTCCAACAACAATACCTTCAAACGGTGTGAAAAAAAGGCAACTCCTGATAATTTTTCCTTATCGCTATACTTTGTTTCAGTCAACTCTACAGCAACTTCCTCCAGACGATCAATCTCATATGGAAATTCGTTTAAAGTTGCCCCAGCTACACTGTAACTATGATTGGCCATAGCAATCAATAGGTGCCAAGACTCTAGGTATTCTGCCCCAAAATGACTTGCGACCAGAAAGGCACTGTCTATACATTCTTTCAATGCTTTTGAATATTTCATTTAGTTCTATTTTCCTTTTCTATCTACCTCTTGTAATAACTGTCGGAGCATATTGGCACGGATAAGATTGGCATCCTCACCTAAAACTCGGTCTGTCGCCATCGCTAGTAATAGATTCATCTCCTGACGAGTCACTAAATCCTGTTCAAACAAGAGTCTTAAAACATCTTCAAAGATAACTAGGCTGACTTCTTCGCCCACCGAATACAGTAAATCGCGGAGCATTTCATGGTGGTTTGAGAATTCAATCCGTCCTATACGAATGTAGCCACCACCACCACGCTTACTTTCAACCAAGTATCCCCTGCTTTCTGTAAAACGAGTCTTAATCACATAGTTAATCTGACTAGGAACAACCTGGAAAGTATCTGCCAACTGACTCCGTTGCAACTCCACAATACCAGATTGATCTAAAATTGCCTTGATGTAGGCCTCAATATGATCTGATGTATTTTTAAGTCTCATAACAAACCCACCTCTCTTTAAACCTTGACTATCTTTGACTATTATACCGAAATTTTTTCATTTTTAAAAGAAAAAGGGGCTGGTAATGAATAATCCTCACCAACTCCCTATTTTTCTAATTATTTAAGCCCAATTCCGCTAAAATTTGCCGTTTATAAGCAATTTTTTGAACTTCCTTGTCTTCAGTTTCAGACCAGTCGAGTTTGACTTCAGAAACAATTTGCCCAGGGCGATTTTTCAAGATATAGATACGGTCGCTAAGATTAAGGGCTTCCTCAATACTATGCGTAATGATGAGTGTCGTCAGGCCTAGCTGTTTGTGAATATCAAGATACCAGGCATGAAGTTCCATTTTGGTCATCTCATCCAAGGCACTAAAGGCCTCATCCAAGAGAAAGAGCTTGTGCCCAAATAGATAGGTGCGGAGTAAGGCCACACGCTGGCGCATCCCACCACTAAGCTCATGAGGATACTTGTCTCGTACTGCTGTCAATTGAAAAGTAGCAAGGATTTCATCCGCTTTGGCAATAGCTTCTGCCTTATCCACCTTTTGGATCAAGAGGGGCAAGATGATATTTCCTAGCACCGTCTTGTGTTCCAAAAGCAGATCCTTTTGTAACATATAGCTCACGCGCCCCTTGGGATTTTCCTCTCCATCAAGAACGATTCGCCCCGACTGGACTTCTAAAATCCCTGCAATCAGGTTAAAGAGAGTGGTCTTTCCTACACCACTGGGGCCTAGGATAGAGACCACCTCACCTGAGTCACTTGCAGGTTAATATCCTCTAAAATCTTTTCATCATCGTAGGCATAGCTTACGTGTTCTAGTCTAATTTCTGTCATTATTTCACAAATTCATTAGTGAAGCCTTTGTCTGTCAAGTCTTCTTTAAGAATACCATTTTCTTTATCCCATTTGTAGAAGGCATTCCAGCGAGCTGCATCAAATTGACCCCATTTTTCCTTGTCGCTTGCATATTCTTTTGACAAGTATTTTTGAGATTCGATAACAAAGTCACGTTTTTCCTTGAGTTCAGGTGCATTCTTGATGAGGATATCTGCAGCTTCTTCTGGATGTTCCATGGCGTATTGGTAGCCTTTTTTGATAGCTTGGATGACTTTACGAGCTTCTTCTTTGTTGTCTTTGAGATAGTCGTTGTTTGCGATGATAACGGGTGAGTAGTAGTCAAACTCTTTAACATAGTCTTTCAAATACATAAAGTTGGCATCCACACCTTGCGATTTAGCAAGGATTCCATCCCAACCATAATAAATCCAAGCAGAGTCAAAAACGCCATTGGCAATCGGTGTGATCGAGTTTGAGTCGTTATTTGGTACTTTTTCAACCTTCTCAAAGTCTCCACCCTGAGATTCTACCAAGGTTTTCAACATAGCAAGCTCAGTTGGGTCATTCCAAGTTCCGTATTTCTTACCAACCAAGTCTTTTGGACTGTTGATATTGTCAGACTTACGAGAGATAATTCCTGATGTATTATGTTCTACAATTGCTGCAACGGCAGTAATACCTGCCCCTTTTTCCAGTTTCTTAGCCATGTAGTCTTGGAAATACACTGCAAATGGTGCCTTACCATTGATTACTAAATCTGATGAACTTTCTTCTGGTGGCAATTTCAAGTCAACATCCACTCCAGCTTCCTTGAAATAACCTTTTTCCTTGGCAACATACAGCCCTGTGTGGTTGGTATTTGGCGTCCAGTCTAGGATAAAGTCAATCTTCTTAAGTTCTGCTTCTTTGTTATCCTTAGACGCAGTTCCTTGTCCACAGGCCACCAGCACGATAGCTACAAAAAGCTGTTACAATCGTTAAAAAAACACTTTCCATGTTTTTCTTCATTTTTTTATTTCCTCTTTTCTTTTTCCAAAACGCTTCTTTTAAGTACGTTTCCATTTAATCACATATTTTTCACTGATATCGACTAGCTTCATACCCAGAAGACTGATCAGTGATACCAGAATAATAATCGCGAACATGGTATCATACTGAAACAGTTTTTTGGACTGAATCATGTAGACACCTAGTCCTTCAAAGCCTCCCAACCACTCAGATACCACTGTTGTGATAAAGGCGTAGGAAACACTGACCCTAAGCCCTGCATAAAAGTAAGGCAGGCTGACAGGGATTTTAAAATGCCACAGGATTTGCCAAGGATTGGCTCGCATCAGACTAAACAAGGTCAGCATATCCTTGTCACAATGCCTAAAACCATCTAAAATACTGACGATGATAGGGAAGGTCGTCGTCAAGATAATCAATACAATCTTGGGCAAGATTCCATAACCCAACCATAAAACTAGGATAGGGGCTATGGCAATGGTCGGTATGGTCTGGACAACTACCATCATGGGGTAAATCAGGTCATTGAGCCAACTCAGACTATCCATAAGGACGGCCATGATACAGGCAATCAAGACACCCAGCACCAAACCTAGTAAAGCTACTCTCAAGGTTGCCCAACTATGGTACCAAAGAAATTCTCTGTCACGAACAAAAGACTGGAGGATCTCAAGAGGAGTTGGCAGGATAAACTTGGGGAGAAGTTTAAGCAAACCTGCTAGCTGCCAGACCGACAAGACTCCTAGAAAACCCAATAGACTAATGTGTCGTCTCAGTATACTTTTCAAGTTTCTCATCAATACTTAGAATCTCTCCTACATTTATTTGACATTGGCAAAGACATTATCTGCCTCCTGCCCGGCCACTTTCAGCGCTTCTTTGAGAATGCGCATAAGTTGATCAAAGTCTCCCTCTAAGACCGTTTCAAAGGGTGTCACCACCATGGTCACGGACTGAGCTTGCAGATAAGCAATAACCTGATCGATAATAGCGATCCGGTTAACCCCCTGCGATAGGGGTAAGACTTGTAAAGCAATGCTTGCTTTCATTAAATCCTCCTTCTAAGTTACAGTTTTTCTTTGTAAAAAAGAAAAACCTCTTTCATATATGAAAAAGGTGCAAAATTAGGCCAAGTATCGTTCCCTACGCTGGCATTACCCAGATCAGGTGCGGTCGAAGTTTAACACTTCCTCTCAGACTGTACACAGACTCCCATATATTATATGGACATATGATAACGCAAAACAAACAAGATGTCAAGGAAACTGCTTACAGAAAAAGAGACGGCAAACCGTCTCTTTCTCTAATTATACAGATGAACTAGCTCTTTCAATTAAAGCATAGGGGCGAATAACTGAGCTACTTCTTTGATTAATGTTTGATACCAAGTAGGCTTGATTGTTCCAGGAAAAATTTCTTGCGACTCTTCAAAAATTTCTTCAAAATCATTGCGAATAGTTGCAATGGACGGTGTTTCATACAATAAAACTGCATTTTCATAGTGGTGAACCAAGCTGCGATAATCAAGGTTTATGGTTCCAACAACCGCAAATCGATCATCAACAATCATTTGCTTACTATGGATAAAACCAGGAGTATACTCATAGATACGTACACCAGCAGACAAAAGATCAGGATAAGACCCTCGAGTTACTAACTGGATGAGCTTTTTATCTGGGATAAATGGAGTTATAATTCTCACATCTACACCTCGCATGGCTGCATTTTTTATATCCTCTGTCAAATCATAATCAATAATGAGATAAGGCGTGGTGATATAGACAAAATCTTCCGCTTGATTAATCAGATTTTGATAGACGATTTTACCCACCTTCATTTTATAGATAGGCTTAGGGCCACTTCCATACGGGATACAAAGACCACCACCTGGTCGTGTCTGATTTTCCAAATGATACTGATCAAAATCACTAATTTCTCCACGGTTGATGTACCAGTTCATGAGAAATAGTCTGGTAAAGGCTTGAGTCGCCGGACCGTCTATCCGAATCCCACTATCTTTCCAGTGTCCAAAACGTTCAATCTGATTGATGTATTCGTCTGCAAGGTTGATCCCACCAGTATAGGAAATCTGCCCATCAATGACTAATATTTTTCGGTGGTCACGGTTATTATAGGCCACTGTCATACGAGGAATCACCTTATTAAACTTATGAGCATCAATCTCTTTAGAACGCAAATGAACGGTATAATCCCCAGGCAAAGTCACCATACAACCAATATCATCGTAGAGCATCTTGACTTCGACTCCCTGAGCAGCTTTTTCTTCAAGAATTTCAAGCATACTATCCCACATCAAACCTTCGTCGACAATGTAGTATTCTAGAAAAATAAATTTTTCAGCCCTCTTCAGATCCTCCAGCATCTGTTGCCACATTTCTTTTCCATTAGCAAAGAATTGTGAGTCTGTATGGTCATAAACCTCTGCATTACTATCCATATGTAGCAAGGCATTGATGATCCCGTAGGCAGATTTATCTGTTTCCTGCAACTGCAGATGGAGTTGGCGCCCCTGATTCTCATGAAAGGCAATAGAATTCAACTCCTGGAGTTGTTTCTGTTCTTTTTTTGATAGTCTTCTCTCACCGAACATGAGATAAAGCAGTGGACCAAATACCGGCACAAAGGTCACAATCAACCAAGTCACTTTGCTTTCAGGTGTCATCGAACGATTCACAATCGCTATAACAGTTGCAACGCTGATCAAATACAAGAGTCACCCAAATAATCGGAGCAATCTGGCTCATGTAAAGAATAATTCCGAAAACAAGAAATAATTCTATCAAAATAATCGCAATACTAAAGCCATACTTGGACATCAATAATCGAAATTTTCTTATTCCCATCTCTCCCTCTCAATTTCTAAGTATACTCCCTAATATACCGTCTGAAAACGCTTGTTACCTTCTAGTATACTTAGTTTCATAAAACTTATCAAGTTTTTTCTGTATAGGCCGATGGTTCTCCAACTGAGGTGAACAATAAAAAGCAGGCCACATACATGCCTGCTCTTATATTACAATTTTAATGCCAACATATTGACCGTCATACCAGCTGCAGTTCCCATCAAGAAGATGGTATCTCCTTCTTTTACATAGCCATGATCGAGTGCATAGGCCAAGCCAAAAGGTACAGCAACGGAAACCATATTTCCATAATCCGTAACAAGGTTAAGGTATTTGTCTTCGTCTACACCCAGTTTTCCCATGACCAAAGGAAGAGCGCGACTAGCTTGGTGGGGAATAATATAGTCTACAGCATCTTTAGAAATACCAGATTTCTCTTGGAATTCTTGGAACATTTCTGGTATGACACGAGCAGAAAGCAAGAGAATTTTCTTGCCTTTCATATCAAACATAAAATTTGTCTTGGTCTCTTCAGAGTATTCTTTTGGTTGATAAGAAGTCAAGCCTCCACGAATCTCTGTATCGTGAGCCCCCTCTGACCAAGTACGTTGAAGGCTTGCTATCACTCCCTTATCCTTATCACTTGATTGGAAAATAAAGGCAGCCGCTCCATCACTAAAGAGTTCATAACTTTCTTTTTGCTTTGGATTAAGACCCAAGCTACCGACTTCACTAGATACAATCAACACACGACGGTATTCCCCAGCTTCAATCAAATGTGACATGGTTGATAAAGCAGAGATAAAACTTGTACAAGTCGTATTGATATCCATAGCTGGGATAGAGAGCCCTTTTGCCACGCGCTCATGGATCAAGGCTGCTGTACAAGGAATCGGTTGAACACCTACCGCACTAGCTGATACAAGGCAATCAATATCTTCGATTTTTAAATTTGCCTTTTCAAGGGCACGCTGAATCGCTACTTCTGCTAGATCTAGCTGGGTTTCTTCATTTTCAACCACACGATAACGGGTCTGGTCTTTAAATTGCACCGTATTTTTTGGAAGGCAGACTCCATAACCTGCAATTTCTACATGTCTTTTTACTTCTATCATAATTTTTTGTCCTTTCATAAACGTTGGATACGTTTGAGCTTACGACTTGTATCCCAGTGATAATCTGAAAATTGTATTTCAGGTTCTTTAAACTCTTTTTGTTGCGCCAAAAGTCGAAACTGCTCTGTAATCGCTGTTTCAACTTGCTCATCTCTTCGACTCAGACAAACTTCCACTAGCTTCTCAGAATGTTGTTTGACTTGGTAATCTCCAACATTCTCCACAAAGAGAATGCAACGTCTGATAAAGTCAGGATAAATCGTTACCTGACCTCCATCTCGTCCATCAAAATAGAAGATGTCGTCAGAACGCCCTTCGACCTTGTCAATCCTTGTGTAATGGGAGCCACATGGGCAAGGATTAGGATTTTCAACTAAAATATCATTGAGCTGGTAGCGATAAACAGGCTGACTGCTTCGCTTAAAGTCCGTAATCACTGGATAAAAACGCCGTTCATCCAAGTAGTGTTTTTCCACAAAAATGATATCTTCATTGAGATGAAGATTTCCAGCAGAGCAAGTACAGGCTAAGAAACCTTCCGTTGCTTGATATACTTGGTCAATAATCGGCAACTCAAAAGCGTTCAAAATTCGCTCTTTATCACTATCTTCCAAGATTTCAGCTACTGAAACGATTTTTTGTGGGTGAATGACTAACTCCCCATCTTTTAGACGCTTGCTCAATTCAATTAACATAGAAGCAGGTGCCACCACAATGGTCGGTTGGTAGCTATTGAGACGCTCGATATGCTCATCTGTATTCTTGAAAATATCAAAGTACTCTAAACGAATAAGTGCCGTATTGATGGTCTGATAGAGTTCATTATCCGCTCTCAAGAAAAAGGCTATGCGGTGCCCAAAAAGTTGGCCCTTGGGCAACATCTTTGCCAAGATAGCTGCTGCCCACATACTTCTCTCTTTTTCAGTTGTGATAAAGAGTCCCCGGTGTCCAGATGTTCCAGAAGACAAACCAACAGCTATTTCTCCCTTGAGCTCTGTAAAATTCCTGGTCTTTTCACTTTCGATAGCCAAAGCCAAGGCCTCGTCTCGATCCACACCTTGGGTGTTGAGCTCATTGAAATGACTCATCATAAAAGCCTTATCCATATGGTCAAAGTCACTAGGTACACCATTTTTAAAATAAGGTGACTCACGTTTGAGAAAGTCCATATAGGCGGCCAGTTGCTTTTTCTGATAGTTTTCTAAAGCTTCTCGAGATCTAAAGTTATGAAGCCAGCGAGTTTGGATAAAAGTTTTAAGAAAGGTTATTTTTTTCATACAAAATCCGCTCAATCCTTCTACAGGGTCATGGCTAACTAGCACTTCTATTCCATCCTTTAAAACCTCTTCCAAGAGCTCCGTTCCTTTGATATAGTCATCCTTACTATCTTGCACCAAGGAAGGAATCAGATGCATCTGTTTGGTGTAAGGTAAGAGGTCTATTCCCCAACAAAGATCTGCTGCGATAAAGAGATCATAGTCTGGAATAAAGAGACAAGCTTGCCCCTTAGCATGCCCATCAATAGAAGATACAAGGATACTTCCGTCTCCAAAAAGATCGATGATAGGGCGATACTTAAAGTTAGCATTTTGCTGATTTGCCTTGATGACTGTCAATCTTTCCTCGAAATCACTCGGCAAAAATTCTTTAAAAATTAAATCTTTTAGTTTTGGTTTCTTGTATACATCATAGACTTCCTGGGTCAGGATAAAGTTTGCATTCGGAAAGAAGCTAGCCCCTCCCAAATGATCTGGATGTAGATGAGACAACAAGACATAGTTAATTTCTTCTGGCTTGATCCCTTTAGCTTTCAGCAAGTGCACAATCTGATCTTTCTCCGTCATTTGAACTGGCGTCCCCAAACGGTAAAAAGCATAACGAAGTTTCGTCTTAATATCATAGTGATAGCCAGTATCATAGAGCAGATAGCCCTTATCCCTGTGCTTGATAAGGAACACTCCTGCGGGGAAAGTCATCTTTCTATTCTTGACACCCTTAAAAAGCAAACCGGCATAACTAGTACAATATCCCGCTGGGAAATACTCAGTGCTTTCGATAATCTTGGACATATTGTTCAATCCCTTCTGAAATACTAATTTTCGGATGATACCCCAATTCCCTCTCGGCCTTGCTAATATCCAGCGTTTGACTATAGCGAAGCAGATAATAGGTATATCGAGTTAGAGGTGGCTCCCCTTTAAGGTTCAAGGTCTTGTATATAAATTCTAAACTACTTGCAATTCCTGATAAGAGAGATGCTGGAATTTTTCTATATTTGATTGGATAATCCAGACCTGTCAAACTTTCCTCTAGCAAATCTCTAAAAGCCCTCGGTTCACCATTAGTAATGTTATAAACCTCACCTTTAGCTTCTGGAGCTTCTATGGCCAAACGGATTGCCAGAGCAACATTTTCCACACAAGTCATGTCCATGAGCTGACGCCCATCTCCAATCAAAGGAATTCCTATTTTTTGACTAAGATTGATCACCCGTGGCAAAATACTGGTATCCCCAATCCCAAACAGGCCCCGAGGTCTCAAGATGATACTCGGAACATCTGGATAATCTTTAAAGAGTTTCTCTGAAGCCAATTTACTGCGGATATAGTTATTGAGATTATTTTCCTCTGGAGCATCACTTTCTTTGATAGCCAACTGATCCTTAGGAGCAGCATAGATACTTGGTGAGGATACATAGACTAAACGTTGAATACCTGTTTGGCGACATGCCTCGAGAACATATTTAGTTCCTAAAACATTGGCCTGATAAAAATCTTCCCACGGACCCCAAACTGTTGACAGGGCTCCTGCATGAACGACCAGATCCATCCCCTTGCAAGCCTCTAGCACGTCATCAGCTTTGGTCAAATCACCCTGAAAAAAACTAACCGAAGAATTTTCCAAGGAGCGACCTACCTTACTGTTTCTACCAAAAGCTCGCACTTGGTAACCATGCTCAACTAGTTCTTTAACAACATATTTTCCAAGAAAACCAGTGGCTCCTGTAACTAATACTTTTTTCATCACTCTTTCTCCTTAGTTGCTAACAGGTGGTGGATTTCACCTTCCAATATTTCTGTCGGATGATAAGATTGTGCGACTTGGCGGAGATTCTCCAATTCTGGCCAATTTTCTTTAGCCAATAGCCTATCAAAGGCCTGCCCAATCTCCTTGCTATTATCTCTTTTAGCTGTATAAGCAACACCCGCTTCCACACCCCGAACAGCATAATCAAATTGGTCGTAGTCATGAGGCAATATCAAAGCAGGTTTGCCATAAATAATGCACTGATAAAGATACCTGCTCCACCATGATGAATGACATAGTCCATCTGAGGAATGTATTCCTTGTAAGGAAGATAAGAAACAACGGAAAGATTCTCCATCAGATTCTCACACTTGAAAGGTTGTCCACCAACTCCACGAGTCACAAAAAAGTGAAAATCAGGATGTGCTTTAGCTAGTTGCTTAGTTTGATAGATTAGATTATCTTTGGCCCAAGCTAGTTGCGTCCCACAAGTTACCAAAACCTTCTTGCGATTGGGAAAAGCCGATAAATCTAATGGATAATCCTCTACAGCCTCAACAGAAGCTCCAGAAGGACCAACCCACTTGTAGTGTTTTGGAAATCCTTTCTTCAACTCCACTTCTTTCATCCCAATACCTAAGATAGAATAGGGAGAATAAATAGTCTCTTGTCCTTTCTGATTGTAAAGTTTAAAATGATAACGCCTTAAGCGGTCTCGTAATAAAAAAGTTACTATCCGTTTTCCCAAATGAGTTATTTTTCTTCCAAGAAACTGTTGTAAAACCTGCCAGCTATTCCGGGGAGTCCCCATTCCTCCAAAGAAACAAGGAGGTCCCCCTGTCGTTTCAATCGCAAACTGGGTCGCCATAGTTGTTATCCACGGAATCCCCATCTGCTCAGCTACAAGTCCGCCAGATAGTGTGATAAAGTCCACTATGACAATATCCGGACGATGATTTGTCCATTCTTGGATTAATTGGTCCGAAACTAGGTTTATCAAATCAAGACTAGCAGACAACTGTCGATAGGCTGAAATAATTCCTAACTGCTCCTTATTGTTGGCAGCTTTTTCAAATTCTTTTACGTGTCCTTCTAAAATGGGAAGAACTTGAAAACCAACCGCCTCTGCAACAGCCTTTTTCTGGGGACCTGTAAATAAACGTATCTCATACTGAGGATTTTGTAATAGTGGTGCAAGTAAATTCATGGTTGGATACAAATGTCCACTTAAAGGAACAATCACAACATCGATATTGATTTTCTTCATAATCCTAGCATATCAAATTTTCCAAAAAAGAACTATCACGAGGATAGTTCTTCTTAAATATTATTGGTTTTAAATCATAGGAATAGTATTTGATTTCCTAATACATTATTTGAATATTCGGGAGGAATTCGTAATGTAAGAATCTTAAATTCACTATCCCTCAAAAAAATTCTAAAGTAGCTTTGCTTAGAATAATTCCTTATATACTAGAAGAAAGTTGTTGATAAGCTGATAGTATCCCTAATTGCTGATCATTATTAGCAGCCCGTTCAAAATCCTCAATGTGATTTTCTAATATTGGAACAACATGAAAACCTGCAGATTCAGCAACGGCTTTCTTTTGAGGACCAGTGAATAAGCGAATATCATATCGAGGGTTATTAAGTAAGGGTATTAATAAATTCATTGTTGGGTACAAATGTCCACTTAAAGGAACTACTACAACATCAATTTTGATTCTTTTCATATGTCTAGGATATCAAATTTTAAAAAAAAGAACTATCAATAAGATAGTTCTTTACACATTTATTAGTTTTAACATGAAAAGGTAACGAAACATTTAAGAAAACGCAATGTGAAATTACAGATAATAATGATAAAAATCAAATATAAAAAAAAGGCAATTGCCTCAATTCAAGTATTGACCAATCGGGAAGACAGGATTCGAACCTGCGACACCTTGGTCCCAAACCAAGTACTCTACCAAGCTGAGCTACTTCCCGAATTAAATGTTTAATGCACCCTAGAGGAGTCGAACCTCTAACCGCCTGATTCGTAGTCAGGTACTCTATCCAGTTGAGCTAAGGGTGCTCTTCAATATATGCCGAGGACCGGAATCGAACCGGTACGATCGTTACCAATCGCAGGATTTTAAGTCCTGTGCGTCTGCCAGTTCCGCCACCCCGGCCTCTATAAGCGAACGACGGGATTCGAACCCGCGACCCCCACCTTGGCAAGGTGGTGTTCTACCACTGAACTACGTTCGCATCGACTCTGGTTTATATTAAAAAAAATGCCGGCTACATGACTTGAACACGCGACCCTCTGATTACAAATCAGATGCTCTACCAACTGAGCTAAGCCGGCTGATTTCTATTATGCGGGTTAAGGGACTTGAACCCCCACGCCGTTAAGCGCCAGATCCTAAATCTGGTGCGTCTGCCAATTCCGCCAAACCCGCAAATATGACCCGTACTGGGCTCGAACCAGTGACCCATTGATTAAAAGTCAATTGCTCTACCAACTGAGCTAACGAGTCAAATAACTTTCGTTATTACGGTCCCGACGGGAATCGAACCCGCGATCTTCGCCGTGACAGGCGACGTGATAACCGCTACACTACGGGACCTATGGGAGTTAACGGGATCGAACCGCTGACCCTCTGCTTGTAAGGCAGATGCTCTCCCAGCTGAGCTAAACTCCCTCGAGCTAAGCGACTTCCATATCTCACAGGGGGCAACCCCCAACTACTTCCGGCGTTCTAGGGCTTAACTTCTGTGTTCGGCATGGGTACAGGTGTATCTCCTAGGCTATCGTCACTTAACTCTGAGTAATACCTACTCAAAATTGAATATCTATCAAATTACAAGAAAACCTTACGCTTTCGTATTCTCAGTTACTTTGGATAAGTCCTCGAGCTATTAGTATTAGTCCGCTACATGTGTCGCCACACTTCCACTTCTAACCTATCTACCTGATCATCTCTCAGGGCTCTTACTGATATAAAATCATGGGAAATCTCATCTTGAGGTGGGTTTCACACTTAGATGCTTTCAGCGTTTATCCCTTCCCTACATAGCTACCCAGCGATGCCTTTGGCAAGACAACTGGTACACCAGCGGTAAGTCCACTCTGGTCCTCTCGTACTAGGAGCAGATCCTCTCAAATTTCCTACGCCCGCGACGGATAGGGACCGAACTGTCTCACGACGTTCTGAACCCAGCTCGCGTGCCGCTTTAATGGGCGAACAGCCCAACCCTTGGGACCGACTACAGCCCCAGGATGCGACGAGCCGACATCGAGGTGCCAAACCTCCCCGTCGATGTGAACTCTTGGGGGAGATAAGCCTGTTATCCCCAGGGTAGCTTTTATCCGTTGAGCGATGGCCCTTCCATACGGAACCACCGGATCACTAAGCCCGACTTTCGTCCCTGCTCGAGTTGTAGCTCTCGCAGTCAAGCTCCCTTATACCTTTACACTCTGCGAATGATTTCCAACCATTCTGAGGGGAACCTTTGGGCGCCTCCGTTACCTTTTTAGGAGGCGACCGCCCCAGTCAAACTGCCCGTCAGACACTGTCTCCGATAGGGATCACCTATCTGGGTTAGAGTGGCCATAACACAAGGGTAGTATCCCAACAACGTCTCCTTCGAAACTGGCGTCCCGATCTCATAGACTCCTACCTATCCTGTACATGTGGTACAGACACTCAATATCAAACTGCAGTAAAGCTCCATGGGGTCTTTCCGTCCTGTCGCGGGTAACCTGCATCTTCACAGGTACTAAAATTTCACCGAGTCTCTCGTTGAGACAGTGCCCAAATCATTACGCCTTTTCGTGCGGGTCGGAACTTACCCGACAAGGAATTTCGCTACCTTAGGACCGTTATAGTTACGGCCGCCGTTTACTGGGGCTTCAATTCATACCTTCGCTTGCGCTAAGCACTCCTCTTAACCTTCCAGCACCGGGCAGGCGTCACCCCCTATACATCATCTTACGATTTAGCAGAGAGCTGTGTTTTTGATAAACAGTTGCTTGGGCCTATTCACTGCGGCTGACGTAAAGTCAGCACCCCTTCTCCCGAAGTTACGGGGTCATTTTGCCGAGTTCCTTAACGAGAGTTCTCTCGCTCACCTGAGGCTACTCGCCTCGACTACCTGTGTCGGTTTGCGGTACGGGTAGAGTATGTTTAAACGCTAGAAGCTTTTCTTGGCAGTGTGACGTCACTAACTTCGCTACTAAACTTCGCTCCCCATCACAGCTCAATGTTATAGAACTAAAGCATTTAACTCAATTCACACCTCACTGCTTAGACAGACACTTCCAATCGTCTGCTTTAGTTAGCCTACTGCGTCCCTCCATCACTACATACTCTAGTACAGGAATATCAACCTGTTGTCCATCGGATACACCTTTCGGTCTCTCCTTAGGTCCCGACTAACCCAGGGCGGACGAGCCTTCCCCTGGAAACCTTAGTCTTACGGTGGACAGGATTCTCACCTGTCTTTCGCTACTCATACCGGCATTCTCACTTCTATGCGTTCCAGCGCTCCTCACGGTACACCTTCTCCACACATAGAACGCTCTCCTACCATACCTATAAAGGTATCCACAGCTTCAGTAAATTGTTTTTAGCCCCGGTACATTTTTCGGCGCAGGGTCACTCGACTAGTGAGCTATTACGCACTCTTTGAATGAATAGCTGCTTCTAAGCTAACATCCTAGTTGTCTGTGCAACCCCACATCCTTTTCCACTTAACAATTATTTTGGGACCTTAGCTGGTGGTCTGGGCTGTTTCCCTTTCGACTACGGATCTTAGCACTCGCAGTCTGACTGCCGACCATAATTCATTGGCATTCGGAGTTTATCTGAGATTGGTAATCCGGGATGGACCCCTCACCCAAACAGTGCTCTACCTCCAAGAATCTCTAATGTCGACGCTAGCCCTAAAGCTATTTCGGAGAGAACCAGCTATCTCCAAGTTCGTTTGGAATTTCTCCGCTACCCACAAGTCATCCAAGCACTTTTCAACGTGCCCTGGTTCGGTCCTCCAGTGCGTCTTACCGCACCTTCAACCTGCTCATGGGTAGGTCACATGGTTTCGGGTCTACGACATAATACTAAAGCGCCCTATTCAGACTCGGTTTCCCTACGGCTCCGTCTCTTCAACTTAACCTCGCATCATATCGTAACTCGCCGGTTCATTCTACAAAAGGCACGCTCTCACCCATTAACGGGCTCGAACTTGTTGTAGGCACACGGTTTCAGGTTCTATTTCACTCCCCTCCCGGGGTGCTTTCACCTTTCCCTCACGGTACTGGTTCACTATCGGTCACTAGGGAGTATTTAGGGTTGGGAGATGGTCCTCCCAGATTCCGACGGGATTTCACGTGTCCCGCCGTACTCAGGATACTGCTAGGTACAAAGACTATTTTAAATACGAGGCTCTCACTCTCTTTGGCTGACCTTCCCATGTCATTCTTCTATAGTCTTTGAGTCCACATTGCAGTCCTACAACCCCGAAGAGTAAACTCTTCGGTTTGCCCTCCTGCCGTTTCGCTCGCCGCTACTAAGGCAATCGCTTTTGCTTTCTCTTCCTGCAGCTACTTAGATGTTTCAGTTCACTGCGTCTTCCTCCTCATATCCTTAACAGATATGGGTAACAGGTAGTACCTGTTGGGTTCCCCCATTCGGAAATCCCTGGATCATCGCTTACTTACAGCTACCCAAGGCATATCGTCGTTTGTCACGTCCTTCTTCGGCTCCTAGTGCCAAGGCATCCACCGTGCGCCCTTATTAACTTAACCTTATTTTTTTGACCTTTCAGTCATAAACTCTTATTAATACTACAGCGTTTTCGGTTTATTTTCTTGTTACTATTTGATATAGATATTCAATTTTCAATGTGCATGACTTGGTGATCTCTCACCAATGGAGCCTAGCGGGATCGAACCGCTGACCTCCTGCGTGCAAAGCAGGCGCTCTCCCAGCTGAGCTAAGGCCCCACAAGACCTCTCAAGACTAAACAAGACCAATGTGCATTCCTTATCCTTAGAAAGGAGGTGATCCAGCCGCACCTTCCGATACGGCTACCTTGTTACGACTTCACCCCAATCATCTATCCCACCTTAGGCGGCTGGCTCCTAAAAGGTTACCTCACCGACTTCGGGTGTTACAAACTCTCGTGGTGTGACGGGCGGTGTGTACAAGGCCCGGGAACGTATTCACCGCGGCGTGCTGATCCGCGATTACTAGCGATTCCGACTTCATGTAGGCGAGTTGCAGCCTACAATCCGAACTGAGATTGGCTTTAAGAGATTAGCTTGCCGTCACCGGCTTGCGACTCGTTGTACCAACCATTGTAGCACGTGTGTAGCCCAGGTCATAAGGGGCATGATGATTTGACGTCATCCCCACCTTCCTCCGGTTTATTACCGGCAGTCTCGCTAGAGTGCCCAACTGAATGATGGCAACTAACAATAGGGGTTGCGCTCGTTGCGGGACTTAACCCAACATCTCACGACACGAGCTGACGACAACCATGCACCACCTGTCACCTCTGTCCCGAAGGAAAACTCTATCTCTAGAGCGGTCAGAGGGATGTCAAGACCTGGTAAGGTTCTTCGCGTTGCTTCGAATTAAACCACATGCTCCACCGCTTGTGCGGGCCCCCGTCAATTCCTTTGAGTTTCAACCTTGCGGTCGTACTCCCCAGGCGGAGTGCTTAATGCGTTAGCTACGGCACTAAACCCCGGAAAGGGTCTAACACCTAGCACTCATCGTTTACGGCGTGGACTACCAGGGTATCTAATCCTGTTTGCTCCCCACGCTTTCGAGCCTCAGCGTCAGTTACAAGCCAGAGAGCCGCTTTCGCCACCGGTGTTCCTCCATATATCTACGCATTTCACCGCTACACATGGAATTCCACTCTCCCCTCTTGCACTCAAGTTAAACAGTTTCCAAAGCGTACTATGGTTAAGCCACAGCCTTTAACTTCAGACTTATCTAACCGCCTGCGCTCGCTTTACGCCCAATAAATCCGGACAACGCTCGGGACCTACGTATTACCGCGGCTGCTGGCACGTAGTTAGCCGTCCCTTTCTGGTAAGATACCGTCACAGTGTGAACTTTCCACTCTCACACTCGTTCTTCTCTTACAACAGAGCTTTACGATCCGAAAACCTTCTTCACTCACGCGGCGTTGCTCGGTCAGACTTCCGTCCATTGCCGAAGATTCCCTACTGCTGCCTCCCGTAGGAGTCTGGGCCGTGTCTCAGTCCCAGTGTGGCCGATCACCCTCTCAGGTCGGCTATGTATCGTTGCCTTGGTGAGCCGTTACCTCACCAACTAGCTAATACAACGCAGGTCCATCTGGTAGTGGTGCATTTGCACCTTTCAAGCAGCTATCATGCGATATCTACTGTTATGCGGTATTAGCTATCGTTTCCAATAGTTATCCCCCGCTACCAGGCAGGTTACCTACGCGTTACTCACCCGTTCGCAACTCATCCGGAAAGAGCAAGCTCCTTCCTTCAGCGTTCTACTTGCATGTATTAGGCACGCCGCCAGCGTTCGTCCTGAGCCAGGATCAAACTCTCATTAAAAGTTTGAGTTCTCACTCATTTCTGTCACTGACAGATTTATTGTTTTTTCATTGTTCAGTACTATAACATTAAGTTATAGTGCCCTGCACATTGGTTCGTCTTGTTCAGTTTTCAAAGGTCTTTGTCGCGCTTACGACAACTATATTAGTATATCACAGTCACTTTTCTCTGTCAACAGGTTTTTTAACTTTTTTTAAATCCTATTTCCATCAACCACGATACACCCATAGTCCGTACGGGATTCGAACCCGTGTTACCGCCGTGAAAAGGCGGTGTCTTAACCCCTTGACCAACGGACCTGAGCTTTTTAACTCTTTCTATTATACCCACTTTTTGAATCTTGTCAACTAGTTTGATTTGTTTTTTTATCTTTTTGGAGAAAAATCTCTTAGCACATGTTTTAGTTCTTTCAACATTGCTTTTCTTCCTTTGAATCGCTCATCAGCTAACAATCGTTCAAATAACTCCAATTTTTCTTTTCCTAATCCTGCTCGATACTCTTTAAGCACTTCTTGCAATGCGTAAGACTCATCTATCAACAGCCCCGCTTCGCCTAATCGATGACTAATCTCGCTCACTTCTTCATAAGCTTGTCGATCCAATCTTCTTTTGTAACTTTCTTGTTTCCTGACTGCATCCAAAATTCGATTTCGAAACTTTGTTTTGAAGTAGGTATAAAATTCCTTATTTTTATTTTCCTTAAAATCAGGGTGATTTTCTAATAATTCATGTAGGCAAATCATTCCCTCTTGATCCCAATCTTCTTTTTCCCATAAATGAAGGTAGTATTCTTTTCTACACTTATGTACAATAGCTTTTACTTCGTGGTAATTCATGTCTAACATAGTCGTTCTCCTTTTCTGCCATTAGTATAGCAAAGGTAGAGACGAATTATGACATTTCTTCTATTTTGTTATTTATCTTGCCTGATTTTATTTTTTTGAATGTTTGATATTTCGTTGGGATATCTTTTTAGACTTTTTAGGATATAAAAAGAGACAAGAGTTATGCTCTTGCCTCTTAAAAAATTTATTGGAACAAGTCTACAATTGTATCCCAGACGGTTTTTGCTTTTTCTTTAATTTTTGCATCTGAAATAGCTTTTTCTGCCTCATCAATAAGGTTCTGGGCTCGACTTTGAATGTCACTTATAGAGTCATTTGACTGCCCTCCACCATTGTTAGCTGACTGATTCGGAACATTTTCAGGAGCAATCCCATTTATTTTATAGGCATTTTCAACTGTAAATGTACTTCCTGGTGTATAAGGAAGAATTGTTTCTGCCATACTTCTAAAAATATGAGCGGCGCCATTTGATGTCGAACCTGCTAGATAATGATTTTCATCGGTTGTCGGGAAACCAAGCCAGTGACTAATGACTACATCTGGCGTATAGCCGATAACCCACTGGTCACTCGTATACACCGGGTTGAAGGCTGCTTCTGTTGTACCTGTTTTTTCCCGGCCATAACATAACCATCTGGTGATGAACTTATCCCTGTACCGTTTGTGAATGTCCCTAGCATCATGCTAGTCATTTTATCCGCTACGGATTTATCTATTACTCGTTTTTGAGAATTCTTATGAGTAGCAATGACTTGACCACTTGCATTTTCAATACGTGTAATGAAATGTGCTTCAGGCATCAAACCTTCGTTTGCAAATGCTGCATAAGCTTGCGCCATTTGCAGTGGACTAGTTTCCACACCACCACCCAGTGCAACACCCAATACACGATCTACATTGGTTAAGTTAAGCCCGAATCTTTCGCCTGATTCAAAAGCCTTGTCAATACCAAGTTCCTTAACCGTGGCTACTGCAGGAAGGTTTAGGGATTCAGCTAAAGCTTGGTACATTGGAACTTCTGGAGATGTTTTAATTCCTGCGTAGTTATCTACCTTGTAATCACCATACTCCATAGTATGATTGTCCAACTCTTTATTTAGAGGCCAACCAGCTTCGACTGCTGGGGTATAGACAACTAAGGGCTTAATAGTTGAACCTGGGCTTCTTTTTGATTGAGTTGCATAGTTGAAATTTCGGAAACCAGCTTTATCATCTCCTGCTACACGACCAACAACTCCTCGAACTCCTCCTGTTTTTGGCTCTAGAGCAACACTGCCCGACTCAGCATGAGTTCCATCTTCTGCGGTTGGAAAGAGAGCTGTGTTTTCATAAATGACCTGCATATTAGCCTGGTAATTCTGATCTAATTCCGTATATATACGATAGCCGTTGTTCACAATTTCTTCTTCAGTTAAATTATACTTTTCAATTGCTTCATTAACAACAGCATCAAAATAGGATGGATATCGGTAGTCTGAAACTTTACCTTCATAAGCATCTTGCAGTTGAGAGGCCATATCAACACCCGAAGCTTCCGCTTCTTTGTCTTTATCAATATAGCCAGCAGCGACCATGTTTTGTAGGACGGTGTCTCTACGATTAGTAGAATCTTCAATAGAATTCAAAGGGTTATACAATTCTGGCCCTTTGAGCATTCCGGCTAAGGTTGCCGCTTCATCGAGCGTCAGCTGAGAAGCTGAAACCCCAAAGTATTTTTTACTTGCATCTTCAACGCCCCAAACCCCATTTCCGAAGTAGGCATTGTTCAAGTACATAGTCAGAATCTCTTTCTTACTATATTTTTTTGTTAGCTCCAAAGCTAAAAAGAATTCTTTCGCCTTTCTCTGTACAGTCTGATCTTGAGAAAGATAGGCATTCTTCGCCAACTGCTGAGTAATTGTAGAACCACCACCTGAGCGTCCAGCCGTCACTATCGCTAGGAAAAAACGAGCATAGTTAATACCATCGTTCTTATAGAAACTTCTATCCTCGGTAGCAATGACGGCATTTTGTAAATCTTCACTGATGTCCGAAAGTTCGACATAGGTGCCTTTTTGACCTGACAAGGCGCCTGCTTCTTTTTCCTCTCTGTCAAAAATCAGAGTGCGAGTTTTTAAAGCGTTTTGTAAGTCAGTAACATTTGTCGATTTTGCTAGAGCAAACAAATAGACCCCAACAAACAAGCTGGCACTGAGCCCGAGAATCAAAAAGATTTTTGTCAAATGGTAGCGACGCCAAAATTTTCGAATAGGACCAACCGTCCCCGCTTTCTTTCGTCCTGCTCTTGAACGTCGTAAGTTGCTCGACACATTTTCTTCTTGTTCGACTTCATTCATTTCAGTTTCTTCAATTTCAGATTCTTCTTTCTTAAATAAGGAAAGAAATTTTTCAAATAAGGTATCTAATTTCATGCGTATATTTTATCATCTTCCCCATAGGAAGACAAGAATTTTGCTAGTTCCCCTGTCCAAATAAATTGATTTTTGTTACAATATCAGTATGAAATTTACCTTTACGATCCCCAACTCTCTACCCGAAATGACTGTCAAACATTTTCTAGAAGAACAGCTGTTAATACCTAGAAAAATAAGGCACTTTTTGAGAATCAAGAAACACATCCTCATTAATCAAGAAGAGGTGCATTGGCATCAAACGATCAAGTCTGGTGATGAATGTCAAATGATTTTCGATGAGGAAGATTATTCTACAAAAGAAATTGCTTTTGGCAACCCCAAACTTGTCGAAGAAGTCTATCAAGACCAACATTTAATTATCGTCAATAAACCTGAGGGTATGAAGACACATGGAAACCAGCCAGACGAGATAGCTCTTCTCAATCATGTCAGCGCCTATGTCGGCCAAACCTGCTATGTTGTTCATAGACTAGATATGGAAACAAGTGGTCTCGTATTGTTTGCTAAGAATCCATTCATTCTTCCTATCCTTAATCGCTTATTAGAAAAGAAAGAGATTTCTCGAGAATACTGGGCTCTGGTTGATGGAAGATTAGGGGCTAAGGACTTAATCTACCGAGATAAAATCGGTCGCAATCGTCACGATCGTAGAAAAAGAATTGTGGATCAAAAGAATGGTCAATACGCCGAAACTCATGTAACTCGATTAAAACTGTTTCAAAACAAAACCAGTCTCGTTCGGTGTAGATTAAAAACAGGACGTACTCATCAGATCCGAGTCCACCTATCTCACCACGGACATCCAATCCTCGGGGACCCTCTCTACAACCCACACTCAAAAAGCAAGAGACTGATGCTTCACGCATTTTAAACTATCCTTTATCCACCCTCTGACTTTAAATAAATTAAGCTTTACTGCACTCTCAGATACATTTGAAAGAGAATTAAAACAAAATGGATGATATAAATCATCCATTTTTATAGATACAAAAAGCAAGACCGATTGGTCTTGCTTTTTTTCGACTCAGAAATTATTTAGCAATTTTTGCGAAGTATTCAAGAGTACGTACAAGTTGTGCAGTGTAAGACATTTCGTTGTCGTACCATGATACAACTTTAACCAATTGTTTACCATCAACGTCAAGAACTTTAGTTTGAGTTGCGTCAAACAATGAACCGTATGACATACCTACGATATCTGAAGATACGATTGGATCTTCTGTGTAACCGTATGATTCGTTTAGATGCTGCTTTCATAGCTGCGTTCACTTCATCAACAGTAACGTTCTTTTCAAGAACAGCTACCAATTCAGTAACTGATCCAGTTGGAGTTGGAACGCGTTGTGCAGATCCGTCAAGTTTACCATTCAATTCTGGAATTACAAGACCGATAGCTTTAGCAGCACCAGTTGAGTTAGGAACGATGTTTGCAGCACCAGCGCGTGCACGACGAAGGTCACCACCACGGTGTGGTCCGTCAAGGATCATTTGGTCACCAGTGTAAGCGTGGATAGTAGTCATCAATCCTTCTACAACACCGAAGTTATCTTGAAGAGCTTTAGCCATTGGAGCCAAGCAGTTTGTAGTACATGAAGCACCTGAGATAACTGTTTCAGTACCATCAAGAACGTCGTGGTTAGTGTTAAATACAACTGTTTTAACGTCATTTCCACCAGGAGCAGTGATAACAACTTTCTTAGCGCCACCTGCATGCAAGTGTTTTTCAGCAGCTTCTTTCTTAGCAAAGAAACCAGTCGCTTCAAGAACGATTTCTACACCGTCGTTAGCCCAGTCGATTTGTTCTGGATCACGTTCAGCAGAAACTTTAACGAATTTACCGTTAACTTCGAATCCACCTTCTTTAACTTCCACAGTACCGTCGAAACGACCTTGAGTTGTGTCATATTTCAACAAGTGTGCAAGCATAACTGGATCTGTAAGGTCGTTGATGCGAGTAACTTCAACACCTTCTACGTTTTGGATACGACGGAAAGCAAGACGACCGATACGACCGAAACCGTTAATACCAACTTTAACTACCATTAGTGATTTCCTCCTTATGAAAATCATGAAAATTTTATTGTGAAAAGAGTAACTTGAATCACTACAAATCACCTTTCAACAAACCTATTATATAACTATTTTAGTTTTATTGCAAGCGCTGACGTTGATTTTCACTTCAGTTTTCTATTTTCTAGATACACAATTTTATATAGATTCCCTTTGTCAAAAGTCTATCAACATACATCTTTATAGTTATTTACTAAACTTTTTTTGTTAAACTTTTAACCTCTTCTATTTTGAAAAACTATAAAAAGAGACAGGATTACTCCTGCCTCTGACTGATAATCAATTATTTAAGACGTCCTGGTCTTTCTTTGTAACCATAGTAAGCATCTTCGATGATTTCTTGCATATGATCAACCATTGGAAGACGTGGGTTTGCAGGTGAACATTGATCTTCATAAGCAAGGAAGGCCAATTCGCGTGAATGTTCTTTCCATTCTTTCTCGTCAACACCTTGTGCTTTGAAGTTCATTTCGATACCTACGCGCTCACCGAGTTCGTAAACAGCTTTAGCATAAGATGCAACCCCTTCTTCTGGAGTAGAAGCTGGAAGTCCAAGCATACGTGCGATATCTTGATATTTCTCATCTGCACGGTAGTAGTTGTACTTAGGCCATGTAGCTGTCTTAGCTGGGCGTGTACCATTGTAACGGATAACGTATGGAAGCAAGATTGCATTTGTACGTCCGTGAACTGTGTGGAATTGTGCACCAATCTTGTGAGCCATTGAGTGAGAAATACCTAGGAAGGCATTAGCAAAGGCCATACCAGCAATAGTTGAAGCGTTATGCATTTTCTCACGTGAGTGGAAGTCTGCATTCTTAACTGAGCTTTCAAGGTTTTCAAAAACGAGTTTGATCGCTTGAAGAGCAAGACCGTCAGTGTAGTCGCTAGCCATTTGTGATACGTAAGCTTCAGTCGCGTGAGTCAATACGTCCATACCAGTGTCAGCAGCAACAAATCCAGGAACTGTCAATACCAAGGCAGGGTCTACAATTGCCACAGTTGGTGTCAATGAGTAGTCAGCGATTGGGTATTTACGGTTGTTTGCTTTATCAGAGATAACGGCAAATGGAGTTACTTCAGATCCTGTACCAGATGTAGTTGGGATAGCGATGAATTTAGTCTTCTTACCAAGCAATGGGAATTTGAAGGCACGTTTACGGATATCCATGAATTTGAACAAGGTCACGGAAGTCCACTTCTGGTTGTTCGTAGAAGAGCCACATTACTTTAGCAGCATCCATTGGTGATCCACCACCAAGAGCGATGATTGTATCTGGTTTGAAGGAACGCATAATCTCAGTACCACGTTCAACTGTAGTGATATCTGGATCTGGCTCTACATCTGCAAAGATTTGGTAAACAACCTTATTGCGACGAAGGTCAAGTTGTTCGATGATACGATCAAGGAAGCCAAGCTCTACCATAGCGTGGTCAGTAACGATCATGACACGCTCAACGTCACGACATTTTTGAAGGTATTGAATTGAATCACGTTCAAAGTATGTTTTTGAAGGAAGTTTCATCCATTGCATGTTATTTCTCCGTCTTCCGACTTTTTTAATATTCAAGAGGTTAATGGCGCTAACGTTATCCCCAACTGAGTTACGTCCGTAAGAACCACATCCGAGTGTCAATGATGGCAAGAAGGCATTATAAACATCCCCGATACCACCGAAAGTAGAAGGTGAGTTACAGATAACACGAATAGCTTTAACAGCTTTACCAAATTCTTTAGTCAATTCTTCATCAGCTGTATGGATAGCAGCTGAGTGCCCAAGACCGTTAAATTCAACCATTTGACGAGCTTTTGCAATACCGTCTTCGCGGCTTTCAGATTTCAAAACTGCGATAACTGGTGACAATTTTTCACGAGTCAATGGCTCGTTTTCACCAACTTCTTTACATTCTGCAGCAAGGATGTTTGTTCCTTCTGGGACAGTAAATCCTGCTTGTTCTGCGATCCAAGTTGCTGGTTTTCCAACGATGTCAGCGTTCAATTTTGCACCAGCACAGTTTTTGCTATTTGCTTTCACACCGAAGCAGAATTCTTCAAGAAGAGCTTTTTCTTTTTTGTTTACAAAGTAAGTGTGGTAAGATTTGAACTCTGCTACAAATTCATCATAAATTTCTTTATCAATAATAACCGCTTGTTCAGATGCACAGACCATACCATTATCAAATGATTTAGACATTACGATATCGTGAGCAGCTTGGCGAATGTTAGCTGATTTTTCAACATAAGCTGGAACGTTTCCGGCACCTACCCCAAGAGCTGGTTTTCCACATGAATATGCAGCCTTAACCATGGCATTCCCACCTGTTGCAAGGATTGTTGCAATACCTTCGTGGTTCATCAATGCGCTAGTTGCTTCCATAGATGGTTCAGTAATCCACTGTACACAGTTTTCAGGAGCTCCTGCTTTAATCGCTGCATCACGCACGATTTGAGCAGCATGAGCTGATGATTCTTGAGCTGATGGGTGGAATGCAAAGACAATAGGATTACGAGTCTTCAATGAAATCAAAGCTTTAAAGATTGCTGTTGAAGTTGGGTTAGTTGTTGGAGTGATACCACAAACAACACCAACTGGTTCAGCGATAAGAGTCAATCCTGTTACATCATCTTCTTCGATAACACCAACTGTTTTAGTGTGGCGCATGTTATTTACCACGTGCTCACAAGCAAATAGGTTTTTAGTTGCTTTATCTTCAAATACTCCACGTCCTGTTTCTTCAAAGGCATGTAAAGCCAATTCTCCGTGAGCATCAAGTGCTGCAACTGAAGCTTTTGCTACGATATAATCGACTTGATCTTGGTCGAGTTTACGCATTTCTTCAAGGGCAACCAAAGCTTTTTGCACCAAACCATCAACATGCTTTTCAGCAGCGAGTTTCATTTCCTCTGGTGTTACAGTTTTTTTATCAGCCATATTTTCCTCCATAGCTTTCAAGGATTGTAAGTCCTTTGTTAATTTTTTCACAATCTTATTATAACTCTTTTTTCAAGATTTGTAAACAGTTTCATAGAAATTTCACAAACTTTTTTTATTCGCTTGTGAAAATAATTTTGCACAGCCCTACCCATACGCTTTTTAGCTTATACTTTGTGAATAATCTCGTAAAACTTTTATTTTTCACAAACTTCATTGTAAAAAGGTATTGAAAGGCATCTCAACTTCCATGTAAGCGCTTTCTTTGAGTGCGGTATATTACCCCCTCTAAGAGGAGGTTATTGTGCTTGTTGGAAGAGCCCTTGTTTAAAGTCACCTTCATAGACAACTTCTTGCTCTGTAGTCAGTTTTCCTTTTCCTTCAGCTTGGCCATTAACAAAGTCACCTTCATAAACCCAGCCCTCTTTAGCTTGGTAGGTCCCTTTACCGTTAAATGCTCCATTTTTAAATTCACCAGTATAAGTGTCGCCATTTGAGAAGGTCATTGTGCCTTTGCCATTCATCTTTCCACGAACAATACTTCCATCATATACAAGTGAATCGCCATCCAGTTTTAAAACTCCTTGCTTAGGCATATTCCCTACAAATACAAATATAGCACAAAGAGCTATGACTACTACTGTTGCAATTTCCAAACGAGGACGCGTTATATAGACACTGTACTTATCATAGAATTTCTTTAATTTATCCATTTTTTGCCTCATTTTCTAAACGTGTTAGCCAAGCTTGGCAACCAGTTAAAACTCGATCGTAAGTTTCATCAAAATCACCTGTATACCATGGATCAGGAACACCCTCAGAAGCAAATGCCTCTAGCTTGTGTTGTTGATCTTGAGGACACATTCGAGTCAAATCTAGAAGATTGGACTCGTCCATTCCAATGACATAATCAAAATATTCAAAATCATCCTTAGAAATTTGCTGTGATGTTTTTGATGAATCGTAAGGAATCTCGTGAGCTTTAAAAATTTTCTGAGTTCCTTTGTGAATTGGATTTCCATGTTCCCAAGAAGAAGTTGCTCTACTTTCAATCTCATAATCATCGGTTAAAGATTTCATAACAAATTCTGCCATAGGACTACGGCAAATATTACCAAGACATACAAAAACAACTTTCTTCATTATTATTCCCCATCTTCATAGAAAAAGGGGTATGAGATCCACCCCGTTTTATTCTTCAATCGCGCTTTCACCATCGACAACTGTACCTTCTGATGTAACAGCCTCTTTAAGTGGCAAGACAGATTTGATAGCTCCAAGTTCAAAAGTCAAGTAAACTCCGTCTACATCAAGTACGATCGTTCTGTTTTCGGTATCAACTTCATCAACTGTACCGTATAAACCGCCGATAGTAATGACTTCATAGCCTTTTTGAAGCTTGTTCAAGCTTTCCATACGCTTTTGCGCTTGTTTCTTTTGAGAACGTTGCATAAAGAACATCAAGGCGAACATACCTACAAGCATGATTAAAAATGTTAAATTTGGACTAATATTTTCCATAGTATTTTCTCCTTTGTATTTTACATAGGACTACTATATCAAATTTCAACTACTTTTACAAGGTTGTGCCTTGTTTTTATGGTTATAAAAAATCAGAGTTTTCACTCTGATTTTTGTGATTATTTCAAGTTTTGAACGACTTTGACTAGATTTTCAACTGTAAATCCATACTCTGCCAATACTTTTGGTGCTGGGGCAGATGCTCCAAAGGTATCAATACCGAGAACTGCTCCATCAAGACCAACGTATTTGTACCAGTTTTGAGTCGCTCCCATTTCAACCGCCACACGGCGACGAACTGCATTTGGTAGGATTTCTTCTTTGTATGCGGCATCTTGTGCATCAAAGACATCCGTAGATGGCATGCTGACTACGCGAACTTTTCCACCTTGACTTGCCAATTCTTTAGCAGCTGCAACAGCTAGGTTCACTTCTGAACCTGTTGCAATCAAAATCGTGTCAAAGTCTGCTGCATTTTCATAGACAACATAAGCACCTTTCGCAACCTTATCAAAGTCTGTTCCTTCCTCAACAGTCAAGTTTTGACGAGTCAAGACAAGGGCAGTTGGTGTTTTCTCACTCTTCACTGCAAGGTACCAAGCTGCTTGAGTTTCACGCGCATCTGCTGGACGGAAAACATTAAGGTTTGGAATCGCACGGAGTCCTGCCAAGTGCTCAATTGGTTCATGAGTTGGTCCATCTTCACCAACTGCGATTGAATCGTGAGTAAAGACATAGGTCACAGGAAGACCTTGTAGAGCTGACAAACGAACTGCTGCTTTAAGGTAGTCTGAGAATACGAAGAAAGTTCCACCGTAAACTCGAAGTCCACCGTGAAGAGCCATTCCGTTCAAAACTGTACCCATTGCAAATTCACGAACACCAAATTGGATATTACGGTTCAAGCGATTTGCATCATCCTGAAGTCCGTCAGTTTTGATGTAAGTCATATTTGAATGAGCAAGGTCAGCTGATCCACCAAGGAAGGTTGGCAATTTAGCAGCCACTACATTTAAAGCATCCTGACTCGAGTTACGAGTTGCTTGAGAGAAGCCATTTTCTAAAGCTGGGAAGTCTTCTGGAGTCAATTCAACTGGATCGCGCCCGTCGATGATTGCTTCCACTTCTGCAGCAAGCTCTGGGTAAGCTTCTTTATAATCTGCAACTAGTTTTGTCCATGCTTCATATGCGGATGCACCTCGGTCCGCAACATTTTCTTTGAAATCAGCATAAACTTCTGCTGGGATTTCAAATGGTTCGTAGTCCCAACCAAGGGCTTGACGAGTTGCAGCAGTTTCGTCTGCACCAAGAGGAGCACCGTGTACGGCATTAGTTCCTTGTTTGTTTGGCGAACCATAACCAATAACAGTTTTCACTTCAATCAAAGATGGTTTCCCCTGAAGCCTTAGCTTCTTCAATAGCTGCTTGAATAGCTTCTAAGTCTGTCCCATCTTCAACCAAGGCTGTATGCCAACCGTAAGCATTGTAACGATCGCGAACACTCTCTGTGAATGAATCTTTTGTCTCACCGTCCAAGTTGATATCATTTGAATCATAGAGAACAACCAATTTGTCAAGTTTCTGCAAACCTGCATAAGAAGCGGCTTCACTTGAGACACCTTCCATCAAGTCACCATCTCCACAGATAACATATGTGTAGTGATCAAAGATGTTATAACCTTCGCGGTTATACTTGGCTGCAAGGAAACGTTCTGCTTGTGCAAAACCTGTCGCAGTCGCAATCCCTTGTCCTAGAGGACCTGTTGTTGCATCAACCCCTGCTGTATGACCAAATTCTGGGTGACCTGGAGTTTTAGATCCCCATTGACGGAAACTCTTCACTTCATCCATGCTCACATCTTCAAATCCAGAAAGGTGAAGAAGGGCATAGAGAAGCATTGATCCGTGACCCGCTGAAAGAATAAAACGGTCGCGGTTGATCCAGTTTGGTTGAGCTGGATTGATACGAAGTTCTTTAGTGAAAAGGTTGTAAGCCATCGGAGCTGCACCCATAACCACCCCTGGGTGACCTGAATTAGCTTTATTAATAGCGTCAATACCTAAGAAACGAATAGCATTAACAGATAGATTTGACATAGAATTTCCTTTCTATTTAAGGTGATAAGTTTATCACATATCCTATTCTACTATTATATGAAAAAACAGATAGAATAGCAATAATACAATTTACTATAAAATGATTCAGCCGATTAGGCTAATTTCTAGTCGCTTGATAGTAGGGTATTAATTTTTCAAAACTTCTATCAAGTCCATATAAAATCTTATCTAGAGAGACTTCATTAGTTACTGGAACATCAGCTTTTACTAGAACCTTACGAATCTCATGATTGGATAATTGTTGTCTTAAAAGTTGCCTATTCTCCTCAGTAGCTTGTACTCTATGGCTTTCATCGTTTTTCTGAACCCAATAATAGATTCCAGCAACCACTGGGATATCCAATATTTTAGCCTGTTTTGACAAGGTAGTCTCATCTTTCTTTCTCTCTACAAAGCTGACTTCTATAGAGATTCCCCAATTATTCTGATTTCCATACAAACGAAGAGCCATCATGGGCTCTGTTACATGTCCCTCTCTCTGTAAATAAACCCAGAAATGTGGTCGTAATCTCTGCGCTTGATTCATCCATTGACTGGTTGGGTGTAAATTCCAATCGGAATGCCTAGCTTGAAAACATTCCGCTAGGTGAGTAAATGCCTTTCGCGCTTCCTGCCCTTTTTGACGCAGGTCTAGCATTTTATCCTTTTCAGCTCCTGCTTTTTCAGGATTCCGGTACTGTTCCCCTTGATAAGCAAGATAGTCCTTGATTTCTTTCATTTTATACCTTCTTTAGTTAGAAAAAAATCAGGTTTCCCCTGATTTTTCATTTTTTATTCTGTGTCAACTACAACGTAACGATTTGGTTCGTCACCTTCAGAGTAGCTAGTAACACCTTCCATTCGTGAGATGATACGATGGATAATTTTACGCTCGCTGCTTGACATTGGATCTGTCATCTGACTACGGCCTTCTTCCAAGACACGTGTCGCTAATTTTTGAGCATAACTCTGTAACACTTCTGCACGATGTTCTACATAATCATTCACGTTGATAGTAATGTAGAAAGTTTTTGAATAACGATTGTAGAGGTAGTTTTGTGCCAAAAGTTGAAGGGATTTCAAAACCTTACCATGGTAACCAATGATACGGCCTGGCTCATTTGTATCAATTTGCATGTTGATAGAGCGACGGTTAGAGGTGCTAGAAATAGTTCCCTCAACATCCATATCATCGATGATTGCTTGAACATAATTGGTTACTTCTTCAACAACCTTTCGGTGTCGTATGTTGGCTCGACTTTCAAACCAAGATTCTCTAAGTCGCTGCCTTTTTCAGGCTCAACTTCATCTTGAGTTTCTTCAGGTTGCAATTCTTTTAAAACTTCAATATGGCCTGTTTCTTCTAAAATCGTGCTGGCTTCTTTATCATTCTTAAGAATTTCAGCCTTGACTTCTTCAGAAATTTCTTGGCCTTCTTCTTCAATTTTCTTGATAGCTGCAACTACATGTCCCAAATCAACGGTTGCTTCGCTGACTGTTTTAACTGGATCATTTTGATCATTAATTTCTTTCGGAACACCTTTGATCGCCTGCTGATTTGCTTTTACAACGGTTGTCTCACTGATTGCTTCGATATCAACTTGAGCTGGTTTTGTACCAAAAAGTCCAAAAAATCCCTTTTTCTCTCTCGAAACAACTTTGATATGAGCTTTCATTCTCGGAATATTTAATTCATTCAATCCCTTTTGGATTGCTTCTTCAACTGTTGAACCTGTAAATAATACCATTATCAGATTTCTCCTTACTTTTTCTTTTTCTGTGCTTTCTTTAGAGCTTTTCTTTTCTTAACTTCTAAATCCTTCTTAGCTTGCACATCAGCTTCACGCTCTGCAATGATTTTGAAGGGGTTGTTCAAAAGGTAAGTTTGCAATACTTGATAAGCATTTGAAACCGCCCAGTAAAGAGCGACACCACTTGGAGCAGATATTGCAAAAAAGAAGATTATAACAGGCATCCCATACATCATACCTGTCATTGCACCATTTTTCTCAGGCAAAGCTTTATTTGAAAGCCAGCTACTGAGGAAGGTGAATAGGGCAGCTAAAATAGGTAGTACGAAAGTGGTATCAGCTCCACCTAGATTGAACCATAAGAAGTGGCCTGTCTTCAAAAAATCTACGTTTGATAAAGCTTGGAAAAGAGCCAATAGAATTGGCATTTGAATCAAAAGCGGCCAGAAGGATGCGGATTGCTTAATGCCTAATTCTTTAAATAATTTACGTGTTTCCTGATCTAGCTTAGTCCGACTTTCCATATCGCGACCTGGATAACGTTCACGCAATTCTTTGATAAGAGGTTGCGCCTCTTGCATTTTTCTGGAAGCCACCATTTGTGTTTGAAAGACTGGTAACAGTATTGTTCTAATCAAGACTGTGAACAGAATAATCCCTAAACCAATGCTGACATCAAATGACAAAAATCGAATAATTTCAGCAAAAAAATAAACAAGTTTACTCCAAAAGTCTGCAGAATCTGCAGACACTTCATTAGTTGCACAAGCAGTCATTACCAACAAGGACAAACCCAACAAACTAGTCAATTGTAATTTCTTCTTCACTCTTATTTCCTTCCTGGTAAATCTTTGCTAATCTCAAAACATGAAGTAAGTTTTTTTCAATTTCTGCATATTCTAGTAGTTCAACGCCTTTTCGAGCAATCACAACAAAATCGACATTATCAACAAGTTGATTACTATTTTGAATGAGAACATGCCGGATTCTTCTCTTGATTTGGTTTCTTGTCACAGCATTTCCTAATTTTTTACTGACTGACAAACCTACTCGAAAATGTGTTTCATTGTTTTCTAATCGATAAATAACAAATTTTCGATTAGCTACACTTGCTCCCTTTTTAAATATGGCGTCGAAATCTTTCTCTTTTTTTACACGAAAGCTTTTTCTCAAAAATTCTACTCCATCTAATAAAACTACTACTATTATACCATAATTTTTCAAAAAGCCAATCATGGCAAGGTTTTAGGCTGGTTTGACTTCGAAAAAGTAGCCATTCTTAAAAAAAATTTGACCAGAATCAATGAAATTTTACTAGTTTTTATTAGAGAATACAAAACAAAAGCCACTCTTACGAGCGACTCTTGTAGGAGATTATTATGAAAAAGTTTAGGATTTCTATTAAATAAAGTTAGGAGGTCTTTATTTAATGATTACAGTATACACACCTATCCTTAAATTGAACTTAAATCATTTTATTTTTTTATTAATTTTTAAAACTATGAATTGGAGCTGGAATCTGTCCTCCACGAGCAATGAAATCAGCCGAAGAAGCTCCATTGACTTTCATAACTGGGGCAGTTCCTAGCAAGCCACCAAACTCAATCATATCGCCTTCTTTACCCTTTGGAATGATACGGACAGCTGTGGTTTTCATATTAATAACACCAATTGCTGCCTCATCCGCAATCATAGCCGCAATCGTTTCTGCCGGGGTATCTTCTGGAATGGCAATCATATCCAATCCAACTGAACAGATAGCAGTCATGGCTTCTAATTTCTCAAGATTTAGGGAACCATTTTGCACTGCTGCTATCATACCCTCATCTTCTGAAACTGGGATGAAAGCACCTGACAGACCACCGACTTGATTGCAAGCCATCACTCCGCCTTTTTTTACTTGGTCATTTAAAAGAGCTAAAGCGGCAGTCGTCCCATGAGTCCCAACTGTTTCCAGTCCCATTTCTTCCAAAACCCGAGCTACAGAATCCCCCACTGCAGGAGTAGGTGCTAAACTCAAATCAACAATCCCAAAATCAACACCTAGTCTTTCACTAGCCATCTGGCCAACTAATTGACCAATCCGAGTAATCTTGAAGGCTGTCTTTTTAACAGTTTCAGCAACTACATCAAAGCTTTGGCCTCGAACTTTTTCTAGGGCACGTTTGACTACACCAGGCCCTGAAACACCTATGTTGATAATAACATCAGCTTCACCAACACCATGAAAAGCTCCGGCCATAAAAGGATTGTCCTCAACTGCATTGGCAAAAACGACAAGTTTTGCAGCCCCCATATCTGAAAGCTCAGCTGTCTCCTTGATAATTCGACCCATATCAGCTACAGCAGTCATGTTGATTCCTGACTTGGTTGAACCAATATTTACTGAAGAGCAAACTTTATCAGTTTCAGCTAAAGCACGTGGAATCGAATTGATGAGTATTTCATCTCCTTTTTGGTAGCCTTTTTGAACTAAGGCAGAAAAGCCACCAATAAAATCGACACCAATTTCTTTTGCTGCTCTATCTAAAGCTTTGGCTAACGGTACATAGTCCCTTGTATTTGTAGCAGCACCAATTAGAGAAATCGGTGTTACTGATACACGTTTATTGACAATAGGTATACCTAACTCAGCAGCAATTTCATCACCGACAGCCACTAAATTTGCCGCCTTAGTCGTAACTTTTTCATATATTTTATCTGCAGCCTTATCAATATCTGGATCAATACAATCAAGTAGAGAAATCCCCATGGTAATGGTACGAATATCAAAATTCTGCTCTTCAATCATTGCAATAGTTTCGGTAACTTGTCTAATATCCATAAGCACCTCCTAGATATTATACATAGCATCGAAAATAGCCGCGCTCTGAATATTGATTTTGACATTCAAGGTCTGGCCAAAGGCTTCAAACTCATTTCTTAGTTGAGTAAAATCATGTTTTTCATCACTGGATACTACAGCCATCATGGTGAAGAACTCATCCAAGACAGTTTGTGAAATATCATCAATATTTAATCCTAATTCAGCAATCTTAGTCGCAACACCTGCAACAATACCACCCTTATCTTTTCCAACAACAGTTATAATAGCTTTCATATTGGTCCTCCATCTTTGAAATCATAGAAAAATAACCATATCTATATTTTTCTTTTTTCTCAGTATAGCACATTTACTTCAAAAAAACTAAAAAACGCCTGCTTACGAAATTGTTCTTAAAAGAAAAACAATTTCGTAAACAAGCGTCTACCCTACCATCTTATGATGAGTGTTCCCGCTAGGACAAAAGTCCTAGCGGTAGACCAGAGCTAGACTAAGAGCACAGGGCTCCATCATCATAACACTCAACAAAATTGATGATTCTATACTAATTCGATGATCGCCATTGGCGCTGCATCACCACGACGTGGTTCAGTTTTAAGGATACGAGTGTATCCACCGTTACGTTCTGCGTAACGAGGTGCGATTTCTGAGAACAATTTTTGAAGTGCTGTAGTAGAAGTGTACTTATCAGTTGCTTCATCATAGTTTTCAGATGCGATTTCATTACGCACGAAAGCAGCAGCTTGACGACGTGCATGCAAATCACCACGTTTACCTAGAGTAATCATTTTTTCAACAGTTTTACGGATTTCTTTAGCACGAGCTTCAGTTGTCACGATTGATTCGTTGATCAAAAGGTCAGTTGTCAAATCGCGAAGCATTGCTTTACGTTGTGAGCTAGTGCGTCCTAGTTTACGGTAAGCCATGTATTCCTCCTTTATTTATCTTTTAATCCAAGACCCAAATCAATGAGTTTGAGTTTCACTTCTTCCAAACTCTTGCGTCCAAGATTTCTTACTTTCATCATCTCTGCTTCAGATTTTTCTGTCAAATCATGCACAGTATTGATACCAGCACGTTTCAAACAGTTATATGAGCGTACAGACAAGTCAAGTTCCTCAATCGTACGTTCCAAAATACGGTCGTCCGATTCAGTATCAGCTTCTTTCATCACTTCTGCAGATTTAGCAATCTCTGTAAGATTTGTAAACAAATCAAGATGTTCTGTCAAAATACGTGCTGAAAGCCCTAAAGCATCTTCTGGAATAATAGTTCCATTTGTCAAGATTTCAAGGGTTAATTTGTCGAAACCATCATTGCTTCCTACACGAGCAGGTTCAACTTGATAGTTAACTTTTGTAACTGGTGTATAAATAGAATCTACAGCAAGTGTTCCAACTGGGGCATTATCTTTTTTATTTTCATCTGCAGGTACATAACCACGACCAGTGTTTACAGTCATAGTTGCTTTAAATGAAGCACCTTCTCCGATTGTAAAAAGATAATGATCTGGATTTACGATTTCAATATCACTATCAGTTAAATATCTCCGGCTGTCACTTCAGCAGGACCTTCAACATCAAGTTCAATAGTCTTTTCGTCTTTTACATATGATTTAACTGCAATACCTTTAATGTTCAGAATGATTTGCATCACGTCTTCGCGAACACCAGGAATTGTATCAAATTCATGTAATACTCCATCGATATCGATAGATGTAACAGCTGCTCCTGGAAGAGAAGCAAGAAGTACACGACGAAGAGAGTTACCAAGTGTTGTACCGTATCCACGTTCTAGTGGTTCGATTACAAACTTGCCATAATCTTTATTTTCATCAATTTTTGTTATATTTGGTTTTTCAAACTCGATCATTTAGTTACTCCCTCTTAAACGAAAAGCAGTGTAAAGGTAATGATTATACACGGCGACGTTTTGGAGGACGAGCACCATTGTGTGGCACTGGAGTCACATCACGAATTGCTGTTACTTCAAGACCAGCGGCAGCAAGAGCACGAATAGCTGACTCACGACCAGAACCTGGACCTTTTACAGTAACTTCAACTGATTTAAGACCGTGTTCTTGTGCAGATTTAGCAGCAGCTTCTGAAGCCATTTGAGCAGCAAATGGTGTAGATTTACGAGAACCTTTGAAACCAAGAGCACCAGCTGATGACCAAGCGATTGCATTACCATGCACATCAGTAATCATAACAATAGTGTTATTAAATGTAGCGTGAATATGAGCAATACCAGATTCGATATTCTTTTTCACACGACGTTTACGTGTTGGTTTAGCCAAGACTTTTACCTCCTATATTATTTTTTCTTACCAGCAATCGCAACAGCTTTACCTTTACGAGTGCGAGCGTTGTTTTTAGTGTTTTGTCCACGGACAGGAAGTCCACGACGGTGACGGATCCCACGGTATGAACCGATTTCCATCAAACGTTTGATGTTCAAGTTCACTTCACGACGAAGGTCACCTTCAACTTTAATTGCATCCACTTCACGACGGATAGCATCTTCTTGATCTGATGTAAGGTCACGAACACGAATATCTTCTGAAACTCCAGCAGCTGCCAAAATCTTTTGAGATGTTGCAAGTCCGATACCATAGACATAAGTCAATGAGATAACTACGCGTTTGTCATTTGGAATATCAACTCCAGCAATACGAGCCATGTTTTCTCCTTTCTATCTTATCCTTGACGTTGTTTGTGTTTTGGATTTGCTGGGCAAATTACCATAACACGACCATTACGACGAATTACTTTACAGTATTCGCAAATTGGTTTGACCGATGGTCTTACTTTCATTTCTTATCCCTCCAAGTTTTTCGATTATTTAAAGCGGTAAGTGATACGTCCACGTGTCAAGTCATATGGACTCATTTCAACAGTAACACGATCTCCCGCTAAAATACGAATATAGTTTTTACGAATTTTACCAGAAACTGTTGCTAAAATCTGATGTCCATTTTCAAGTTCAACCGTAAACATTGCATTCGGCATCGTATCGACTACTTTGCCTTCAACTTCAATCACATCGTCTTTTGCCACGCAAAAGTACCTCCCTAAATTTCGATTTGATGCCTCTAGACACAGAGACAACAATTATAAGTCAGACTAACTCAGTATAACATTTGTCAAGACATTTTGCAAGCCTGAAAAACGCTTTTATTTCAAATTTGTCAATACCTTTTCGATATCTTTAAAGACATCATTGATATCTTGGTTGCCTTCGATATCATGTACTAGACCTTTAGCACGATAGTGAGCAATGATTGGTTCACCTTGAGCGATATTGACATCCAAACGACGTTTTACTGTCTCAGGTTTATCATCCTCACGTTGGTAGTAATCTTCCTCTTTGTAATCAACTGGTGGGTTGAATACTTTATGGAAAGTTTCGCCAGTTTCACGGTGAATGATACGACCACTCAAACGTTCAAGTAGGCAAGATGGATCTACTTCGATGTTGATAACACCTTCAAGTTTAATTCCAAGTTCAGCCAATGTTTTATCTAAGGCATGAGCTTGCTCAATTGTACGTGGGTATCCATCCAACAAGAAACCAGTTTCTTTAATATCATCTTGAGAAAGACGTTCTTTAACAATTCCATTTGTAACTTCATCTGGAACCAATTCGCCTTATCGATATAAGACTTAGCTAATACACCCATTTCAGTTTGGTTAGCCATTGCTGCACGGAACATGTCACCTGTTGAGATGTGGGCAACGTGAAACTGTTCAACAATTTTCGCTGCTTGTGTCCCTTTACCTGCACCAGGTAAACCCATAATCAAAAGATTCATGATTCAAACTCCTTTTTTGTATTTAAATAGAAGCAAAAATTCATTTCAACTCCTATTTAAAAACAAAATAGAAGAGAGGAGATAAAAATCTGACAATGTCTTTGATTTTTACACTCCACTCTCTGAGCAATAGTGAATTTTATTTTCTATTACAATTATTCTGTTGTATCTAAGAAACCAACATACTTACGTTTCAATAGATAACCTTCCAATTGTTTAATTCCTTCGATACCTGTAGAGATAATGATTAGCAAACTTGTTCCCCCAAAAGCGACAACTTCTGAAAGACCAAATAAATCTTTAGCTACAATAGGTAGGATAGAAATCACACCTAGGAAGATTGATCCGACTGTTGCGAGACGACGAAGAAGTTTTGACATATATTCTTCTGTCCCTTTACCAGGACGGACACCATGGATATAAGCTCCACTCTTTTGTAAATTTTCTGCTGCTTTCTCTGGATTGATCTGTACAAATGTATAGAAGAATGTAAAGAGAATAATCAACAGAGCATACAAAGCAACACCTGTTGGGAGTTGAAGTAGATACCAACTCTTGAGCTGTTTTTACCCATTCCCAATCAAGGCCAGACGCACTTACAAATTGTAAAATTGCTGCCGGTGCTGCTGTAATAGAGCTAGCAAAGATAACTGGGAATAACCCCAGCAGGGTTAATTTTCAATGGAAGATAGGAGCTTGACGGCGCACCTTGAGCTACCTTTGTATACTGAATTGGAATCTTGTATTTAGCTTGTTCAACGTAAGTTGTAAAGTATACAATTAACAAAACAGCAACGATTAAGATGGCAACGAAAATGAGAGACGATGTCAATCGACTACTTGGTACATTGACAAAGTAGTCCACGTAGATGCCCTTAACCATATCAGGAATTGAAGCAACAATCCCCTGCAAAGATAATCATTGAAACACCATTACCATATCCCTTATCTGTGATTTGCTCTCCCAACCAGGTTACAATCATGCTACCTGCTGTGAGGATTGCCCCAATCACAAGAAAGACCTGTGGTGTAAGTGGTACAGTCAAAAGTTTAGCTCCAGACAGAGCGTTAAAACCAGCAGTTATACCGACTGATTGAACAAATGCAAGCACTAGTGCAATATATCGAGTCGCTTGATTTAACTTTCTACGACCAACTTCCCCTTGTTTGCCCCACTCCACAAATTTTGGTAATAAGTCCATTTGCAAGAGTTGGACGACGATTGAGGCTGTGATGTACGGACTAACTCCAAGTGCAAAAACCGAAAAGTTTTTCATGGCATTACCTGACACCAAGCTCAACATATTCAAGAAAGATAGCCCACTCAAAGCGTTCAAGCTATTTGCATTTACCCATGGTACAGTGATACTAGTACCAATACGAAAAACAAATACGATGAAAATTGTAAATAAAATTTTTGATCGAACTTGTTTAACTTTGAGTGCTTCTCTCAATAATTTAAAAAAACATAGGTCACCCTCACTTAGATGACTTCAACTGAACCACCCTTTAGCAGTGATAGCTTCTTCAGCTGATTTTAGAGAATTTAGCAGCTTTAACAGTCAACTTTCTTAGTCAACTCACCGTTACCAAGAATCTTG